>Ga0315291_10010246_pt1 | contig 11467 bp, 12 predicted proteins | sample YL17G12_20_MG_FD_203070 | JGI IMG/M metagenome (GOLD analysis project Ga0315291, IMG submission 203070) | Sediment microbial communities from Yellowstone Lake, YNP, Wyoming, USA - YL17G12_20 | ecosystem: Environmental > Aquatic > Freshwater > Lake > Sediment | place: USA: Wyoming | collected...
GGCCTTTTGCTGCCGGCTCAACTGTTTCTTGAAACCAGGCCCCGTCCGAAAGGATGGGGCTTTTTTTTGCGCCCCGGCGCACAAACTCGAAGCACGAATCGCGAATTTCGAAACAAGCACGAATGGGCGAATGCCTCAAGGCTCGAAACGGGCAGCCAAGCGGAAGTCGTCATTTTCGACTTTGAACCTTCAGGTTTTGGATTTGTCTCGGATTTCGACATTCGAATTTCGGATTTCCGGCCCCTGGCCGGTCTCGCTGCGGCTCAACTGTTTCTTGAATACGAAGCCCCGAGTTTCGGCTCGGGGCTTTCTTTTTGCGCACTTTTTGCCGGAATCTAACCGCAGGGGACGCGGGGGACCGCAGAGGAAATCTGCCGTCTGGCTTATCACTTCTCACTTGTCACGTATCACTTCGTTGCCGCAGATAAAGCCTTTGCCCAAACGGACTTATGCTGATCTCCCTGGAAAAGGTCCCCGACACCTTGAGTTTCCCTTGTATAAAGCGGGACATCCGGCGATAATGCCCCGGCACCGGCGGGATGTGATGTGTTCCGGAAGGCCCCCAACCGGCGCGCGAAGCAAAAAACAGGAAATTCCGCTTGACAGAACATAACTTTTGAGTTATATAACTAATTAGTTATTCCGATATGGCTTGGAACGTCGAGTATACGGACGAATTCGGAAACTGGTGGGAAGCTTTGACCGAGGCAGAGCAAGAGTCGGTAGCGGCCACGGTCGGACTGCTGGAAATCGAAGGGCCGCACCTGCCTTTTCCTTACAGTTCGGGCGTTGAGGGTTCCCGGCATGGTCATATGCGGGAGCTTCGCATCCAGCACGCCGGACGTCCGTATAGAGTCCTGTATGCTTTCGATCCCCGCCGGTGCGCGATTCTCCTGCTCGGCGGAGACAAGACCGGCAACGATCGATGGTATGAACAGTTCGTTCCGGTCGCCGATCGACTTTATGATGAGCACTTGGATTCGTTGCGAAAAGAAGGTTATCTCTAATGGCAAAACCATTTAAGAATCTTGTGGAGAAGATGTCGGCGGAGAGCCGCACGCGGATCCGCAAGCGCACCAGGCAGATGCATTCGGAAATGGCGCTTCAGGAGCTCCGGCAGGCCATGCATCTGACGCAGCAGGAGCTGGCCGACCTCCTCCAGATGAACCAGGCCGCGATCTCGAAGCTGGAGCATCAGTCCGACATGTACGTCAGCACGCTGCGTCGCTTCGTGGCGGCCATGGGCGGAGAATTGCGCATCGTCGCACACTTTCCGCAAGGCGATGTCGTCATTGACCAGTTCGAGGACATCGACAAAGAGGAGCCGGTGAATACATCCGCCTGACAGGCGGAAAATGCCGCGATCCCTCATCCCCAATAAATGAGCCCGGCCGCACCTGGACTCTGACTTGACACTTCAAACTCCCTACCTCCTCGCTTCCTTGCCCGGAAAATATCTCCTCGCGCCCACAGTTTCCGATGTAAAGTGGCAGTGGGCAAAATCCGATACACGGTAGCGGGTGAGTACGTACGCACAAATGCCAAGCAACTGGAAAAGAGAGGTTGACCATGGGTGACAAAGTCATTGCGTACACACAGTACAACGATCTTATTGGAACAGCCGCTTTTGATGGACACGAGCACCCGCCGGTCCATGAACTCGCGGAACGTTCCACGATGCCAGAAGGTTATTGGCCTGTCGGCTTTGAGATGTTCCGATTCGATCCTGACGAAAAAAGTGGCAGGGTCCCATTCACACTACTGGCCGTCCGCCCCGCGGATATGGGATACGATCCCAAGAAAGGCGGCAACATACCTGACCTAATCGCCCGATTCGCTAAGGGTGCTCCGGAGGTTGCTGTCTACCGCTTTCCCGGTGAGGTAGACCCCGGTGACTTTCCTGCGGTATTCAAACGAATCGATATAAAGGTTTGCATCAAAGATCTCAGCAAGGCAAACGTCGTCGCATACGAGCCGCCGGAGGAATAGGTGCCGATCAGGGTTGCGGGGTCGTGCAATTCGCGCATTTCAAGACTTACCTTCAGCGGAGGGGTTCTTGCCTGCGTGATTGAGTCAACACATCGACGACCCCCCGGATGCATCTCTCCTTATCGTGGAGAAGCTGATGCTGCCAGATACGGATGACTCGCCAGCCATGCGCACGTAGCCTTCTGAAGTTGCGCTGATCACGTTTGCGGTTCGCCCTGAGCTTCTCCTTCCAGAAGAGGGACAGCTTGTGCTCCCAGGTGGGCAGTCGCCAACCGTGCCAGAAGTCACCATCAATGAAGATCGCAACCTTCTCTTTCGCGAATACGATATCAGGTGAACCCGGCAAGGATTTCACGTGCTTTCGAAAGCGGAACCCGCGCCGACGCAGCTCTCGTTGGACCTGTCGTTCGAGCGGGCCGTCCCGCAACTTGACACGCGACATCGCACGAGACCGCTGCTCTGGAGTCATGTGGTCTGGCATTGTGCTTCTCTGGCTAAGAGTCCGGTCAACCGACGTGAGACTTCCTACTTTCCTCCGGACAAGAGCGTTTTCACCCGCGCTTTGATGTTCTCTCGGACTGTTCTCAGTTTTGTCTTTGCTTCGTCGGTAAGCAGAGCTGTATGGGCAACCGCATCTCTAATCGGCTTGAACTCAGAGGCATCCCGCGCCAGGGCGGCCTCTTTGACCTTATCTTTCGGCTTATCAACGAGGTTCGCCAAGTCATCCATCGACAAGTAGCTGAGGTCGTCTCGCACTCTCCGGATTTCAATGCTGATGTTGCCTCTGTTCTTGCTGTCGATTTCCTTGTTCTTCCAATCGGTCGCCCTTGTCCGAGCTTCCGTGGACAACGGAATGCCTCTTTCTTTGATGTATTTGCGGACGAGGTTTTCTGAGACGAAGCACTCGGCATAGGACGCAAAATTGAACGTGGCGTCTGCGCTCAGATCATTCACCCAGCTATCCACCTTATCACGTGTCTTTGAACCTTTCGGGGGTTCGTATCCTTCGGAAACTGCACTGTACAGGGCGCTTGATGCTCTCTCGGTCTTAGAAATGCGTTCGTTCTCAGGGTCCCCGTCCTTGCGATGTTTAATTCGCCACTGGTCCCAATCTTCAACAATCGCAAGGATCGTTTCTCTAAGTCTCTGCAAAAACTGCTCGTACTTCGGATCGTCGGCGACAATGCTCTCGCGGCTGCTCGTAAACCGGTCTGTCTTGTCATCCAAACCGTTGAAATGTATCTGCCCATACAGATAGCTCTCGGCGACCCGTGCGGTGGGTATGTGCTTCAAGATATCCCTTTCGCGCAATCGCCCGTTCACGAACAAGTCGATACCGACTCGCTCCTCAGTGGTCATGATTTTTAGATCCCTTGGTTTTTCGACAGAAGCGATAAAGCCAGTAGCATCGGCAATTCTCAGGGTCTTTTTTTCATGTTCATCTTCTTCCTTGGAAAAGGCCTTCTCCAAGGCGTCAACGTACGGATCTTCGTAATTGCCGATCTTCCAAAGGAACTCGGTTTTCTCAGCGAGATCGTCAAGGTGCTTGTGCGTGATTTGCTCGTCGTTGAGAAAGATCTTGAAGGACTTATCGAGGATGGAAAATCGAAAATAGAGTGCGATTAGTTTGGCCAAGAAATCGAAACTCCGCTTCACGCCATCTTTAAGGCTTTCAAAATGGATTATCGTCCCATGTTTGTGGCCATCTATGTATCCCGCAAACGTTCCAATGTCCACACGGCCTAACGGGTATTGCTGCGGAGTCAAATCTTCGGTAATGGCTTCATCCAGTTTTGGGTTGTCGATGCAGCCGCCCACGTAGTCCTGGCCCTTTACTTTGGAGATGACACAAACCCTTTCGGCACATGACAACAAAGCTAGTTTGCCTATGCCCTTCCTACCGATAAATGGCCTGCCCTTCTTGGAGTGGGTTTTCCCGCTTTTTCTCTTCGAGTACCCAATCTTCAAGAACTTGTCCTGAAAGTCAGTTGTCGTCATCCCGCTTCCATCGTCTTTGATCCAGAAGCCATCTCTGTCAGGATCAAGGTAAATCCACACCTTCTTCGCGTCAGCGTCCCAGGAATTTGAAATGGCTTCTCCGAGCACGGTCGCGAAGCTGCGATAAAGGCTTCTTCCTAAGTGGTTCAGAACGCTCAGGGAAATCGCAAATGTAAATGGCTCTTCGTTATTCATACCTGCCCAAATGGTCTCCAATGCTCTTTCCGATGACCTCTCCCAGACGCACTGGCACAGCATTGCCAATTAAGCGTCCGATCGCCTTCATGCAGTACGTCGCGTCCGGCTTCAGGAACTCGTAGTCCGCCGGAAACGTCTGGAGTAGAGCTCCCTCTCGCAGGGAAATGGCACGATCTTGCTCAGGGTGGCCGAAACGACCGTTGCCGAACCCGAAGAACTCCGTCGTGATCGTTGGTGAAGGAGAATCCCATTCCATACGCCCATAGACGCTGCGGTAGGTTTTACCCTTCTTTTTTCGATGGCAAGCCGCTACCAGTTCTTGGTCCCAGTCATGCCAAGTCCCGCCAGGTCGGGAGGCCTGTATTCGGCGCAGATTCAAAGAGGATAGTTTGCTGCTGCGGTGAAGAGCGTCCGCTGACGATGCCTTCCCGGCCTTCAACTTGGGCAGATGACCGATGGCTGCACGCACTGTTGGATATCGGTCGGGCGTGTGAGTCGGTGGCAGGATGGAAATGGGTCCGAGTAGTGAAGCGAACAGCACAAGACGATTCCGGTGCTGTGGGATGCCGTAATTCGGACAGGAAACGACTGAGACGGTGGTCTCGTAGCCGACACCCTTGAGCCGACTGACAAACTCATCGAAGATGCTGTGTCGCTGCAACTCTGAGACATTCTCCATGCTGATGACATGCGGCTTCAAGGCCTCTGCGAGTCGGGCGAAATGACGCAGCAAGCTCCATTTCTCGTCGGAGGAAGCATCGATGCCCTGGGTGTAGCGTGAGAAGGGTTGACAAGGTGCACATCCTACCAAGACACGCCAGCAATCAGATGGGTATAGGGCGGACAATTCCTCGTCTGTGATCTCGCTGACGCTCTTCTTCTTGAAGACGGCAGGGCGGTTGTTGTGCTCGTACGGGTAACAGCATTGCTCGTCGATGTCATAACCGGCAAGGACCCGAATGCCTGCGTCCAGAAGGCCTCTCGTCAGACCGCCGACACCGCAGAATAGATCGACCGCAACGATGTCTCGAGATTTGCGTCTTTCATTCCTGGGGGTCTCACCCGCTGGTCGCGAGTCTTTGTTTTTCGCTCGCCTCAGTTTGGCTCCGTGGCGTCCCATGGCCTGCTGCTCTTCTCCCTATATAAGCGGACCTATTGTCAGATACCCTATTTCGCGATCCGAATTCTCCGATGGGACCGGTCCTCGCCTCTCGGAGGAATGACCACTAATGGAGCAGAATAGAGCTACGCGGTCGGTTCTCTTCGAAAGCCTCATCGCCATCGTATTCACAAATGACTTCGTCCGAGAGGACGACAAGATGCCCGTCGGTACGGTCGACCCGAACGAGGTATATGTCGCCGCCCGAATTCCAAGGCGTGCCTCTCAGTGCTTCCGCAACGGTCCTTGCCTGCTCTTCGCTCATAGTCGTACTCCCAACAATAACTCGCCCACGGCATTTGAGACAGAGAGCGCCCGAGGTCGTGGCCAAGGCATACCATCGAGTCCAAAGCCCAGGGCGCAAAACAGACTCCGTCTATCTTGGAGATTATAGCTTGGCAAAATGCGCTTGCAAGGGCAAATCCGCACGTTGCCTTGCGGATCGTTGCCTGCGCAGGAATGACAGGCGGCGTGCCGTGCACACCTCGGAAATCTGCGTTCATCAGCGGTTGCGATTGCCTCTGCGTCTCCGCGTCTCTGCGTGAGTGGTTTTGGTTGCGGCCGCAGGCCGCGCTGGGTTCTTCGTGGTTTCGGAGGAAGGGGCGGGGGAGGTCACGGATTGCTGCTGTGGTCGGGAGGGAGTTCGTCGGTCGGCGGGGGGAGGTGACGCAGGGTGTCCAAGGCCTCGTATTTGTTGGCCGCAAAGTCGAAGGTGTCCTCCAGGCCGGCTACGCGGAAAATGCCTTTCGTCGCCGGGCGGGTGCTGCACAAGATCAAGCGGCGGCCCTTCTCCGAGAGGATCCGGTGCAGACGCAGCAGCATCCCGAGACTGCGCGAGCCGATGATGTCGACGCGCGACAGAATGAGGACCAGGTTCGTCTCGCCCGCGTCGGTGAGCCGCCGGCGGAGCAGGGCCAGCTCGGGGCGCAGTTGCGGCTCGGCGGGCACCATCACCATCCACACCTTCTGGTCAAACCGCTGAACACTCATGCCGCGTGACTCCTGAACAATCCTATCCCCATCCGGGCGCACTCCGGCTGGTATATCGGCTGTTATGCCACGGAGGTTAACCAGGACTTGCCAGGGACGGGCCACGTTTCCGGACCATAAGGGAAGCGGTGGACAGTCGTCAGTGGCCTTCGGCCGCCATCCGTCCTCCGTCCTCTGTCCTCCGTCCTCCGTCCCCGGCTCCCGGCAGCAGGGGTTACACGTGGACCTCGGTGCTGGGCACCATCCGCTTGCGGGCGGGGGTGCCGGTGTAGATGCTCCAGGGTTCCGTGTCCCGGGCGACCAGGGCCGCCATATCGATGAAGGTGCCCTCGGCGAGGTGCAGGTGGTCGCGGATGGTCGCGTTGACGCCGAAGAAGCAGTAGGGCTCGACCACGCAATGGCCGGAGAGGACGACGTGGGACGTGAAGAACACGTGATCTTTGATGACGCTGTGATGGCCGATGTGGTTGCCGCTCCACAGGACGACGTTGTTGCCGATGGTGACGAACGGCTGGATCGTGTTGTCCTCGAGCACGAAACAGTTGTCGCCGATGGCGGTGCCGGGAAAGACGGTGGCCTTGGAGCTGATGTAGGAGATCAGGGTGTAGCCCTTGCGCTGGGCCTGCAGGTAGATCGATTCGCGCAGGCGGTTCATGCCCCGGCCGGTCATCGGGACGAAAAACTTGTGCTCGTCGGGGGGGTACCAGTCCTGGATGTCCTCGAAAGGCACGACAGGCAGACCCTGGAACGTCTCGTCCCGGAAATAGTCCTTCGTGACGGAGAAGGCCACCACTTCGTGCTCGGAGTCCCGCGTGAGATAGAAGTGGGCGAGTTCCGCCGTGTCCCGCACGCCAAAGACCACAACTTTCGCCATCATCCTGCTCCTTCTCTATCGTCCCAGTTGAGATCGCCTTGCTCTGGCGCTCAGCCACGAGGCAATCCGCATCCGCGATGTCCCCGGTCACGCGGGACTGTCACTGTGGCCTGCCGCCCGTAACGTCACGGCATCCGATGCGGCACGCACGGAGTATTGTGACCATTTACGCCGGCCATGCAATCAGGGAAATACCCATTGTGACTAGGCAATCGGCTGTTGACGAACCCGGGACAGATGGTCACTGGAGCCGGGGCGTGCTCGGCGGCCGTGTGGCGGGGGCCGGCGGCTACTGCCTGATGCGCTGGTAGGTGACGCGGAAGTCGTGTGTCACTGCCCGGACGAGACTGTCGGCGAGCCGGCCGTAGGCTTTCTCCGGGTCGGTCGCATCCAGGGCCACTTGCTTATCTCCGAAGATGTGCAGGCCCGCGACCTGCTGCGCGGCACTCGCCGAGTTGCTCCAGAGGGACGCGCCGCTGGCGGTCTCGACCATCTGCACGGCGAGCGCGGCATCGACGTCCGCCGTGACGCCCGCCTGGGTCAGGGTCTGCAGGAGCGTGACGTTGGGATGGACGTCCGAGATGGTGAGGCTTCCGGTGATAATGGTCTTCACGCCGTGCTTCTCGCCGAGGGCTTTGAAGGCCGCCGGGTCCAGCCGGTCCTGGCCGACGGAGGCGAGAGCCTCGTCCTCGGGCCCCAGTCGCACGAAGCGCACGAGTCCCTGATCCCGCCGGGCGGCATCGATGAACCGGCCCGTCGCGACCGGCCCGAGCTCGCCCTGTGAGGAGCAGTCGAAATCGATCACGCCGACCACCTCGTGCTCCTTGAGGTCGATGCGGGGCGGAACCGTCACAGTCATCGTGTGTCCGCACCCGGACATTGCTATGATCAGTATTGCGGCGGCGGGCGGCACAAGTTTCTTCAACATGCGAGCGATCCTTTCCACTTTCCTGTTGGCGCGTTGCGCCGGGCGCGTCGAGCCGCGCGGCGACTGCCATCCCATTTATTATCGAACGAATCCGACCGGGAAATCAGCGGAAAATCGGAGGAGTCGGCAGCACGCGCACGACGGTTCTGCGCCGGTCCAGTCGTGTCTCGGGAAGCGGGAAACAGAAGAGGTCGCGTGGCGCCGGGTGCCAGCCTCAAGGCCGAAGACCTTGAGGCTGGCTCCTTCGCGGTAGGGAGAGCCATCGGCAAGCTTGCGCTTGCCGCTGCCACCCAGTGTACTGATTTACTATCCGCGCACCAATCGACATACGAGCGTAGACAGGGCAGGGCTTCCTAAACGCGCCCCTTCGCATTTGGGGTCTCCATCCGACCAGGCGGTTTCTTAGGAGGAACGACGCGAGACGGCGGTCCCCGACCCTCGATTTGTGTGTCTGGATTGTCCCTTCCACGGCCGCTTGCGCGTCAGCTCCTCCGCCCGGCTGGGGAGGTCTCGTGTCGGATTTCATTGGGGCGGTTGCCGCTTCGGCTCTGCACGCGCTGCCAGGCCTCCGCATTGAAGATGCACCCCGGATCGGCCTCGGTGAGATCGCCGAAGTACGCGTACGCCCGCGCGCGGCAGCCGCCGCAGTGCGATTTCCATTCACAGACCCCGCAGTGGCCCTGGAGAAGGTCGCGGTTCCGCAGTCGCCACAGCACCTCGCTCTGCCGCCACAGGTCTCGCATGCGGTCGCGGCGCAGATTCCCAATCACGACGGGCAGGAACGAGCAAGGGGTAATGTCGCCATTGGGCTGAACGGCCAGCAGGCATCGTCCCGCGCCGCAGCCCCCGATGTAGCGAGCCAGGACCGGTGTGGCGCCGTGCGTCGAAGCGCCGTAGTGGACCAGACAGCCGTGCGGCGTGCAGCGCCGCCCCAGTTGCGGGGCCGTCCCCGTGACGGCGAATCCGGTGTCGAGCTGCGTCTGCATGATTTCCAACATGTGTTCCCGCTGCTCGGGCGTGAGGTCGATATCGGCGATATCCCAACCCCGGCCGGTCGGGACAAAGTCGAAGACGTTGAATATCTTGACGCCGAGGTCCCTGGTCATCCGGATAATATCTTCCAGCTCCTCGAAATTCCGGGCGGTGACCGTGCAGGCCAGTCCGGTCTGCAGCCGGCCGTCGGCCACGAGGTTCCGGAGCCCCTCGACGGCTTTCTCCCAATACCCGCTCTGGCCGCGGAAATCATCATGCTCCTGCGGGCCGGTCGAGTCGATACTGACCTCCACGTATGCGGCGCCTGTTTCGGCGAGCCGGGCCACCACCTCCCGGCTTAGCAGCGTCCCGTTCGTTGCCACGGAGATGTGGAAGCCCCTCGCCCGGGCCTGCGTCAGCGTGGGCCAGAAATCCTTCGACAGCAGCGGCTCACCGCCCGAGAACGCCAGCATGGGCACATCGTTGTAAGCCAGCTCGTCGAGCACGCGCAGCTTTTCGCTCAGGGCGAGCTCGACGCCCCGGGGTGTCCCGGCGTTCTGGCAGCAGTGCCGGCATTGCAGATTGCAGTTGTGCGTGAGGTTCCAGATCACCAGCAGCGGGGCCGAGAAGACCTGGGGCCTGCACAAGCCGAATTGGCCGACGCCGCGGGCGGCATTGACCAGTCCGCGACGCCACGCCGGACTGCCCTGCACTACGTCGTGCACCAGCTCCACGGATGTGCCCGTTCGTTTCCGCACCCACTCCATGCCGAGATGCGGCAGGCCATGCCTGAGCTTCCCGGCCCAGGAGACGTTCGGCTGCCCATAGGTGGCCATCACTCGGCCCAGCACGCAGTTACCCTGGCGGCTCTGCCTCGTCAGCCACTTGAGGAGGTGCTTCACCGAGCGCTTGGACAGGAACTGCTCGATTCTCTCCGGCTCATTCATGCTCCCCCCATATTGACAAAACGGCGCGGCGGAACTCCCCCGGTCGTCCAAATCCCATCTACGTGTCGTTTCCACCGGCAGAATGTATCCTAACCACGTCGGGGAATATGCCGGCATAGGCATTTGCCCAATTCTGCCACCGGCGGTTTCCTAAAAATAGTTGGCGTTGTACATAGCTCGTGCAGCATGAAGCCGCGTCGGGAGAAGGGGCCAAGTCTGCAAATGCGGGACGCGCAACGCCCGTCGCCGGACTTCGCTGTGCGGTTCTCCGGTGGGCTTCGTGTCCGGTTCTGCTCCCAGGAAACTCACCCGATTCGCGATGAGCCGTCGCAGTGGATGGTTGCCAGGCGTCTTGCCGGGGGATAGAATACCGCCGGCAAGAGCCATGTGAACGTTGAATCGAAGGACCGCAGGGAATCTGAATATTGTGGAGGTCGAATTATGATGAGCAAAAGGTGGCTTGGGGTCGTGGCGGCGCTGGCGCTGGTGGTGGGGAGTGTGGCGCCGGCCGCACAGAAGGAGAAGGAGGAGGGCTTCGTGCCGCTGTTTCCGCAGGACGGCGTGCCGAAGGGCTGGGTCGTGCGGGCGTGGAACGACGTGAACAAGCCGGCCGATCCCAGCGTCAAGTGGGTGGTCAAGGACGGGATTCTCAACGGGGGCGAGCCGCGCGGGACCTGGCTGCTCAGCGAGAAGCAGTACGGTGACTTCATTCTGAAGTTCGATTTCAAACTCGGCCCCACGGGCAACAGCGGCTGTGCGCTGCGGGCCCCGCTGTTCGGCGACCCCGCCTTCGACGGCATGGAGCTGCAGATGGCGGACTACCGGTACAATCCGCAGGCCAAGGACTCCGAGCTGACCGGCGGCATCTACCGTGCGATCGCGCCGCGCAAGCAGGTCTACAAGCCGACGGAATGGAACTCGTACACGGTCACGCTCAAGGGCGCGCACCTGACCGTCGTGCTCAACGGCGAGACCATTCACGATCTGAACCTCGACGAGCAGAACCAGGAAGTGAAGCGCCACGATGGGACGCTGGCCCCGCCGGTGAAGGATCGGCCGCGCCAAGGCCACATCGGGTTCCAGGAGCTCAGCCGGGGCGCCGAGCACGTGCTGATCCGCAACGCGCGGATCAAAGTACTCGACAAGCCGCAAGACGCAAAAGCCAAGTCGTGACGACGTGGGCTCTCACGCACGCAAGCCCGGGACAAGCAGCACCGTCAAACCAGTTGGCAACGTCCCAAGTTCTTGAGATTTCTGCTCGCCGGGTGGCAGTGGCAAGCGCAGCTTGCCGATGGTTTGCCCATCCGCCATCGGCAAAGCCTTCGGCCTTGCCGCTGCCACCCATCTCCGGGGCTTGTGCCAACGGGAACTCAAGAATCTGGGACACTGCCAACCAGTTAGACGGTGGCACC
>Ga0315291_10010248_pt1 | contig 11466 bp, 11 predicted proteins | sample YL17G12_20_MG_FD_203070 | JGI IMG/M metagenome (GOLD analysis project Ga0315291, IMG submission 203070) | Sediment microbial communities from Yellowstone Lake, YNP, Wyoming, USA - YL17G12_20 | ecosystem: Environmental > Aquatic > Freshwater > Lake > Sediment | place: USA: Wyoming | collected...
GCGAGGGCTCAGAGGTGCGCGTGAGCGTGCGCGACACTGGCCTTGGCATCGAGCCGGACAAACTGCCACACGTCTTTGAGCGCTTCTACCGCGCCGATCCTTCGCGCACGCGCGCTACGGGCGGCACTGGGCTGGGCCTGGTCATCGTCAAGCAATGGGTCGAGGCCCACGGCGGCCACGTCTGGGCCGAGAGCACGCCGGGCGCCGGCTCGACGTTCTCTTTCACGGTGCCGGTAGCAGACTGAGGGTGCCGTTTCCGGGCTCCAGTTGCCAGTTGCCGGTTCCCAGTCCTCGGTCGTCTGTGGTTTTCTGAGGAAGGCCAGGCGTGCCCTGGCGCTCACTGGAAACTGGAAGCCGGATACTGGCAACCGACCTCCCAGTCTGCGGATCTTGCGGTCATGGCCAGCACGCGCTCAGGAGAGGTGCCGGGGCTGAGCTCGCCGCCGGCAGAGAAGACGAAACCGCCGCCGGGGGCGCCGGCGCGTAGGATGCGCTGGCACTCGGCCTCGAAGAGCTCATCGCTGCCCTGCAGCATCACGCGCAAAGGATCGAGGTTGCCCATCAGGGCCACGCGCCTGCCGATGCGCGCCTTGGCCTGCTCGATGGGCACGCGTGGCCCCAGATGCCAGAGATGCATGCCACACTCGGGCATGACGTCTATCAGGTGCGCCGCGTCGCCGTCGTTGTGCAAGAAGTGCATCGCCTCTGGGAACTCTTCAAACAGCCGCCGGTGGTAGGGCGACACGAACTCCAGGTACTGCGCCGGGCTCAGCAGCGAGGGCAGGTCCTCGGCCAGCATGACCCACGTAGGCGGGCCGAACTCGCGCGCCAGTGAACGCGCCCCCACCAGGCTAGCCTCGGTGAAAAGCTCCATTGCCGCGTGCACAAAGGCCGGATCGGTGTACATGCGCTCGAACCACGCCGTGCCCAGGTTGGTCGCTAGCCGGTCAAAGGGGTTCTCGAAGCGGATCAGGCCCTTCACGTAACCCAGACGTTCCGACAACTCGGTGGGCACATGATCGTAGTAGAACTGGATGATCTGCAGGGTCAGCAGATGCTCGGGACATGAATCCGAGTCGGGGATGCGAATCTGCGCCAGCTCGCGCGCGCTGTCCAGTCGTCCCACGCGCAGCCAGTCTTCAGGGCGCTCGTAGAAGGCGTTTTGGTTGTCGACCTGGCGCAGCATGTTGAGGTGCAGCGCCGCGCAGGGCGTGATGACAAAGAGCAGGGGCAGGTCCGGGAAAAGCTCGGCGCCGCGCACGAGCATCTGCAGTTTGGCCTCGGGGTCATCCGGGTCGGTGATGCCCAGCAGCGGGGCCAGGTAGAAATCCGAGATCGCCCCCACCACCGGCACGTGATCCACCGGCTGATGCCGCGCAGCAGCCAGGAAGCGCTCAAATGGTGTCATCTCCAACATCCTCATCCGGCGACAGCCACTCCTCCAACACGAAGACACCAAGACACAAAGCCACAAAAAGGGATCGGTGTCTTTCTGACTTTGTGTCTTTGTGTTGACAAGCCCCGGCTCCCTTACGACAAGGTCTGACGCGTCACAGAAAGGGTGCGCTCGATGTCGGCGCGCGCGATGCCGTGGTGCGTCACGGCGCGCATGCGCACGTCGTTAAAGGCCATCAGGCGGATGCCCTCCTGCTGCAGGGCCTCTGCGAACTGCGGCGCCGTCAGGCCCGTCCTGTGTAGCTCAAAGAAGACGATGTTGGTCTGCACGCGTGCCAGGTCGACGTGCAGTCCCGGCGTGGTGGCGATACCCTCGGCCAGCAGGCGCGCGTTGTCGTGGTCTTCCTGCAGACGGTCTACCATCTGCTGCAGCGCCACGATGCCCGCCGCGGCCAGCACGCCCGCTTGACGCATCCCTCCGCCCAGGACTTTGCGCGTGCGCCGCGCGCGTTCGATGAACTCGGTGCTGCCGCACATCAACGAGCCCACCGGGCAGCACAGGCCCTTGGAGAGGCAAAACATGACGCTGTCGGCGTGCTGCGCCAACTCGCGCGCGGGCACGCCCAGCGCCACCGCCGCGTTAAAGAGGCGCGCACCGTCGAGGTGCACGGCCAGGCCATGCTTGTGCGCCGACGCCGCGGCAGCGGCCATGTACTCTGGCCTGAGCACCATGCCGCCGCAGAAATTGTGCGTGTTCTCCAGGTTGAGCAGCCTGACGCGCGGATGGTGGATGTCCTCGCTGGGGATGGCAGCCTCGACCTGGGCCAGGTCCAATGTGCCGTCGGGCTGGTTGGGCACCATGCGCAGGAACAGCCCACCCAGCGCCGCCGAGCCGCCCTGCTCCGACGTGAAGGTGTGCGACTGGTCGCCCATGATCACACCATCACCACGGCCGCAGTGGGTCAGCATCGAGACCAGGTTGGCCATCGTGCCGCTGACAACAAAGAGCGCAGCCTGCTTGCCCATGCGCTCGGCCGCCAGCTCCTGCAGGCGGTTGACTGTGGGGTCCTCGCCAAACACGTCGTCGCCCAGCTCAGCGCGGTACATGGCCTCGCGCATGGCGGGCGTGGGTAGGGTCACCGTGTCGCTGCGCAGATCGACAACTCGCATCAGAACAACCTCCTACCGAGAGACAATCTACCAACTCGAAGAGAGTATAGCGCACTCTGCAGCGCAGCGGAAACTGCACTCTTTCGCCCCACGCCGGCTCGCAGCTTGCATTGTCGGCAGTCCACCCACTACACGCACGCGATCATCAACGCAGACATTAAGACCCCAAGGTCTGGGGAAGGTCCTTTCGGGTATCGTCAGAGCCCGCTAGCGGATCGAGGCCAGGACCGCGTCGAATGCCGCCTCGTCCCAGCTTTCCAGTGGCGCCGAGATCGAGACCAGCGTGGGGCCAGTCCGGCCCTGGCCCGTTCCTGCGCCTGCACGATCGCTTCGGGAACGTAATCAATTGCCGTCACGTGCGCGCCCGTCACGTCCGAGATGTAGTCGGCCATGGCGCTGTTGCCGTAGCCCAGGTCCAACACACGCTTGCCCGGGCCGAGGACCAGCACCTCGAACAGTCGGTCGACCTGCGCCATGTCCGCAAAGCCATGTTGGGTGAAATTGCGCCCAAAGACGCGCCGACAGTACTCGGCGTAGGCCTTGCTGTCACGCGTGGCTTCATGGTAGTCGCGGTACCAGTACCACATGGCGGGCCGCGCCCGGCGCAGCGGTTCGGCGGCAGCCCGCCCTGACCCGGTCAGGGCATAGACCCCATCCTGTTCGGTCACCAATCCCTCTGCCGTCAGACTGCCAAACGCGTCGCTCCAATCCACCAGGTAGCGACGAAAGTACCCCGCGGTCCTGGGCAGCTTGGCACGGTTGGGCGTCTCGTGGGCCGCCTCGACCTCGAGCATGGCGATCAGCAACTGGTTCTCGGCTTCGGAGGAGCGACTCGAGTCACCACTACCCAGGGCGTTGGTGGTAGCCACTTCAGTGGCTCCGTCGCAGGCGCGCCACCCAGGGCCAGGCCAGCAGGAACAGAATCTCCAGAGCCAGCAACACGCCACCCACGCTCACCGCCAGCAGGAGCAAGCTGGCCAGCAGCGTAAAGCTAAGCAGCCCATGCGTCGCCCGGGACGCCCAGCGTGTTACGGGAGTCAACAGGTCACTGTTGATCGTCAGGACGTGCAGGGCCATGTCCACGACGTAGAAGAGCAGCAGAATGGCCCAGTGGGTCGGCTTGACGTCTTCAAACCAGCGGGGCCTGGCTGGGATTTCGGGCTGCATCGGGTCTCCTGAGAGAAGAGGTTGGGCAGCGCTGATTATAGCCACGCATGGAAGAGCGGACAAACGGGAACGCGTCGGGCACGTCCGTTTGTCCGCTCTTCACAGAACCTTCCCGAAGGGCTGCTCCGCGCCAACAAGAGGCGTCAGGCGCACGGCCCTTCGGGAAGGTTGCTCCGATAACAGTGATGAGATCGCCAGAGCAGGCGCTAGGCTGCGGGCGCCAGGCCCCGGTCCTTTAGCTCCTGCGCGATCATCTCCACGGAAATGCCGCCGGCAAAGGTCGGCTGGCCATTGACGCTGATAATGGGCAGCGGCACGCGGCGCGACTCGAGCAGGCGCAGCTCGGCCGGGTGCTGTTCCATCAGATTCGACAAAGCGTCCACGTACGCGACCGTGACCGTGTCGCCGTACTGCTGGGCCAGTTGAGCGCCCAGATCCCTGGCCTGCTGCTCCATCGTCGGGGGCGGCTCAGCCGGTTCACCACACGAAGACCCACAACCGGGGTCTGGTGACGAGCCTCAGCTACACCCGCCCAAGGCCATCTCTGCCCCAAACACTTCAATCAGGATACGCTCCTTCAGTTCTTCCATTCACTTTCCTTTACATGCAGATTTGCGAATATTCTAGCGCATTTGGCCCGTCTGTCAAATCGGAGCCGTTGTGTCCAGAATTCCGGGCGTACAGGAATCACACGAAGAAATCCCGAATGGACTCCGTGAGATTCGTCCCTTTCGAGCAACTCGTGTACCGAGCCCAGGCGCGCTCTGCAGTTGACAGCTCGCTGCAATTGCACTATGCTTGGCACACAACCCAGCGCTGCGGAGAGTGCCTGTGGAAGACTACCTGCTGCAACAGCGAGACTACCTGCTCGCCATCAGCCGCGCCATGACCGCGCGGCTGGACCTGCCGTCGCTGCTGCAACTCATCCTGGAAAAGGCGGGGGAGATGCTGCGCGGCGAGGCCGGGCTGATCGCACTGCGCGGCCGCGACGACAAGTTCGTGATCCGCGCCCTGTACGGGCTGCCACGCCACACGCCGCAGCTCTTTGCACCCTTGCTCAACGACATCCCCTCCCACCACGCGCACTGGCACATCCCCGACCTCTATGCCCGGCTGCAAATGGTGGCGTCCAGCGCGGGCATCAACCTGCGCCAGGTCGTGGGGCTGCCGCTCACCCTCGAAGACGAGCTGATCGGCGTGACCTACATCTTTCGCACGCGCGACTCGGCCTTCTCCGCCAACGACCGCCAGGTGCTCTCTAGCTTTGCCGACCAGGCCGCCATCGCCGTGCGCAATGCCAGCCTCTACCACAGCCTGGCGCAAGAGACGCAGCGCCTGGACGCCATCATCGAGCACAGCGCCGACGGCGTGCTGCTCCTCGATGCGCAGTACCGCATCCAGACCATCAACCGCGCCCTGGCAGAGATGGTGGGCTGGACGCCCGAGCAGGCGCGCGGCCAGCCCTGCCGCCGCGTGATCGCGCTGCACAACGCCCAGGGCCAGGACCTATGCAGCAGCGACTGTCCACTGGCGGACCTGCAGGCCGACCAGCCGCTGCACGTCGAGGGCGACGTGATGCGCCCGGACGGCCACCGCACCAGCGTCAGCATCACCTACTCGCCGCTCTACGACGCCGAGGGTGCGCTGGTCAACATCGTGGGCAGCGTGCACGACGTGACGCGCTTTCGCGAGGCCGAAGAGATAAAGTCCATGTTCATCTCCGTGATCTCGCACGAGCTCAAGACACCCGTGGCGCTGATCAAGGGCTACGCCAGCACCCTGCGCCGTGAGGATGCGCACTGGGACTCGAAGACCGTGCAGGACAGCCTGACCATCATCGAGGAGGAAAGCGACCGGCTGGACCGCCTGATCAACGACCTGCTGGAGGCCTCGCGTATCCAGGCCGGCACGCTCAAGCTGCAGTTGGGCGACGTCTCGATCCCCAAGCTGGCGCAAAAGGCGGTGGAACGCTTTCGCGTCGAGACCACGCACCACGAGCTGCAATTGGACTTTCCGCCCGACTTTCCCCCTGTCATGGCCGACGAGACGCGCCTGGAAGAGGTCTTCTACAACCTGATCGGCAACGCCATCAAGTACACCGAGGGCGGCACGATCCGCGTCGGCGGCCGGGCCAAGGGCGAGCACGTCGAGCTGTACGTGTCGGACCAGGGCGAGGGCATCCCGCGCGAGCAGCAGGCGCGCCTGTTCGAGCCATTTTACCGCGTAGACTCGGGGCTGGGCCGTCGCACGCAGGGCGTGGGACTGGGGCTGTTCCTGGTCAAGGCCATCGTCGAGGGCCACGGTGGCCGCATCTGGGTCGACAGCGCCCCAGGCCAGGGCTCCACCTTCCGCTTCACCCTGCCCCTGCGCTAAACACCAAGTCACTAAGACACGAAGAAGGGAAGGGACTTGATAAAAGCGCAGACACGAGAGCATGAAGCTGCCCGGGGATCCATCCTGTTCCCTTTTGCGTCTTTGTGCCTTTGTGTCTTAGTGTTGGGGACGATAACGGGAGATGCACGAGGATGACTGCGAAAGAGAAAAAGCTGATCCTGGTGGTGGATGACGAGCCGCGCATGGTGCGCTTTGTGCGCATGAACCTGGAGCTGGAGGGCTACCGCATCACCACGGCCGCCAACGGCATGGAAGCGCTCAAGGCGGTGCGCGAGGAACTGCCCGACCTGGTGCTGCTGGACGTGATGATGCCCGAGATGGACGGCTACGAGACCCTGGAGCACATCCGCCAGACCTCCAGCGTGCCCGTGATCATGCTGACCGTCAAGGCCGAGGAAGAGGACAAGGTGCACGGTCTGGAGCTGGGCGCGGACGATTATGTCACCAAGCCGTTCTCGCCGCGCGAGCTGGCCAGCCGCGTCAAGGCCGCGCTGCGCCGCGCCGAGATGCCCGCCCCGGGGCAGAAATCCACCCTGGTGATCGACGACGGCCTGGCGGTCGACTTTCAACGGCGCGAGGTGCTGGTGCGTGGCGAGCGTGTCAAGCTGCGCCCCACCGAGTACCGCCTGCTCTACCACCTGGTCAACAACGCCGGCTGGGTCATGACGCACGAGATGCTGCTCTCCAAAGTGTGGGGCTACGAGTACCGCGACGACACCCAGCTCCTGCGCCTCTACGTCACCTACCTGCGCCAGAAGATCGAGCCCGACCCCGCCCACCCGCGCTACATCTTTAACGAGCGCGGGGTGGGGTATCGGTTCGTGGGTTTTAAGAAGGCGGGCAGTCACGACATCGGCACCACACCAGCGTAGTGCATTGCGATCCTAAGAAGAGGTGCGGGCCGTAGATCCAACTAAGAGTCGACTTGCAGTGGACCTGGCCGTTGCATATGCATCGGTGGAACCGAGGCTCGATGACCAAGATGGAAATCCACAGTGTAGCTGACCTGGAATCTCTCGAGGAACGCATTCGGACCGCGATTGGGAAGCACCGGCTCGAGGAAGTGCTTCTGGGCATCCAACGGGCCCCTCCAGAGGTACCTCCGTTCGTGCGGGCTGGGTTGGCGCTGTTCGCGGCGCGGTTCTGTTCGGCGGGACACCGCCTGCCACGGCAGGCAGAAGTAGGGTGGCCCCATTTGGCACGCATCGCCGACATGGTGACTGAATACCAACTCGCTGATCCACTGACCTTCGACCAGGAGACTTGGAAAACCTACCTTAGATCAAACCCCGTCTTTGCGTTCCTGCGCATGAGCGCTGGCCAGATGCCCTACAACATCAGCCTCTATGGGCGGTTTGGCCAGCCCCTGATGCTATTTGACGCGATACCTAAGAGACTTGCTCAACGCACGGGCCCGGGCCGCTTTGACTTCGCAACTTCTTTTCAGCGCACGTGTGGGCTACCACTGATAGATTTCCTCACCGTGGGCTTTGTTGCCCTTGCTGCGGCTCACCAGCACGGGGCGTTTACCCGCGCGGATTTTGATAGTGCACGTACACGCGGCCTTGGCCTGCCTTCTGATGACGGAGTATTGCTGGCACTAGATCATCTGGCCGCGGACCCGCAAGGACTGGCTCGCCAGTACCACCACTTCAGAAACTCGGACCGCCGGTTCGCCATGTATGACCTGAATCCCCTCCTGACATATCCCATCATACGCCCGTGGCGCCAACGAGGGCACCTTCCGGCAGAAACGGATCGCATGATTGCTCCCATTCCGAATCTGATCGCGTTTCGCATTTCCATGGGCATCTTCTACCAGATGTACAATAAGTTTGGTCCGAAGTTCTCCGACTACTTTGGGGACATGTTCAGCGCGTACGTTGGCTTCTTGCTCGAGAATTCGGTGCCCCCAAGTGCACTGCTGTCAGAAGATGCGATTCGATCAACATATCACCCGAATGATGGCAAAGTCCCAGACTGGGTGGTGTTGGATGGCAATACGGCAGTACTAGTGGAGTGCAAGTCAACTCGCTTTTCGCGCAATGCGCTGAGTACCGGCGACGAGGCTGCAGTCAATGACAGTCTGAAGCAGGTTCTCAAGGGGCTGAGGCAACTGCACGAGTTCCGTACGAACTGCATCGAGAGACGGCCCGGCCTCGAGGCCATAGGCCACTGTACCTGCTACGTGCCCATTCTGGTCACCCTGGAGCCACTGTACTTGGTGAATAGTCCTATGTTCCACCAATACATCGACGGTCTGCTGGCTGATAACGGCATTACCGGATTGCCCTGGCAAATCCTCTCAATTGACCAACTGGAAACGCTGCAACCACACCTTCACGCAGGCAGTGGATTCAGTGCCACATTGCGCGAGCTCTCGCAGGAACCATTCGCGGACGTGCTTGTTCGAGTGTCTCGTGACACCGGGCTAACATACCGCGACTCTTGTCTGTACGACAAGGATCGGGAGCTCTACCAGAAGCTGGGCTTGGTACACCCCGACTAGAACGAGTCCAGACCGCTTTCCAACCATCTGCCGCAGGAGGCGAGAATGCCTTTCCACACTCGCAGACCGTCCCTGAGAAAGCGCGTCGCCGCGCGCACATCGATGAAACGCTATTTGCGTCACAACCTCGGCCTGAAGGCACCGCGAGGTTGGGCTGGTTGACCAATCCCTCGAGGGCGGCATACAATCGCCTATATCGCCGCACCGCGTTGGGCTGTGGGTCTCTTGTGTCACTGCTATTGCTGCTTGTCGCAGTTGTGATGGTTACATCTCGTTGACTTCGGTAGCAAGCGCACAGGTGATGCCTCGAAGGAGAAAGTGCAATCGTGGATCGTTTGCCGCGATGCCGCGTTCCCGCGCACAAAGCACGTGCTATGACGTAGCTATGGATGCCAGGCCATGCCGATACAGACACGGGCAAGCGCAGCGGTCCGTAGGCTTGGCCGAAACGCCTGACGCACGCGAGACGTGCTTACCGACATCCCGTTCTCGTGCGTGCACTCCTCCAAGACAGCAGACACCACGCGTAGCGCCTCTGGGGTGAGCGTGGGGTAGCTCTCCAGCATTGGTTGCTCACTCCAACCAGGCGCAAACAGACCTGCCAGCGCAAAGCATGGAGAGAAGATGACGAAGCGGCTGGCGCGCGCACAGGCTGCGCCATCAAGGTCACTCCGGCTTGACCGCCGAGCCCGGCTTGCGCGCGACGAGCGCGATCAGCGTGCGCAGGGCGTCGTTGACGGCTTCCGAGTCGGGGAAATAGGCACGCACGTCCGGCTCGAGTAGTACCGCGCCGTCCTCCAGGGTAAAGTACTGCACAGAGGTCGTGCCATCGGCCTTGTGGATCTTCACGACGTGTCCCTGGGCATAGGCCTTGTGGTGTTTGCCCCGCACGCCTCCACGAAAGTCATACTCTAGGAGGACATCGTCATTGCCGTATGCGGGTTGAGTCTCAGAGACCGCTTTCTTCATGCTGGCTTTGGCTTCATCCCACTCAAAGGTCAGTCCCAAACTGCTTCTCCCGGGATGGTATTGCCGTTCCTTCTCGCACCCGAGAGTATAGCGCAATCGTGGGAAACGCGCAAAGGGACATTGCCCAAGAAGGCCTCACTGCCCAGGTGCAATGACGCAGAGAGCACGTTTCTTGACCGTAATCAACAGACCTGCCGGGTTTTCCCAAACCCAGCAGGTCTCGCGCGTGCCCTACCGATGCTGCTGTGGCAGCCTGCGCTGCACCTGCGGCGTCAGCCAGGTGAGAAAGGCGTCGGTGCTGCGCGTTTGCATCAGCACGGGGCCGGGGCCGGTCAGGTCCACTACCAGGCCCTCGCCGCTGAACAGGGTGGATTTGAGTCCGCCCACGGCGCGCACGTTAAAGCCGATGCCCTCGGCAAAGGCCACCAGGTGGCCCGTGTCGACGGTGTACTTTTCGCCCGCGGCCAGCGAGCGGTCGTGGATCGCGCCATACGACGACAGAAGTAGGGTGCCGGTGCCGCTGCAGCGCAGCAAGAACAGGCCCTCGCTGGCGAAAAAGGTCTTGGCTCCGCCGAACTTGGTGTCCACCACCACGCCGTCGGACGACGCCACGTAGGCTCCCGACTGCACCAGCAGTGGCTGGCCCTTGACCTCCAGCACCACCAGGTCGCCCGGCAGCGCGGGCGCCAGCATGATCTCGCCGCCGGCGGCCGGGGCATGGTAGGTGTTGACGAAAAAGCTCTCTCCACCCAGCACGCTGCGCGCCAGCGAGGCCAGGATGCCGCCCTGCGCCTTGGTCTCCAGGGTCATGCCGTCTGACATGCCCACCATGGAGCCCGCCTCGACGCGGATTACCTCGTTGGGCTGCAGTTTGGCAATCGCGATGGAATACGACGGCCGGTACTTGATCTCTACCTGCATGTTCTCCTCCTATGCTATGCTTGGGAAACCACCTACACCGCCATCTCGTAGACGCGGTAGCGTTTGAAGATGCGCCCGCCCATCTTTTCCACCAGCAGGCGCACCTTGGTGTTCTCCTCGGCGACCAGCGACATGTCCATCCAGCGGTAGCCACGCCGCAGCACAGCCTTGGCTGTGTTGACGTACAGGATGGCGTCCAGCCCGCGCCCGTGGTACTCGGGCAACATCACCATGATCTTGAAGCTGATCACGTCGATGTGGCGGCTGGCCCACCACATCCGCAGCCAGTCCCACGGGTAGCGCCCGCCGTTGCCGTGGATCAGCACGCGGTTGAGGTCCGGCAGGGCCAGTGAAAAGGCCACCGGCTCGCCGTTGACTTCGGCAAAGTAGACCAGCTCCGGGTCCAGCAGTGGCTTCATCTCCAGCGCCATGTGGCGGAACTGCTCCTCGCTGAGCGGAATAAAGTCGGTGAGATGCGTCAGCGCGGCGTTGAACAGCCGGCGGGCGATGGGGATTTCGTCATCCCAGTGGTCCAGGCGCGCCTGGCGCACCGTCACGCCCGCCCTTTTCTGCGCGTACTCGGCCACGTGCACGACCCGCTCCGGGATCAGCTCCGCGTCGTTGGCCACCGGCCGGCGGTCGATGCGGTAGGCATAGTCCTCCACGAACTTACCCATGCCGTAGCGCTCGGCGAACGCGGCATAGTGGGGCTTGGTGTGCGCTTCGAGCATCACCGGCGGGCAGTCCTCGCCGCCGATCAGGAAGCCGGGGTCGTCACTATTGCCGAAATTGTAGGGCCCACGCATGAGCGTCATGCCACGCTCGCGCAACCAGCCGAGAGCGGCATCAAAGAGGGCGCACGCTACGTCGTAGTCTTCGACGCATTCGAAGAAGCCAAACACGCCCAGCTTGCGGCCCAGTTGCTCGTTGTCGCGGAAGTT
>Ga0315291_10010249_pt1 | contig 11465 bp, 7 predicted proteins | sample YL17G12_20_MG_FD_203070 | JGI IMG/M metagenome (GOLD analysis project Ga0315291, IMG submission 203070) | Sediment microbial communities from Yellowstone Lake, YNP, Wyoming, USA - YL17G12_20 | ecosystem: Environmental > Aquatic > Freshwater > Lake > Sediment | place: USA: Wyoming | collected...
TCTTGCCTGTCCCGCCTTACGGCCTGCCTGCCGTCAGGCAGGGATCCCGTACAACGGGACCCGCCTTCGGGAATTCTAGAAGGCAGGCGGGGAATCCGCTCATAGGCGGGATTCTGAGAGCGGAACCGCCGAACGCGGGACTCAGTTTGTGCGCTTGGTTTCACCGCTCTATGCATGGGGCTGTAGCTCAGTTTGGGAGAGCGCTTCGTTCGCAACGAAGAGGTCGTCGGTTCGAGCCCGATCAGCTCCACGATAGTATAGTTAATTGGTGAAAAGTTAATTAGTTAGTTGGTGAGTGGTTAATCAGTTAATTAGTGATTGGTTAATTCGTTAATTGGTATTCGGACACGCAAGCTTGATAGTTGCCCACCAATTAACCCCGTTAACGGGGTGAACCAGTTAACCAATTAACTAATCACCAACTGGTCTTTTCCTGGAATTTTCGGAGAGTTTCATTGTCTGTTTTACATGCACTGAGGTCAAGTCCCGTGCAACAAAACGTTGCTCAACCCCGCCAGGTCCGGAAGGAAGCAACGGTCGGCAAAGAGTTTTGTGTGACACGGGGGCGCTTGACCTCTTTTTTTTGTTGCCGCGGTGTGAGACCCGCTGCATCCGAAAGTAAAGCCCGCCTCGTTGGCTTTTCGCCTCAGTTCCCACGGTGAATAAAAACCAGGCCCCATAACTCATGCCACCCATCACATTCTTCATTCTTCTACTACTTACCACCAGCCTTACGCTTGCGTGGATCGCACCTTCACTGGCTGCCAGAGAAGTCAGGAGAGTTTTCCTGATCCGGTCTGCCAGAAGGGTGCTACGCCATGGTCGATTTGGACGGTTGAAAACTCGAACTTCTCCCTGCGGTCGTTCGCCGCGCCTAATGGGGCTACGTCCACGTTCGTCCACTGCGAGGTGTCACGATTCCATTCATTCGGGCTTTCGGTGGATTGGATTTACGTATGAAAAAAGAAATCGTTATCAATTCCACGGCGAACGAACACCGTATCGCCATTCTTGAAGAAGGCAAGCTCGCCGAACTGTTCGTCGAGACTCCCGGTAAAGAGCGTATGGTCGGAGACATCTACCTTGGCAAGGTCGCCAAGGTGATGCCCGGCATTCGTGCCGCCTTCATCGATATAGGCCTCCAGCAAGACGCCTTCCTCCATTTTTCCGATATCGGCTCATCGTTGTCCGAGTACAACGCCTTGTTCGAGGACGATGATGACGATGAATCATCGTCCCATGAATCGCATCAAGCCGGATCAGCTGCAGGATCGGCGCCCGGGAGCGAACCCGGAGCGGCCCCCCATCCTGTCGACACGCGAAGGCAGGGGCCGACAAACGGAGATCATGGCCGCTCTCAGCGCTCCGATCGCGAGGTAAACCTGCAGAAGGGTCAGGACATACTCGTCCAGATCACGAAGGAGCCAGTGGGGAAGAAAGGGGTTCGCGTAACCTCTGAGATATCCCTCCCCGGCCGATTCCTGGTTCTCCTGCCGTTCGACGGCAAGGTCGGCGTCTCGAAGAAGCTGAACGACTTCAAAGAAAAACGCCGGTTGCGTCGTGTCGTGCGAACGCTGCTTCCGCAGGGTTTTGGCGCCATCATCAGGACGGTCGCCGAAGGGAAAGAGGACACGTCGATCAAGCAGGACCTGGAAGAACTCCTCAGGGTCTGGTCCAACATCGAGAAGACTGTCAAGGCCGAAAATCCTCCCACGCTCGTCTATAAAGACATGACCACAACCTCGAGCGTCATCCGTGATCTTTTCGGCGACAGGGTCGAGAAGGTGGCGGTCGATGAGAAGAAGCTCTTCAAGGAGATCAAGGCGTACGTGCAGTGGATGTCTCCGGATATGCTCGATCGGCTTGAGTACTACAAGGGGAAGGAGCCGATCTTCGATAAGTACGGCGTGGAAAAGGATATCCAAAACCTCATGAGCAAGAAAGTCTGGCTCAAGAGCGGCGGATATATTTTCATCGAGAAGACGGAAGCGATGACCGTCATCGATGTCAACAGCGGGCGCTATGCGGCAAAGAAGGAGCAGGAGCTCAACTCCCTGCGAACGGATCTCGAAGCAGCGCGCGAAATGTGCCGGCAGCTCCGGCTCCGCGATATCGGCGGCATCATCGTTATCGACTTCATCGATCTCGATGACGACAAGAACCGGAAAAAAGTCTACGATGAGGTGAAGAAGGAACTGAAGCGTGATCGTGCCAAGGCGACGGTGCTTCCGCTGACGGAATTCGGTCTTATGCAGATTACGCGCCAGCGGATCCGGCAGAATGTCCAGATGAGTTTCAGCGACGCGTGTCCCGCGTGCGGAGGCACAGGGATGGTGCAGTCGAAGACCACGACGCTCAATCAGATCGAGCGGTGGATCAAGCGGTTCAAGTCCGAGTCACGCGAATTCCGGTTGCAACTGAGCGTCAATCCCAACATTGCCGTCTATCTCACGCAAGGGACAATCAGCCGGATGACGAAGATCATGTTCAAGTTCTTCGTGAAGGTGAAGGTGGTTCCCGATCCGGCGCTGGCAATGGACGAATTCCGGTTCGTCTCCGTGCGTCAGAAGAAAGATATTACTGAGCAGTATAGGCTGTAGACGTGACCGAAGCTTAGCTCACAAGAAATCACGCAAAGCCGCCAAGGCGCAAAGTGACAAAACGACATAATAGAGGTTCTTGGCGACTTGGTGTGAGATCTTCTTCAAAGTGGTAGTAGAGGTGTTAAGTCATTTCGTCGAAGGAAGATCAGCATGAAGTTCTTTATCGACACAGCCAATATTGCTGAAATCAAAGAAGCGGCAAGCCTGGGAGTTCTCGATGGCGTCACGACAAATCCCACTCTCGTTGCCAAGGAGGGCAGGGAGGTTCGCAAACTCCTTGAGGAGATCTGCGCGATTGTCGACGGACCTATCAGTGCAGAAGTGATCTCGATGGATTTCGACGGCATTATGAGGGAAGGCCGCGACCTGGCGAAAATTCACAGGAACATCGTCGTCAAAGTTCCGTTAATCAAGGAAGGCCTCAAGGCGGTCAAAGCGCTCAAGGCGGAAGGGATCCGCACGAACGTCACGCTCTGCTTCTCGCCCACCCAGGCGCTCCTCGCGGCGAAGGCAGGCGCTTATTTCATTAGTCCGTTCATCGGCCGGCTCGATGATGTAGGCCATACGGGGATGGATCTGATTCGCCAGATCGTCACGATTTACCGGAACTACGACTTTGATACGCAGGTGCTGGTGGCAAGTGTGCGTCATCCGGTGCACGTCGTCGAGGCAGCGTTGATTGGTGCGGACATTTGCACAATTCCATTCAAGGTTATCGAACAGCTCATCAAACATCCTCTCACGGATATCGGTCTTCAGAAATTCCTTGAGGATTGGAACACAACGCAGAACAGAAAGCCATGAAAAAAACAGCATTCACAGAGATCCATCGCTCTCTCGGAGCGAAGCTTGTGGAGTTTGCCGGGTTTGAGATGCCGGTGCAGTACAGCGGAATCATCGAGGAACACCTTGCGGTCAGGAAGAAAGTCGGGGTGTTTGATGTCTCACACATGGGAGAGTTCATTGTCAAAGGGAAGGACGCCGAAGCATTTCTTCAACGGATGACCATCAACGATGTCTCCAAACTGTCTGAAGGCAGAGTTCAATACTCGGCCATGTGCTATGACGAAGGAGGGATTGTTGATGATCTTTTGGTCTACCATTGCGGTGAGTACTTCATGCTCGTCGTGAACGCTTCCAATACTCAGAAGGACTTTGATTGGCTGAAGTCGCATCTGAACGGAGATGTTCAGCTCATCGACAAGAGCGACGATTTCTCTCTTCTCGCTGTTCAGGGACCTCACTCGCTGGCCACGCTCCAGAAACTCACCAAGGTGAACCTTGCGGCGCTCGAGTACTATCATTTCACGCGCGGCACACTCGCCGGCGTCGAGATGATTATTTCACGGACGGGATATACCGGTGAGCTCGGATTCGAACTGTATTTCCCTTCCGAAGAAATGCTTGGGAAGAAGGTCTGGCAGGCGGTCTTCGATGCAGGGAAAGAATTTGGAATCGCGCCGATCGGCCTCGGTGCCCGGGATACGCTCCGGCTCGAAATGGCGTTCTGCCTCTACGGCAACGACATTGACCAGACGACGAATCCGCTGGAGGCGGGCCTCGGCTGGATCACGAAGCTGAGTAAGGGAGAATTTGTCGGCAAGGAGGCAATTGTCAAAGCGAAGGCAGCCGGGCTGAAACGCAAGCTCGTGGGTTTCACTCTGGCTGAAAAGGCCGTCGCGCGGCATGGGTACCCGCTCTCCATCAATGGAACAGAGATCGGGCAGGTCACCAGCGGAACATTCTCTCCTTCCCTGGAGCGCGCCATTGGCCTGGGCTATGTTGCTGCGGGGCGAGCTGATGTGGGGAAGAAGATAAACGTTGTCATCCGGGGAAAGGAAGTCGCGGCAACCATCGTGAAACTTCCGTTCGTCCAGAAACCGTAATTTCAGACAGGTTGTGATCGTATGAAGATTGACGTTCGATTTGATCCTTTTGAGCTGGATGAACTTGAGCTGCGGGGAAAGAACATCATCGTGATCGATGTGCTGCGGTCCAGCACAACGATTGCCATTGCGCTCAGTAACGGCGCGCGTGAAATCATCCCGGTGGAGAGCATTGAGAATGCGGTCAAGATCTCGGGCAGTCTCTTCGGTGACGTCACACTGCGCGGCGGAGAGCGAAACGGGAAGATGATTCAGGGCTTCAACCTCGGGAATTCACCCCTCGAGTACACAGAAGCCACGGTGAAGGGAAAATCGATCATTTTTTGCACGACAAATGGATCGGTGGCGATGTACAGGAGCCGGTTTGCCCAGAACCTCGGGGTCGGATCGTTCGTGAACATCTCCCGAGTGATCGAGTTCATCAAGGAGGTTGGCTCTGATTTTCTGCTGATCTGCGCCGGCCGCGCCAATGCATTCAGCAACTTCAGCCTGGAAGATACGGTGTGCGCGGGGATGATCGTCCGTTCGCTCGCGGGCGGAAAAGGATCGACCCTGGAGCTCACTGATTCCGCCATGGCTGCGCAGTCTCTCCACAAGAGCTACGGGCGCTCGCTGCTGAAAATGATGAAGCACACGGAGCACGGTCGCTATCTTACTGAAATCGGCTTCCTGGAGGACATCAAGATTGCGGCGTCGATCGACACCTATCCCGTGCTTCCGGTTTTCATTGGAAATGTGATCAAGCTGCGGCGCGACGAAGTGCGCCACGGCGAGAATGAATCCCCAAAAGCAGGTTCATAACCTGAGCCTTAGCCGTATGCCCGAACTAAACAGCCCGGTGAAAGATTTCTCCAAGAAGAAAAACCCGGATCGCCGGCGGCAGATCTGGTCTTTCCTGGGGATCCTGTTTTCGTTCATGCTTCTCCTGAGCCTGGTTTCCTACACTCCCGCGGACCAGGCCAACGGTCAGGTCCGCATTACGGAGCTGTGGAAGGTTCTTACGCCCGACGAGGCGCTTCAGGCGAAAGCAGATCGCACGCAAAACCTTCTCGGACTTCTCGGTGCAGTTCTCTCCAATTGGTTCATCAACTCCACGATCGGGTATGGTGTTGTCGTCCTCCCATTCCTGGGGCTGGCGTGGTCGTGGTTCCTCCTGCGCAAGAAAGAACTCCACCGCCTTATTCTGGCAACGAACTACATCATCGCGATTGCGCTGCTCTTCTCGGCGCTCATGGGGTCGGTGCGCCTGATCGGCGACGTCCCTATCCTGACGATGGAGTGGAGTGGGACCGTCGGCGATTTCGCGGCGAACACGCTGTACAAACTTATCGGCCTGGTCGGGAGTTTTCTCCTCCTGCTCGGTTTGCTGGCCGTCGTGCTGACGTTGCTGGTAGATCTCGATTTCCAGCAGACGTACGAGAGATTGCTGGAACGGTTCGGACGTCTTCGCGGGTGGATTCAGAAGAAACGATCTGCTCCCAAGATTCAAGTGAGGAAAGAGGACCAACATGCGCCCCGGCGGCCCGTGGAGATCAAGCGCGACAAGCAGGAGGCTATTCCACCGCCCCCCGTGACGCGGAAAGCTCCCCCCAGGGAAGAAGAGCCGGAAATCGAGGCTCCCGCTCTCCACGAGTCTGAAGAGGAAGAGAAACCGGAGCTCGAGGATGTGCCTCTCGACATCAACGCTCCCGTGCGCGAGGAAGAAGTCAATTTCGATGAGCGACAGACGCCTGAGGAGGTGGAGGAAGAGGAGATCGATTATATCTTTCCATCGGTTGAGCTGCTCGATGTTGCGCGCGCGTCGGAGGAAGTGAACGAAGAAGAATTGAAGGAGAACGCCGAGCTTCTGCGGGCCAAGCTTGCCGATTTTGGCGTCGAGATCGAGAGTGTTTCAGTGACACCGGGCCCGGTTGTTACCCTGTACGAGATTGTACCGGCGACGGGAGTCAAGATCAGCCGGATTGAGAGTCTGCAGGATGATATTGCTCTCGCTCTCAAGGCCAGGGGAATCCGCATCATCGCGCCGATCCCGGGAAAAGGGACGGTTGGGGTGGAGATACCGAACCACAATCCAGCACTTGTCACGCTGCGTGGAATTATCAACTCGTCGAGATTCCGGGACTTCAAAGGCACGCTGCCTCTGGCGATGGGGAAGACCATCACCGGTGAAGTGTGCGTTGATGATCTGGCAAAGATGCCTCACCTGCTGATTGCGGGTGCGACGGGATCGGGAAAGAGCGTCGGGATCAACACGATTCTCGCGAGCCTGATCTATAAGATGCATCCGAGCGATGTCAAGTTCATCATCATCGATCCGAAGAAGATCGAGCTCTCGCAGTACGCGAAACTGAACCGGCATTTTCTTGCAGTCTCTCCCGACATCGAGGAGGAGATCGTCACGACTCCGAACAACGCCGTTCTGGTGCTCAAGAGCGTCGAAGTGGAGATGGAGAAGCGATACGACCGGCTGGCGGCTGCAGGAGTGCGGAACATCTCGGATTACAACGAGCGCGTGAAGGGCGGCAGGCTCCACAATACAGAAACGATCAAGCACAAGAAGCTGCCGTACCTGATCATCGTAATCGATGAACTTGCCGACTTGATGATTACGGCTGCCCGGGAAGTGGAGGAGCCGATCGCCCGCCTTGCCCAGCTTGCCCGCGCGGTGGGGATCCACCTCGTCCTGGCCACACAGCGGCCGTCCGTCGACGTGATTACGGGGGTCATCAAAGCGAATTTTTCCGCACGCATCGCGTACCAAGTTGCATCGAAGATCGATTCGCGCACTATCCTGGACATGAACGGCGCCGATCAGCTGTTAGGAAGCGGTGATATGCTCTATCTTGCCGCCGGAAGTCCCAAGCCGGTCCGTATTCAGAATGCCTTCATCTCGTCCGACGAAGTAGAGCGTGTGGTGAACCACATCGCGAAACAGAAAGGGTACAGCCATCCGATGAAGCTTCCTTCCGTGTTTGAAAAAAGGAAGGCGAGCAATGCTGCCGGAGGCGGATCACGGGATGAGCTTTTCGAAGAAGCGGCAAAGATTATCGTCCGGCACCAGCAGGGATCGGTATCTCTCTTGCAGCGGCGTCTCAAGGTCGGGTACTCGCGTGCTGCACGGTTGATCGACGAGCTGGAGGCGACTGGAATTGTCGGGCCGTTTGACGGAAGCAAAGCGCGCGAAGTCCTGGTGGAAACGGATGCCGAGCTGGATGTTATTCTCAGAAGTCTCTAACACGCAGTCGAAAATCCAAATGCGAAAAAAAATGAACCGCCCCCGAACCAAAACCGTTCGGGGCAGGCAAGAGCCCAAAGAAACTCGCAATGACAGAGAAATGTCCTTCTTCATGATTCCTTCGCGCTTCCTCGCGCCCGTAGCGGTTGTCTTCTCCAGGTTGTCTGTGCTATGGGCAGGACTCCTGATTGTGGGCGGAGCTGCTCTTGGGCAGCAAAAAGAACTGACGGTGAAGGATGTCACCGACAAGCTGCAGAAACATTACGAATCGATTCAGGATGCGACCGCCCGCTTCACGCAGCACGTCAAGTTCGGTTTCTCGAAAATCGAGCAGGATTTTGCCGGGACGCTCCGGATGAAGAAGCCGCACAAGTACAGAATCGAAATGGAATATCAGACCCTCGTGACCGACGGTGCGACGGTCTGGTCGTATTCACCGGTGAACAAGCAGGTCCTGATCGATCGCTACAAGGAGACTCCTGATGCATTCACGCCGGAGCAGTTCCTGCTCAATCTTCCGTCGAACTATTTCGTATCGCTGGTCCCGCAGGAGAAGCCCGGTGAGGGGTCGTTGATTGTTCTGAAACTCGTCCCGAAGGACGATCAGTCCTTCATCAAATCGATGAAAGTGTGGGTGGAGGAATCGACGTGGCGGGTGCGCAAGGTTGAGATGCTCGACGTGAATGACACCGAGAAGACGTATACCGTCCAGGAGATCAAGATCAACACCAATCTCAAAGACAACACGTTTGCGTTCACTCCGCCAGCCGGAACTGAAGTCGTCGACCTTCGCTAATGGATGATCGCCGCCTCATGTCCCCTCGACTGAAGAAGGTACTCCAGGCCCTGCTCGGCTTTCTCCTCGCCGGCCTCTTCATGTACCTCGCGTTTCGCGGTGTCAGTTTCAGCGATTTGTGGGCGTCGCTGCAGAATGTCAACTACGTCTGGATTTCCCTTCTTATTCCTATTGCCATCGTCAGCCATTGGCTCCGGGCGGTCCGCTGGGCTTACCTCTTGTCCCCTGTGAAAGCGAAGACCTCGCACCACAAGCTTTTTTCAGCTGTGATGATCGGGTTCATGGTGAACAACGTGCTACCCCGGGTGGGCGAAGTCGTGCGAGCGTTCGCCGTGGGGCGCTCGGAAGGGATTTCGAAAACGGCCGCATTCGGCACTGTCGTCGTGGAGCGGATTATCGACATGGTGACCTTCCTGTTCATTCTCTGCATCGTCCTCTTCATCTCACCAAACACGCTCGATCCTTTTTTCGACAATGTCGATTCTGTGAGGCCCTTGTTTCTGGTTGGCTCGATTCTGTTCCTTGGAATTTTCGCGCTCCTCTTCTTTAAGGGCGAAGCGCTGTTCAGTCTCCTGAACATTCTGAAACGGTTCGTGCCGAAACGGTTTATCGGCCGGTACGAGGACCTTGTGAACTCGTTTCTTTCCGGGTTTGGTGTCGCGAAGCACCACGACAAGCTTGCGATGATCATCATCTTGAGCCTCTTGATCTATTTCTTCTACGCCCTGAGTCTGTACGTTCCATTCTACGCCTTCAGCGTCATTGCAGAGAAAAACCTTGGCTTCGGTGCGTCGGTGATACTGCTGATGGTCTCCACGATGGCGTTCGCCCTCCCTGCTCCGGGAGCCCTTGGCACATATCATTCTTTCGTCACTGTGGCTCTGACGGGGCTCTACGGCATAGACAAATCTACTGCGCTGAGCTTTTCCATCGTGACGCATGAAACGGGATACATCATCATAACCGTTGTCGGGCTTTTCTACTTCATCAAGGATCACCTCCGGTTCTCTGAGGTGATGCGCGAGTCCACTGAGAGGAACACGGTGTAAACGATGAAACAAGTCACCCAACACAACAAGACAGGTGAGCTGCGGGTGGAGCAGGTTCCGGTGCCCTCGCTGAAACCGGGCTTTGTGCTTGTCAAAACACGATATTCGCTCATCAGTGCCGGGACGGAGCGGGCATCGATCAACCAGCGCCGGACTTCGCTGCTGCAGAAAGCGAAGGCTCACCCGGAGCTCGTGCTGAAAGTTTTGGAGCAGGTACGACAAAACGGATTGATCACGACCTACCGACGTGTGATGACAAAGCTCGAATCGTTCGCGCCGATCGGATACAGCGCGGCGGGAACCGTGATTGCCGTCGGGGGCAAAGATGTCCCGATCAAGGCGGGAGACAAGATTGCTTGTGCCGGTGCTGGGTATGCCAACCACGCGGAGTATATTGTCGTTCCGGCCCATCTGTGCGCCCGGATTCCGAAAGGCGTCGGATTCGACGAAGCGGCGTACACGACACTCGGAGCAATAGCCCTCCAAGGTGTGCGGCAGGCCGAGCCGACGATGGGAGAGGTCGTTGTCGTCATTGGCTTGGGGCTTCTCGGTCAGCTGACTGTTCAGCTTCTGAAGGCCAACGGCTGTACCGTGATTGGCATCGATCTCGACGAAATAGCTGTCAAGCTTGCGAAAGCGAGCGGGGCCGATGTCGCAGTCAGGCGCGATTCGGGTGATGTGGGCGGCGTGGTTCGCGCGGCGACAAAAGGACTGGGAGCTGATGCAGTGATCATTACCGCCGCCACCCCGAGCAACGATCCCGTTGAATTGGCGGGAGAGCTCTGCCGCGAGAAAGGCCGCGTGGTGCTTGTTGGTGACGTCGGACTGAAGCTACCCCGGGGACCGTACTACATGAAGGAGCTTGAATTCAGACTTTCCCGCTCGCTGGGCCCTGGCCGTTACGATCCAACGTATGAGGAGCGCGGTCATGATTACCCGGCTTCGTACGTCCGCTGGAGTGAGAACAGAAACATGCAAGAGTTTCTCCGCCTGGTCGGGACAGGTGACGTTGCATTGAAGGTGCTCACGACACACACTTTTTCGCTCGATGACGCGCAGGGGGCGTACGCGCTCATAACTGGCAGGACAACAAAGCGAGAGCACTTCGTAGGTGTTTTGCTGGATTATGGGGAACGTGACTCGGAAAGTCTGGATGCTCTGCCCAGGTCCGTTGTACTAGGGAAGCAAGAGCGTCGAGAGGCGGAAGTCCGCGTCGGGTTCATCGGAGCCGGCAACTTTGCGCAGGGATTTCTACTCCCGCATCTCCAGCATTCGCGTGCGACGTCGCTCGTCGGGGTTTGCAACAGCAACGGACTGAGCGCGGCCAATGCCGCCCGGACGTTTGGTTTTGAATTCGCCACGAGCGAGTCATCAGAGATCACCAGCAATGCCGGCGTGAATACGGTGTTCATTGCAACGCGGCACAACCTTCATGCTCCGCTTGTCATAGATGCCATGCGGGCTGGAAAAAGCGTGTTTGTCGAAAAACCATTGGCGATCACGGCGGAGGAGCTCGCGGAGATCCGGAAAGTGCATGACTCGCTCCAGGCCGATGGGAAGACGCCGTACCTGATGGTCGGTTTCAATCGGAGGTTCGCACCCCACGTGAAGCATTGTAAACGGTTTTTTGAAAACGCAGTCGGGCCCTTTGTTCTTCAGTACCGGGTCAATGCGGGGGCAATCCCGCGCGCACACTGGACTCGCGATCCTCTGGAGGGCGGTGGGAGGATTATCGGCGAGATTTGTCATTTTATTGACCTGATGCAGTACCTGACATCTTCCGGACCCGAGCGCGTTTTTGCCGAGGCACTCTCGACCGGCTCCGGCGGTTCTCAGGACGACGATTCGGTCGTCGTGACGCTCAAGTTTCGCGATGGTTCCGTTGGGACGATCACC
>Ga0315291_10010252_pt1 | contig 11463 bp, 11 predicted proteins | sample YL17G12_20_MG_FD_203070 | JGI IMG/M metagenome (GOLD analysis project Ga0315291, IMG submission 203070) | Sediment microbial communities from Yellowstone Lake, YNP, Wyoming, USA - YL17G12_20 | ecosystem: Environmental > Aquatic > Freshwater > Lake > Sediment | place: USA: Wyoming | collected...
ATATGGTTCACGAATTGAATGCGATGGTAATGATGATTCTATTGATAATACCGCCATCCTGCCGTTCACTAACTATCCATTTACCATAATCGTCTCGGCTATTCGTTGTTCGGGCTCCTATTCTAACATTTATGGAGTTAACCAGACCGGAGTAAATATAACAAGAGCAGGAATGAATTGTTCAAGCACCGGTTTTTTAACAGGGTATGTTTACTCCGGAAGCAGCGGTGGTGACGTTCAGTCTGTTACGACATTTGCAGTGGGTGATGAATATTGGGGAGCATTTGTTGGTTACAGTAGTAATAACAGGTCAATGTACGTCAATGGGAAATATGAAGCGAACACCACAACGGCAAAGAATTTTCCTACCGGTTTGAATAGTGAGAGTTTTGCGAGACATTGGGGCGCAGGTGGTGCTCCGTATTGTTATGCAGCCAAATTCAATTATGTGTATACTTATAACCGTGCCCTTACAGATGCAGAGATTGCCTGGCTTTACCGCGAGCCGTTTGCGATGTTTGATAGGCCGAGTATTGGCTTGCTCTATGTCCCGCCGGCAGGCGGCCAGACAATTCTTGATTATGAGCGAGGCGTCAGGGGCGTCAATCGGGGAGTTATGGTAGGAGTCTCATAAATGATAATTGCGAATAAGAAAAACTCGGCCTTTGAGCTTGCATTTCCGATGGTGGACAGCACAACGCCTGCGAGTTTTAAGACGGGTTTATCCCCTGTCGATACCGCATATTATAAAGACGGTGCGGGCGCCTGGACGGACCTTGCAATAACCGATACCGCCGCAGAAATCGGCACTACCGGCATTTATGAGATAAGTCTTACCGCCGCTGAAATGAATCACGACTGGGTGAATATAAAATTCACGGCAGCAGGTGCAGCGGACACTCTTATTACTTTCAAAATGTTCACAAATAATATTGATGATGTAGATACGATAGTAGATGCCATTAAAGCCAAAACCGACAATCTGCCTGCCGCCCCCGCCGATGATACGAGCATCGATTCTCAATTGGCCGCGATAGCGGGTTACATTGATACCGAGGTCGCCGCTATCAAGGCCAAAACAGATTTGATTCCCGCCGATATAACAACCCAACTTGATACTAACCTCCCGGCGATTAAAACTAAGACTGATTTAATCGGAGCGAGTGTAGCTCTTGAAACCGGCGGTAATGTAGTGGCGATAAAAGCAAAGACCGATACTCTGCCTGCCAATCCGGCCGATGATACGAGCATTGATTCTCAATTAGCCGCGATAGCGGGATATATTGATACCGAAGTGGCAACTATTAAGGCCAAGACGGATTTGATTCCCGCCGATATAACAGCACAATTGGATACGAACATTCCGGCGATTAAAGCAAAGACCGATTTGATTGGAGCGAGCGTGGCCCTTGAATCCGGAGGTAACGTAGCGGCCATTAAAGCCAAAACCGATAATTTGCCTGCCGACCCTGCCGATGATTCGGACATCGATACACAATTAGCTGCGATAGCGAGTTATATTGATACCGAGGTCGCTGCTATCAAGGCCAAGACAGATTTGATTCCCGCCGATATAACAACACAATTAGATACGAATGTTCCGGCGATTAAAGCAAAAACTGACTTGATTGGAGCGAGTGTGGCCCTTGAAACAGGCGGTAATGCAGCGGCAATAAAAACAGTAACCGATAAACTCGGAACTGCGGTAGAATTGGATGGGGCGGTCTATCGCTTTACCGCAAATGCCCTTGAAATGGCGCCTTCCGGCGGCGCATCTGTTGGCGCCATCGCTGATGCCGTCTGGGATGAGCCCGCCGCCGAGCACGTGGCCGCCGGGACAACAGGCAAAAAACTAAACGATATATCCGGCGGGGCTCCTATAAACGTCCAGCACGATTCCACACATATTGTAAGGGATTAAGATGAGTTCTGTTGTTCTTGAAGAAAAATTTACGATTGATGGTGTGCTGACCGATGTAACATCGGTCAAATTGAGTGACCCGACCGTGACTTTCGGCGTGAAGCGTAATGATACCGGCGATACGGTTGTTAAAGATGATACGGTAATGCCGAAGGTCTCTACCGGAGTTTATAGATATACTTTTACTGAGCCGGCTGCCGGCCTGACTTATACCTATTGGGTCGAATGGGTCTATGCCGGTGAAACCTATCATGATGAGCATACCATCGCGGGGGCTGCCGCCGCAACAGGTATTTGCACTTTGTCCGATATCAAGGACCGGATAGGTATCGTTATCACCGATCATGATGCTGCCCTCAGTCGAATTATTAACGGGATTGAGTCTCTTTTTAATAGTTATACCGGCAGGTCTTTAATTATCACTGCCGCCGATATTACTGAGTATTATACCGGTTGCGGGCCGTCACTGCAAGTTCGCCGGTTTCCGATTGTATCTCTTACCTCGATTAAGGAATCCATCTCTTATGAATTTGGCGCCGATTCTCTTTTAATAGTAAATACGGATTATCGCATTATCACCGGCGGGAAATTCGGTATCATTCAACGTCTCTGGACGGGCTGGCTTGATGTCCCCGATTCGATTGAAGTTATTTATCGCGGGGGTTATTGTTCTGCGGATGTGGTCCCGGGCGAAGGTGAAACCGCTTTGCCATCCGATCTGCGCGAGGCGGCAATTGAACAGGCAACTTTTTTATGGAAAAGAAAGGATGATTTGGGTCTGTCGAGCGTGAGCGCTGAAGGCGGCTCCATTAACAAATTCAGTGATATGGACCTGCTGCCGCTGGTCAAGAGAATTCTCGACCGTTACCGTCTTCCTTCTCTATAAACTCTATGATTAAAATCCGTGAAATCCGTGAAATCCGTGGTTAAGTATGCAAGTAATTATCGAATTAGGTCCTGATTTCCCGCAGACCGTCGCCGAACTTAGCGCTATGGGCAGTGCCGTTCTGTCCGCCTGCAATGAAGGCCTGGCCGAAGGTGCCCAGTATGCTGCGACGAATGTGGTCGAAAACTTCCTGACCGGCCAATATCTGAAAACCCGTTCCGGCCAGTTACGCACTGCCGTTCAGGGCTGGCTGGATAAGCCGCTTGATGCTATCGTAGGGGTTCGTCCACATTCCAAAGTTGAAAAATATAAATGGCTATTAGGCGAGGAATCGATTGGCCCGATTATGGCGAAACCTGGGCATGCTTTGACTATCCCAATCGGTGAAGCTTTAACCCCTGCAGGGGTCGCTCGATTTGCTTCTGTGAAAGATGCGGAAATAACATTAGGTGTCGATATTTTTCGCCCGAAAGGGAAAAATGTTTTAGGTTATACACGCGGTAAAAAAGGTAAGTTTCGGCCTTTATTTGTCCTTGCCAAATCCGTTCTTGTTATGCCGACAGGCGCCCTTATTGATGGCGTGTTGGATAGTGAAGATAAAATCGTAGGACTAATTGAGTCCAAAATCTCTGATGCAATCGGTCCATAGTCAGTGTTAGTCCGTGTTTTAGTCAGTGGAAGTCAGTGTTATGAATAATGACGGTGGTTTGATCTCTCAGTTAGAGCAGTGGTTTGCCGATGAGCTTGCCGCCCTTGAAATCGAAACCATTAAGGTCTTTCGGACCGCCGATGTCTGGAAATATCAAGTCGCTGCCATCAAGGGAGGTCTGGAATCTTTCGAGCGTTATGCCCCATTTGCCTTTGTTAGTTATCTATCTGCCGATGGAGCAAGGGAAGGTGATTATGACCTTCGGCAGGTCCTTGAATTTGCGATTGTTCTCGGCGTAACGAGCAAGGCCGAAGGGATCGCCCGTTTCGGCGATGATACTCATCTTGGTATCGGTAAAATCCGCGACCTTGTGATTGCCCTCTTTGATAAAAAACATCCGGGCGGCGAATTGAAATGTGATGAGATTTATTATACAGGGGAGATTATCCTTGCGGATGCCCCGAAAGTTTTTGCCATTCAGATACATTTTGAAACCAGTTTTTTGACCGTTCCATAAACAATAAACAATGAACAATGAACTATGAACTATTTTGAAAGGAGTCTTATAAATGGCAACTGTAAATAAGCGAATTTATCATCCGCAGGCGATGGCTATAAACGGCATCGATGCCGGCGGGGCTATGACCGCAAATATTAATTGTGGCTTCGATAATATATTGCGTTCCGCCCCTGATGGTCTGCAGGTCCCTTTACGCGATCGCGAGGTCCAGTTTGTTCGCGGCACCATTGTCAGTCAGGATTGGATTGAGGCGATTGCCCTTCTTACCGGCACACTCGGCACGTACGTTTTTTACGAGCGAAAAAGCGGCGTCGCCGAGGCCGCTGGCTATATCAAGCATACTATTACCGCCCCTGTGATTCACCGCATCGCCCTGGCTATAACAAAAGGCGGTTATGCAACTGTGAGTTTTGATTTTGAATGTCGTGCCGCCGACCCCACCAAGACGATTGCCGATATGTGGGCGATGACCGATTCGCAGAATGCCCCTACTTATATCGCCGCCGCTCGCGGTGGCTATCGTGTCGAATCGGCGGTCTTTGCCACTACTATTAACATTTATCACGTTACCGGCTTTAACTTTGCGATTGCATTGCCGCTCGTCAAGGAATGTAACGATGCCGATATTGGTTATACCTGTGTCGATGCATTGCTTGATGGCTTGACCGCAAATGGCTCAATCAGTTTTCAAGATGCAACAATTACGGCAACTGCCCTATTAGCACGGACTCTTGTCACTCACACCAAAGACACTTTAATCCTGACTTTGACTCAGGGTCAGGGTGCGGCGGATAAGGTTGTTACCGTAGCCGGTGTCGAATTCGATAATGCCGGCCAGAACTCTTCTGCGAATGCTCCGTTCACCGAATTTACCGTGAACTTTGAAGTCGCCAATGACCCGACAACGCAGTTGACCCTTGCCGGCACCAACAAGATTATCACCATTGTCTAAATACGAATTACGAAATACGAACTACGAGATACGAATTTATGGCCAAAGACGTCAATATACATATAAAGGCTACCGGCGGCGCCGAAGCCAAGCAGCAGCTCGAAGGCGTTGCCCAGGGCGCTCAAAAAGTCGGCTCCGGTGTTCAGGAGATGGGCAGCAAGGCCCTCATCGGCTCCGGCTGGGTCCAAAAGGCATTGTCTTTTCTCGCTGGACCTCTGGCTTTTGCGGGCATCACAGGTGCTATTGCTGGAGCCACACTTAAGATTGCCCAATTTTTTGACCAATTAAAAACCCGTTCCGATGAGGCCGTTCAGCATGTTCAAAAGATTCGAGCCAATTTTGAAGAATTATTTGCGGTGATGGATACTTTCAGTGAGAAAGGCCGCCAGGCACTGACCCTCGAAACAACGGCACTCCTGCAAAAAACTGCCGTTACCCAACAGATGGGCCTGCCGGTCATCACCGCTTATGCTCGCAGGTTTCAACCCTTCCTTGATAGAGGTGAAATAACAAAACAGCAATATGAGCAGGGCCAGGAGCAGATGCTTCGTTACGCAGGCAGAGGCAAAGCCGCTGCGGTCCCTGAAATGCTCGATATTATGGCCGGTTGGCAGCCGGCGATGGTTACGCCCGAAGAGCAGGGTGCCTTCAGCAGAATGGTCACGGAGACAGCACGCATCTCCGGCTTGAAAGAAGAAGATATTGTTGGTGCAATGCTAATGAGTATGCCTACTATTAAGGCAATGGAATGGACCCCTGAAGAGACATTGATAGCCGTTGCTACTCTCGCCCAGAGCAAAAAGCCAAGACATATACCAACTACATTGCAGGCCCTTATGGGTGGTGAAATCCCTAAAGAGCTTCAAAAACAAATTCCAAAAGAGCTTAGCGGAAAGCCTCGGGAATTGTTCGCCCACGTGCAGGCCTTGCAGGGAAAAATGCCTCAACAAGGTTATCTGGACCTCTTAACAAAACTTTATGGTGCCGAGGCCGCCACAGGTGTCCTTGAATTGACTGCCGGCCCTCCCAGAGGCCTTCCTGAAGCTGTTACAGAAGCCGCAGGCCCCGCAGGTGCGGCCAGAGAGGCCCAGCAGGAAAGACAACGATTAGAAACGATGGAGGCTTATCAGGCAAAAGGTCAGGCCATTGGCAAAGCAACTCTACTTCGCCGCACTCCCGAAGAAATACTTATGGAGGCAGTACGTACCGCTGGGATCGATATCCAGGAAGATTTAAGAACCAAAGAACCTCTTACGCAGGCGGTTCGCGAATTTTTTCAACTTCCTACGAGAGAAAAGGAGGCCGCTACCTATAATGCGTGGGTTTCAACTCTTACTCCTGAGCAAAAAGCATCTATACGAAAAAGAAGAGGTCTATTCCCCCAAATCCGATGGAAAGAAGATGTAATAGCATGGAGTCCCTATGCAAAAGAATGGCTCTCTAAGACTCCGGCCGAAAAATTCACCGCAGCAGAAGAGATTGGCCTGACTATAACATTCCCTCCGGAAATCCATTACCATCATGATACTATTTTTAATCCTGTCGTCGACAACAAGACCGACCTCATGGGTCCTCGAACTCCTAAAGGGATTCACTAATGGCGATAAATCTGACTACAATTTTCGGCTATGAGATTAAGGTCAATAGTCAGCCCCGCGAGGTTGACCGCCAATATACCGCTTATCCGGGCTCTCACGGCAATACCTCTATGTTTATGGGTTCAAGAGGCCATCCGCTTATCGTCTCAGGCACTATACGCGCGGCCACGCGTGCCTTATGCGAGGCCGCCGTCCGTGCAATCGAATCCTGGCAGTGGTCTCCCGCGCAGGATTATACCTGTTTTAATGTCCTTTATCCTCTTGTGGAATGGAACAGGATTATTCTTATCGTCGATGGTAACGGCAAGGATTTTCACATCACTCCCACTGGCGTTCGTTGCAACTTTGTCGCTATAGGAAGGACTTTGATATGACGTTGGCCGATGCGAGAAGTATGTCCCGGATTGCCCAGCAGCTCGTCGTTGAGGTCAAAATCGCATCCGGGTCTCCTCCCGGATATCCGGAAGATTGGCAGTCCTTGTGGGATGTCAAAGTTGACCGCATCGAAATAAATTCCGGTTCTCGCTCTTCGGTGGCGTTTATCTACTGGCCTGATGGCCGCTGGCATGAAAGGTATAATGCCTTTCACAAATTCGGGAATTTATTTCGCATTCGCACCAATGAATTAAATTCATCTCAACGATCTGTCCTGTTTCAAGGTTTTATGACCCAGCGACTTTCTTCTTTTAGCGGAGGAACAAATCTCGGTGAATCCCATGAACGTAATGCCATTGTTCTTTCTGATTATCGCTGGCTTTTATCTGTTACCAGTCCTGTCTTTGGTCAATTGATTCGTGGTCCTGATGATTATTGTTTTTATGGCATGAGTAATCAGGTCGCAAAATATGATTCATATATCTGGCTTTGTGGCCGGCGGGTAATTTTCAATGCCGATGGCAAACCCGATAAAGACCCCATTCTTCTGCACTTGACCGAATACGTCTGCGAAATTCCCATCTTCATCAATTCCGATGTCGGCGAATATTGGACCGCCCGTGATATGGTTTGTTATGTTCTTTCACCTTTTTATAATAAGGCCTATGATTATCTTCCGATTTCCGATCCCGCAGAGTTGACCGGTCTCGACCATTCTGACTGGGATACGGTTCTTCACAATATTACCGTCGATGGTCTCAATATCGTTGATGCTCTTGAGCTTATTTGCCGTCATCTTGGCTGGACCTTTCGCGAAGATTATGATACTGCCGGCAATATTTCGCTCGTTTTTTACAAACCCGGCGCCGCATCATCTCACACCCGCGATGATAATAATCCTGTAATTCTGCATCAGCTTCATGCCCCCGCAGTTGGCGAAACGATTACCGCTGCAGTTCTCGAAGGCCGAAAAATGCTTTGGTCTATGGCATTGGCGGAGGATATTGCTTCCCTCGTCAACAAACCCTACGGTCTCGGAGCTCCGCACCATTTTGAAATTACTGCCGAGCTGGTCCCTGCCTGGCTGGATTCGGACCTTGTCCCTGATACATCCGGCGAGAATAATGAGCATCTTTTTTTAACCGAGGCCGAAATTCAAGACCTCGAAGACCCTGAGACGGAAAGTTTTTATAAGTATTATCATGTCAAGGGTAGTTTTTTTCGCCGCGATGTCGGCCGCAAGTGGGCATTGAATGAATCCGGCAGATATTCAGCCGGCAGTTACGATAGAGGAGTTCCCTTTGATTTTTCCTCTGTTATTGATGCGGTCTATATCAAAGATGCCTTTGGTAAGCGTCTTTTCGCACCTTTTAATCGCCAGTTATTGAACTGTTTAACCCGCAATAAAAGCGATTTCAATACCGCAGGAATCAAGATCGAATTTTCCTTCGATGCCGGAGCAACCTGGCAGGTCCTGCCGGCAACAATAAGTTCCCTGTCTGATGAGGCAGGTATTTATATCGAGGAACCGAACCTCGCCGAAATGCTAAATAAAAATAAGGAATCGACAATTTCCGGCGGAGACCTCGATGGTGTCAAACTAAATTACTGGACATCTCTTTGTGATGATTCGGTCAATTCCCGCAGTTTCAAAAATGGTGAGTACCGTACTCGCGTCCGCGTAACGGCCTCTCTCCAGCTTGACCGGCGATTATCAGGTTATGCGACCCCGGCAGCCAGCTCAACATCTCCCTTTGACCAGAAAGAAATCTACGATTTCTCCGACCGCTACGGTCTTAATAAGCGTATGCCGTCAAGCCTTTTTAATAGTTCCGGCCTGCCGGCTTACGAGGTCGATTCGATGTTCCGGCTGATAAATCACTTAAATGCCATTAGAGATTCTAATCAACATCTTAATATAAGTGGCGTTTTTATCCTCGAGCGGTTATGGCTCGGCGATGGTGAGGGTGTCCCCGCCTTTGCCCTCGGCGATGGCATCGAGAGAGTGACCGGCCGAAATTATAATTTCCTGATTTTCTCCGGCAGTTCTTATCTATATCCTGAGATTGTTCAAATTGTTTATTTCCCTGATGAGCAGAAAATGCAATTGTTGACCCGTGATTTGAGGTTCGCCTCCCATGTTCTATGATCTGATTCACGAACCACGAAATACGAGATACGAAATACGAATGACGAACAATGAGCGCCATTATCACAATTAGTTTTTATGTTCCCTCCGGCTTTTTACCGGGTGATTACGTCAAGCTTCACGGCAACGGTGGTGAAGGTGATATTAATTGGGATATGCCTCTTATTGATTCTCCAATAGAATTATTCCCTGAGGGGAAAGGTATTTTGGGGTTTGGCCATACCCCCTTTGGCAATACTCCTTTTGGTCTCGCCTGGTCGGTTGGCATCCCCGGCTTTGGCCAGCAACCTTTTGGTGCTGTCTCATTCGGTTATGGTGCAGTTCAAATCTCTGTCATTTGGAGGGTTTATACGGAAGGTGATTATCTGTTTGGTTTTGCTTCTTACGATGCCGCCGGCAATAAACATTCCGGCTCACCTGAGGAGATTCTCGTCCCTGTTTGTATCGCCCCGCCCGCCCCCACGGGATTGGTTAGAAATAGTTATGATAAGGATACTGATATTCTCGTTTTGGATGCATTATGAATGATATCGTAACCCATTTTGCAAAATCAAAGCCGTCTGGAGTAAGGTGCGCTCGAGGAACAATATCAATAGGTAATATTCTGGGATCCGGTATGGCCGGCAGGATTTCGCAATCTCAAAAAAGAATGCAGACCTTAAATGACTTCTGGAATTCTGCCTTGCCGGCGGATTTTCTGCCCCATCTTCGGCTCGCCGGCATAAAGGATGGTTGTCTGTTGGTTGAGGTTAATTCTTCTTCCTATGGTTACGAATTATTCCTGCGATCTCATGATTTACTAAAACAGATGCGAGAGCATCATTTTCCAGTCAAGAGAATCCAGTTTGTTTTTGGAGATTCCGTCCGTTGTGGATAATACCAAAAAATTTACCTGCTTATCATTATGTTCGGGATATGGAGGGCTTGAGCTTGGACTTAAGCGAGTTGTCCCATCTTTACGAACGGTCGCTTATGTGGAGATCGAAGCATTCGCCGTGGCGAATCTGGTTAAGAAGATGGAACAGGGGCTTTTGGATGTCGCACCTGTTTGGACGGATATTAAAACCTTCAATCCAAACCCGTTTCGTCACAAAATACACATCATCACTGCCGGCTATCCTTGCCAACCATTTTCGTTCGCGGGCAAAAGGCAGGGCGAGAAAGACCCTCGACACCTTTGGCCAATTATTGCGGGAATCATTAACAAAATCAAACCGGCATGGTGTTTCCTCGAAAATGTCGCGGGACATCTTTCGAAAGGGTTCGACCAAGTTTATTGTGACCTTAAAAAAATGGGCTACGCAACTGAGGCGGGATTGTTTAGCGCAGCAGAAGTCGGTGCTCCACATTTGCGGAAAAGATTGTTTGTTCTGGCCCACTATTCAGATTGCAGATTCCAAAATGGCAAAAGCAAACAAACGGGGCAATCCGCACTTGAATTATATGCTCCGAAATTGGCCTACCCCGCAACTCAGCGAATACAAGGGGCAGAGTCAGAGGGGACAACATCAACCGACAGACCGATTGACGAATCTTGTTATATTCAATGGCCTGCCCGGCCCGGGCAATCACAATACAGATGGGAATATCCGAGGACTGTGGGCAACTCCCGCAGTGGGGGATTGCACGGGCAATCACGGCGGGGGACAGGCAAGAAGTTTACGGACAGACGTAACTCCCGCCAGACTCAATCCGAACTGGGTAGAGCAGTTAATGGGACTTCCTGTAGGGTGGACCGACTGCGATTGCTCGGTAACGGCGTTGTGCCGGTACAGGCAGAAAAAGCCTTCAGGTGTCTATATGCCAAAATCTGTAACTATTAATTAAATGCTGATTATCGTAATTAAATAATATCGTCCCTTGCGAAAGCAGTAAGGGATTTTTCGCTGGTGGGTTCGCCCCTAAGGGGGTTCCCTCGGCACAGATGTATATAAAGGAATTTTGTCGTTCCGGCTACTTGCCGGCTGGACTGATTTGGTTAAAAATCCCTCCAAATCAGCACGTGGAGTTTTTTATCTCTATCCTTTTTTGTTTGATTCTCCTTTAACATTACCCTCTTGTCTGTAGTTTATTTAACCTGTGGATACATTGTGGACAATCTTGACTTTTACAAACCTGATTTTCTTATAACCCCCATTTCACAGGCGTTTAAAAAGGTTTTGGAGGGTTGCCCTTATTTTCGTCGCGTTTTTTTGAAGATGGGATTTTTGCCATTTTGTCCCATTTAGACTTCTTGAATTTTGCCATCACCACTTCTTTTCAAAACCCTTATTTTTGTCCCAATATCCCACTATTTCCCCTCTCTTCCCGCCTTTCCCCACACAACACTCGTTTGTCCCATTTCAAATGTAAATTAACATTGGCGCTGGGACAACCAGTTTTGGCACAACAGGCGGACCCTGGCGATTCGAAG
>Ga0315291_10010253_pt1 | contig 11463 bp, 8 predicted proteins | sample YL17G12_20_MG_FD_203070 | JGI IMG/M metagenome (GOLD analysis project Ga0315291, IMG submission 203070) | Sediment microbial communities from Yellowstone Lake, YNP, Wyoming, USA - YL17G12_20 | ecosystem: Environmental > Aquatic > Freshwater > Lake > Sediment | place: USA: Wyoming | collected...
GTCCAATGACTCCATCCGTCCAGCGCCCCCGACGCAGCGCGGGGCGGATTTGCCTGTCGGTACGAGGCCAGGGAAGGCGACGAGCATGGCGAGAACGTCCTTGCGGGTCCCGTCTGAGGCCCCTCCCGGCGCTCCGGCGGCCGGCGCGGAGAGCGTGCAGAGGGTCCTGCCGCAGTCCATCGAGGGCGAGGTCTGCGTGCTGGGGTCGATGATCCTCGATGCGCCAAGCATTGACATCGTCGTGCAGATCTGCCGGCGCGAGCAGTTCTTCCGCCCCGCCCACCAACTGATCTTCCAGGCCCTGATCGAGCTGCGCCAGGCGGCCAAGCCCATCGACCTGGTCCTGCTGAAGGAGGAACTGGCCCGCAGGAGGCATCTCGAAACGGTCGGCGGGGTGGACTACCTGCTGGCCCTGGCCGAGGGCGTGCCAAGCGCCGCGAACGTCGAGTACTACGCTCGCATCGTCCGCGACAAGGCGCTGCTCCGCGAACTCATCGTCGCCGGGACCGAGATGGCCCGCGAGGCCTACGACACCCACGATGAGGCCGTCGAGGTCATAGACCGGTCCGAGGCACGCATCTTCCAGATCGCCCAGCAGCAGATCGGAGACGAGGCCGTCACGCTCAAGAGCCTGCTCCAGCACACCTTCGAGACCCTCGAGAAGAACGAAGGCCAACTCCTGACGGGCGTCGCGAGCGGCTATCACCAGTTGGACGAGCTGACCAGCGGCTTTCAGAAGGGCGAGGTGATCATCATTGCCGCCCGCCCGTCGATGGGCAAGACCAGCATCCTGCTGAACATGGCCGAGTACATGGCCGTGACGGACGGGCACCCGGTGGCCATCTTCTCGCTGGAGATGTCCAAGGAGCAGCTCACGCAGCGGTTCCTCGCGGCGCACTCGCGGTTCGACCTGAAGAGGATGCGCCGGGGGACGATCTCGCCGGAGGACTGGACCGCGCTCCAGGCCGCCGCGGGCGACCTGCTCCAGGCGCCGGTCTTCATCGACGACTCGCCCATGCTGACCGCCCTTCAGCTCCGCGCGAAGGCCCGGCGACTCAAGGCGGCACAGAACATCGAGTGCGTCTTCCTGGACTACCTCCAGCTCATGACCTACAGCGGCCGGGCCGACAGCAGGCAGGAGCAGATCACCGAGATTTCCCGCGGCATCAAGGCGATGGCCCGCGAACTGAACGTGCCGGTCATCTGCGCCGCGCAGCTCAACCGCGGCCCGGCAGACCGCGAGACGCACAGGCCCCGCATCAGCGACCTCCGCGAGAGCGGCTCCATCGAGCAGGACGCCGACGTCGTCATGCTCCTGCACAACGAGGACTACTACCACCAGAACGAGGAGAACTACACGCCGACGGGCATCACCGAGCTCATCGTCGGCAAGCAGCGCAACGGCCCCATCGGGGGCGTGCGCCTCACCTTCCTGAAGGAATTCACCCGCTTCGAGCCCTTCGCCTCACCCGATGCCTTCGTGTAGAAAAGGGGACAGACCACAAATTTCGCGCGCGGCCGAAGCGTCCGCCCAGTGCGGGGTGCGCGCCAGATTCGTAGTCTGTCCCCTTTTTCGCTACAGCAGCTCGAACTTCTCCACCGGGCATTTCTTCGCGATCTGGAAGGGGTGGGCCTGGAGCCTCCTTCGCCACGGCGTGCTGTTCGGCCCGCATCCGCAGACGTAGTTCAGGGCCGTCGAACCCAGCTTTGGCGACATCCGCTTCCACATGTCCCAGTTCTCAGTCGAGAGGGAGACCGGCACGTCGCCGTCGTACTTGCGGATTTCCCGGAGGTGGTGCTCGTAAATCTCCGCCCGCACGTCGGCTGGAAAGGGCTTGGAACGTGTGTCCTTGACCTCCTGGACGGCGCCGTCCGCGGCAGCGAGGCACTCGGGATCCAGCAGCGACACGTCCAGCCTTCGCTTCATCTCCTCGAGGTCCATCCACATGAAGCAGCAGAGGCTGATCACGTCGGGCTTGGTCTTTTCAAAGAGCATGCGGACGGTTTGGGCGGCGTCCTCGCGCCAGTCGCGCATGGGGATGATAGGCTTGAACTTGTAGCGGATCACGTATCCGGCCTGCTGGCACTTCCGCGCGGCATCGAGCCGCTGCTCGGTGTCGCCGGTGACGGGTTCAAGCACCCGCGACTGCGCCGGCCCGGCGATGCTCCAGACGATGATCGTGTTGCCGTTGTGCTTCAGGTCCAGCATCCAGTCCACGTTCCAGCTCTTGGTGTGGAGGATCAGGTAGCGGCCCTTGAGCGTCCCGAAGTACTCGATGAGCGGGCCGACGCAACCCAGTTCAGGCTCCAGGCAGAGCACGTCGGCGTCGTCCTCGAACAGGTACGTCTCCTGCCAGGGATGCGCGTCGATCAGCCGCGAGAGACGGGCGACGTAGTCCTCCACGTTGACCATCGTGGCGAGCAGCCCCCCTAAGTTGCAGTAGTGGCACTTGTGGACGCAGCCATTCTGGAAGTGCAGGCGCCAGCAGGGCCGGCAGACCTTGTCGTTGCGGTGCTCATCCTCCGGCAGGCACGCGGGAAACCACACGAACCCGCCGTAACCCACCAGCGCCTCGTGGAGATGGTAGCCGCAGATCGCCCCTGCCTGCTCCTTCAGCCACTCCATCCGCTCCTTGCGTCTGCCGTCGTAGCGGAAGGTGTTGAAAAGGAGAATCGGGTCCGGAATCTCCGCGAGCGAACCCATGGGCACACGTCCGGCCAGCAGCCCCCGGTCCTTGATCATCGCCGGCAGGTCTTCGTCCTTGTACGGGATCGCCGATACCGGTCGCTGGAGGGCGGCAAGGACGCGGTCCAGCCTGGCCTTGTGCCGCGGGTCGTCCAGTACGCTCTGGTGGGCGTACACGGCGGGCGGATTCAGCCTGTACATCCAGACTCCTTTCCGGCGGGCCTCGACCCCAGCCCGCACAAGCCGGCATCATACCACTGTAACGCGGTGGAACGCTCACTGGTTCCTGTTGCTGTTCGCGGTCCGGCGTGTTAATAAACGTCTAACGTGCCGCGACATTTCGGGCAGACCCAGAGACGCGGGAAGGGCGGTATGCGGATCAGACCGGCCACTCACGCAGGCACACGCACGGCGGGGCTCCCGTCCCGCCGCGCAGACGCGGCGTTATCACGCGGCGGGACAGGAGCACCACCGCGCGAAAAGAACCTGACGCTCAGCGTGGCCCCTGCCCTCGTGGCGGCCATAGCCATGTTCGCCGCGGCCCTTGGGGCGCACGGCGCCGCCACCTCGCAGACCGTCGTGAAGGACGACCCCGCCGTCCTGAAGCTCGCCGGAACCTGGAATGAGCTGTCCAAGGCGCCTCCAGGTTCCAGGCAGGCCGGCGAAATCAGGGCAGCGGCCGAGGAACTCGCCCGGCAACTGCCCGCCGCCCGACGCGCTTCGGCGATGGCCGCCATGATGAACACCAAGGTCGAGCCGGACAGCGCCCTGAACCTCGCCGCCGTCGCGGTCTTCGGACCCGACCCGATGGACCCCAACGCGCTGGCATCGCTGCTGGCCAACGACAGGCGCGGCGCCGGGGAGAACCACGTGCTGGTCGCCTACTACGCGCTCCTGAACAAGGACGTCGCCAGGAGGCTGCTTTCCATGAACCACCAGTCGGGGATGCTGGCGGCGCTGGGCGAGCGGCTGGTCTCGCTGAAGGACAAGGAGGTCCCCCCCGCCGAGCAGGACCTGCTGATCGACCTGTGCCGGGAGGCCGTCAGGAGCGCCACCAAGACCGACAGGCCCACCGAGCAGGTGGTGGAACTCAGGAAGGCGTTCAAGTCGTTCTGGAACACGGCGGTTCCCGGTCCGCTGGAGGCGACGATCAAGGACTGGCTCCGCATCATCAACGCCGACGAGGACCTGACCTGGGGCGAGCAGCAAATCCTCCTGCTGGGGCACTGGGACGAGGCCAAGCAGTCAGGTGCCGCCATGGGTCTGGGCAGGTCCACGATGCCGGGCGGGGAGGTCACCACGGCCCTGGAGAAGCTCCTGGACGACCCGCGGAACAGCATCCGGGCGTACGCCGCCGTCGCCTTCCGCTACAGCAGCGATCCGCTGAGCGAACCGGCCGCGGACAAGCTGGTGAGGATGTACAGGTCCGACCGTGTCACCACGGCCCGGAGGGAGGCGGCGCTGGCGCTGGCGGCCCACGCGAACGACTCTGCCGCCGGGAAGGCCCTGCCTGCCATGCTGGAAACCATCACCGACCCCAACTCCCCGGACCCGGTCCTGACGTACACGTGGCAGTGCATAAAGCGGTTCGTCCCGTCGGCCGGGGCCGAGCAGAAGCGGCGGATATGCCAGGCCGCCATCGCCCAGTTGCCCAAGCGCGGTCTGGCCGTGCTGGAGGCGATCAAGGCGCTCGGGCCCGACGGGGCCCCCGCGGCCGACGCGCTGCGGAAGTACCGTTCCGCCGCGCCCTACGGAGAGCGCGAGATCATCGACCGCATCCTGCGGGAATTGCAGCCCGGAACCGCCCCCACGAGGCCCTCGACCCGGCCTTAGAAGGGGCGCCATTTCCGTCACGAATCATGGTTGACATCCGCCGCATCGGGAAGTATCGTCCGCCCTGAAACGTGCCAGAGCTGCCTGACCAGGGGCCGGCCGGCAAGACCGGCGCCGGCGTGGACATCTCAGGAGCCACCGTGATCGGACAGATTCGAGCGTCCTGGACGCTGACGGTCAAGACGGCGCTGCCGGTGCTGCTGGCCGCCTGTGTCGCGCGGGCGGAGCCGACCGCATCGGCCCCCGTCCAGGCCGCCGGGATGGTCCTGGAGGTTCGCGTCGAGGGCAACGAGCAGATGTCCGCCGCGGCGTCCCTGGCGCCCGTCAAGACCCGCGCCGGGCAGCCCTACGACGAGGCGATCGTCAAGGCCGACGTGCAGCGCATGCTGTCCTCCGGGCGGTTCGAGCGCGTCGAGGCCACCGAAACGCTGACCGACAAGGGGTGGATCGTGACCTTCAAGGTCGTCGAGCGGCCGCTGGTGGCGCGGCTGGTCCTGATGGGCAACAAGGCGATCAAGGACGGCGACCTGCGGAAGGAGCTCCAGTTCGGCGCGGGCGACCCGCTGAACCTCTTCAGCGTGGAGGCGGGCAGGCAGGCGATCCTGAACAAGTACCGCGGCGAGGGGTACTACTTCGCGACGGTGTCCTACGACGAGAACGCCGTCAAGGAACGGCGCGAGGTTATCTATCAGATCGTCGAAGGCGGGCAGGTCCGCGTCCTGAAGATCGTCTTCGAGGGCAACAGGCACTTCAACTCCTTTGAGCTGAAGCTCAAGATCGGCTCCCAGGAGCGCCTCTGGCCGTTCGTGCCGGGCAACCTGGACCGGGACCAGGCGGACCGGGACGTCCACACCATCCGCAACATGTACATCGCCGAGGGCTTCCTGGACGCCGAGGCGGACTGCCTGCCGACGTTCAGCGCCGACAAGAAGGACGTGACGCTCAAGTTCGTCATCCGGGAGAACGAACGCTACCTTGTCGGGGAGGTCCGCTTCCAGGGAAACACGGTCTTCAGCAACGAGGAGCTGCTGCGGCGCTTGAAGCTGCGCCCCGGCGCGGTCCTGACCGCCCTCGCCCTGCGCCGGGACACCGAGAGCCTCCAGGACACCTACGGTGAATCGGGATACATCGAGGCCAAGGTCACGGCAAGGAAGGTGTTCAAGGAGAAGCCAGGCGTGGCGGACCTGGTCTTCGAGTTCAGCGAGTCCGACAAGTACCTGATCGGGAGGATCGAGGTCCGCGGGAACTCCGTGACCCAGACCCGCGTCATCCGCCGGCACCTGGGGTTCTTCCCCGAGCAGCCGTTCAACACCGTGGCGATGGAGGAGTCCCGCAAGCGCCTTCAGGAGACGCTGCTGTTCTCGGACGTGACCATCACGCCCGTGGGCGGGGAGGGCAAGGTCCGCGACGCGCTGGTGCAGGTGAAGGAACGGAAGACCGGGCAGTTGCTGGTGGGCGTCGGCGTGAACACCGACAGCGGGCTGGTGGGAACCGTCTCGTACACGGAGCGGAACTTCGACATCCTCGGCTGGCCGAAGTCATGGAAGGACTTCGGCGAGGGCCGGGCCTTCCGGGGGGCCGGTCAGACCCTCCGGCTGACCGCCGAGCCGGGCACCGAGCTGATGCGGTTCAGCATCGACTGGTTTGAGCCGTACCTGTTCGACCAGCCCAACACGCTCGGCTCGCGGACCTTCCTGTTCACCCGCAAGCGCAAGGTCTATGACGAGACCCGCGTCGGGGAAGTGGCCAGCCTGGGGCGCCGCTTCAAGAACCGCTGGTACGGGGAAATGTCCGGGCGGATTGAGGGCGTGGACATCAGCGACGTGGAGAGCGACGCGCCCAAGGACATCACCGACGTCAAGGGCACGAGCTTCCTCATCGGGCCGAAGTTCACACTCGTCCGCGACCAGACCGACAGCCGATGGATGCCCTCCACCGGCGACCGCTTCCAGGTCAGCTACGAGCAGATCCTCGGCGACTTCACCTTCGGGAAAGTCAACGCCGACTACCGCATCTACCACACGGTCTATGCGGACCCCCTGGACCGCAAGCACATCCTGTCCGGTCGGCTCGCGGCCGGGCAGATCGTCGGCGACGCGCCGGTCTTCGAGAGGTTCTACGGTGGCGGCATCGGGTCCATCCGCGGCTTCAAGTACCGCGGCATCAGCCCGCGCGCGGGACCGGACAAAGACCCCATCGGCGGCGACTTCCTGCTCCTGGCCAGCGGGGAATACACCTTCCCGATCATCGGCGAGATGTTCCGCGGCGTCGTGTTCATCGACACCGGCACCGTGGAGCAGGACATCGGGCTCAGCTCGTACCGGGCATCGGCCGGTGTGGGCCTGCGGTGGGTCATCCCGTTCTTCGGCCCGGTGCCGATGGACTTCGATTTCGGCTTCCCCATCAGCAAACACAGCGACGACGAGACCCAGATCTTCAGCTTCAGCATGGGTTGGACGTTCTAGCACAGTTTTCCAAGCCCCCGAACCGGCTCTTGGATCCACCGAGGTGACCCCATGGGAAATTCGCGGACTCTTCTGGTCGCGGCGGCCATTCTGCTGGCAGGCGCAATCGTTCTTAAGGACTCCCGGGCGCAGAGCGGCGCGCCCCCCGCGGGGGCGGTGGGCCCGGCCCCGGCCGTCAGGGTCGCCGTGTGCGACCGGGCCGAGGTCCTCAACAACTACCTGCGGGCCAGGGACCTCGCCTCTCAGTTCAAGGAGCGCGCCGAGAGAATCCAGGGCGAGCGCGACCGGCGGCAGCAGGCGATTGAGGCCATCAAGCTGCGCCTCGAGGGCCTCAAGAAGGACAGCCCGCAGTACGAGAAGGACCTGTCGGAGATGCAGCGCCTGACGATCGACATGTCCAGCTGGTTGCAGTTCCAGGAGGCCCTCATGTACCGGGAAAACTGCCGGCTGGGCAAGGAGATGTACGTCGAAATCCTCAAGGCCATCGAGAAGGTGGCCAAGGAGCGCGGCGTCCAGCTCGTCATGGACCGCCAGCGCCAGGAAGTGGAGGCCGAGACCAACGACGCCCTGCGCCTCCAGATGGAGCGACGCAAGGTCCTGTATTGCGACGAGGCGCTGGACCTGACCGAAGCGGTGCTGTCCCGCCTGAACGAGGCCTACCGCTCCACCAAGCCCGCGACACGGCCCTGACCGCGCATTCCCGCCGCCTCCGGAAGATGGTACCACAGGCGCCTGCCTACCCCTGCCTGCTTGCCGCAGGTAGGCAGGTGCCGGAGGCAGGCAGGTCCGGCCTGTCGTGGGTTGCAGGCGCCGTGCAGCAAGCCACGTCTTCACCCGCCGTGTAGCAGGCCACGGCTTCACCCGCCGTGTAGCAGGCCACGGCTTCACCCGCCGTGTAGCAGGCCACGGCTTCAGCCGTGGTACCGCGAGCCCCCCACCCCCGTCCCCTCCCCCCGCGGGCAAGGTCCAGGTTTGGCCGAAGGCGTCGAGACCGCGGGGGGAGGGGCAGGGGAGGGGGGCGCCGAAAACCACCGCTGAAGCGGTGGCCTGTTACACGACGGGAACATGGGAATCGGTGGCCCCCTTGGGGTTGGGCCGAACAAGGGCGCCCACACGGCTTCCACCAAGACGCTTATGCACCCGCAGACGCCGTAATGGGTCACTTACGGGGTGTGGTACGACAGGCGTCTCGCCTGTCGGGACGGAGACCAGGCGCGAATTCGACAGGCGAGACGCCTGTCGTACCAGTAACTGACCCATTACCAGACGCCTGTCGTACCGCTTGCGATATTCCTGGGGGCCGACTATGATGATCACTTCCGAGTCATGAAGAACGAACGGTTGACATTGCGCCAGGTGGCCGACCTGCTGGGCGGAACGGTCGAGGGTGATGATTCCATCGTCGTCGAGGGAATCGCCTCGATGGAATCGGCCGGGCCGACCGACCTGACCTTCGCCGCCGACGAGAAGCACGGCTCGCGCGTTGCGGAGTGCAAGGGCGCCGCGGCCATCGTGGGCAGGTTCCCCCCGGCAGCGGCCATCCCGCTGATCCGGGTCGCCAACGTTCAGGCGGCCGTCGCCAAGTTCCTGGGGCACATCGGCGAGCACGAGGATTTCCCCCCCGTCGGGGTCCATGCCTCGGCCGGGGTCTGGCCCGACGCCCAGGTGGCGCCCGACGCGCGGATCGGCCCCAACGTGGCGATCGGTCCGCGGGCGAAGATCGGCCAGGGCAGCATCCTCTGCGCCAATGTCGTCGTGAACGCGGACGTCTCGATCGGGCGAGACTGCGTCCTGTTCGAGGGCGTGGTGATCAAGCCCGACTGCGTGATCGGCGACCGCGTGCGGATCGGTCCCAACAGCGTGATCGGCTACGACGGTTTCGGCTACTGGACGGAGGCGGGCGTGCACCACCGCGTGCCGCACGTCGGCAACGTGGTCATCGAGGACGACGTGGACATCGGGGCTTGCAGTTGCGTGGACCGCGCGAAGTTCGGCTCCACGCGGATCGGGGCCGGCACGAAGATCGACAACCTCGTCCAGATCGCCCACAACGTGCAGATCGGCCGCGGGTGCGTGCTCGCGGGGCAGTGCGGGATCGCCGGCAGCGCCAAGCTGGGGCGCTACGTCGTCGTGGGCGGGAACGCCGGCATCCGCGACAACGTCACGCTGGGCGACGGGGTCCAGTGTTCGGCCTTCGCCGCCGTGGCGTCCGACGTGCCCGACGGACAGGGGGTTGCGGGCATCCCGGCGGGTCCTGCCAGGGAGAAGCTCCGCGAGATCCAGGCCGGCGCCAAACTCCCCGGGCTGCTCAAACGCGTCAAGGACCTGGAAGCGAAGGTGAACGCCCTTGAGTCTCCAAAAGACCATTAGGAGCCCCGTCGCCGTCCAGGGGCGAGGGCTTTTCAGCGGGGAACCGTGCGGGCTGCGGTTCGTGCCGGCGCCTGTCGATTCCGGCATCGTCTTCGTCCGCAGCGACCTGCCCTCAGCCGTCCAGATCGCCTGCCGCATCTCCAACGTGACCAAGCGCGCCCGGCGCACCTCACTGATGGACGGATCAATCGCGGTGGAAACGGTCGAGCACGTCCTGGCGGCCGCCTGGGGACTGGGCATCGACAACCTCCGCATCGAGATGGACGCCGCCGAGACCCCCTCCAACGACGGTTCGCCCCTCCCGTTCGTCCAGGCCCTTCAGCAGGCCGAACCGGTCGAGCAGAACGTCGAGCAGAGCATCTACGTCATCGAGCAGCCCGTGGCCGTCTCGGAGGGCGATGCGATGCTCGCGGCGCTGCCAGGCCCCGGCGACTGCCTGGACATACTCTACGACCTGGACTACGGCGCCGTGCCCAGCATCGGGCGGCAGGTGCTGTGCTTCCGGCTGGGGAAGGACGATTTCACCTCGCAGTTGGCGCCCGCGCGGACCTTCCTGACCGAGCAGGAGGCCAAGGAACTCCAGGCGCGCGGGATCGGCAGGCACCTGACCCCCGCCGACCTGCTGGTGATGGGCCAGTCCGGACCGATCGGCAGCGAGCTGCGCTTCCCCGACGAGCACGTCCGGCACAAGCTGGCCGACCTGGTGGGGGACCTGGCGATCCTCGGGCGGCGCCTCCGCGGGCGGATCGTCGCGTACAAGAGCGGGCACGAGCTCAACCATGCCCTCGTGCGCAGACTCTCCGAGGAGATCGCCGCGAGGAAGCAGTCGGCGGCGCTGGCCGGCGAACCGGCGATGGACATCCGGAAGGTCATGCGCCTCCTGCCGCACCGCTACCCGTGTCTCATGGTGGACCGCATCGTGCAGATGGAGGGCGACCGCAAGGCCGTCGGCCTGAAGAACGTCTCCATCAACGAGCCGTACTTCCAGGGCCACTATCCCAACCAGCCCATCATGCCGGGCGTGATGATCCTGGAGGCGTTGGCGCAGCTATCGGGGCTGCTCCTGAGCCGGCGCCTGGAACACGCCGGGAAGGTCGCGGTGCTCCTGAGCATGGACCGTGTGAAGATGCGCCGCCCCGTCCGGCCGGGGGACCAGTTGATCCTCGAAGCCGAGGCCGTCCACGTCCGCGCCCGCACGGGGCACTGCCTGTGCCGGGCCCTGGTCGGCCCGGACGTCGTGGCCGAGGCCGAGATCAAGTTCATGCTCGTGGACTCCGAGCCGGTCTGAAGACCGAACACCATGCCGAACCTCTCTGCTCATGCGATCGTGGAGAAGGGCGCCAAGCTGGCCGACGACGTCCGCGTGGGTCCCTTCTCCTACATCGGCCCGAAGGTGAGGATCGGCGCGGGATGCGTCATCGCCAACAACGCCACCGTCATCGGGCGGACCACGCTGGGCGAGAAGAACCTGGTGTTCCCGATGGCCGTCGTGGGCGCCGCCCCCGACGCCTCGGGCAAGCCCGGCGAGTGCATCATCGGAAAGGCCAACACCATCCGCGAACACGTGACCGTGTATGCCGGGCTGAAGACCCCGACGCGGATCGGCAGCGACAACCTCATCATGATCGCCTGCCAGTTGGGCGCCGGGTCGGCGATCAGCGACCACGGCATCTTCGCCAACTGCACGCAGATCGGCCCGGAGGCGAAGGTCGGGGACTACGTCCGCACCAGCGGGTTCACGGTCATCGAGGCCGGGGCCACGGTAGGCGCTTACACCTTCACCGCGGGCTACGCCGGCGTGGACCACGACGCGCCCCCGTTCGCGATCGTCCAGGGCTTCCCCTTCCGCGTCCGGGGCGTCAACACGGAAAACCTCCGCCGCTGCGGCTTCGGCGAGGACGACATCCACGCCCTGAAGGCCGCCTTCCACGAGATGTTCGACGGGTCGGGCAGCAGCGCCGATCCGGCCGCCGTGCGCCGCCTGCTGGCTGACAGGAACCTGAACCGCCACGTCCGCCGACTGGTCGAGGCCGCCAAGGCCTGCTCGACCGCGGATTCCGGAGGTCGGGCCGATGGTTGAGCTGGCCGTCATGCGCGAGATCGACCCCG
>Ga0315291_10010254_pt1 | contig 11462 bp, 19 predicted proteins | sample YL17G12_20_MG_FD_203070 | JGI IMG/M metagenome (GOLD analysis project Ga0315291, IMG submission 203070) | Sediment microbial communities from Yellowstone Lake, YNP, Wyoming, USA - YL17G12_20 | ecosystem: Environmental > Aquatic > Freshwater > Lake > Sediment | place: USA: Wyoming | collected...
GAAAAGTATTTGGAGGTGGCGGAGGAAATGGAAACGATGGTGGGCCGGGAAGGACTACTGGTGGAACAGATTCAACTATGATGGGGCATGAAGAAGCAGATCGAAACCCGCCTAAACCCGTACCAAAAGATCCTTATGAATTGCCTGCGACAGGAAAGCGCGGTGAAGATGCGCCTACCACAAAACTGCCTGAAGAACCGCCAACAGATGTGCTTGGTGTGCCTGAAGAACCGCCCACAATGACAGAGGCTAAAGAAGAACCGCCAACCACAAACAACCCTGAAGAACCGCCGGCCTCGGGTGATTCAACTGGCAATCCTCCTGCCCCACCGCCCCCACCAACCCCGCCCCCACCGCCCCCGCCCACCCCGCCCTTGCCGCCAAAGCCTAAAAGCCAAGCACAAAAAGACTGGGAAGGTCGTGAGGAAAGAGGCGAATTAGGCGGCCAATACGATCAACAAGTAGGGCAACAAAATGAGTGGGGTTCTTACGGAACCACATGATTTTGCGATACATTTGGCCTGAAGGGGATAAAACCCCTTGGCGAGTGATCCAAAAGCCAAACGGTAAAGCTTGGGGGCCTTTTAAAATATTAGGCTCACAAATCTTTCCAATTGGTGATTTTGATTCTGGGGAACCTTCCTTGGATGAACCGCATCGCGTCTATAAAACCCATAAGGGTTATAGGGTTTTCTACACAGGCCGCATTGACCCGGATTTTGATGCAATGCTCAATCTGATGAAAGACCAGGGCGCCGATAAAACATATTGTGACATTGCACACCGTCGCAGATATTACGCGGCTCGTATTGAACCGAAATATGCCCCAGAAAAAGGCTCGAACTGGGCAATTTGCAGGCTAGTCAATGAATATGGGCAACGCAATCCTGCTTGGAACGAAATCATAAACTTTCACGATATGCGTACTGGGGTTTATTTAGAATCCGATAATTTGATATGATCGTACAAACCCACTGGTCAAAACCCGCCCGTTGGCGCAGGCAAAATGAAAATATTGCTGATATGCTTTATATGTATGCCTCATCAGCATTTGCAATCCGTCAGAATTTTAAAGCGCCCGTGGGTATGGTGACGGATTCTTCCTTTGCGGCCATACTTGCAGATTTGCCCTTTCCCTATGATTTCGTGACAACCGAACTGGACAATTTCAATATGGATTTGCGTTGGTGGGCTAGTCCCAAGTTTTATGTTTTCAGTAAGTACGCAAGGCAACTGCACCCCCTAATCCAGATGGATACGGACGTTTATTTTTGGGAAGAAATGGACGTGCAAGATCATGTACAACTTTTGGTGCAATCTATTGAGACTGATGAGCAGTTTGAAAATAGCTACACCCAACCCGTGAAATTTTTCGATGAAGTTTTACGAAAAGCAAATCCTGAATCTTCTTTATTGCCTTGGCGCCCGGATTTGACTTCAGCCTTAAATTGCGGGGTGGTTGGTTTTGCTAATCCAGATTTTGCGGCCGAATATGCTGATATGGCATTAAGGATTTGCAAGCAAGTCACCCCATACCTAAATCTATTTCAGGATACCGTCCCTGCAAAAAAATCTCGTGGGACAGCAATGGTTGTTCCAGAGCAATATTTCTTGGGTTGTTATGCGGCCGCAAGGGATATGTATATTGCCTATATTTCGACAAAAATTAAAAAGGGGGTTGCGATCAACTATAATCCTAAAGACTATTATCACGCTATGTCCGCCAAAAAAGAGCCTCTAGTACGCAAAAGCTTTAGGGAACTTGTTAAAAATCAACAACCAGAGCTTTACGCCGCAATCCAAAAAAGCGCTTATGGAAGTTTGTAGTTGCCTTTTTAAAGTGGCTTGTTACTTCATACGCAAATGGCCGACGATCTAACCAACCCAGATCCAAACCGAGAAATCACCCTAAATCTAGGCACAAGCGGAACCGCTTTTGCTTTGGGGATGCTTACCGGCGTTATTGCTGGGGTAGTTGCGGTTTGCGTTATCTTAGGCTACTCAAGGAAATAAATTTATGCCCTATGGACTATTTGATTATGGTGGCACGATAAACACGATGGGCGCATCCCCGTCAATGTGTCCGGACGGTGGAATACCAACTTTAACTACGTACAAAGACCCCAAACTAGGAAACAGAGACATAGGTTTTGGTAAGGGTATCAATGGCTCTTTTAAGTGCCCTCCCCCTCCGCCCAAGTGCGCCCCTACTATGAAAACTGGCAACTGCCTTTACAAGTTGGCTTAAAGGATAAATATATGCCTTACGGATTATTTAATTATGGTGGTACGATACATACGATGGGCGAGAGTCCGACGGTTGAATGGATGAACGAAAGAGGCGGTGGGTTTGGTTTCCCTGTTCTTGGCACAGGGACGCAGGCCGATCCATTTCGTCCAGATACATCCTATAAGTTTCCTGCTAATACTGGCACAAATGTCAATCCAGTTACACTAGCAATACCTGAAGATGGTCCGATAGATTATAGAACAGGCCAAGTGATTCCTGAGAGTTATGTTACTTGGGCAATGAATGAAGATGGTCCCAACCAGCAAGCCACAACTATGATGATGGGTGAAGAAGGTCCTATCAACCCGCCAAGTGGAGGTACTGGTGGATGTCCTGCTGGGTATGCTCCTGCTCAAACTGGCGGCGGTTATCCAGTTGCTCCTAATCCTTATATAGATAAACCTCAAATTTTCCCCGGACAAACGTATCAATTCTACGGAAAATAATGATCCTAATTGCTGGTGGGTATCAAGATCCAAACATTGCCTGCTTGCTTCAAGCGGCTAGTCGGAAAAATGCCCCGTGCCGTGTTGCCTTTGCAAGCATGAGCAAATTGAATTGGGATATTTCCAATGACGATACCGTTCAGCTAGACGGGCAACCAATTGTGGGAGTTAAATCTTTCTTTCAAAGATTCAACTCGTTTGGGTTCGATCCGCAAAATGCTCAGGTTTATGGCTATTATCACTCTTTCTATCATGCACTTCGCGCCTACTCCTTGCATCGTGGCTGGGCAATGTTCGACCAGGCGCTTGAGATGAATGGCTATTGCAAACCGCTTGATTTGCTTATGGCAAAGCAGCACGGATTAAAAGTTCCATCCACCCTAATCACCGATAACACCATTCCAGAGGGGAAGATGATTTTCAAAAGGATATTGGGTGGAGCGCATACCGAACAGCTAACCGATCCTAAACAATTTGCCTTTGGCGTCGGATTTGCTCAAGAACTTTTGCCCGGATCAGAGTTCAGAATTTATGTTGTGGGTGACAAGACTTTCTGTTTTCGGATGAAGTCAAACAGCCTCGATTATCGAGCAAAGCAAGATGTCGAAATATCCTTAGTTGATTCGAGTGAACTTGAAGATGTCCCGCAGAAAATAAAAGCCATGTCGCATGAAAAAGGCTTATATTTTTCTGCGAGCGACTTAAAGGAAAATGTTTTAGGGCAACTTTGTTTCTTGGAAATGAATACCGCACCGATGTTTGTTCGTTTCGATCAAGCAAGTAATGGAGAATTGTGCAATGCAATGGTTGATTGGTTAGCCAATCCTCCAGGCCAATTTTAATTATGCCAGTCTCACTTGGAGTTCCAGAGGTTATAGTGGGGAATATTTCTAGCGGCCAAGTAGTCCTAAGAGATATTCAGTTTGTTCCCACTACGCAAATCAAGGCGGGCAATTCTAATGGCCCGGAGACTCTAGGACCCATCGACCCTAGTGCGTATGGTTCGGACGCTATAAACCCAACGATCAATTTAAACACGCCTGTCATGGCTGACGAAAGGCTTGTTTTATTTAATCGTTCAAGCAATAGCTATATCACTACGACACCCATCTTGGGCAAGGAAGCACTTTCTAAATATCCCAATATCGAGTTCGTTGGTTCTTTCGATTCTCGTACCGCAAATTTAGTTGCGAAAGAACTAGCGGCTAATCCTCCATCGAATGTTTCAGCGCAAATTATGGATATGGCAGGCAAGACCGATATTGGAGAAAACATGCAATTTCTTGCAATACTCAATGCAATTGTGACCGCAATGGGAACGCGCGGGCAAATTTTGAAGGACTTGCTTGATAGTGGAGAGTTGACGACTGTGCCAGATATTCAGAGGCAATGGGATATGGCCGCAAATATCAACAATTTCGAGACCGTCTATCAACCGCCCGTCTCCGAATTTGTTATCGAAACGCCGCGCATCCGCACGACCAAAGCAATTGGCGAGGAAGTGCCGCCCGAACCTATCCGCACTACAATGATGCTGGGCGAGGAATCGACGCCTGACCATCAAACTATGGATCTCATTTATTGTAAGGGCAATGAGGGGTCTTATGACGGGCAAAATACTTATTACGTCTCAAGCGCTCGTGCTGGATGCAAAGTTAATCCGCAAGGCGAATCCAAACCAAACGCGGTAATGATTTCAAAAGAAGAATATGCACGGCAAGTTGCACAAGGAACCGCAAAACCTTTCAATTGGTGGAGTACACCAAACATGCCCGGAAGTTTCGTGAATCCTCTTGTTTCTGGTTCGCCGCGGCCGCCATGGGATATGGACGTAAATCCACCAATGCAATTGCCTATGCCATCCAATTGCGTACCTGTTCCTCCTGGCGTCCCACCAGTCCCGCCGGGATGCGTACCCATTCGCCCACCAATTCCTCCGACAAAACTTCCACCACAAGTTTATCCTCCACAACCCCCAGACGAATACGATGATTCAGGCGATGGCGTAGGAAGTGTTTGACAATTGAAATCTACTTGGAACATAGAACCTAGATGAATTCTCTTGCCTGTTGCGGATCTTGTTCAGATTCAAAAGTTGGCAGCCTATTTTCGATGGGGGCATACGTCCCTTCTCAACCAGGCTACGGCCATACTTTTTCTGCATACTCTGACCCTTCAAGAATTACCGGGATAACTCCCGTGGGTGTTGCCGGGCCTTGTATGGGTGAAAATGTTCCGCGTCCTTGCAATTGGGAAATGGCAACCCTTGGCGCTTATGATCGTGGGCAAGGCAATCCGTCTCCTTACTATCCGCTTTCTGGTTATTCCGATACTGGCAACCCAACTCAATTCAGACCCATGAATTCTGGGGGCAACGGGACACAACCAATGAGCATAGGAAGCGGTGTTCAGCCACTTGGTTTTTGGGTGCCCCTAATTGCCGCCGGACTTGGATTGGCGGCCATTGGCGGGGCAACTTACGTTGCCAATACCGGAGTTCAGACAGCCTTAGCGCCTAGCACAGCGGCCGCCCTTGCCGATCCAATCGTTAAAACAACTTCAAGCATAGCAACAACCGCGGTAGTTGCCCTAGTTGCATATATGCTATTCAAAAAAGACATAAAAAGGTTAATGAAATAATATGAAACGAAATGATATATTTATGCTGCTGGCGCTAGGCGCTGGCTTGTATTGGTTCTCGAAAAATAAAGCAAAGCAAGCATCCAATGATCTTGCTCTTGCTTCAACAATTTTACCCGCCGCCCCCGCCCCTGATTACGTTGATCGCACTACGGTCGATGAGTTTATTGCTGGACAAGAGTACACAGCACCCGCCGATCTTGGCGAGTGGGGCACTTTATTCGGATAAGTAACAAAAGGAGGCCACAATGAATTGGATTACTGAAAATTGGCAGAATATTGTTGCGGGCTTAGGTGGGATCGTTATTGTCGCGCGAGTGATAGTAAAACTGACCCCCACCCCAGTTGACGATACCTGGTTAGCAAAGGCAGTTAGCATATTGAAGTCCGTTGGGCTTCATATTGACTAATGACGTTGCGGGATTCTGTTGCCCGCATTTTAGCTGAAAACTCCTTATCGGAGATTTCAAAAGAATTGTCCGTTGCTCTTAACCGTATGGCCGGGATTGCTATGGAGGAAGGTGACACGGTTTATGCGGAGAGACTTGAATCTGCCGCCAATGCGATGTGGGATATAGAAAGTTTCGGTGTATGAGTGTAGTCACTCAACAAACTCTTAACCAATCTACTCCCCAGGGTTTGCGGCCTATTGAAGTTCCAGACAATATTCCCACCTACACGCAAACAATAAAAATGTCTCGTATGCTGGATGCTTACTTCATCCGAAAGGGAATTCCTTGGATGCGTGGGCGAGATGCTTTTATGTTTGGGCAGTATTCAAAAAAGAAATCCCTTGACAGAATTTGAATTACTCGGAACTACAAACCTAAGTGAATGAAACAATTGCTTTTAGAAAACCCTCGGAGACGCCATCGCATACGGAGAAATTCGTTTGGGGTGCGCACTCCACTATCACCATTGTTTCCCAATGGAGGGGATTTTGAAGCACTCTTTAGCAATCGCAAGAAACGCCGCAAGACTCGGAAGGGTCGCAAAAGCGGAAAAACCAAAACATCGCGCAGACGCAAGACGGGAACGCGTAGGCGCACTCTTAGGAAAAATCCCGTCGTTCGGAGAAACAAATCTATGAAAATTCGCAAAAATCGTGGTGGACGTAAATCGGTGCGTGGCTTTATCGGCCAATTCACCAACCGTGAAAATCTTTCTTTAGCTGGTGGCGTCATTTTGGCCCCGGTCGTTGTGGGTCAGATTATGAAATCTGTCACCCTCCCAACCATCGGATCGGCCCAGGTCTCGGCCGCTGTATATAACTTACTCATCCCCGGAATTGGCGCGCTTGTCACAAGCCGCTTCTCCCCCGGATTGGCAAAGGGCATGGTGATCGGTGGATTGGCTCAAGCCATTCGCGGATTCTTGCCTGCTTCCTTGAAGCCTGCTGGTCGCTACTTGGGCGAGTATCTTGACCCGGCTCGTTCGATGGGCGCATACATTGCCCCTCAACGGATGGGAAATTTCTCGGGCAATGCGTCAGTACCCGCCGCGTTTAACGCGTGGGCTAAATAATCTAACCGAAATTAAGGAGATACTAAAATGGCTGAAACGAATTCACAGGCAATCGTAGGAAAGTTGCAATCTCGCTACGGGACTTATTCCCGCGGCCAGTTGCAAAGTCAACGGAAACAATTCTGGTCGTTTGTCGATTACGCAAACGGCAATTCGCAGTACACTTTTTTCGGTTCGGCTTTGGGTGATACCGCAACACCGAATTTACAGAAAACCAATATGCCCGTTCAGGGTAGCTTTGGGACTTCTAGCTTCTTGCTCAAGACGATTCGCATGGCGCTTTATGTTCCCGCGCCTGGGATCGACTACGCGGCCGCAACTACAACCTACCTAACCGACGCCACTAGCGCGTTGTGGGCAGATTTGGTTGACGGATTCGCACAGGCTGGATTGCTCAAGTTCACGGTTGGGGCAAAGGACTTCGTTACTATCCCTAAGCCTTACCTGTATGCGCCGCCTGCCGACGGTCGAAGTGAATTGTATGTCTCCAACGCTTCCGTGACTGAAGCGGCTGGGGCAATCACAACCGCAAGCTTTAACGCGCCTGAAGCTGACTTAAATCGTCAGGCTGAAAACGTGTATAATGTTGATCCTGAACTTTACATTGATTTCCAGGAGAACTTCCGCGTCTCCTTAGAATTCCCGGCCGGTGCGGTCACTCGGATTGGAACAACCTCTCTACCGTCGGCGGCTGGCTCACTTTTTGTGGGCGTCGTTCTTGATGGTGTAGAGTTCCGTCCCGTCCAGTAAGAAACAACCAAGGAGAATAAAATTATGGCATCCGAATCACAGCAAATTACGCAAATGTTAGCGGGTCGTTATGGCACCGCAAACTACAAAAACCTTCAGGTCCTTAAATGGCAGTATTACGATTATGTTCGTATTTCGCCATCCACAGGCGTCATCCCTCAGAAATTGAATTTCTTTAGCGTGCCCCAAGGCGCTATTGATCCGAATTCTGGAATTGCCAAGACACTTGAAGAAACCAATTTGGATCGAAATGGTCAGTTCACGTATGATTACGTTATTACTGCCATTCGTACCCATTTGCAGGTTCTTCCTAAGTCTAGGCAGAATTCCGTTGGTGCCTTGACTGGTGTTGCCAACTTGAATGTTGGTGGCGCGGACGGTTCTTTGGGTCAACCTACCGGCACCTACACTTTCTTAGAGAAGTTGTCAGGTTTAGGCACGATGATCGTGAATTTCGGACAAAAGCGGTATTTCGAGGTGAATCAGCCGTTCAAGACTTGTCCACGAGGTGCGGGCGTATCGGTTAAGCAGTACGGTGGCGGAGCGCAAGCCGCGGCCGCTGGCGTAACCACTCAGCGCTCTTACTACTATTCGCAGTCCCAGGATCCTCGCGACATCTATCGCACCACGCCTCCGTTATTCGTTGAGCGTGATTCGATCATTGACGCTTCGATCCAGTTCCAGGATGCCTACACCACTGGCAACTTTACCTTGCCAAACGTTGTGGCGGCCACCCCTGGTTCATTTGCCTTCGTAAATGTCGGTCTTATTTACGATGGATTTGCAATCGTTCCCACGCAGTAACAAACGCGCCAACCCACCAATGAGAGCCTTACCCTTTCTACTCTCATTGGTGGGTCCGGGCATAGATAGGAGATAATTTTATGGCAGAATCAGTATCATCCAGAGAAATTTTACCGTTCATTTATACGGTAGATATTAGCTTGGCCGCTAGCGGTACTGGCACCAAAACCCTTGTCCTGGGAGCAGATTCAGAGTTTGAACTATACGGCTTTGAAGCTAGGACAAATATTGACAATACCGGTAGTTTAATTGCTTCAACAATCAATGGTGTGGTTGCAACTGGTTCGCCCGCCTTTGGGACTGGCGCCCCGGATTGCTTCAAGGTTTTAATTAAAGATGTGTCCACCGGGCGCGATTTATTCACGTCGTCGTTGGCACGATCTTTGGTGTGCGGAAATTCCTCGAACTTCTTTATTCCTGAAGGATACAAGATTCGCTGGCCCCGCCAAAATCAGATCCAGTTTGATTTTATCTCGACTGTATCCGCATTGCCCGCAGGTGCAACTACCCTAGATATTACTTTCGCACTACGCGGATATAAAATATTCGGACGGATGGGTTAGTTTCACCATGAGCTTTGCGCTCACGGTCGGTAGTGACGGTCAAGCGGCAACCGCCCAAGTGGTATGGTCTGTTAACGGCCAAACCTATACGTTTAGGTCTGATAACAACTTTCTGTCTTGGATAACCACAATCTTCACAATTGCGGATATATTGTCGGCAACTGGTGCCCCTGACTATCGGTTGTTGCGGCCTACTCCTGCAACGGATAATGCGCTTCAAAATGTTGCTGCTGGGGATAGCGCGCTTGCGGCAAACACAACTGGAATTCGAGGATCGGCTTATGGTTGGGGAGCGCTTAAATTAAACACGACTGGAAGTTCCAATGTTGCTCTGGGGAGATCCGCACTTGGTGCCAACTTGACTGGAGGCTCAAACACTGCCATTGGGGATAGCACACTTATTTCGCTTGTTGCGGCAGACAATAATACGGCCGTAGGAATTTTTGCCCTTCTGACCAACACGGCCGGTTTCAACACCGCGGTTGGGGCAAATGCTATGCAAGCTAATACAACTGGAAGCTCTGGGGTTGGAGTTGGCAGTCTTGCGCTTTTTAAAAATACGACTGGCATCTCTAATGTTGGCATAGGTGTAAATGCGCTTTTTAACAATCTGACAGCAAATCACAATGTTGGTGTTGGAGGGCTGGCAGGCTTTAACTCTAGTACAGGCGCGGAAAATACTGCCATTGGATATCAATCTGGAATAGGCGCAACTTCCGCAAGAAATGTTAGCGTTGGGTGGCAATCCCTCACAGCAATGACTTCCGCAACAAATAACGTTGGCGTGGGCTATCAAACAGGTCTTGCGTTGACGTCAGGCGGAAACAATACTGCCGTTGGTTATCAGGCTTTAGGCGCAACCACAGGCGTTGCAAAATCAAATCATACCTGCATTGGCTATAATTCTGGAATCGCAATCACAACAGGACTGCAAAATACTTTGATTGGTTCAGGGACAAACGTTGACTTGGGTGCAAGATCACGATGCGTTGCCATTGGTTACAATGCCCAAACCCCCGCGCTTGATGGGTCGCTTGCGGTTGGAGGGTCTGGCGGCGATGCAATGGCAAACCTAGTTGCCGGTGCGGCTGGGGGGGCGTCAGGACAGCATTTGAATATTTACCTTAACGGGACTCAATACAAGATTGCACTTCTAAACCCATGAACAGCGATTATTTAGTTTCCGCGGTTGGTGATTCAATCCAAAAAATAAAGAATATGGATTCTGGAACTGAGATTGCAAACACCGATGATTTCAAGGCCAATGCAGAATTTCTTTCTGTAATGATTGAGCATCCAGACATTAAAGAATTGATAGACGTATTGTCTTGCCAACAAGCAATTGCAATGGCAAAGAAACACTATGACTCCTAAAGAAGCACTCGAAGTTTTAAAATCAGCAAGCGGAATGGCCGCACTCAATCGCAACGACCATGTAAAGGTTTTGGCTGCCGCTGAAATTCTTGAAAAGATGTTACAAGAGAAAGAAGATTAAATGAGTGAATCTATTTTAAACCGAATTATTGAAGCTAGGACGGCTGGTAACACCTTTAATCCCGCCCTATCTTTTAACTATCCCACGATGAAACGCGTGGCAACCTACCAGTTTGATCGAGACGCTTTTATGGTTGCCTTGATACTTTCATCCTCCTTGCTTAATTTTGACACGCAAGAAATGGTTGTGGCGGTTGCTAGAGGCAACAATGAATTCCTTAACATAACCAACAATGCAAATAATCAGGTGGCGGCCGCTGATGTTTATATGACGCAAATCTCCCATCAGAATTCGGCCGCTGGATCTCTTTCGCCCGTAAGCCGAACAACTGCCGTGAGCTTTTCGCCCAGAACTGCTGTGATTGATTGTTCGGCTGGAAGTACGATTTCTATTTATGCGGTTTCTGGTAGTAACGCATCCTCACTTATTGCAACAACACTTTCAATGTACTTTGTTGCACAAACATGATTGCAACTGAAGATACCGTAGAAATCTTGACCCAGGAGGGTGAATCAGGATTAGAGACGGTTGGCTTTAGCGGAGCAACTACGCTGGATATTCAGAAACGGCGGGCAAGGCCAACAGCCACAACTTTTTTGTATAATGCAACGATCACGGGTGTAATAGCAGATGTTTATCCATTGCCAGTTGCGTATTGGGGAAATTTCATGACTCTTTTTGATGGAACAATTATTGGTGGTACAAGATTAGATGGTGTGGGCGTTGGTTGGACAAATGCCTTCCCTAGCGCTTATGCGTCATTTTCACAGGGCGATAGCGGGAACACTGGCTTTCCGACGTTATCACCGATGCCGCCATCATATACCTATAACACTATGGGGGCAAAAGGATCAATTGCTGGCATAGACATTTTCTTTAAGACATCTATGACAGATGTGAATTTTACGTTACAATTTGTTACTAGGATATTTACTTTTCAAACCAGTAAT
>Ga0315291_10010256_pt1 | contig 11461 bp, 14 predicted proteins | sample YL17G12_20_MG_FD_203070 | JGI IMG/M metagenome (GOLD analysis project Ga0315291, IMG submission 203070) | Sediment microbial communities from Yellowstone Lake, YNP, Wyoming, USA - YL17G12_20 | ecosystem: Environmental > Aquatic > Freshwater > Lake > Sediment | place: USA: Wyoming | collected...
CGCGCCGAGATTGCGGCGCAGGAGAAAACGGCTTTCGAGGAGCGCCGCAAGCAGCATGAGGAGACGCTCAAGCAGCTCCAAAGCGAGCAGAGCACGCTGCGCGATCAGCTGTCAGAGACCGGCGGCCGGATCACGCAGGTCGCGCAGTCGGTTTTCGACCTCCTGGAGAAGCGCATCAAGGCGCTCGGCAGCATCAAGCTGGAGCCGGCCTTCGCAGGCGCGCTGCCGGGTCCGGGCGGGGGCGGCCGCGTCGTGAACCTCTACTTCAACGGCCAGCGAGTAGGCGGCAGCGCCGATATCGGACGCATCGCCGATCAGCTTGCCGAGATGCTGGAAAGGGAGGTCACGTATGCGCGGCACTGAGTTCGCTGCATGCCGATCAGTAGGCCTGGCTACGGTGGAGTACGTGGAGGACAGTTACGACACCGGCGTCGTCGTTGATGTCGTACAGGATGCGATAGTCGCCGACGCGCACGCGCCAGGTCCGAGAAGCACGGTCACGGAGCAAGCGGCAGCCGGGTGGTCGGGGATTGCTGGCAAGAGCGTGTACGTCGGCGATCACCCGCTGATACACCTCTGGCGAGAGATGCCGGAGGTCGCGCTGGGCCGCCGGACGGAGGATGACGCGCATCAGGCCAGTTTGCCCTCGGCACGAAGCTGGGCCTCGAACTCATCCAGGGAGACATCCTCGCCGTCCTCCGCTCTCGCCTCATCAGCAGCGCGGAGGTCCGCGATGTCCTCGTCCAACTCGCGCAGCCTCTCGTATTCCTCGATGGGGAGAACGACGGCGGTGCGTCGGCCCTTCTCGTCCACAAGGAACTGCTTCTTCGTTCGTCTGCGTGCAGGTCTGACTTTCGTCTCCATAGTGCTTGCAGTATACCTCGGCCCAGGTCGCTCGGCAAGGAGAATCCACCGGTGGCAGCCTGCTTTCTGAGCGAGACTGACGGCTCCGACCCGAGCTACCTCGACGAGGACCCGATCCAGTATGACGACGGGCCGGCGGAGAGGCGGGTAAGCGCGCACGCCACGGCCGACGGCCGCGTCTGGCAGGACTTCGGCGCGCTCGATGTGGATCGCCAGATCAGGCTGCGAACGGACTGGATGGCGCAGGATACGCTTGACGATTTCGTGAGCAAGTTCGGCGTGACCGGCAAGATCTGGCGGTGGGTGGACAACCAGGAGCACGAGTACCGGGTGCTCTTCCGATCCCTGAACCCGGAGCGCATCCGGGGGCATGACGCCTACCGGGTGGAGATGGTCTTCGACGTGGTGGAGGTGGTGAGCTAGATGGCCAAACAGGTCACGCGCTATGCCGGCGACGGCATCACCCTCGCGGAGAGCGTCTACGATGAAGGGGCGGTGCATGACGGCGAGTCCACCGCGCCCCGCCGTGACTGGTGGAAGAACGCCTCCACCGAGGGCGAGGTCTTCGAGGGGTGCCAGTTCGAGATCGAGGCGGTGGGCGAGAACGATGGTGACAACTACCTCCAGATCGCACCCGACGTTCCGATCGATCTGCCGGGCCAGTGCAGCGCCGCGCTGCACACCGGCATCGCGCTGGAGATCGCCGAGCCCGACACTCTCCGCGAGCGCCTACGTACGCTCCCGGGCCTTGATACCCACGGACTGTGGGGCTGTCAGGTGGAGGCGATCAGGAATCTGGAGCGCTCGTTCGCGCAAGCCCGACCCCGTGCGTTGATCCAGATGGCGACCGGTAGCGGGAAGACCTTCACCTCGGTCAGCTTCATCTACCGGCTCATCAAGTATGCGAACGCCCGCCGTGTGCTCTTCCTCGTAGATCGCCGCACACTCGGCAAGCAGACCAACAATGAGTTCCAGCAGTACGCCATCCCACAGGATGGCCGGAAGTTCACGCAAGTCTACAACGTCCAGCATCTCACCTCGAATGCGTTTGACCCCGTCTCGCGGGTTACCATCAGCACCATTCAGCGCCTCTACTCGATGCTGAGGGGCGAAGAATTGCCGCCCGAACTGGAAGAGGAGTCGGCGTTCCAGCTTTCGGCTGCCGATGATCGGGAGCGCGAGGTCGTCTACAACCCGGCTTTCCCCATCGAGACATTCGACTTCATCGTGACCGACGAGTGCCACCGCTCCATCTATAACTTGTGGCGGCAAGTGCTGGAGTACTTCGACGCCTTCACCATCGGTCTGACGGCGACGCCCTCCAAGCAGACCTTTGGCTTCTTCAACCAGAACCTGGTCATGGAGTACCCGCACGAGCGCGCGGTGGCCGACGGCGTGAACGTGGGCTACGATGTCTACCGCATCCGAACCGGCATTACCGAGGGCGGGAGCAGCGTGCCTGCGGGGTTCTACGTGGACAAGCGAAGCAAGCTCACGCGCGAGCGGAGATGGGAGCAGCTGGACGACGACTTACAGTACGCGGCGAACCAGCTTGACCGCGACGTGGTCGCCGAGGACCAGATTCGCACCGTCATCGGCACCTTCCGCGATAAGCTGTTCGAGGAGCTCTTCCCGGGCCGGACGGAGGTGCCGAAGACTCTCATCTTCGCGAAGGACGACTCCCATGCCGAGGACATCGTCCACATCGTGCGGGAGGAGTTCGGCAAGGGCAACGACTTCTGCAAGAAGATCACGTACCGGACGACGGGTGAATCGACTGATAGCCTGATACAGAGCTTCCGCAACTCCTACAACCCGCGCATCGCCGTGACAGTGGACATGATCTCCACCGGCACGGACGTCAAGCCGCTAGAGTGCCTGCTGTTCATGCGCGATGTCAGGTCCCGCGTCTACTTCGATCAGATGAAGGGGCGCGGGACGCGGGTCATCAATCCGACAGACCTCCAATCGGTCACCCCAGACGCGGTGCACAAGACGCACTTCGTGGTTGTGGACGCCATTGGCGTGACGGAAACGGACAAGACGGATACCCGACCCCTTGAGCGGAAGCGCTCGGTGCCGTTCGACCAGCTTCTCCTCGGCGTGGCCCTCGGCAAGAGAGATGAGGATATGTTGACGAGCCTTGCCGGTCGTCTGGCGCGGCTTGATCGTGAGGTCAGCGAGACTGATCGCGCCGATATCGAGAAGGCGTCTGGCGGAACGACTCTCCACCAGATGGTTAATGGCCTGCTCGACGCGGTTGACCCCGATGCGCACCTCGAGAGAGCGCGGGCGCTGTTCAACACCGCCGAGCCGAGTGGGGAACAGGTCAAGCAGGCGGCGGCGCAACTCGCGGAGGGCGCGTGCCAACTGTTCGATAGCGCGGAGCTACGTGCCCGACTGCTTCACCGAGGCCTCGGCGCAGTTCCTCGATAACGCCTTCGCCGCGGTCGAGACGGTCGGCGACGAGATGAAGCGGGCGCTGCTGCGGCTGCTGCTGGTGAAGTACATCTACTGGATGCGGCCGCACTCGAAGTTCTCGTCGCCGGGGGCGTTCAACCGGCCCTTCGCAGAGGAGCGGTGGGACGACATCAAGGCTACCTACAAGCACGCGATCAGCGCGAACGCCAGTCATCCGCTCCCGGCCCTGCGGCACCTGGCGAAGGACATCAACCGCGCCGTCGCTCGCGGCGCGCAGCCATGCCGCGCCATGAAGGGTGACGCGCTGGAGACCATTCGTTCCGGAGAAGGGGCCGACATCCTTTACCTCGATCCGCCCTATGGCGGGACGCTGGCCTACGAAGAGGAGTACCGCATCCTCGATGAGATTCTCGGGGAGCGCCACGAGCCGAGCGCCTTCTCCGAACGTGATGGGCTGGATCACTTCGTCTCGCTGCTGGAACAGTGCGCGGCCTACCCGCTGTGGGTCATCTCCTACGGCAACGCTGTGGTGGACCTGGCGACTGCGAAGGCCGCGGTGGAGCGGCTCCGGCCGGCGCGAGCCCTTGAGATCGCCTACTCCCACATGACTGCGGTCGCCACCAAGGAGAAGCGGGAGAGCAATCGGGAGTTCATCATCCTGGCAGGCGAGGAGTTGTCATGCAGTTGATTGCGCGGGAGTGCATCCATCCGAACGACTGGAATGTGAACGCCTTCGACCCGGCGAACTATCCGAAGCTCGTTGAGAGCGTTCGGGAGAAGGGTATCCTGGAGCCGATCAAGGTGATGCCTGACCCGGAGCGCGAGGGCGAGTACCTGCTGGTGGACGGGTATCATCGCTGGAGAGCGGCCGGCGATCTCGGTCTCAACGAAGTGGCCTGCGAAGTCTGGCACATCTCCCCCGAGGAAGCCAAGGTGCGGGGCCTGCAGCTCAACTACCTGCGCGGTCAAGCGGTGCCGTCGCGCCTGGCCGATCTGCTGCATAACCTGAACCACACGTACTCGGTGGACGATCTCGCCAAGATGCTTCCCTGGTCCGAGTCGCAGTTGCGCGATTCCCTGGAACTGCTGAAGCTGCCGGCCGATCTGCAGGTGAAGCTGGAGGAGCAGGCGGCGAAGGATGCAGCGGAGGCGCCCATCCCGGTGACGGTAGTGCTGGTCGGCGTCGAGCACGAGTGCTTCCAGCGCGCCATGAACAAGGCAAAGGAGGTGCTCGGCGCGAGCGTCCGCCGGGGGCAGTGCCTGGCCGAGATCTGCGGGGTCTACCTGGAGGGCGATGGCGAGTCTGACGACTGAGCTTACCCCGGCGAAATGCCGTGGAGTCATATCCAATCCAATGCCAAGGAGAAACAAGGATGGCAACCGAGCAGAAACAGACGTTAGCTGACCTGGGCGACACCACGAACCCGTTCTGGCTGAAGTGCGACATCGACGGGCGCGGTCTGCGGTGGCGGCTGGCGCGGTTCGTCGAGATGCGTGACGAGGACGGCATCTCGGACGGCGTGCAGATCATGTCGGAGGACGTGGACGAGATCGACCACTTCGAGGATTACGCCGAGAACTACCAGGAGCGGGAGGCGGTCGAGATACTGCCGCCGCAGGAGTGAGAGTGAGATGCCAGAGGAGAAGGTCACCGACGATCTGATCGAGCGCATGGAGCGGACTCCGACGCGGTTGGAGGACTGCTCCACCGAGATGCTCCGGCTTTTCGTGGCCTTCGCGGCGCTGCCCGATGGCACCAAGACGAACGTCACGGTCATAGACAGCCAGCCCTCGACTCTCGAGGTGCACACGCCTGACGGGCTGCGCAAGGTACCCATAGCCGAGTCCGAGCGGGAGTTCCTCATCGCGCTGCTGGCAGTCGGAGACGAGCTGAGAGGGACGGACGACGGAGACGGTCGTGACGCTCCAGACGCCGCTCTCGAATGACACCGAATGATAGGAACTGCGTAATTGCCTGACCGACAGTCCCCAGAAGAGAGACTGCGCATCGCCGAGCGCCAGCGGGATATCTGGAAGCTGCACGTGGTGCGGAAGCTCACGATATCCGAGATCGCGGGCATTGTGGGCATCTCCGTCCCCCAGGTCTCCCGCGATCTGGGGGCGGTGCGACGGCGCGGCCATACGCTGCTGAAGAGGACCCAGGCGGCCGAAGATGCGGTGTTCGATGCCGGCCTCGAGGCCTGCACCGAATTCGACGCCATCACGCGGCAGGCCTGGTCCGACTGCATGGCCGCGCCGGAAGGGTCGGCGACGCGCGCTCGGTTCCTGAACGTCGTGCTCAAGAGCATCGAGCAGCGGGTGAAGATTCTGCAGTCATTGGGGCTGATGGAGAAGGTTCCCGAGGAGGTGTTGCTTGGTGGTATCGACTTGCGGCAACTCAGCGACTCCGAGGTGGAGTCCGCCCTTGCCTTCATCCGGGCGTGTTCGGCAGGTGCTGGAGGCGGAACTGATGGGTCTGTTGGAATTGCGGCGCAACCCGCGCCCGTGGATTGAGCGCGATCTGTGGATCAGGACGAAGGACAGGGTGGTGGTGCCGTTCCGGTTCAACGCCGCGCAGGTGGACTATGACGAGCATCGCACGCGGTGGGACATGATCCTGAAGCCGCGCCAGCTCGGGTTCACGACCCAGGTGTGTGCGCTCTTCTTCGCGGACACGCTGCTGCGGCCCAACACGACCTCGGTGATCGTGGCGCACGATACGGATTCCTCGGAGAAGGTCTTCCGCATCGTGCAGCTCTTCTGGGAGCGGCTCCCCGAGGAGGAGCGGCAGCGGACGGGGATGCCGCGGTTCTCGAACCGCAAGGAGTTCCTGTGGCCGAAGATCAACTCGCACTTCTTCGTCGGCACCGCCGGCAGTCTGACCTTCGGCCGGGGCCAGACGATCAACAACCTGCACTGCTCGGAGTTCGCCTTCTGGCCGAAGCCGGAAGAGGCGCTGATCGCGCTCACCGAGGCGGTGCCGGCCGACGGCCGCGTGGTGGTGGAATCGACTGCGAACGGGATGGGCAACCACTTCCACGACCTCTGGACGGAGGCGAAGCTGGCCGGCAACAGGTTCGCCACACACTTCTACGTCTGGTGGGAGGACCCAACCTATCGGATTGCGGCGGAGCCGCTGGCCGATCTGAGCCAGGAAGGGCTCCGGCTCAAGCGGGCATGGAGTCTCGACGATGACCAGATTCGCTGGCGGCGCGACAAGCGGCGGCAGCTTCGGGAGAGCTTCGTCCAGGAGTACCCCGAGGATGATGTGACCTGCTTTCTGGCGAGCGGCCGCTGCTGCTTCGACACCCAGGCACTGGTGGCGGCGCAGACGCGCATCGCGGCCGAGCCGGAGCCGCCGTCCCTGGCCGCGCTGGTCGGCGCGAAGGGTGGGCAGATCGCGGTGCCGCCGGCGCGGCTCTCGGTCTGGAAGCGGCCGGAGAAGGGCCGGTCATATGTGGTGGGCGCGGACGTAGGCGAGGGTCTGGCCGGCGGCGACGCCTCCTGCGGGTGCGTGCTGGATCGGGAAACGGGGGAGCAGGTGGCGGAGCTGCACGGCCGGGTCCCCCCGGAGCGGTTCGGCCATCTGCTCGACGCGCTGGGGCGCTTCTACAACCAGGCGGCGGTAGCGGTGGAGCGGAACAACCACGGCCACTCCACGCTGAACACGCTGCGGAATGTGTGCCGCTATCCGCGGCTCTACTACCATGTCCGCTACGACCAACTCGGCAAGGCCATGCCGGTGCTCGGTTGGCCGACTGACCAGGCGACGAAGCCGATCCTGGTGGACGACCTGGCCGCGGCCATCGCCGGCGGTCACCTGCTGATCCACTCGGCCGGGCTGGTGGACGAGTGCTTCACTTTCGTCACCACGGACACGGGCGCGCAGGAGGCGCAGGAGGGGAAACACGACGACCGCGTGCTGGCGGCCGGGATCGCCTGGCAAGCGCGGAAGCGGGCCGTCTCAAAGGGAACATCACAGCGGCCGGCGGGATGGTGAGGATGCAGAAGGAAGAAACGAGGCGGATTCTGGAGATGCAGCACTGGCAGGACTTGCTCGAAGCCTTGCAGCGGGAGAGTGATCAGGTGGACGGATGGGGTGAGGTCACCATTCGCCTCGTCTACCACGAGGGGCTGCCCCGCGAGATGGAGGTCGTATCGCGCGTCACGCGCTACAAACTCGGTAAGACGCTGTCGCCGTTGACAGGCAACGTCCGGGGGCTTAGAATGCAGCCACTTACGGATAAGTGAGCGCATACTCCAGAGGGCGAGGACAGACAGATGGCGATAAGCGACGCGGCGACGAAACGGCTTGAAGGGGTGACGTTGCAGCCGGGCGAGGAGTTGCTTCATGCAGTGGCTGTTGACCAGATCAACGCGTCGGTCACGACGGGAGACAAGCTCAAGAAGATGAGCAGAGGACTTCCTCAGCTCGTAAAGGAGCTTGCTCGGCCGACAGAACACATCACAAAAGGTGTGCTCGCGGCAACCAAGACCCGGGCCTTCTTCCACAGTCCAGGGCGGGGTGGAGGGGAGTTCATCCCCTTCCCGTACAGCGGCATTACGCACGTGCGCTATACGGGTCCGAGCCTCATGCGACGGGAGGCGAAGTGCGAGATACACAGGGCTGGTCATACATACGCATTCCGAGCGTCCTACACTGCCTTCAATGCGAATCAGGAAGAGGACTTCGCCGCGTTCGCCGCTTACGTTCGAAGTCGTATGGGTGAACCCGCCGGCGCGGCTCCACAACCTTCGCAGGCCTCTGCCAATATCCCAGAGCAGATCAAGGGGCTTGCAGAATTGCGTGACCAAGGGATTCTCACGCAGGAGGAGTTTGAGCAGAAGAAGGCGGACCTTCTGAAGCGACTCTGAGGGCGCGACTCGTAATGCCGCCTGACCGCTCTCCTGTGGGGCTATCTGAAGAAGGGGTAACATCTGATCCTCCTCCGATAGCATAGTCTCAACTTCATATCTGCTTGCCGGCATCCAACGATGAGGCGAGGCCTGACCCCGATAAGGGGAGGGCTCGCCTTTTGCTTTGTGGGAGGAACGCCGTGGCGCTTGACTTTAGCACGTACCCGCCGAAAGGGCACCAGGAGCGAATCGCCGCCTACCAGCGGTTCGAGAAGCTCTTCCTGGGACAGCACAAGGACCTGTACCTGACCTCGCCCGGCCGCTACCAGATGGTCCGCTACATCGTCGCCAACTTCGCCGGCCTGATCTCGCGCCTGGCGGCCGACCTGCTCTTCGGCGAGCAACCTGACTTCGTGGCGGCCGACGAGGATCAGACCGCGCAGGAGGCGCTGACGCGGATCGTCACTGACAACCATCTCCACGCGACGAACTACGAGTCCGCGCTCTCGAACTCGTTCCGCGGCGACGCCGTGTACAAGGCGCGGTGGGGCAGGCGCACGCCTCAGTCCGAGCAGCCCGAGGCGATCATCGAGGAGGTGCCGGCGAGCATCTACTTCCCCGAGTTGGACGAGGACGATATCCGCAAGGTGGTGCGCGTCACGCTCGCCTGGGTGAAGCGCGATCCCAAGGATGTGAGGCGGCTCTACCTGCGGGTGGAAGTGCATGAGCCCGGCCTCATCCGCCACCAGCTCTTCGACATGGGCAGCGCGCCCTCCATCACGGTGGCAGGCACCAATGCCGCGATCAGCCTGGGCGGGAAGCAACTCTCGCAGGTCCCGCTCAACACGCTGGAGGCCTATGCCGACCTGCCCGAGGAGGAAGAGACCGGGCTGGATCATATCCCGATCTTCCACGTGCCCAACTTCCGCTACGGCTCGCGTTTCTGGGGGATCAGCGACTACGAGGGGCTAGAGTCGCTCTTCGAGGCGCTCAATAACCGCGTCTCCCAGGTGGACTTGGTGCTCGACAAACACGTCGCTCCGAAGATCATCCTGCCGCCTGGGTTCATCGATGAAGACGGCAAGGTGCGCCTCGACCAGATGGAGACGATCCAGCTCGGCCCCGGCGACGCGCCGCCGAGCTACCTCACGTGGGAGGGGCAACTGTCGGCCGCCGGCGAGCAGTACAACCGGCTGCTCGACTTGTTGTTCATGCTCTCGGAGACCGCGCCGTCGGCCTTCGGTCTGGACAAGTTCGGAATCGCGGAGTCGGGTCGGGCGCTGCGGCTTCGATTGCTGCGGACGCTGGCGAAGATCAACCGGAAGCGCCTCTACTACGACACCGCACTGAAGCAGGCGCTGCTGAGCGCGCAGGTGCTCGATGTGACCCACGGATCAGGGGGCTACGAGCCGGCCGAGCCTACCATCCAGTGGGCGGACGGACTGCCCGAGGACATGGTGGAGATGGTCGAGATCGAGGCCCAGCGCCTGGCCGCCGGCAACACCTCCGTCGAGTCGTCGGTGCGCCGCCTCGACGGGCCGGACGCGGTCGAGGCCGAGATGCAGCGGATCGGCGAGGAGACGCGGCAGGTCGGCGCGCTCACCGGGGGCCTCGGCCGGCGCGGGCAGTACGTCCAGCCGAATCCCAGCGAGACGACATCCGAAGACGGAGCGCAGTAGGGTGCGGAATGGCAAGCGCTTGTCCGTACCGAGATCAACACGAGATGTGCGAGGTATCGCTGTATGAATGCACGCGAACAGTTCACAACTCCTGCCCCGACTACTGGAGCGAGCGCAAGCGCGTCCGAACCGTGCTGTCCCAATGCCCTCTCCACCGACAGCGAAAGGGAGAGAAGCGAGTCTGGTGCACCGACAACGGGGAGCTTGTCGAGTGTTTCGGCTGGCCCGAGGACTGTCCCAGGTATTGGCGGCACCGCGCCCTCCGGGCCGAGGGATGCCGAATCGTCTGCGACCGCTGCGGACACACCATCCGGGCTGAACAAAACGCGGTGCCTGTGCGGGAAGTGGTGGGCACTGAGGCAATCGGAGTGCCTGGTGTTGAAGTGCAGGCTGTGCAAGCGCGACATCGTCATCCGCGGGCGTGATCTGCGGATAGAGTATCGCTGAGAGGGGCCGCTCGTGCCGCAGCCGATCAGCCGACGCCAGGTCAGGGAGTTCCAGCAGGCCTTCTCCGGCGAGGTGGACTCGCTCGCCGCGCTCTACCGCAACGCGGCGGCCGACATGCTTGACATCCTCGCCGACGCAGTCGCTTTCTCGGGGCAGCGCGCCAGAGCCGCGGCCCTGCTGCACCAGTACCAGATCGTGCTCGCCGACCTGGCCGACGAGAGCGCGGCGTGGATCGAGGTGAACATCCCCCGCGCGTACGGGGCGGGGCTGGAGTTCGTTGACGCCTGCATCCAAGACTACCGCCGCGCCGGCGTCAACATTCGTCGTCGCCAAGGCTATGGCGAACAGGTCCGTGGCGCGGGCATCACGGGGCGGACGGAGCGGGACGTCTTCTCCCAGGTGCACCGGGAGGCCGTGCGCGCGATTGTGGACGCCATGCTCGACACCACTGGGAAGGCGCTCGCGGCGATCGGCCGTCGTGTTGACGACGTGTTCCGGCGCGAGGGAATGCTTGCCGTCGCGCGGGGCATCGTCGAGGGACAGGCGCGGGTGGACGTCAGTCGGGAGATCGAGCGGCGTCTGATCGCAGCGGGCCGGCCCGACTTCATAGACAAGCTGGGCCGCCACTGGCCGCTGGACCGCTATGCCGAAATGGTGGCGCGCACGACGACGAGGGAGGCGATGACCCAGGGGACGATCCAGCGACTGCGCGAACACGGCATCCAGCTCGCCCAGGTCTCGGCCCACCATGCCGCCGACTTCTGCATCTACTATGAGAACGCCATCGTCTGCGTCGGGCCGGAGCCACACCCGGTGTATCCCTCTATCAGCGCCATCGGCGGCGGCCCACCATTCCACCCGCGCTGCGTTCACGTGCTCACGCCGTTTGTGGAGCGGCTCGCGACGAAGGGGGAGACGAAGGCGGGGATCGTCTCGCCCGAAGTGCTCAACTGCACGCCCGCGGAGTTGCAGCGCATGCATGTGACGACCTAGCGCTGAGTTTCGGCAATCCTCTCAGGCCAAGAGGGACGCCAACTACCCGGAAGGTGAAATGCCGCGGATCAGCAAACAGATAGCAAGCAGTAAGGGCAGAGGGCGCTGAGCCATCGCCCGCCTGTCAGTCGTCGGCAGCAGCCTGGCTTGCCGAACCGATCGTCGCAGGCGAAGGGATGCATCCATGCCAGGAGACAGCT
>Ga0315291_10010258_pt1 | contig 11456 bp, 10 predicted proteins | sample YL17G12_20_MG_FD_203070 | JGI IMG/M metagenome (GOLD analysis project Ga0315291, IMG submission 203070) | Sediment microbial communities from Yellowstone Lake, YNP, Wyoming, USA - YL17G12_20 | ecosystem: Environmental > Aquatic > Freshwater > Lake > Sediment | place: USA: Wyoming | collected...
TGCTCTTCAATAACAGCCAGATAATGTTTCTGCTTGATATGCAATTAGTTAAACCATTCTATAGTTCTTATATTTGGTGAGTTAACCTAATAGTCATATATGGGAAGAAAGTTAGCGCTCGGACGGCTCGATTGCCCCATCAGAAGAGTAGCGATAAAACACCTCAGCGAGGAAATCGTGTATGATGGCAGCCAAATTGCCCCGCTGTGGACTTTTGAAAAAACACATATTCAGGGCGATTCCATCATCACGTTCACGGGAGCGATGAAAGTCAAGATTGCCGAAATGCTCGATAAGAAAGACATCATACGAGAATCTGACTAATGTTATGAACAGAAAAGCGGAGCAGGAAGGACACGCCGTGCGCAGGGTATCTTCGCAGATGATTCTCGCCCGGCCCCGCGGAGCTCCTGAGCGCAGCGAAGGATCTTGTCGCACCGCGCCCCCGACTCATGGCCCGTGCTGGTTTTAACCGACCGCTGACACCCCTAAATGGCGGGTAATGTAGGGGTCGGATTCATCCGACCCGCTGGGCGGGCTTGATAAATCAAGCCCCTACAAAATTACCATTTTTGATTTGTGTGTGTCAGTTGGGTGAATGTTTTAATCGGTTATCCGCCATTTTGGGGACACTTAAATTATTGCGCGTAGTTCACCTTTCTGCTATAAAAGAAAGGATAGCAGTATAGCTATATGATTCGACCAGTTCCCATAAAATTATTCCGGGAAAAATTTTAAAAGGGAGGAGAAGAATGGCACACGAAGAGAAAAATCCCTGGAGGATTGCTCAGAAGCAGCTCGACCAGGTGGCCGAGATCATGAATCTCGATCCTAATATCCATGTCCGTTTACGGGAGCCGCATCGCTCTCTCATTGTTTCCATCCCGGTGCGAATGGATAATGGCAGCACCAAGGTCTTTGAGGGCTACCGGGTTCAGCACAGTCTCATTCGAGGGCCGGCCAAGGGGGGGATTCGCTTCCATCCTCAGGTGACTCTGGACGAAGTTAAGGCTCTGGCTATGTGGATGACCTGGAAGTGCGCGGTGGTCAATATTCCTTACGGGGGAGCAAAAGGAGGGGTGGTGTGCAATCCCAAAGAGATGTCACCGCTGGAGTTGGAGAGATTGGCCCGGCGCTATGCCACCGAGATAAGTATTATTATCGGCCCAACCAACGACATTCCCGCTCCCGACGTTTATACCACCCCCCAGATTATGGCCTGGATGATGGACACGCTCAGCATGCACAGAGGATTCAGCGTTACCGCGGCGTTTACCGGAAAGCCGGTCGAAGTTGGCGGATCTTTGGGGCGAAATGAAGCCACCGGCCGGGGGACCATGCTCACCGTTCGGGAAGCTCTTAAGTATAAGGAGATCAAGCCCGAGGATGCCCGGGTGGTGGTCCAGGGATATGGTAACGTGGGGGGTTTTTCAGCCAAGCTCCTGCATAATCTGGGATGCAAGGTGATCGGCGTCTCCGATTCCAAAGGGGGGATTTATAATAAATACGGACTGGACCCCAATCGCATCCAGAAGTGGAAAATGGAGCACGGCTCGGTGGTTGATTTTCCGGAAGCTGAGAATATCAGCAATGCGGAACTCCTCGAGCTGGAATGCGAGGTTCTGGTTCCCGCCGCCCTGGAGGGAATTATCACCATCGAAAACGCTCCGCGGATTAAAGCGAGAATTATTGCCGAGGCGGCTAATGGACCGACGACCCCGGGAGCGGATAAGATATTGTACCAGAACGGAGTTTTTATGGTTCCCGATATTCTCGCCAACGCGGGAGGAGTAACGGTGTCTTACTTCGAATGGGTGCAGGATCTTCAATCTCACTTCTGGAGTGAAGACGATGTCAACGCCAAATTAGAAGACGTTATGGTTAAGAGCTTTATCGAGGTTCTGGGATGCGCCCAACAGCATAAAGTGGACATGCGGAGCGCAGCCTACATCCTGGCGGTGGGAAGGGTGGCCAAGGCGATGGAGATTCGGGGTCTGTATCCATAAACTTTAAAATAATCTCCTGATAATTCTAATTACGAGGAGGTACCAATGCTCGCGCAAAGAATGAAAGGTGGTTATCAATTTACCAGCCTCACCTTCGACGGTGCTTTTATCATCAAGCTTACCCTGCCACACAACGGGAAAGAGAGACTGGAAACCTGTCTCGTGGGGTCGAAGGGGAAGTTTAAACCCCGCATGCTCCCCCGGGGGACCATAAAAAAAGCGATCGGTCCAGAACGCTGGAAGAACTTCCTGTCGATGAAGGAAAAGAAGATCGATCAGATGTTCATCGACCCTTACCAGGGCATGACCTCGCCTAGGACCTGGTAGCCGGAGTCTATCCGCAGGGCTTTCCTGCCCGGGGCGGAGAGTCGCCTCCGAAAATCATGATGATGAACGACAGAGATTTGAGGACTGTTGCTAACCTGAATTATTCATGAGCAAACAATAAGTAACTGCGGATTTGGCGGATTTTAATACACAAAGGCTGTATCCACGGATTTCACTCCCGCCTGCCAGCCGTCGGGCAGGGATTTTCGCGGAGTTAACCGCAAGGAATTTTGATAGTTTCTTTTAATCTGTACAATCCGTGCAATCCGTGGATAAAAACGTTGAAGACGGGTAGGCACACTATCAGCGGTTGGTGAATAGATCAGGCTAAGTTCTTTTTCCTTGATATTATTTTTTCTCTGTGAGATATTTTAATTTCAGTGAGAGGAAAGAATTAGGAAAGCAAAGGAGGCTACAATGCTATATTTAAACGAAAAGGGCATTTTGAAAATCGGAATGCATTGGAATGAATCAATCGACGTGATTGAGAAGGCCGTAAAGTGCATGTATGCCAATGATTATGTTCAACCGATTAAACCGTACTTACGGTATAGAGATTTAACAAATAGAATTATCGCATTGATCGCTTTTGTTGGCGGCGACATTGATCTGGCCGGTATAAAATGGATAGCCAGTTTTCCAGATAATATTAACCATGGGCTTCCCCGGGCTCATAGCGTTGTTATTTTAAACAAATCCAATACAGGAGAACCGCTCTGCATCATTAATACCGCTTTATTAAGCATAATTCGTACGGCTTCAGTATCCGGTCTGATGATCCGCTATTTTTTGAAAGCCAGACCTATGGGTAAGATTAATCTTGCCATAGTAGGCTGGGGCCCGATTGGCCAGCATCATTATAAAATGTGCACAGAAATTATGAAAGGCCAGATCGCCGGTATTTATTTGTATGATGTACGGAAAATTAATCCGGATACGATAACCGGACCTTACAAAGACAAAACGAAAATTGCAAAAAGCTGGCAGGAGGCCTATCGAGATACTGATATTTTTATTACCTGCACGGTGTCTAAGGCGCCTTACGTGGACGAAAAACCGAAACCGGGCTCGTTACAGTTGAATTGTTCACTAAGGGACTACAAAGTTGATATTTATGATCATACCAAAGCGATTATTGTTGATGATTGGGAAGAAGTGTGCCGTGAAAAAACAGATATCGAAATGATGCATAAGGAAAAAGGGTTGAACAAGGAGGACACGAAATCAATCGTGGACGTAGTGTGTAATAACTGTCTGGCCGATTATCCCGAGGATGAAAGTATTATCTTCAATCCCATGGGAATGGCTGTGTTCGACATTGCCACGGGCAGATATTACCTGGATAAAGCGAAAGAGATGGGAATCGGACTGGAGCTGGAATAGGGCTGGCGCTAACTGACAAAGGGGTTATTAGCGGACGAGCATCGTAGTTGCCCGGTACCCTGTTCGGCGCTGAAGAGGCGGAGCGCGAAGTGAACAATAAAAAAATATACGATAGTGTGATTGAATTAATAGGGAATACCCCTATGGTCAGGTTGAATAGCATTGGTGCGGATCTTGAATCTGATATTCTGGTTAAACTGGAATATTATAATCCCTCCGGGAGTCTCAAAGACAGAATAGCCCTTGAAATGATCGAGCAGGCGGAACGGGAAGGCAAGTTGAAACCGGGATATACAATTATCGAATCGAGCACAGGTAATACGGGTTTTTCACTGTCGACCATCGGTACCTTGAAAGGTTATAAGGTAGTGATCTATGAGACGATGCCCGGTAAGGCCGGCGCGGAAAAGTCAAAAATGATGCGCAACGTAGGAGCAGAAGTTAAATTACTGGAGCCGGAGGATATTGAAGGGCTGCGAGAAAGAAGTATCGCCGGCGCTGAGGTTGAGCTTCCCGGCCGACAGTTATGTCTTATGGAGGAAAAAGCAAATCCTCACATCTGGTGGGCCCGCCAATTCAGTAATGAATATAATGTGAAAGCTCATCACAAAACAGCCAGAGAAATTCTGGAGCAAACCGATGGCAAGGTAGATGTCTTTGTGCAATCAATTGGAACCGGTGGGAGTTTGGCCGCAATAGCTGAAGTACTGAAAAAGGAATTACCGCATGTAAAAGTGATCGGGATTCAACCGGCGAGTTCTAAAGAAGTATGGACTCCGGGAATGGATTTCCCGTCAACTGAAATAAAAGGCGGTATTATTTCCAAAATGCTGAAACATCCTGGTTTGATCGATTCCCTGGTAAGAATTACTGATGCTGAGGCCAGGGATATGACGCATAGGTTATGGAAAGAGGAAGGCTTGTATTGCGGTGTTTCTTCCGGAGCAAATGTTTTCTTTGCATTGGAAGAGGCCAGGAAAGCTCAAGGCAAGAAAACTATTGTTACTCTTCTTAACGACCACATGAACAGGTATTTAACCGAAGAGCGGTATGTTACGTGATACAAAAAAAGAATTGACGTTTGATGTGACCCCCCCAACCGGTCCAGTTTTACTGTGAGCACGTGAGGGCTGGACGGCAAAAATGGGGGTCTTTTTTTGCGTATCCATATCAAGGAGAGGTCGGAATAATGGTGGATTGGAATAAAATCAGAAATCAATTTCCTGTAACCAAGAGATTTACCTATCTCAACGCTGCCGGGGGATCGCCTATTTCCAGGCACACTGCTCGGGAAGGAAGAAGATTTTATGATGAAATTTGTGCAAAGGGAGATATACCCTGGAAGGAATGGTTAAGGAGAGTGGAGGAAGTTAGAAAAAAAGTCGCAAAATTTATCAATGCGGATGAAAGTGAAATTGCCTTCATAGTAAGCACATCTCTTGGAATGAACTTAATTGCTGGAATATTAAAAGGGAAGGGAGACGTCATTACGATGGATGACGAGTTCCCCTCGTCAACTTTCCCGTGGTTAAACCTGGGATATAACGTTCATTTTGTTAAACCAAGAAAATGCGTTTACTCGTTGAAAGACATTGAAGGAAAAATTGTTAGAAAAACAAATATCTTAGTCACAAGCCATGTTCAATATCGCACCGGATTTAAACAAGATTTAGTGAGCCTGGGAAAATTATGCAAGAGAAATAATTTGATTTTTGTTGTCAATGCAAGTCAATCTGCGGGAGCAATGCCAATTGATGTGAAGAAAGCACATATCGATTTTATGGTATTTAAAAGTTTAAAATGGCTGATGGCGGGTTATGGAATTGCAGTTATATACATTAATAAGAGATGGTTTAACAAAATCAATTATCCAATAGCTGGGTGGAGGAGCGTAAATAAACCCGAGTTAATGGATAATAAAATGCTGGATTTAAAGAAAGAAACATCAGAACTGGAAATCGGTTCCCCTCATTTTCCATGCATATTTGCTTTAAGCGGAGCTTTAGATTTCTTAAACAAGATTGGAAAAAAGAACATCCAAAGAAGAATATACGACTTGGGCGATTACCTGGTAAAAAGAATGAAAGGCGCCGGTCTGGAAATTATATCGCCTCTTGGTAAAAAATACAGATCAGGAATTACTATCATTAAAATAAAGAACCCGGAACTTGTTGTGAAAAAATTATATAAGAAAAACATCATAGTATCTGCCAGAGGCGGTGGATTAAGAGTTTCCGTACATATTTACAACAACAAAAAAGATGTCGATAAATTTGTATCTGAATTGATGAAAACCCAACAGAAAGGAGAATGTCGCCGGTCGATTCAAAACCCTTGTACGGCCTCCTCCTGTCAATAGACAAAACACTACGAAGACAGGGAGGGAGCGATTACCGCCGTTGTAGTTCAATGTCCTGGTGAATCCCGAATGCCCTGACTTAATTTCCACGAGATGTTTCTTTCGGGAGCGGTGAATTATGTTCGGCAGGATGAGAAGGGGTTTGGGGTCAAATCTTTATCCTTGACTCTTCGCCGTCAGTAGGGGTTTGGGGTCAAATCTTTATCCTTGACTTTTCGCCGTCAGTGGATTGAATTGTCAAGAAAAAAGATTTGACCCCAATGGCACCAATGGCATACTCAGGCACGAATCACGACATGGAAGATCACAGGCAATTAAATAACTAGTGCTAACCCTGCTTTTCAAAAACATCAAAATCGCTCATAACCCCGCGGGAAAATTGCTTGTTCGGGGTGAATTTTTTGCCCCTTCAATTTCTTATACTTCGACAAGCTCCCCTCGACTACGCTCGGGACAGGCAGTACAAGTTTTTTTGAGGAAAAACAAAAATGCCAAGCTTTTCAAAACAAACGAGTTGCGATCAATCCGCCCGAAAAGCCAGCCCGCCAAAGCTCGCAGAGCGTAGGAGGGTCTTCATCCGGACTTTCGGCTGGCCGATGGATGCGGTAAGGACGACTGCCTGAGAGGAGTCTGGATCAATGTCTGCCGGGCGCCCTCGGGGGCAGAGTGACTTCCTGGAACCACTCATTGAAAATTCGGTTGTTGCCGCAGAATATTCAAGGTATACTGGCACCATGATAAGACGCGATAGGGAATTGAAAATTGTACGCGGATTTCTCCGACGTTATCCCGTTGTGGGAATTGTCGGGGCGCGCCAGGTGGGGAAAACCACCCTCGCGCGTTCCCTTGCATCGGAGGCGCGGGGCCCGACGACATATTATGATCTTGAAAATCCAGAGGATATGGCGCGACTCGGTGATCCGATGCTGGTGCTTAAACCGCTGAGGGGTCTTGTCGTTATTGATGAGATTCAAAGATATCCGGGCCTCTTCAACATTCTGCGTGTAGTAGCCGATCGACCCGGGACGCCCGCTCGTTTCCTGATCCTTGGGAGTGCATCACCTGAGCTGCTTCGCCAGAGTTCTGAGACACTCGCGGGCAGGATTGCATACCACGAAATGGGAGGTTTCTCGCTTGACGAGACGGGGATGGAGTACTCAGCCCGGCTTTGGCTGAGGGGCGGATTCCCGCGTTCATTCCTCGCCCGCTCTCTCTCTGAAAGTGATGAGTGGCGCCGCGGATTCATCAGGACCTTCCTTGAGAGGGATATCCCTCAACTCGGCATTAACATCCGTTCGGTTACGCTACGTCGTTTCTGGACGATGCTGGCTCACTGGCACGGGCAGATCTGGAATGCCTCGGAATTTGCGCGATCCTTCGGGGTTGCCGATACAACGGTCCGGCATTATCTCGATCTGCTTACGTCCGCGCTCGTTGTTCGACAACTGCTCCCATGGCATGAAAATATTTCCAAGCGCCAGGTAAAATCGCCCAAGGTATATATCGCCGATAGCGGCATGCTGCACTCATTGCTTAACCTAAGGAGCATGACGGATCTCGAAGGAAATCCGAAGGTGGGGGCATCGTGGGAGGGATTTGTAGCCGGAGAGATTATTCGTCGATTGGAAGCAGACACAGACGAATGTTTTTTCTGGGCAACGCACGCAGGGGCTGAACTTGATCTCCTTGTGGTCAGGGGACGGCATCGGTGGGGCTTTGAAGTGAAGCGAACCAGCGCGCCACAGATCACCACATCGATGCGGATTGCGCTCTCCGACTTGAAGTTGGATCGGTTGGACGTTGTTCATGCGGGGGAGCATACTTTCCTGCTCGGCAAAAAGATACGTGCGGTGTCTTTTCCAAGGATTCTTGAGGAACTTACGCCATTGCGATAACACCGGCCGCGCCATAGAGAGGGCATTCCTTGGGAGCTATCGCCCTATTGTTGGGGTAGTCGCTCCCGTTTTTTATTAGAATAACCGCATGAGCGATAAAGAGAGACCCCTGGAACCGGCACCCCGTAAAGTGCGCCTTCACACCTTTGGCTGGCCGTTGAATGCGGCAAAGATGACTCGCCGTCGGTTGTGACATTTATTCATAAAAAACCTTGCCGTATTCAATATCTTTGCTAGGCTCAAGTGGCGAAACGTTACACAGTTCCTACAACAAGGAGGGGGTATGAAAAGTAGAATTATCGCCGGAGCAATTGTATCCTGCCTTTTGGGTCTTCTCTCCAATTCAACGCTTCAAGCCCAACTTGCCCATACGCCCTGGCCGATGTTTCACCACGATGCGAGGCACACAGGGCTGAGCCCTTACGCGGGACCTTCATTGCCACAACTCTCATGGAGTTATACGGTTGGTGATGATGTGTATTCCTCACCGGCACTGGGGAGCGACGGGAGGGTGTACGTCGGCTCTTATGACAACAGGCTCTACGCGTTTAACTCGGATGGCACGATCAGCTGGAGCTATCAGACCGGTGATGATGTGAATTCCTCTCCCGCGCAGGGGAGCGACGGGAGGGTGTATGTCGGTTCTTGTGACAACAGGCTCTACGTGTTCAACTCGAATGGCGCGCGCAGCTGGAGCTATCTGACCGATGACAATGTGGAATCTTCACCCACACTGGGGGGGGACGGGAAGGTGTATGTCGGCTCTTTAGCTAATCTTTACGTCCTCAATTCCAACAGCTCGCTGTACTGGACCTATCCGATCAGTCTGGTGTATTCCTCTCCGGCGCTGGGGAGTGACGGGAGGGTATATGTCGGCTCTTATGGTGATTGGCAAGTATATGCCATCAATTCAGACGGCTCGCTCTACTGGACCTATCCGACGGGGGAAGCGGTGTATTGCTCTCCGGCGCTGGGGAGTGACGGAAGGGTGTATGTCGGCTCTTTGGATCATAATCTTTACGCGTGTAACTCGGACGGCGCGCTCAACTGGAGCTACCAGACTGGGGATCAGGTGTATCCCTCTCCCGCGATCGGCGCCTCAGGGGGAGTTTATGTCGGCTCTTTTGATAGTAATTTCTATGCGTTAAACTCAAACGGCACGCTCGACTGGACCTACCCGATTGGGCAGTGGGTGTATTCCTCTCCGGCGCTGGGGAGTGATGGGAGGGTGTATGTCGGCACTACAGATGTCCCCGGCGGTAGCGGCGCTAGTAGTCTTTTCGTCTTCAGTTCAAACGGCGCGCTCGACTGGACCTACCAGACCGAGGGTGCGGTGTTGTCCTCTCCGGCGCTGGGGAGTGACGGGAGGGTGTATGTCGGCTCTCAAGACAATGTTCTCTACAGCATCAAGCAATGGACTGCGGGGACGATCACCCCGACGCCCACAATCACCCTGACGCCGACGATAACGCCGACGCCGACGATCACGCCGACGCCCACAATCACCCTGACGCCGACGATAACGCCAACGCCAACGCGGACTTCTACACCTACGCACACGCCGACAGTGACGCGCACGCCCACGATCACGCCGACGCCCACAATCACCCTGACGCCGACTGATACTCCGACGCGCACGCCCACAACGACACCGACGATGACGCCAACTCAGACACCAACACATACACCGACTAAAACGCCCACGATTACCCAAACGCCCACGATAACTCCAACACCAACCATGACGCCGACAAAAACGCCCACTCCTACTGTGACTAATACACCGACGATTACGCCGACACCGACCGATACGCCGACAAGAACACCCACAGGGACTCCGACGACGACTCCAACAGGAACTCCAACAAGTACCCCAACTATAACGCCCACTCCCACGGTGACGGGGGGATTCACCACACAGACGCCGACGGCTACTCCCACTCCGATACCGCCGCTGGTCGTCGTTCCGGGGCCATTGACCACCGGCCAGACCTTCTCGCTGTACGTGGCGCTGACCGAGGATATTACCCAGCCATTCGACTTCTATCTCCTTGCCGACACCCCCGCAGGGCCCTACACGCTCTATCTGAACGGCAAGATCAAGAAGGGGATCACGCCGCTCTACAAGAACGTGAAGAGCTTTACTAAGGATTTCATAACAACGGTGCGACCGGCGGTTAAAATCCCCGCATCCATGAAGGGGAAGACGATCACCTTCTACGCCGTTATCGTGCAGGCAGGCAAGAAACCGCCGGTGAGGAAGCTGTCTGATCTCACGCCGAGCACCCAGTATGTAATCCTGCTTGCTAAGGGCGCAGCAGTGGTCAACTGAGCGGGGTTGTCTTTCTATCGAAAACAGGGGGCCTCTAAAGGGCCCCTTGTTTTGAATCCACATCCACGCGCGCCAGTTATGCAATTCCCAAGCAACAACCCTGAAGTGCCCGCTCCATTATGGGGGCGGGCACTTCCTTTTTTTATTACAGTAAGCTCGTGAAGATCGAGGCGGAACAGAAGATGAAAGAGCCGCGGAAAGTGCGCCTTCACACCTTTGGCTGGCCGTTGAATGCGGCAAAGATGACTAACCGTCGGTTGTGTCATTTATCCGTAAAGGGCTTTACCATATTCAATATCTTTGCTAGGCTCAAGTGAAGGAGCGTCACGCAACGGCAGTTCTCAACAAGGAGGGGGTATGAAAAGAGCGGGGGTCCTCAACGGTATCGCCGTATGTCTTTTGAGTTTACTGTTACTTCCCACTGTTCAAGCCCAACTCGCCAGCAGCCCCTGGCCGATGTTTCACTACAATTTAGAGCACACGGGCCTGAGCCCCTACGCCGGCCCGTCCATACCGTCTCTGGCGTGGAGTTATAAAACCGGGGGCAGCATAAGAGAATCCTCCCCTGCGATAGGTTCGGAGGGGAAGGTATATGTTGGATCGAGCGATGCTCGCCTCTATAGCATCAATTCAAACGGGAGCATTGACTGGAGTTATCTAAGCGGGAGCGCGATAGAATCCTCACCAGGGATAGGTTTGGATGGGAAGGTGTACGTAGGCTCGTGTGATAATAAGCTCTACAGCATCAATTCAACCGGGAGCCGTGCATGGAGTTACAGGACCGGGGACACGATAGATTCCTCACCCGCGATAGGTTCGGATGGGAAGGTGTACGTTGGCTCGTGTGATTATTGCCTCTACAGCATCAATTCAACCGGGAGCCGTGCATGGAGTTACAGAACCGGGGACTCGATAGATTCCTCACCCGCGATAGGTTCGGATGGGAAGGTGTACGTTGGCTCGTGTGATAATAACCTCTACAGCATCGATTCAAACGGGAGCCTTGACTGGAGTTATCAAACCGGGTACATAAGTTATTCCTCGCCCGCGATAGGTTCGGATGGGAAGGTGTACGTTGGCTCTTATGATGATAACCTCTACAGCATCAATTCAACCGGGAGCCGTGCATGGAGTTATAGAATCGGGAGCGCGAT
>Ga0315291_10010262_pt1 | contig 11455 bp, 10 predicted proteins | sample YL17G12_20_MG_FD_203070 | JGI IMG/M metagenome (GOLD analysis project Ga0315291, IMG submission 203070) | Sediment microbial communities from Yellowstone Lake, YNP, Wyoming, USA - YL17G12_20 | ecosystem: Environmental > Aquatic > Freshwater > Lake > Sediment | place: USA: Wyoming | collected...
ATACAATACCTCGGCAGCGCCTGTCACCGGCGTTCGCTTCGAGATCGCTAAGCGCTCGCTTGAGGTATTCGAACTGCTGTCGGTGGAACCGGCGACGCGCCGGGCAGAGGACCACGGGAAGTGGCGCGCCATCTCGTACCCGGCCCTGCGTCCGGGCGATAGGCGCCCCGTAAAGATGACGCTGAAGCCGAAGAAGGCTGGGACCCTTCACATCATGGTGCGCCTTGTGTCGAGCGGGAACATGTTCCACGGGCTGGCCGACCTGCCGGTGATCGTCGAGGAGAAGGCCGGTGAGGGCGGGCCGGAACGGGGCGCGACAGAGGAGGTGAAGCACTGATGAGACCGGGCGACGCCATGCTCAAGCGGAAGGTGCGCGGCGAGTTCCTCAAGCGGGAGCTGCGGAGTGAGCAGCTCGATGTGAACGTCATCCATGGCGTGGTCTACCTCAGCGGAGACCTGCGTGGGTCCCGCGCCACAAGAGTGGTGGACTGGAAGAAGGAGATGGCGATAATCGAGACCGCCATCATGGCGATCAGCGGCATCCGCGGCATAGACAACCGCATAAGGTGCTTCGACCTGTGAGCGGGCGGGCGCGAGCGAGACTTGTCCTGAGCGAAGTCGAAGGGGCCAACACAGGCATTCTGGTCGTGCTGTCTGGTCCCTCCGGTGTGGGCAAAGGCACCGTGGTCGCTCGCGCCATGGCTGCGCGGAACGATCTGCCCGGGCGCTTGAGGCGGTCAGTGTCGGTGGCCACGAGGCCGCGGCGCGCCGATGAGCGGGAGGGCCGCGACTACTTCTTCTGCGCGCCGACCGAGTTCGACAAGAAGGTCAGGGCAGGCGAGCTGCTGGAGTGGGCCACCTACCTGGGCAACAGCTATGGCACGCCGGCGGCATGGGTTGACCGGCAGCTAGCCAGGGGCTACGATGTGGTGTTGGAGATCGAGGTCCAGGGAGCGCTCCAGGCCAAACAGCGGCGCCCCGACGCCGTTCTCGTCTACATGCTCCCACCCTCGTGGCGAGCCCTCCGCCAGCGCCTGAGACGGCGCCGGAGCGAGAGCGTGGAGGTCCAGGAGAAGCGTATCGCGGTGGCTCGCGACGAGATCCGTTCCCTAAGGGAATACGACTACGTCATCGTCAACGATCGAGTGATCAGGGCTGCCAGACGATTGCTGACGATTCTCGAGGCGGAGCACGCGCGGGTCGAGCGCGCCGACCTATCAGCTTGGCAAGAAGGGCAGACAGGTGACTAGGCCGCCGGGCTTTGCTGAGGACAAGCCGCTCACAGGGAAGGTTGTGGTGCTTGGCATTACTGGAAGCATCGCCGCCTACAAGGGCGCCGAGGTGGCGCGGAGGTTGATGGACCTCGGGGCCGATGTCCACGTCACCCTCACCCGGGCGGGAGTGAAGTTCATCACCCCGCTCAGCCTTCGGAGCCTTACCGGCAACCCGGTCATCGTAGATATGTTCGATGAGCCGGAGCAGTGGGAGATCATGCATATCTCCCTGGCGCAGCGGGCGGCGGCGGTGGTGGTGGCCCCCGCCTCCGCAAACGCCATCGCCAAGCTCGCCCTGGGCATTGCCGATGAGTTCATCTACACGGTCGCCCTGGCTACGACGGCTCCGCTGTTCATCGCTCCCGCGATGAACGACCGGATGCTTGCTCATGCGAGCGTCCAGGAGAATCTCGCCCGGCTGCGCGCGCGCGGCGCCCACATCATCGAGCCGGAGACTGGCCGCCTGGCCTCCGGCGCCGTCGGCAAGGGCCGGCTTGCCGACCCCGAGCACATCGCCTCGGTGGTGGCCGGGGCGATAGCTGGCACCGGCGACTTGAAGGGCATCCGGGTGCTCGTGACCGCCGGGCCCACCCGAGAGCCGCTCGACCCCGTTCGCTTCGTCAGCAACCGGTCGAGCGGCAAGATGGGTTACGCATTGGCGGAGGCCGCCATGCGTCGCGGCGGCCAGGTTACGCTTGTGTCAGGGCCGACGAGCCTGCCGGCTCCTGTTGGCTGCGAGGTCGTCCGTGTTGAGACGACCCAGGAGATGCACGACGCGGTGCTCGTCCGGCTGCCACAGTCGGACGTGGTAGTCGGGGCAGCAGCTCCGACCGACTATGCCCTCGCTGCGCCCGCGAGCCAGAAGCTGAAGAAGGCGAAGCGATCGCTCTCCATCGAGCTGAGCCCGACGCCCGACATACTCGCGGAATGTGGCCGTCGCAAGAAAGCCGGGCAGGTGCTGGCGGGATTCGCGGCCGAGACGCAGAATCTGATTGAGAACGCTCGGGCGAAGCTGAAGGCGAAGAACCTCGACATGATCGTCGCGAATGACGTCTCCTCGGCGGAGGTCGGGTTCGATGCCGACCAGAACGCGGGGCATCTGCTGCTCGCCGACGGCGACGCGATCGAGCTACCCAAGATGGCTAAGAGCGCATTCGCGGAGCGGATAATGGACGCGATTGCGGAGGCGCTGCCTGGCCGCCGAAGGGGACGAAAGCCGCGCAAGTGACGTGCCTGACGAAGACCAATAGCGTGAGGACGCGAGCAGATGAAGTACGATCAGTACCTTTTCACCTCTGAGTCAGTGACCGAAGGCCATCCGGACAAGATGGCCGATCAGATCTCCGACGCCGTCCTCGACGCGCTGCTCGAGCAAGACCCGAACAGCCGCGTCGCCTGCGAGACGATGATCACCACCGGGCTCGTCATCGTCGCCGGCGAGGTGACGACCGCCGGCTACGTGGACATCCCGTCGGTTGTCCGCCAGACCATCCAGCACATTGGCTACACGCGGGCGAAGTTCGGGTTCGACTCGGAGGTCTCGGGCGTGCTGGCGGCCATTCAGGAGCAATCGCCCGATATCGCCCTGGGGGTGGACATCGGCGGCGCGGGCGACCAGGGCATGATGTTCGGCTACGCGGTTAACGAGACCCCCGAGCTGATGCCCATGCCGATCATGCTCGCGCACCGCCTCGCCCGGCGGCTCGCCGAAGTGCGACGGCTGGGCGAGGTGGACTACCTGCGGCCGGATGGCAAGAGCCAGGTCACCATCGCCTACCGCAACGGCAAGCCGGTCCACCTCAACAAGATCGTCGTCGCGGCCCACCATCGGCCTGGCGTGGATCACGAGCGCATCCGCAACGACATGATCGAGCTCGTCATCAATCGTGTCTGCCCGCCGGAGATGACCGATGAGAACACCGATATCCTTGTCAACCCCACCGGCAGCTTCGAGCGGGGCGGGCCGCTCGCCGACACCGGCCTCACCGGGCGCAAGATCATCGTGGACACCTATGGCGGAATGGCGAGGCATGGAGGCGGTTGCTTCTCAGGCAAGGACGCGACCAAGGTGGACCGGTCGGGCAGCTACATGATGCGCTATGTCGCCAAGAACATCGTCGCCGCCGGCCTCGCTGAGCGGGTCGAGACCCAGGTCGCCTACGCCATCGGGCACGTCGAGCCGATGGGCTTCTGGGTTGACACCTTCGGCACCGGCAGGCTGCCGGACGAAGACTTGGCGCAGATCTGTCAGAAGCTCTTCGACCTGGCCCCGCGCGCGATCATCGAGAAGCTGGGGCTTCGCGCTCCCCAGTTCCGGCCGGTGGCCGCCTATGGACACTTCGGGCGTACCGACCTGCCGGTGCTCTGGGAGCAGACCGACATGGTGGACGAACTGCGGGAGGAGGCCGGCCTGTAGGCCAGCCGTGGCAGCCCGCGGTGGACCGTTGTAGTGGGTGGGGTGCAAATGGCGCTGTATGCGCAGGTGCTGCCTGACCCGGGGAAAGCGCTGAGCCAGCTTTTCACCTACCGGGTTCCCGATCCCCTGCGAGGCGCCGTCGCGGTCGGCGCGCAGGTGCTCGTTCCCTTCGGCCCCCGCCTGGTTGTCGGCGTCGTCGTCGCCCTCAGCGATTCCTCGGACCGCGAGGACCTCAAGGACATCGAGACCCTGCTTGAGGATGTTCCGGCGCTCGCGCCGGACGCTCTCCCTCTTGCAGAATGGATCGCCGACTACTACCTGTGCGAGTTCGGTTCCGCCCTTCGCCCGTTCCTCACCGAGGGGATGACCTATCGCATCGGGCGGCGCTTCCGGCTCACCGAATCGGCTGCAGACACCCCTACCCCAGACGATGCAGACCTGGCCCGTCTGGTCAGCCACCTTCAGTCACAGGGCAGGGAAGTCGGCCTCGGCGCGCTCAGGCGCTTGCTTCCGCGCGAGCGTCTTCGACGAGCGCTCCGTCTGCTCAAGTCCCGCGGCCTCATCGAGGAGAAAGCATCCGTGGTCGGGCCGCGGGCGCGGGAGCGCCAAGTCAGGTTCCTGGAGGTCGCGGTCAGCGACGAGGAAGTGGAGCGCTACTGCCAGGCGAAAGCCGGCCGAGCCCCCGGCAAGGTAGCCTGCCTTCAAGCAGCAGCCGCCTCAGTCGGCCGCATCACGGCGGCGCAACTCGCCCAGCGGGCCGGTGTCTCCGCCTCGACGGTGCAGTCGTTGATAAAGGAAGGCATGCTGCGCTCGCACTGGACGCCGGTGCGCCGGAAGCCGTGGGGAGAGGCCCAAGGAGCGCCACCTCGCCCCGCTGCGCTCACCCCGGAGCAGTCCCAGGCGGCCGAGCGTATCATCGCTGCGGTCGAGGCTGGAGCGGCGCAGTCGTTCCTGCTCTATGGCGTCACCGCCTCCGGCAAGACCGAAGTCTTCCTCCGCGCAATCGAGCGCGTCCTCGCCCTCGGCAAGCAGGCGATCGTGCTCATGCCGGAGATCTCACTGACCGCACAGGCCGCCGCCATCTACCGCTCTCGCTTCGGCCACAGCGTGGCGGTGCTACATAGCGGCCTCTCTCTGGGCGAGCGCTGGGATGAGTGGCAGCGCATCCGCACCGGCGAGGCCGGGGTCGTTATCGGCGCTAGGTCGGCGATCTTCGCGCCGGTCAGGGACCTCGGGATCATCGTCGTGGATGAGGAGCACGAAACCTCCTATAAGCAGGAGCAGGAGCCGCGCTACCACGCCCGCGAGGTGGCGCTGAAGAGAGGAGAGCTGAACCGGTGTCCGGTCGTGCTCGCCAGCGCGACTCCGGCGCTGGAGACGTTCCACGCGGCCGAGGCTGGCCGTCACCTGCTGCTCCGCTTGCCAAAACGGATAGACGAACGCCCCCTGCCTGCGGTGCGCATCGTTGACATGCGCGGCGCCAAGGGCCGGGCGGCGATCCTCTCCAACCCCCTCCGTCAGGCCATTGCCGAACGGCTGCGGGGCGACCTCACCTCCCTAACCACTCTCCGCGCGCGGAGAGGGGGCGCAGACGCCAACGGGAGCGCCGGCGGAGACAGCGGGGTGAGGTCGCCGGGCGAGCAGGTCATCATCTTCCTCAACCGCCGCGGCTTCGCCACGTTCCTGCTTTGCCCGACCTGCGGCGAAGCCGTCCGATGCGCGGACTGCGGCGTCTGCCTCAAGTACTCGAGCCAAACGCAGCAGGTACGCTGCCATCATTGCGGTCTGCAAAAGCCCGCCCCCGACTTCTGCGCCAAGTGCGGCGGGCGGCAACTCCGTTTCTCCGGCTTCGGCACCGAGCGGGTGGAGCGGGAGCTACGCACGACCTTCCCGTTCGCGCGGCTGGGCCGAATGGACCGCGACACCACTGCTCGCAAGGGCGCACACGTCCGCATCGTCCGCGAGTTCCGCACCGCCCAGACCAATGTCCTCATCGGCACCCAGATGGTGGCTAAGGGGTTCGACTTCCCAGGGGTGACGTTGGTAGGCGTGATCTCGGCCGACACCTCCCTCAACCTGCCGGACTTCCGCGCCGCCGAGCGGACCTTCCAGTTGCTCACTCAGGTGTCGGGCCGCGCCGGGCGCAGCGACAAGGAGGGCGAGGCCATCATCCAGACCTACCGCCCCGATGACTACAGCATCCAGGCCGCCAGCCACCATGATTACGAGACCTTCTACCGGCAGGAGACGGAGACCCGCCGGGAGCTGTGCTATCCTCCATTCTCTCACCTCATCAACCTGGTGGTGTCGAGCGAAAGCGAGCAGCGAGTGTCCGAGCGGGTCGGCGCGCTCGCCGACGCGCTTCGCGCCGCTGCCTCAGGAGGAGCCGAGGAGTCGAGCAGTCGAGGAGAGGGGTTGGGGGTGGAGGGCCGGGGGCTGGACAACGACTCTGGTACCCAGTCCCCATCTGCCAGTCCCTGCAGTGGGGTCGCCATCCTCGGCCCGGCTCCCTGTCCTCTCGCCAAGCTGCGGCGGAGACATCGCTGGCACGTCATTGTGAAAGGGCCTGTGGGCGAGTCGCACCGGATCGTCCGTCGCGCGCTGGCTGAGCTCGGCGCATGGGAAGCGGGTACACTCACCGTAGACGTGGACCCTGTCTCGCTCATGTGATAGACTTCCGGTGCTACCAGCGATGGCGAATTCAACTACCCAGCCAGGCCCTTCGACTCCGCTCAGGGCAAGTATCGTGCGCTACGGTGCCCCGGTGCTCCGCGAACCGGCGCGCAAAGTCGGGCGCGTCATACCGGAGGTCAGGAAACTCGTCGAGCGTATGATCGAGACCATGCGCGTCGCCCACGGTATCGGCCTCGCCGCCAACCAGGTCGGCGTCCCTCTCCGCGTTGCCGTTATCGAGCTTGGTGGTGAACTGACGGTGCTGATGGACCCGGAGCTGGTGCAGGCAGAGGGAGCGGACCCGTCTGATGAGGGGTGCCTCAGCCTGCCGCGCCTCTACGGGGTGGTGGAGAGGCCGACGCGCGTTGTCGTGAGAGCGCGGGACCTGTTGGGCAAGCGCTTCAAGATCGAGGGAGAAGGACTGCTCGCCCGCGCGCTCAGCCACGAGATAGACCACCTCAATGGCAAGCTGTTCATAGATAGAGTCGACAAGGCGACCCTGTACTGGCTGCTGGGTCACAACGAAGAGGGAGAGCCGTTGACCCAACCGACGACCCTTGACGACGCGCTGCGGGTCTTCACCGCAGCGAAGAGCCGAATAGCCGAGGAGTAGAGGAGTGGAGGAGCGGTGAGTCGAGAACCGACTTCCGACTTCCGACTCTCGACTCTCCGAATCGCGTTCATGGGCACGGCGGCGTTCGCTGTGCCTGCTTTGCGTGCGCTGGCCGTCGGCCCCGAGCGGCTGGTCGGTGTCTTCACACCGCCCGACCGGCCCGCCGGGCGAGGGCGGGCGCTTCGCGCTCCGGCGGTGAAGCTCGCCGCGCAGGAGCTGGGCCTCCCTGTCTACCAGCCAGACCGGGTCAGCCGGGGGGAGGGATTCGAGCAGTTCCGTCGGCTCCAGCCTGACCTGGTCGTCGTGGCGGCGTTCGGCGAGATCATCGCGGAGGAAGCGCTGGCCGTACCTCGACTCGGCGCGATCAACATTCATGCGTCGCTGCTCCCTCGCTGGCGCGGCGCGGCGCCCATTCAACGTGCCATCATGGCGGGAGAGCGCGTCACCGGCGTCAGCGTCCAATGGATGGCCCGGCAGATGGACGCGGGCGACCTGATTCTTCAGCGACAGGTCGAGATCGGGGAAGACGAGGATTTCGGCAGCCTGCATGATCGCTTGGCCGCCATTGCCGCCAGCGGCGCCGTCGAGGCGGTAGAGTTGATCCGCCGCGGCGAAGCCCCCCGTCTCCCCCAGGACCATCCTCAGGCTACCTATGCGCCGCCCATCACCGCAGAGGATCTGACCATAGACTGGTCGCGGCCGGCAGATGAGCTCGCCCGCCTCATACGGGCATTGTCGCCACAACCAGGCGCCCGGACAACGCGGAGCGACTTCTCGACAGGCTCAGGGCCACCTCGGGCGAACCGGATGGGCGGGGATATGCTGAAGGTGATTTCTGCGCGAGCGGCCAAAAAGGGGGTCGGCGAGGGAGGAATCCCCGGCCAGGTCATGGAATCCGGAAGCGACGGCTTCTTGGTGGTGACGGGCGACGGCTGCTTGTTGGTGCTGCGCGTTCAGCCTGCTGGGCGGAAAGTCATGTCCGCCGCGGACTATGTGAAGGGTTATCGGCTTCGGCGGGAGGAGCGGCTCGGCCTCTGAGCGCAGTCCCTCCGCCTGAGGCGGACTCGTGCTTACGCCTTCGCGGACGACGAAGCTCCGCTCCGGCGGACGAAGGCGCCGTGGCAAGGCAGCCGCGCTGCTTCGCAGAGTGGCAAAGGGCGCGCCAAGTGGCAATCGGCGAGGCGGACAACATCGAGCAGCGGTGCGATCGAGCGATCGAGCTCAAGAACCAGGGCCAGTACGACGAAGCTGCGGCCGAGTTCCAACAGATCTTGGCCGCCTGCCCCGGACATGCCCGAGCTCACCTGGGGCTGGGCCTGGTGCTGTGCTTCGTTGGACGCTTTGAGGAATCGCTGGAGGAGCTCAAGCGAGCGGTCGAGTGCGACCCGAACTGGGTGGATGGGCACCTGAACCTGGCCAAGACCTATGCTATGCTGGGCATGTATGACGAGGCGAAGATCGAGTTCAACAGCGTGCTCGGACTCCACCCGGGTCACCCCGAAGCGACCAAGCAGCTCAAGTACTTCGAGGACGCGGGCTAGCGTCAGCGCTCTCGCTCTTGTCGTGCCCGTCCATCTACCTCGCGTAGTGCTCTGATCATGGCCAACTTCACGGTAATCTTCCGGCCGAGCAACACGTCGGTTACCGTCCCGGAGCAGGTGACCTTGCTGGCGGCCGCCACCGCGGCCGGGATCTCGCTCCAGACCCCCTGTGGCGGACAAGGGCGGTGCGGCAAGTGCTTGGTCGAGGTCGCGGGCGCCTTGGACGAACCGACCGCGGTTGAGCGGCGGGTACTGACCGAGGATCAACTCGCCGAGGGCTGGCGGCTGGCCTGTCAGGCGCGGATCGCGGGCAATGCCGAGGTCACGGTGCCGGAGTCGTCGCTCCTCGCCGAACACCGCATAATGGTGGAGGGCGCGGAGCGCGAGATCGAGGTGCGGCCGAACATCACCAAGATCGCCCTCCAGTTACCCCAGCCGTCGGCGGAGGACCCGCGGGCCGATCTCGACCGAGTGCTCGACGCCCTCAGCAGCAAGGTCAGGCCACTCGACCGCGTTGCCCCTCTGCAATCACTCCCGGCGATGCTCCGGGACAGCCGGTTCCACGTCACCGCGGTCGCCGCGGGCGGACCTGCCCGCCGAAGCCTTAGCGAAGGCGGCGAGCTGCTGGCGGTCGAACCCGGCGACACCTCCGGCAACTGCTACGGCCTGGCGGTGGATATCGGCACCACCACCGTCGTGGCTTACCTCTGCCACCTGCCCTCGGGTAAGTGCGTAACCATCGCCTCCGATCTCAATTCCCAGGCCCAGTACGGTGACGATGTCATCTCCCGCATCCAGTTCGCGAGCTCCCCGGACGACGGTCTGGCTGTGCTCTGCCGCGCGGTGGTCGCGGTCATCAACGGTCTGATCGAACGCGCCTGCCGGGAAGCCGGCGTATCTCAGGACGCTATCTACGAGCTGACCGTCGTCGGCAACACCTGCATGGGTCATCTGTTCCTCGGGGTGCCGCCGGCCGGACTTGGTTCCCTGCCCTTCGTGCAGGTCTTCCGGTCCGCCCGCGTGGTGCGCGCGGCCGACCTTGGCATCGGCGTCCATCCCGAGGCCCTTGTCTATCTCGTGCCGAACATCGGCGGCTTCGTGGGTGCCGATACCGTTGGGGTTATCCTCGCGGGTGAGCTCGACCGGAGCGATTGTCTGCGCGTCGCGGTAGACATCGGCACTAACGGCGAGATCGTGGTGGCGCGGGATGGCGAGCTCTACGCCGCGTCAACCGCGGCAGGGCCGGCCTTCGAGGGCGCGAGGATCAGCCAGGGGATGCGCGCCGCGCTCGGCGCGATTGACCGCGTCCAGATCGGCGATGATGTGACCTGTCACGTTATAGGCCAAGCTGAGCCGCGCGGCCTGTGTGGCTCGGGACTTGTAGACGCGGTGGCAGAGCTGGTTCGTCTCGGCATAGTCACCGAGAGCGGCAGGATGCTGCCCCGGCAGGAAGTCAGCGGCCTACCGGAGAAGGTGGCGCAACGCTTGGCCGGGAATGGGGCTGAAGTCCGGTTCGTACTCGCCTGGCCCGATGAGGAGTCGGGTGGCGAGGGTGTCGCCCTGACCGGGCGCGACGTGCGCGAGACCCAGTTGGCGAAGGCCGCGCTCTATGGCGGGATGGAGCTGCTGCTCGAGGAGCTGGACGCTCGCCCTGATGACATCGAGGAGCTGCTCCTCGCCGGTGCCTTCGGCAACTACATCAGGCGAGAGAGCGCGGCGGGCATCGGCCTGATCCCCGCATTGCCGGCCCATCGGATCAGGTCCATCGGCAATGCCGCCGGCGTCGGCGCCCGGCTGGTGCTATGCTCCACGGAGGAACGCCGCCGGGCAGAGGAGATCGCCCGGCGCGTGCAGCACGTCGATCTTTCGGAGCGGAAGGGCTTTTACGACCGGTTCGCAGATGCTATGATGCTGCGGCCGCTCCCGTAGCGGGCGACCCTTCGACAGGCTCAGGGTCACCCCGAGCGAAGCCGAGGGGCGATCGGCGTGACAGGTGAAGACTGCTAGCAAGGAGGTCGGTGAATGGCTGTGCTCGACGAGCTGAAGGATGCTATCATCTCGGGCAACCGGGACAAGGCGAAGGCGCTGACCAGCAGAGCCCTCAGCGAGGGACTCGAGGCCAAGAAGATCGTCGTTGACGGCATCGCCGCGGCGATGGAGGTGGTGGGCGAGAAGTTCCGCGCCAACGAGTTCTACGTCCCTGAGTTGCTGATTGCCCAGCGGGCGATGAAGGAGAGCCTGTCGCTCATGTCCGGCGCCTCCGTGGATTACATCGGCACCGTGGTGGTCGGCACGGTGAAGGGCGACCTGCACGACATCGGCAAGAACTTGGTCGCCGCCATGCTGGAGGGCGCAGGCTTCAAGGTGGTGGATCTGGGAGTGGACGTATCCCCGGAGAACTTCATCAAGGCCGCCACTGACAACTCAGCCAATGTCATCGCCATGTCTGCGCTGCTGACCACGACCATGGGCTCGATGCGCGATACGGTGAAGGCCCTCGACTCGGCCGGCCTGCGGGGCAAGACCCGCGTCCTCATCGGGGGCGCGCCGGTCACCCAGAGCTACGCCGACGAGATCAAAGCCGACGGTTACGCGCCGGATGCGGCAAGCGCGGTGGATAAGGCCAAGGGGCTTCTCCCGGCCTAGGCGCGAGGCGGTATTGCAGCGAGCGGGCGCAGGGGCTCACCGCCGCTGCGCCCGTTGCGCGGGCCGGAAACGAGTTGGCAGCGACAGCCGGTGAGATGCGAAGATGACCCAGGTCACTATCGGCAAGCCCAAGCCGCGACGCAGATCGCTGTTACTGACCCGGGTGACGCCCGGCGTCGCCTTGCTTATCATCGCTGCCATCGCCGTTCTCCGCATCTGGGTCGTTGAGACGGCCATCGTCGAAGGCAGCTCGATGACGGACACGCTCCAGACCGGCGACCGCGTGCTCATC
>Ga0315291_10010268_pt1 | contig 11453 bp, 8 predicted proteins | sample YL17G12_20_MG_FD_203070 | JGI IMG/M metagenome (GOLD analysis project Ga0315291, IMG submission 203070) | Sediment microbial communities from Yellowstone Lake, YNP, Wyoming, USA - YL17G12_20 | ecosystem: Environmental > Aquatic > Freshwater > Lake > Sediment | place: USA: Wyoming | collected...
GCTCCGAAAGATTCCGGGCTTTACCGTTCCCTGGCCCGGCTCCAACGGGAAAGAAAGGATATTCCCGGCGCCATCGCCACGCTGGAGAAAGCGCTGGAAATCAATCCCCACGACGCCACCGCCATGGTCCTGCTCGGGGAAATCTACCTCGCGCAAAAGGAGTGGGCCCGGGTGGAGCGGCAAATCCAACAGGCTTTGGCTGAAGACCCCAAGAATTTTTCGGCCCAGCTTCTGCGGGGGGGGTTGCTGGCGAGCCAGGGCAAAAACGAGGATGCGATTCTGGCCCTGCAGGAGGCGATCAGCCTTGACCCCGAGGATCTGGAAGCCCCGCAAGCGCTGGCCGAGGTCTATTTGAATTTGGGCCTGCTCCCGGAGGCGGAAAAGATTTTGACCGGCGTGCTGGAGAAGGCTCCGGGTCTGGCCGAGGCGCATTTCCATCTGGGGCAGGTGCTCGCCGCCAAAGGCGATGCCGCGGCGGCGGCATCCTATCAAAAAGCGATCGCGCTGAATCCGAAAGATGTCTCGCTGCGCCTGGCGCTGGGCCAGCATTATTTGGCCATCAAGCAATACGGCCAGGCCGAGGGGCAATTCCAAAGCGCCATTGCCCTGGCCCCGGACCAGGTTCCGGCTCATCTGCTTTTGGGCAGCGCCTATTGTCTGCAAGAAAAGATTGGCGACGCGATCCGGGAATTCCAGGAAGCGATCCGGCTGGAGGCGAAAAATGCGGAGGCCCATTTCGCTCTGGGCCAACTCTACCTGGAGACCGGGCAGTTTGACAAGGCGGCGGTCGAACTGGAACTCGCCGCCTTCATGGTTCCGGATCGCGCGGAGTATCAAAACGCGCTCGGCCGGGCTTATTTCCAGTTGCTCCGGCACGATCAAGCGATCGAGGCTTTTAACCGGGCCCTCAGCCTGGATCCCGCGAATCCGGAATACCAGAAAAACTTTGACCAGGCTTACGCGGACCGGCAGAAATACCTGGTCACCGAGGGCAACGCGCCGCCGCTCGAGATTGTGGATTTTCAGGTGGGGAAAGTTTTCTCCGCCATCTACAAGTATTACCAGGATCAGCCGGCCGGGAGCCTGAAGCTCCGGAACAACCTGGGTGAGCCGATCTACAAGATTAAGATCAGCTTTCAGGTCAAGGAATTCATGGATACCGCCTGGTATTACGAGATTCCTCAGCTCGCGCCCCACCGGGAGATCGAGGTCAAGATTTTTCCGGTGTTCAACAACCGGGTGCTGGAGTTGACCGAGGACAGCCCGGTTCTGGCCGAGATCATTGCCCGCTACCAGTTGCAAAAGCAGCCGCGGGAGGAGCGTTATACCCGTCCCTTCACCCTGCTGAAGAAGAGCGCCCTGACCTGGAGCAAGCAGGAGATGACGGGCGCCTTTATCACCACTTCCGACCCGCCGGTCAAGGAGTTCGCCCGGGGAATCTTCAACCTTTACAGTCAGGATCAATTTCCCCTCAATGAAGAAATGGCCCATGCCATGATGATCTTCGACGCGCTCACCGCCTACGAGATGCACTACCTGGTGGATCCCAACAACCCTTACGGAGCCTCCAAGGCGGAAGAGGCGGTGGATTACGTTCAATACCCGCGGGAAACGCTCCGGCTCAAGAGCGGGGATTGTGATGACCTGAGCATCCTGTTTTGCGCCTTGCTGGAAAATTTGGGCGTCCCCACCGCGATGGTGGACGTGCCCGGACATGTCTTCGTCATCTTTCAGACTCAGGTTCCAGCCGCGAAAGCGGGCCAGATCACTTCCCATCCGGATTTGCTCGTGCTCAAGGACGGCAAGGTCTGGATTCCGGTGGAGATGACGTTGGTGGGAGAGGCCAACTTCACCGCCGCCTGGATCAAAGGGGCTGAACTCTATCGCCAAGGGGAGGCCAAGCAAAAGCTCAACCTGATCGTTACCAACGCTTCCTGGCAAGCCTTCAAGCCGGCCACCCTGCCCCCGACCGACTTCCATGCCCGCCTGCCTTCCCGCAAAGAGATGGACGCGGTCATGAACCAGGAAAAGAGCTTGCAGGAGTTCAAGCAAAAGGAGCTGATTGCCGCTCCGTTTAAAGATCGCCTCCTCAAAAATTCCAGGGACCTCGAACCCCGCCTCCAACTCGGCCTGGCCTACGCGGACAACGGCTATTTTACCGAGGCGAAAGCCGAGTTCGAGGCGGTCTTGAAACTGGACCCGAAAAACGTCAACGCTCTTGCCAACCTGGGGTCCTGCGCCCTGGAAAGCGGCAACTACCTGGAAGCCGTCCAGCGCTATGATGAAGCGGAAAAGCTGGCTCCCCAGGACGCGGAAATCAAGATCAACCAGGCCATCGCTTATTATCGAGCGGGGAAGCTGGAATCCGCCCAGGCCAGTTTCAAAGCGGCCAAGGCCTTGGATCCAGCCCTGGGTGAACAATTTCAGCCCTTGGAGGCCATGCTGTTTCATTGATCGGAGGAGGGATCGTTTCCCTTCCGGGAAAGGAGTCAGACCATGAATGCGCAACGATCCATCTGGATACCCTTGATCATCGGGCTTGGGCTTACGGGGCTCTTGGCCCGGGCCGAGGAGTCTCCAGCCCATTCCAAGTCCGCGGAGCCAAAGCCTTCCCTGTCGGAAAAGCCCCAGCCCGCGGCTTCTCCCGCGGCCGTGAGTCCCGCAGCCGGCCAGACCGCCGAGGACTCCGGTTTTTCCGGGTTGTTGGATGACCTTTGGCTCAAGGTGCGCCAAACCATGATGAGCGAAGAAGGGACAGAAGCATCGGCCCAGGATTCGCGCACCACCGCCGTGGCCGGCCTCCGCGGGGCCAGGACCCAAGACCATATCCTGAAGCCGATCTGGAAAGGAAAGAGCCGGGAGAAGCCCCTGCCGGCCGATCTAGAGCTTTTCGAGCAGGCCAAGATGAGCTACGAGAAGGCGGATTATCCGGCCGCGGTTTCCGCCTTGCTCGAATTACAAAAAACCTATCCCACCAGCCCGGTGCAGCCTCCGGCCCAGGTGCTGCTGGCGCTGAGCTACATCCAGAGCCACAACCCCGTCGAGGCGAGGAAAACCCTGGATGAGTTCCTCAAGGCCTTTCCCGACCATGCCCTCTGCGAGCAGGTTAAACAACTCCAAACCCAGTTGGCTCCGGCACCGCCACCTTGACTTAGGTAAACAATTCGGTTAAGGTTTGGTCGGACGATGCGGTTTTAGAAAGGAAACACACCCATGTCGCCCAGACGATGGATAGGACCGCTGGTGGTGATCCTGAGCCTCCTCAGCGGGGGCTGCGGTCCTTCAGAAGAGGAAAAACAGGCCCGGCAGGTGCAGGAACAGGTCCGCCTCTTGCAGGAGCAGGTGACGGCCCTGGAAGAAGAGAACGCCAGCCTGAAAGCCTCGGTGGCCCAACTGCAGACGGAACTGGACCGGATGAGCGTGGAGTTGACCGCGCAGGGCCAGCGGGTGGCGCGGCTGAAGTCCACGGTGGGCTTGCTCCAAGAGCCGCCCAAGTCCAGAGGCTTCTGGACCTGGCTGTGGGCGAAAGTGGTCTTCCTGTTCAAGCTGCTCGTGCTGCTCGGCCTGGTCTGGATGGCGTATTACTTTTTCCTCCAGCGGCGCCAGCGCTGGGCCGGAGAGGAAGTGCAGCGGGTGCTGCAGAATCAAGGTTCAGGTCCCGCCCAGGGCAGGCCGGGCTCCAGCCCGCCGGTTTCGGGTTCCGGCGCGGCGGATCCGGGTTCGCCTCCGAATCCTTCCGCCGCGGCCGGCTCTTCTCGTCAGGGAAGCCTTCCTCCAACCTCGGTGGGGTAAATGGCCGGACGGCTCAAACTCGGCGAGATCCTGCTCAAGGCCGGCGTGCTCAGCAAGGAGCAGCTCAATGCGGCTTTGGAAGACCAGCGCCGCTACGGCGGCCGGCTGGGGACCATCCTGCTCGAGCGCCGCTTCATCACGGAAAAAGTTTATTTCAAGGCGCTTTCGACGCAGCTGAGGATCCCGGCCGTGGATTTCAGCCAGAGCTCGATTCCCGAGGCCATCTGCCGGGTGGTGCCCCGCGAGCTGGCGGAAAAATACGTGGTCTTTCCCGTGGCCACCCGGCGGACGCCGAGCGGAAACGTGCTCATGCTGGCCATGGCCGATCCCACCAATGTCGAGGCGCAGGACGAGATCCGGTTTCTTACCGGCTTCAAGGTGGAGCCGCTGTTGGGCCTGGAGAGCACGATCCGGGTCGTGATCCGGGAGTTCTGGTATGAGCAGGACGGCAAAGGGACCTACCGCTACAAGCCGGATGTGGACCTCTCCTCTGGAGCCCCGGAACCCGTGGGTCAGGAAATGGAGGTCATCCACGGAGAGGTGCGGGGCCCGATGGTCCCGGAGAAAGAGAAGGCCCCGGCCTCTCCCGCGCCGCGCCTGCAGGTGGAGCACGAGCGGGGCGAAGGCATGCCCCAACTGACCCGCGAGCTGAAAGCGCTTTTGAAACTCCTGGTCCGCAAGGGCTTGATCAGCCAGCAAGAATACCTGGACGAATTCAAGGAGACTTGAGGTCAAGATGTCGGTGCTCGTGGATCGCAATACCCGGATCATGGTGCAGGGCATCACCGGCGGCCAGGGCCGGCGCGCGGTGGAACAGGCGAAAAGCTACGCCACTAAAATCGTGGCCGGAGTCACGCCCGGCAAGGGCGGCACCGAGGTGGAGGGCGTCCCGGTCTTTGACACGGTGGCCGAGGCCGTGCGCCGGACCGGGGCCAACGCCAGCCTGATCCTGGTGCCGGCCGCCTTTGCCGCGGACGCGATCCTGGAGGCGGTGGACGCGGAGGTGCCGGTGATTGCCTGCATCGCCGAAGGCGTCCCGGTCCTGGACATGCTCAAGGTCAAACACGCCATCGCCGGCCGGACCTCGGTCCTGATCGGGCCTAATTGCCCGGGGGTGCTGACCCCAGAGCAGTGCCGGCTGGGCATCATGCCCACCTACATCGCCGCGCCCGGGCCGGTGGGCGTGGTCTCGCGTTCGGGCACGCTCACCTACGAGACCGTGCACGCGCTCACCCGCCACGGCCTGGGCCAGAGCACCTGCGTGGGCATCGGCGGCGATCCTATTGCCGGGACCAGCTTCGTGGACGCGCTCGGCAGGTTCGAGCAGGACCCGCAGACGAAAGCGGTGGTGCTGATCGGGGAGATCGGCGGGAGCGCCGAGGAAGAGGCGGCCGAATTTGCCAAGCGCCGGATGAAAAAACCGGTGGTGGCGTTTATCGCGGGTCGCAGTGCTCCCCCGGGCAAGCGCATGGGGCATGCGGGCGCGATCATTTCCGGCGGCCGGGGCGGGGCCGAAGACAAGATAGCCGCCCTCAAAGCGGCCGGAATCCAGGTGGCCTCCGCGCCGGAAGAAATTCCGGCTTTGGTCCAACCGCTGTTGCATTAGCCCGCCTTTTCTCCCATTCCTTGGAGCAGACGGCGACATAATTCCTCCCGGCCCTCGCGGGTCCGGGCGGAAAAAAGTGCGATCTGGTCAGGCCGGGTCCCCAGCCCGTGGGCTAGCTCGGCCTGGGCCTTTTGCCGCTGGCTGCGAGAGAGCTTGTCCGCCTTGGTGGCTACCAGCAAAAAAGGCCGGCCCTGGGCCGTAAGCCAGCCGATCAAGTCGCGCTCGTCGTCCCCCGCCGGCCGGCGCAGGTCCAGGATCAGCACCGCCACCCTTAACTCTTTACGTTCCTGCAGATATTGCTCCACCAGTTTTTGCCAGCCCTTCCTCATCTCTTTAGATACGTTGGCATAACCATAGCCGGGCAGGTCGGCGAACATCCATTGCCCGTTCACCCGGAAGAAATTGAGGGCGCGGGTCCGGCCGGGCGTGCGGCTGGTGCGGGCCAGGCTCTTGCGGCCGACCAGGCAGTTGATCAGGGAGGACTTGCCCACGTTGGAGCGGCCGAGGAAAGCGGCTTCGGGCAGGCCTTCGCGGGGCCAGCCGGCCGGGTCGGTGGCGGTAGTTACAAATTCGGCGGAAGTGATTTTCATGACTGATGGTTCAATGTGCGCGGGTGTGGGCACCCGCGCCCCTGGGCACCCGCATCACTCAGGCGCGCCCCTGAAGTCAGGTGAACTTACGAGGGGTTGACCAGTTCGTAACGGATCAGGGTCTTGCCCAGCTCGATCAACTGGTCGTGGTGGACCTCGAGTTCCTTGACCGGCTTGCCGTTGACCCGGACCGGGTTCTGGTCGTTGAGCGAGACCACGAAGGTGTTGCCGTAAAAATGCTCGAAGCGGGCGTGGCGCAGCTCCAGGGCCGGGTCGTAGATGAGCAGGTCGCAGGACCGGTTTCCGGGCTCGGCGCGGCCGATCAGCGCCTCGGCCGGGGCGAGCAGGTAGGCGACCGGGCCCGAGGCCAGGCGCACCGAGGTGACATGCCCCTCGCGCTCGATCACCCGGGTCTCGAAGGTCAGGGCCCGGCCGAACTCGATCCGGTCGCGGTTCATCAGGATAATCTCCTCGGTGACCGGCTCGCCGTTGCGCACGGTGCCGTTGGTCGAGCCCAGGTCCACCAGGCGGATGGCGTCGGGATCAATCCGGATCAGGGCGTGCTTGCGGGAAATGCGGTTGTCGAGAATGGGGATCTCGCAGGACTCGTCCCGCCCGATCAGCATCTGGGCGCCGAAGAGGAGGTTAAGCGATTCCCCCTGCACCGGGACGCCGGCGCGGACCTCAAAGATCAGGCGGGCGCGCAAGGTGTGGCGCTCGGTCCCGCTGCCGACCGTGGTGCTGACTCGGGTTCTGTCTTCGACCATGCTTGGCTCCGACGGCTAGACCGCCTGCTGGAGGACGCTGATGACGATGCCGAGGAATCGGGAAGGGAAGAGTCCCAGGACGACCGTCATTGCCGCGGCCACCAGGCTGACCAGGCTGAGGGTGGGGTTGCGGTCGAGCATGGCCGGCTGGAGCCGGGCCGGCTCGGGTTGCATATACATGAGCACGATGACGCGCAGGTAGTAATAAGCCGAGACCACGCTGTTGAGCACGGCGATCACCGCCAGGATATAGAGGCGGTTGTGGACCGCGGCCTGGAAGAGGTAGAACTTGCCCAGGAAGCCGGCCAGGGGCGGCACTCCGGTCATGGAGAGCAGGAAGATGGACATGAGGGCGGCCAGGTCGGGCCGGCTCCGGCTCAGGCCGGCGTAATCGTCGAGGTAATCGCCGCCGCGGCGGTCGCGGCCCATGGCCACGATCACGGCAAAGGCGCCCAGGTTCATGAAGAGGTAGGCGAGGAGGTAATACATGATGGCGTGGGAGGCGGTGTAAGCGGAGGCGCCGTCGGGAGACGCGACCAGGGCGGTGATCCCGACCAGGAGGTAGCCGGCATGGGCGATGCTGGAGTAGGCGAGGAGCCGCTTGAGGTTTTGCTGGGCCAGGGCCACCAGGTTGCCCACGGTCATGGTCAGGACCGCGAGCACGTAGAGCACGTTATAGGTGAGAGTCCATTCCCCCTGGAAGGCGACGAGGAAGAGGCGGAGCAGGGCGGCGAAGGCCGCGGCCTTGACGCCGGTGGCCATGAAGCCGGTGATGGGCGTGGGCGCGCCCTCGTAGACGTCGGGGGCCCACATGTGGAAGGGCGCGGCGGCGACCTTGAAGGCGAAGCCGACCAGGACCAGGCCCAGCCCGGCCAGGAGCATGGTCCGGCGGGGGTCGGGGTTCTCGAGGACGTAGGAGAGGTGGTCTTTCAGGACCGGATAATGGGTGCTGCCGGCGACGCCGTAGAGCAGGGCCATGCCGAAGAGCAGGAAACCGGTGGCAAAGGCGCCGAGCAGGAGGTATTTGAGCGCGGCCTCGTTGGACTTGGGGTTTTTCCGGTCGAGCCCGGCCAGCACGTAAACGGCGATGGACATGGTCTCGAGGCCCAGGAAGAGGATGACCAGGTCCATGGCGCCGGCCATCAGGCACATGCCGGCGGTGGCCAGCAGGATCAGGACGTAATACTCGCCGCGGTGGTATTCCTTGCCTTCCAGGTGGGGGATGGACATGCCGATGGTCAGGCCGGCGGCGATCAGGAAGAGGTAGTTGAAGAAGACCGAGACGCCGTCAAAGGCGAAGAGGTCGGAAAAGCCCAGGTGCATGTCCTGCCGCCAGTTAATGCGGGCGACGTGGAGGATGACCTGCATGACCAGGATCAGGAGCGTGCCGACCAGGGCGAACCGGCCGACCCAGCGCACGTAAGCGCGGGGCAGATAGACGTCGGCGATCAGGCCGGCCACGGCCAGCGCCACCAGGGCGGCGGGGGTGAACACCCCGGCGAAGTCATAGAAGCTCAACTGCGGGAGGTTCATGGTTGCTCTCCTCCGGTCTCAGCCGGGGCCGGCGGCGGAAGCTCGGGCAGGCGATGGCTGTGCATGAGGCTCACGAAGTTATCCACGGAAACCTGGGTCTTGCTCAAGAAGGTGCGGGGATAGACGCCGATCCAGACGATGAACACGAGCAGGACCGCGAGGTAGAGGATCTCGCGGGCATTCACGTCCTTGAGCTTTTGGTTTTCCGGCTTGGAACAAGGTCCGAACATGACCCGCTGGAACATCCAGAGCAGGTAGACCGCGGCGAAGATGACGCCGGTGGCGGCGAGCACGGCGTAGAGCTTGGCGTGGGGGTTGGCGGAAGTGTAGGTGCCGAGCAGGATCAGAAACTCGCCGATGAAGCCGTTGAGCCCGGGCAGCCCGATGGAGCTGAGGCAGACGATGAGGAAGAAAGCGGCGAAGAGCGGCATGGGCTTGCTCACCCCGCCGAACTCGTGGATCAGGCGGGTGTGGCGGCGCTCGTAGATGATGCCGACCAAAAGGAAGAGGGCGCCGGTGGAAAGGCCGTGGTTGACCATCTGGATGAGGGCGCCGGAAACCGCCTGGGGGGTGAGGGCGAACAGCCCGAGCATGACGAAGCCGAGGTGGCTGACGCTGGAGTAGGCCACCAGTTTCTTCACGTCGTCCTGGACCATGGAGACCAGGGCGCCGTAGATGATCCCGATCAGGGCCAGCACGGAGATGATGGGCACGGCCTGGAAGGCGGCCTCGGGGAAGAAGGGCATGGCGAAGCGGATGAAGCCGTAGGTCCCCATCTTCAGGAGCACGCCGGCCAGGATCACGGAGCCGGCGGTGGGCGCTTCCACGTGGGCATCGGGCAGCCAGGTATGGAAGGGGAACATGGGCACCTTGATGGCAAAGGCCAGGGCAAAGGCGGCAAAGAGCCAGAGCTGGATATTGACCCGCAGCGGCTCCGCCATCAGCTTGTTCATGATCACGATCAGGTCAAAGTCGTTGCCGGCGTAGAAGTAGAGGTAGATAATGGCGATCAGCATCAGCACCGAGCCGAACATGGTGAAGAGGAAGAACTTGATGGCGGCGTAGATGCGGCGGGGACCGCCCCAGACGCCGATCAGGAAATACATGGGGATGAGCATCAGCTCCCAGAAGACGTAGAAGAGGAACAGGTCCATGGCCGCGAAGGCGCCGAGCATGCCGGTCTGCATGAGGAGCATGAAGACATGGTATTCCTTGACCCGGTCCGAGACCTGGGACCAGGAAGAGAGGATGACCAGGGGGCCGAGTAAAGTGGTGAGCATGACCAGGAGCAGGCTGATCCCGTCCACCCCGACCTGGTAGGTGATCTTGAACGCGGGGATCCAGTCCACCCGCTGCACGAACTGGTAAGTGCTGAGCTGGGAGTCGAAGCGGAGGAAGAGCTGGATGGAGACCAGGAAGCTCGCGATCATGGCGAAAAGCGCCACGGTGCGGATGGCCCGCTGTCTGGTCCCGTCCAGGAGCAGGATAATCCCGGCCCCGAGCAGGGGAAGGAAGACGATCCAGGAGATCAGGTATTTGTCCATCAGTTCCATGCGCACCGCACTCCGCTCAACGGGACCAGTAGAAATAAGCCAGGATGCCCAGCACCCCGATCAGGAACATGAACGCGTAATTCTGCACCAATCCGGTCTGGAGCCGGCGCAGGCCCATGCCGAAAGCGCGGGTCAGCCCGGCCAGTCCGTTGGCCAGGCCGTCCACCAGGCCGGCGTCGGCAAACCGGAACAAGATAAAATAGGAGATCCATTTGCACGGCTCCACCACCAGGGCGTCGTAGATCTCGTCCACCCAATACTTGTTGAAGCTGGCCCGATACAGGGGACCGAGCGCGCCGGCGATCCGGTCGGTCAGCTCCCGCCGGCGGGCGTAAATGACCCCGACCATGATGATCGCCGCCACCGCAGCCACGACCGAGAAGACCATGAGGAAGATTTCCATGCTGTGGGTGGATTCCACGCCGAGGGTGGTCATTTCCGCTTCCGGCGGCAAAGCCATGACCGGCTCCAGCCAATGCTCGAAGGCGGCATGACCGCGGGGAAGGATCAGAGGCCAGTTGAGAAATCCGCCCACCACCGAGAGCACGGCCAGGATGGCGAGCGGCACCCACATGGTCCAGGGCGACTCGTGGGCATGGTGCTCGACCTCGGGGTCCATCCGGCTCTCGGTGAAGAAGGCGAGCATGATCAAGCGGGTCATGTAAATGGCGGTGCCCACCGCGGCCAGGAAGCCGATGATGTAAATGAGCTTGCCGTAGCCAAAGGGGCCGTTGAGAGCGCGCCAGAGAATCTCGTCCTTGGAGACGAAGCCGGCAAAGGGGAAGACCCCGCAGATGGCGAGCCAGGCCATGACCATGGTCCAGGCGGTGATGGGCATCTTTTTGCGGAGCCCGCCCATCTTGCGGAGGTCCTGCTCGCCGGAGAGGCCGTGGATGACGGAGCCGGCGCCGAGGAAGAGGAGCGCCTTGAAGAAGGCGTGGGTGACCAGGTGGAAGATGCCGGCGGAGAAGGCGGCCGCGCCCATGGCGGTGAACATGAAGCCGAGCTGGGAGACGGTGGAGTAGGCGAGCACCTTCTTGATATCGTTCTGGGTGAAGGCGATGGTGGCGGAATAGAGCGCGGTGATGACGCCGACCAGAGAGACGACCAGGAGCGCGGTCTCGGAGAAGAGGTAGAGGAAGTTGAGCCGGCCGATCATATAGACGCCGGCGGTGACCATGGTGGCGGCGTGGATCAGGGCCGAGACCGGGGTGGGGCCGGCCATGGCGTCGGGCAGCCAGACATAGAGCGGGATCTGGGCCGACTTGCCGATGGCCCCCACGAACAGGGCCAGGCAGATGAAGGTGGGCACGGCGATGCCGAGCAGGGTCTGGTGTTCGAGCAGGAAGCGATGGCCGGGGCTTGCGGTCCAGGCCTGCATTTCGTGAAAGTCCACGGTCTTCATCAGCCAGACGATGGTGAAGATGCCGATCAGGAAGCCGAAATCGCCGATGCGGTTGACGATGAAGGCTTTTTTCCCGGCCGCGGCTTTTTCCGGGTCCTCATACCAGAAGCCGATGAGCAGATACGAGCACAGCCCCACGCCTTCCCAGCCCACGAACATCAGGCCGAGGTTGTCGGCCATGACCAGGGTGAGCATGGCGAAGGTGAA
>Ga0315291_10010269_pt1 | contig 11453 bp, 12 predicted proteins | sample YL17G12_20_MG_FD_203070 | JGI IMG/M metagenome (GOLD analysis project Ga0315291, IMG submission 203070) | Sediment microbial communities from Yellowstone Lake, YNP, Wyoming, USA - YL17G12_20 | ecosystem: Environmental > Aquatic > Freshwater > Lake > Sediment | place: USA: Wyoming | collected...
GCGATCGAAAAGGAGAAAGGTGTTCGTGGGATAAGGGAGGTCAATAAAATGAGTGTATATAAGTTTTCAGTAGTAATTGAAAAGGACAGTGCTGGCTATTATGCCTTTTGCCCTGAACTTCAGGGTTGCTACACACAGGGTGATACTTATGAAGAGACTCTGGAAAATATCAAAGATACTATTCGCCTTCACATAGAAGACCGAGTTGAAAGCGGTGAAGAAATTCCGCAGTCTGAATCTGTAAGTCTCACCTTGATGGAAGTAGCAGTATGAGTGAAAAACTCCCGAGAGTAACTGCTGCTGATGCAATCAGAGCATTGGAACGGGTAGGTTTTTCCTTTTCACGACAGAGCGGAAGTCATAAGATATACAAGAATGGAGAAGGCAGAAGGGCAACCGTTCCTTATCATTCAGGTAAAATTCTCCATCCAAAAGTCGTAGCGAGTATTCTCAGAGACGCTGATTTAACAGTGGAGAAATTTAAGGAACTGTTGAAATGATCCCTGCCCATAACTGATGGCTGCGTTTGTGCTGCTGACACGATAGAAGCGGATGCGGGTTTAAACGGATATTTCGCGGGCGACTTTCTCCCGGCAAGCCTTCCCTCCTCCCCAGTTTTTCTAAGAACCCTCACCCCCACATTTATTTGACATTCCTGGGGAAAGTATGTTACCAACTCAAATTAATTAAACCATTCAGATCCTGTCCCTCCAAGAGAGAGTTTGCTTATGGGAATGGTAACATTCAGTAAGGATGTCTTAGGAAGGGGATTTCCTGTTGTTCAGCCAGATTCGGGATATCCGAAATACTTCGGATATACCCCCAAAATAGGAGGGATATCCGAACCTGGTTCGGATACGAACAAGTTGTTTGCCATTGTGCCCTTAAAGGCAAAATAGAAAGGAAGACAGCAATGATTGACAAAATGTGGGACATACTCACAACCTTCACGGACGAATCTCAGAAAGCCGCACTCGACAAATGTGTGGAGAAAGGTTTTGACACAAAGCGAGGGATCGTTTCACTGGACGAGTCTTTTATTAATCTCAACTCAGCGAAAGCTATACTCTCGGATGCGATTGACAAAAAGAAGCTGCAACAACTCCCCATTACTGTTCAAAAGGTTCTTCTCACCGCCCTTGAATCAATCTCACGGTCATTGACCAATCTTGTCAATGGCTCAGATGAAGTTGAGAACCTGTCCAATTACATCGAGCAATTGTATTCTGCAATTTGGCAATATGGACTACACAACCTTTCAAAAGAGTTGCTCGGATACTTGAACAAGATGAATCAGCTCAAAACGCAAGGGGTGGAAATTGCAAATCTCAAACGAGAACTTGAGTCTGCTCTCAATCAGAAGAAATCCTTGGAGCAACTTGTGGCTGACGCTACCAACTTCGTGGAGAATCTAAAAGCCCTTGTCGGGCAATCCGAGGGAAACACAAAAAAGATAGAAGAGAATCTTGCGAATACTACACAAACAAATTCCAATGCCGCCGCCTTGTTGGCAACGATCCAACAGAACGAGGCGACTACGACTAATCTTCTGGCGACAATAAAAACCAGCAATGCTGAGGTGCTGGCACTTGAACCAAAGATCAAAGAGTTCTATTCCCAAATCGACCAGTTCCGCAACAAGATTAATTCCACGACTCAAGATGCGGAGACAGCAGTAAAAACCAACAAGGATGCCACTGATGATCTAGTCAAGAACCTTCGCCAACTTGAAGACCAAATAAAGGTGCAAATCCAAAAAGCAACCGGGTTTTCTCTCTTCCATTCGTTCCAAACGCGCCAGCTTGAACTCGCCGGTTCAAAAAAGTTCTGGATCTGGGCACTCGCCACATTAGTTGCCGCTTCGTGGGGCGTTTCAATTTTTATAATCACAACGACAACCAACTTTGATGTTGCTTTTTTCGGCAAGCTCTCCATGACTATTCCACTCATCTATGCAATATTCTTTTGTACCGTACAATATGGCCGAGAAAGGAAACTCGAAGAAGAATACGCCTTCAAGTCTAATATCTCGATCTCACTCGTTCCATATCAAGAACTCGTTGAGAAACTAGTTAACGCTCAACAGCCTGGAGAGCGAGAAAAGTTCACAGCTTTCATCATTGATGCTATCACCAAAGTGTATACATCACCAACAGACAAGACTTTCGACCCCGAACACGGAAACAAAGCGTCATCGATTGACCCACTTAAGCAACTGGAGAAAGTTTTGAAGGCCGTAGTCGACCCCTTAGAACCTTTGTTCAAGGCTCTAAAGCATTGAAGAATCATGTCGGCACAACTGCACATAACACAGCAAACAACGACACTTGCTCATTTGTAGAGAATAGTTGTAAGGGGCTTGAAGGTCGGGTCTTGCTTTTTACATTTTTAAATATTGCTCCCAACGGCAGGATAATAGAGTGCCTGAGGCTGACACCCAAAGCCGCTTCTGGCGAACTTCTCAAGCACTCAACCGTTAGGCGTTATTGCTGTCGCTCCTGTAAATGTAAAGGAATCGCGTCGGCTGAAAACTGAATTATTGAGATGATGACCCTTAACTGCACAAAGAAGTTTGCCAAACGTCTCCCTTTTTCGGTGGTGCAAAATCCCCCTCTGTCGAGCAATAAGTTGGGCCCCTGGTGCGCCAATTCTTTCAACATCGGAAGGTTTCCGATGATTATTCTTACCAACGAGCGGACGTTGCTCTCGGTCGTTATCCCAATTAAAGAAGTCCGGTCGTTTCATGACCGATTTCTCAGTTCTCTGGAGTTCCTTTTACATTCTATCGCCCTCTCATCACAAGACATCCGTGCCGAACTCGAAGAGATGAAGGTCATTCAGATCACGCAAAATACGAATCTAAAAACTCTCGGTTCAATGAACGATTTCGTTCACCACGTCAGGGCAATGCTCTACTATGACCAGAATCTGACGCTGGAGGAAATAGGCTTTCGGTTGAGCGAAATCCCGTGCGCACCATTGAAATACAGATATCCGAGGGAGGCGGTTCTCGAGGTATTCGATCCGACACCGCGCCCAGAACAATTTAAAAGAGGGTCTTAGCCGATGGACGTCTGCGGGAGAAAAGGGGACAACGGTTCTATTTAATTTCAATCATAAACATTGAGAAAATAGTACCGTCCCCTTTAGCCAATGCACCTCTTAAATTTGATTATAAAATAAATAAGTAAGGAGGAGGGGGTACAAATGTCAGAGAAGGAGACCAAGAAGGGCTTAAGCCGGAGAGATTTCATCAAGAGTGCAGTAGTTGGAGCTGGTGCTGTAGCGGTGGCAGGGCTGGGTGCAACAGGGGCGAAGGCAATCCCACAAAGCGCGGTTCCTGGAAAATGGGATGCGGAGGCAGATGTGGTAGTTGTGGGATACGGGGGAGCTGGGGCTGCGGCCGCAATAACTGCCCATGATGCGGGTGCAAAGGTATTGCTTTTGGAAAAGGCACCTTTAGGGCACGAGGGAGGAAATACCCGGGTATCGGGTAATATGTGGTTCAGTCCCTCACCTGTTGATAAAGCGATCACCTACTATAACGCAATGTCTGGCCCCTACGCCGCACCACCGGAAATGGTTCGAGTATGGGCCGAGGAGATGGGTAAGATAAATGACTGGATTATCAGCATCGGTGGAGAGCCAGGAAAGCTCACTATCTTTTCCCCCGAATATCCCGAACTTCCAGGCTCTGAAAGTGTTAGAACCTATGGCAACCCTACTGCTATGCATGAGAGACTGTGGAAGCTGTTGAAAGCCAATGTCGACAAGAGAGGTATTGAGGTCTGGTACGGTTCACCAGGTAAAGAACTCATTCAGGACTGTCAATCAAAGGAAATCTTAGGTGTAGTAGCCGAGAAGGCGGGCAGTAAAACATACATTAAGGCAAAGAAAGCTGTGGTGTTAACCTGCGGAGGTTTCGAAAACAACCAAGAGATGATCAGAAATTACCTACATGTACCTTACGGCTACCCAAGGGGTACACCCTACAACACAGGGGACGGAATAAAAATGGCCCAAAAGGTGGGAGCAGACCTATGGCACATGGGCAACGCGGTAGGGCCGGGTTTAGACTTCAAAGCCCCTGAACTTCCCTACGCATTTGCCCCCCCACAAGTAGTAGCAAGGAAGAATTGTATCTTTGTAGCTAAAGACGGCAAGAGATTTACGGATGAAACGCAGGAGGTACGGCACGGTAAGGAAAATTTTCATGGCGTATGGAGCCCTCAGCCCATGCCCCTGCCTATTCACGCCATCTTTGATGAAACTGCCAGGCTAGGTGGCCCAGTTTATATTGGAATGGTAGTTATGGGTTGGTGTAGGGTTGTGGAGCATTACTCATGGAGTAAGGACAATAGTGTCGAGATAGAGAAAGGTTGGATAATTAAGGCGGATACACTCAGTGAGGTAGCTAAAAAGATTGGGAGAGACCCCAATGTTCTGGAAGATACCGTAAAGAGGTATAATCAGTATTGCGTAGCGGGCAAGGACTTAGAGTTTGGCAGGCCTGCAGATTCTTTACTACCACTAAAGACCCCGCCATACTATGCAATGGAGCAGACTCCTACTTTTACAAATACTCAAGGTGGTCCCAGGCGCAACCAACGCGCCCAAATAGTGGACACAAATGGCGATCCTATCCCAAGGTTGTACAGTGCTGGTGAATTAGGCTCAATATACGGCAACTGTTACAACGGCGGTGGCAATGTTGGCGAGTCTATGGCCTTCGGGCAAATCGCTGGCAGGAATGCATCTGCAGAGAAGCAATGGGGTTAGGGAATATGGACGATTAGTCCTGAGATAAGGATCAGTAGGAGTAAACGGGACAACGGTTCTATTTAATTTCAATCATAAACATTGAGAAAATAGAACCGTTCCCTTTACTCAGTTCCCTTTACTCATATGTGTTGGAAATCAGGAGTCCAAGGGAGGTAATCCATGAGAAAGAAATTTGATGCCGTAAAATTTCAAAGAAAAATCAGGGAAGAATTGAGCAGCAAATATAATACTGACAGAGAAGCTTTCCTGAACGAACTCAAAGTAAAATACGGCGTTTTGAAAAAAGGAAGATCGGCACGCACTTCATTTAACACATCACAAACGGCTAAAGGCCATAACTGATGGCCTCGTTTGTGCTGCTGACACAGTGGAAGCGGATGCGTGTTTAAACGGATATTTCGCGGGCGACCTTCTCCCGGCAAGCCTTGGTTACCAAACCAGTCCTCAAACAGCGGGTACAGACGTAAATCCTTCTCACGGTCCCTTCCTGTATAGCCTTAACCCTCTGGAGATTGGGTTTCCATACCTTTTTGGTGCGGTTGTGGGCGTGGCTGATATTGTAGCCCACCTGTCGTCCTTTTCCACAAATCGCGCAGACTCTCGCCATCCTACAGTAACCTCCTCAGATGAATTGGTTATATGTTATTATCACAACCGTATGATTTATACAAGAGAAAATTGTGACATAAAAATATAACACACAAAAATTGGCTCTCTTGGAAAGTGGGTTAAGTTCAGAGAGGGAAAAGGGAGAACCCTATGCCTGACGGGGAGAACAGGTGCTCAGGCACGCTCTCCTGGGATAGAATTGTGAGGTGCTCAGTTGTGCATCACTCGTGTTCCCAGTCGGCTTTGATGATTTCCCCTGGAATCCCGAAGTAGTAATACCACTGACCGACCGGGGCACCTAATGAAATCGGCAGCTTGATCTTTCTTGACCTTTCTTCACGGTCCATTGCAGCATATTCCTTGTTCAGGGAGATATCTACCACATCGCCGATGATATGGTAGCCAGCGCCCATCTCGATAATCCGGTTCAATTTACACTCATAGTGACCGGCACACTCGGCAATGCGGGGAGGCTTCACCTTCATTGCGGGTATTGCGGTAAGACCTGCCATTTCCAGTTCGTTCACCCCCTCATCGTAGAGTACTGCGGTTTTCATAATGGCCTTAATGAGATGCACCTCAGGCCAGTTGACGACAAACTCCCTGGTCTTCACGATGTTCTGGCTGGTGTGCCACCCGCTGAACGCCATAACGATGAGCTGAGGCTCTTTCTCATCATTATTCCAGGGAAAGACCATGGCAAAAGGAGCGGCATTCACCTGCCCCTTTTCATTGACCGTGGTTATTATTCCACACCCCATAGGGATGGGAAAGTAAAGTTTGAACCACCTGAACTCGTTAACGCTGACGCTTACTTTCTCTTGATTCATGAAAGACCTCCTTCTGTTTCCTTCTCGTGCACATGTTATTCTGAGGTTTCCCTTCTTCTCTGATTAACCAGCACTTCTTGGGAGGTTAGGCATATGGACACTGACGTCTCTCTGAGCCATCATCTTCTTAAAGTTGTTCTTTATTTCAAGAGCTTCCTTTCTTACCTCTTCCCTTTTTAGGATTTCAGACTCTGTACTTTCCTTGACGAATGAACAGTAAAGATCGACATAGTCTTTTAGGAGATTTATGAGTTGGGGACCGTACTCAACTGATATATTTCCAATGACCCTTCCACTTGATGAAAAGGACTCAAACGGTTTTATTGACGGGTAAACCCTGTGGATTTCCTCAGGTACTTTAACCATGAGTCCGGGTAAGCTCTCGTATTTTTTTCGGAGCTTTTTCACGGGTTCATCATACTTCTTACGATACTCGGAGTCTTTCGACAATGGAATCAGGTCGGTGATGGCATGGATATACTTACCTTTATGGACATCGGTATCAGCAGCGTAGATGGGTAAGGGAAGAGAATCGGCAGGCATGAGCAGGGTAATAAAGGAATTGGTGAGGTCTAATGTTTCTCTCTCCTCTACATTCCTGATTTCAACATCATACATGGTAGTGACCATCAGGCTCTCAAATACAGCCTTTGCCTTCTCTCCTGGACCATAAAGCTTGATTACTGCCACCTGGCTTATAGGTGTTTTTTCAGGTGGCATCTCTCTGAAATCAACAAAAGCCTCCTGAAGTCTTTCAAATATGATTTTATTTACATCAATCGTATTGATATCGCTTTCCATGGTAAAACCTCCCGGGTATCTACTCTTCGTCTATTAAGGTAACGGCCCCTTCTGGACATCTCGACTCACAGCTCCGACAGGTATGACAGATTTCACCGGCCCCGGGAATTACCCTTGCTCTCTTTTTCCCATTGTCAATATCAACCAATTCCCATAATTCCAGACCGCAGGATTCAATACACTTTCCACACCCCTTACATTTCAATGGATCGACGTTGTGAATAACCATGGGGTTTTCTCTCAGAAATGAACTTCATTTCAGTGAGGCCTTTAAATCATCCACGCTCATTTTAAACTCTGTATCTTCCCCATAGAGACGCATCAGGCCATCGTAATAAGGGGAAACCGCCATGAAATTAACCAGGAGGCTGGGATCAGAAAAATCTCCCTTTGTGATTTCTCCCTCCTCCCGGATTTCTGCTCTATCCTTGGTCCCATCAATCATACTACACATATTCTCCGTACTCAGTTTCATCACTACGTGGCAATCCGCTCTGATCCCCTTCTCAATGGAAACTACTCCATCTTTGATTACGATAGTTATCTCCTCGTGATCGAACTGCATTCCAACCTTATGGTCAAGAAAATCTCTTAGAATATCGCTAATCGTCTCATCCTTATTGGCAAAGATGGCTCCCTTTTCCATGATCTCTGTAAGTCCCATCTCCTTCTCCTTTCTTAAGTGCTCTCAGCTTAGGCATTGAGATCCAACCCTAAAAGAGCATAATGATCAGAAGATTGGCCATGTTCTCACCCATAGTGACACCGAGAGATTTTTTAACCCGTGGTATAAAGTTCTTTCTATAATTATGACTAAGGGCAGCCCTTTTTCTATTGACCTCCCACCTTCTCTTCTCCTCGATTATCGATTCTGATTCTTTAAGGAGTTTTAGGTAGACCTTTAAATATTCTAAATGGGGTTGCAAAGCTACGAGGCGCATACCCTCATTGGTAACTGGGACAACTGCACAGGTATAGTTTATCGAGCACATTCCCCGAACAAAGGCGTAGGGAGCAGGTTGGATCCCAGGGAGGGTACCAAATTTATTCCAGAGGGGGGAGATGGCTTCATCTATATATTTTTTCCTATAAGGCTCATTCATGAGGAGATCTACGGTAGGGGTGAAATCCACTAACGTGAGAACCTCTTTAGCTTTCTCCTCCCAATTAGAAAAATATAGGGGGAGTTCATATTCCCCTTGAGGCCATATCGTACACATCCCGTAGTGCCCCTCTTCATCTAAATAGAGACTCCCCAGGGTTAATTTTTCTATCTTATTGGCCCTATAGGTTTTGAATGACCCATGACACTTGGGGGTCCTAAAATCCATAATGGGGGAGAGGTCTTCTCCTCCTATCTCTCTAACCTCCTTCAAATCCAAAGGGGAGAGAAGTTCTCTCATCTTCTCAAGATACGGTGTCCATACAATCTCTGCCATCGTTAACCCCTCTATCTAAAATAGTAAACCCATTGACATTTCAGCCCTCTCCTCTCCAAAGATCTTTTTTGAGACCTCAACCCCAGGATCCCTCTCTTCGTAGTATTGCCGAATCTGCCTTCTCCTGACTAAAACCTCCTCTTTATAAGCCTTCTCCTTTATAGGCTCAGCTATGCTACACAGCTTTAGCCAGACCCGGGCGTATTCCACCGCTGCTTCAAGTGCACGGTACCGATCCTCTTGCTCTCTCACCTTCCCATCAATGACATAGGGGGAGAGAGTGGTCAAGGCCCAGGCCCAGGGGGCAAATCGTCTCCCAACCAGGCATCGATCTCCCTCTGTGATTCCAGGAATCTCTTTATACTTGTTCCACAGTGGCTCCAGAGGATCAAGATATTTGACTCGATAATCATCGTAGACAGCAATATCCACCTGAGGGAAAAAGTCCACAGTCACTGAAACCCAAGGAGGAGATTGGTCAAATTCCACCATAAACATGGGAAGATCATAGTCTTTGGTGGGTGTCATAGAGAATGAACTGTAGATGGCCCTCTTCATGTAGTGCAGTTCTCCTATGCAAATCTTTTCAATCTTACTATCCTCCTCCACGTGATAGAGCCTCCGAAATCCCGAGGCGAGCTTCGTCTCATACTCCATGAGGGGCTCAATCTCTCTTCCCTCAAAGCTCTTTAAGGGGGCAAGGGAAAGGCCTTTAAAGAGATTATGAACCTCAGTGATCTCATGGACAAACTTGATCATGTCCTTATACTCAACCTTTGCCATTATGGATCCTCCATTATAGATTATTACATCACATTATTTTTAGGTACAGGAGTCCCGTCACCTTTCATCCCTCATTAGAACGGATGATCTATGACCTTGGTCTGGTTAAATGACTCCTGATTCTTCTGAACCCACTTGAGGATCCTTGGAAACATTTTAGGATCCTGTAGGAAGGGACCATAGAGGTTCATCAGATGGTTTATCTTGCTGGCAATTATCCAAGCACCAAGCTCAAGGTATCCAAATTCTCCACATTTTTCTGGACTGGGGGCACCCATGACATGGGGCACAGCACCGAGGCGCATATTCTCTACCATCTCATCGATACTACACTTATATCGCTCAATAAACCCGGCCCCAGTACTCCAATGCACGATTCGGGTAGGGCTAATCTCAGAAAGTTCAGGTGTAGAGTCAGCCGATTTATCTTTCCTCTCAGCACTCTCAGAGCGCAACCCCCAGGGGAATCGAGCTTTGGCAAATCCAGCCAAGGCCTCCTCTGAAACATCTCCCTTCTCCAGGAATGGTGTGACATAGGTTGCTGTGAGATGACCTGCTCCACATATACCCCCTACCCCACCTGCATCACCGCAGATAATGAGGCCAGCCATAAAGGGCTTTTTGAGAGGAGGTCCTGGCATGAACGTGGATTGCCGTTGAAACGGTCTATCGGGAAATCCCTCACAGGGCCTCAACATCCTTCGTACATCCATTAACTTGTATAAATTTTGGATGTACACATTCTTAGAGTTCTTCTTAGCGCCAAGCATGGCATCCAAAGGGGTCCAACTGGTTGGAGCATTAACGGTAACGATGCCCCCTGGACGTAAAGACATGGTGCAGGCTTGCCAAGGGTAAGGTGGCGTTAGAGTAGAACCAAAGAATAGGTGTCTTCCATAATCCACGTAATCAAACATCTCCTCTTCTGATTGAAATTTCCAGGCCTCACCATATTGATACCAGCTCCTCCCTAAATCCCATTTTTTTAGCAAATCAGCTTTTTTGGCAATAGTGGAAATTCTCCCATCTGCTGCAATGGTAAGCTTTGCCCTAATCTCTTCCCCATTCTCGGTAACAACACCCTTAACAACTTTATCTTTACGGATTACATCCACAACTGCAGTACTTGTCTTAAGTTCTGCCCCAGCCTTAACAGCCTCCTCTGCCAGTCCCTTCACAAAATCACAGTTATGCACACCATAGGTCTCTTTCCAGGTATCACCAGGGGCCTCTGTATACGATTTAAAAACAACCCTGTTCTCCTTATTAACATAGTAGTAGAAATGACCTCTCCCCAGATCACCAGGGTTGAGGTGAGGTACTTTTTTAATAACCTTAAGCATCAAGTCAACCAACTCAGGTCTGTTTTTAAATATAACCCCTGGAGCATATTCTGTTGCCCCGTGACACTTCTCACCTGGAATCCTACTCTGCTCTATGAGCATGGTCTTAAAACCCTTCCTAGTCAAAAAATAAGCAGCAGTGGAACCATTAGATCCTGCTCCTACAATAACTACGTCATAAATCATGGTAAACACCTCCTCTATTCATAGGTTTTTAATTCTGGAAAGGTTTTCACCTTGGGACCCGTTTCCTTCATGGGAAAGATGAAGAGTGCACCAATTGTCATGAGCAAGCCCCAGAAGATGAAGGCTATCCATTCCTTTCCCGTGGAGTCGATTATCTTCCCTCCAATGATAGGAGCAAAAAAGTTTCCAAGGTTTCCGAGAGTTCCCACCAAACCTAAAGATGTTCCGAGGTATCTGGGATTAATCCCCTCTATCTCCATCGGGAGAGCCATCAAAAGAGAGATGAACCCTACAATGGTTAGAGCAGCAATCAAGTGTCAAAAAAGGTTAACTTAAGCCCCCCTCCATACAAGCTCCTTCCCCGGAATAGCAGTCGAGACAGCCCCTCCAAGATCTTTCCACCGATAGATATCCCTAATCTTTTCCTTCCTTGTCTTCCCTTGCTCCCTGTATCTTTCTTTAGCTATGCGTAAGAATCCTTGATGTACTTGATCATCATCACGGTAGCAATTGATGAGGTGATAAAAGAGACAAAGAAGGGAAACCGCGCACTAAACATGCCAATGAAAGGGGCAGTTACCAGAGGTCCAAGAAAGATGCCTAAGGTTGCCCCGGTGAAGATCAGTCCAAAGGCAAGACCTCTCTCCTGGGGGGGACAGTGTCGGGCGATAAACACATTG
>Ga0315291_10010271_pt1 | contig 11452 bp, 19 predicted proteins | sample YL17G12_20_MG_FD_203070 | JGI IMG/M metagenome (GOLD analysis project Ga0315291, IMG submission 203070) | Sediment microbial communities from Yellowstone Lake, YNP, Wyoming, USA - YL17G12_20 | ecosystem: Environmental > Aquatic > Freshwater > Lake > Sediment | place: USA: Wyoming | collected...
TGCACGAGGCGCTTCGGCATCCGAAGCGATGTTTCCCATCGTTTCATCGTTCACCCAATCTTTATCGTCGTACTATCGACCACGTACATCTCTCCGTTCACTACTACGGAGTCGGAGGTCTTATAGTCAATCATGCACTCAGGGCCATGCATTTCGATGACCGCGTTGATGAAAAGCAGATTGCCTTCAGCTGCAAGCTTATCGCCTATGGCGTGCAGCTTGTTTTCCTCGGCACTGAGCCCACTTCGTGTCCTACGGAGTCTATCTCCATGTTTGTGGAGCTTGTCGCCTTCGTCGTGCAGCCTACAACATTCATTCCAAGCTTCTTGAATGGTCATTCTTCTCCTCGGTAGTACAGCGAGACAAGGGCTGCACCATAATCAGTGCCTCGAAATCTAATCTGAAATCCCACTCCGTGATGGCCGGCTTCGGGGACGTTGACAATGAAAGTCCGAACGATTGGTCTCCACTCTTCTCCCTGCCAGTCAGCACAGTTGCGATAGATACAACCATCCTTTGTGCGATGAATGGCGTACAGGTTGATGTACAGATTAGACGTTAGCGGGATTTTCATCTTCCCCTCCGTCCACAATCAAGTTGGGGTCTGCTTCTACTGTCTTCTTGAGAAGATCGAGTTCTGTGAACTCGCCTTTCAAGTGCACCACCATATTGGTGGTGATGCACTGTGGAACAGCGTCAAATGCTGCTTGCAAAGGCCCCACACTCGGTCTTGTTGGTCTCCGTTTGACCCAGCACCACAGGCGATACCACCAAGGGACATGAACCGCCTGCACAGCAGCGGTCCATTCCTGATACACCTTGTCTCCTTGGAGAGAGTCGGCGTTGCAGTAGATGTGAACTCCTCCTGGGTCGCTTCGAACTGGCATCACCCGCTCTTGAGCGCTTGCAGAAGCTCACGAGAACAGGCGGACCTCGTTCGGCGTTCGACCTCGCAGAACTTCCAGTACTCGTAGCGATCATCCGTGTTGATGTAAACGGTGACCAGCCACCCACGGTGCATCTGTGCCTCTTCCTGGTACTCGTCAGGGATATGCACGAAATTCTCTGGGTGGCCTACGTCCAGCACGAAGCGGTCGTGCTGCTTGATCACCGTACCGTTGAAGTGTCGTTGGACCATCAGGTCAGCCTGATGAGTGAAGTAGGCGTGAGCTGGAAGCTCTGCTTCACCCCGGTCTTCAGGAACATCGCTGCGGAGAACTGGAGCACCGCTCCAGCCATCGCATGGAACCCCAAGTTCTCCCCATCCTCGCACGTCGCCTGACCCTCCTCTCCTTCGGGATCAGGTCGGTGAGAGAGATCAGGTTTGGACGGGAACACGGGAAGTTTGAACATCAGTTTTCCTTCACAGTCTTTTGCTTTGGCAACGCCTCTGCCACTGCACGCAGCGTCACTAACGTTGCTGTCTTCAATTCTGTGCGTGCCCACTCTTCGATGCGATAGCGCAACCGGTCTGTTGTGTACTCATTACGCACCGCAATGGTTGCTTCGACAAGAAAGGCTCTCGCACGACTCCAGGCGCTGCGTCCTCGTTCCCCTGTGCGCTCCCAGCCACACGCATCAAATACAAAGTGCTCGGTTTTCATCAAACCCGTGGGCGTTACGGATACGATCTTTACGCGGTGCAGATCAGCGCCAGTGAAACCACCACCACCTCGGTAAAACACCACATCACCAGGTTTGATAGTAGCCAGCCAACCTGTACGTTTGTCTGTGCTCATTTCGTTACTCCCAGTTCGCGCAGCTTGGCGAGAACCATCTCAAACACCAGCGCCATCGTTTTCCCGCTTCGGCGCTGCGGCGCACTGTGCGGCCTGTGCGCCTCCACCCACTCCGTCAGCTCCCGCGCCACGCCCTCGGCGAGCAGGCCGCGCAGGATCAGGCGGGCGGTTTCGCGGTCGATCCATTGCCACCCCATCGGCGTTGCCAATTCCCAGCCTACCCACGATTCGTTCCTGTCCCATATCCTCCCGCACCGGAGGCATGATTTACCCATCCAAAGTCGATAACCGCTATCGGCTCTGACTGCCGCCCGCATCGCCCTCGCTGCGCCGGGGCTGCCGAGACAGGTGGGGGTCATGGCTTCACCTCGCCCTCGCCGGACATGATGGCGATAGCGACAGCCAGTGCGCGCTCCTGTCTGCGGTCACACTCCTTGTCGCGATCGTTCCATTTCTGCGCCTGGGCATAAGCGCCCCGCAGCCGCTCCAGCCGCGCCTCCCAGCGGGCGCGCTCTTCGGCGATACCTATACCATGCTCCACTTGTGCATCCCAACGCCTCGCGTCGAGATTGGTTAAACGGGCCTTTAACCGCGCCACCTCCTCGAGCGCCGCCGACTCGCCGGCAAGGGCTGACTCGAGGGCGGCCTCCAAACTCTCGACCTCATCTACTTCATAACATCCGTATCTGATTCTCATGGCGTATATCGTTTCATCGCTTTCACCCAATCTCATAAGCGTCGTATTTAAGGTTCATTGATCATCTTTCACATTTGGAGGATGCGGCAGCGACATCCAGTATTGAATACTGTAGTCATCTCCTCCTGCAAGATCTTGTAGCCAGGGCTTGCCATCATCGTCCGTGCTCTCACCATCCCACACGCATAGACGTATAGTGTCGTAGAATACGTCATACCCAAGTACGGTTTCTTGGACCTTTGGTAGTTTATCTTTTACCCGCGTCCACTTAATTATCATATCGCAAATCCGTGAGCCAATGCGCTTGCTGCCGCAGACTTTGCTTCTTTGCAGCTAATAGACTGCCCACCACCTTCTGTGTTACCTCGATAGACATACCAATACCACCAGCCGCTAGATTCCCCGCGTTCAACGACTGCATATCTGGAATCATCATCGAAATCTTCCAGCATCCACCACCTGCGACCACGCTTACATCCCTTGCTGGTTAGTCTCCATGTCTTGATGGTTAATCTCCAGGTTTCCATGCTATATTACATCCTTCATGATTTTTCTTTTGATATATTGAACCAGATCGCGCAGCAATACTGGATTGTCAGCTCCTCTTCCTTTGCAACTGGCTTGGTGGTCCAGCACTCCATCGCTTGGTGCCGGACAAAGCGTAGGATCCGACAGTTGGGTTCCTCGGCATGGTTGAGCAGATTGATCTGACCAAGCGCGATAGCGTCGTGCGTGTCGGACCAAGCCATCGGGTAATCGTTGAACTTGGACGATTTCTTGAGCGCGTCAACTTCAATTGGCGCTACGTCATTAGCCAGCACAAGTGTACCGGCTGGGATATCATCGGCTGCAAATACTCCGCGACCCTTTCCTGGAACCCGACGAACGTAGGTAATCGGACGTAGCGTATAGCGTTTCATCTGTCTAGCTCCCGCATGACTTTTCTGATCTTCTTCTTGGCGTAGTCAATCTTTCTTTTGGGAACTCTCATATATGAGGCTAGCCGCCAATTCACAACCCTGTCAGGCTCTGGATCAAATGCTGACTCTGATAACACCCCAGGTGGAGGGTTCACCAGGTGGTTGAATACCTTTTGGTCAAAAGCACTCAGACGCTTGAGGATAGCGTTCGCCAGACCCTCAACAGACTGCTCATCGTGGTGGTAGGTGTCAATCCTCTCTGCTGCATAAGCTGCGTCGTACTTCAAACGGACAGCCTCTTCCCTCATCATGTTCATAGCCCGCCAGCGAAGGTGACGGTTGATGAAGGTCGAAAATGCGTTGCTGGTAGCGTCGTCATACTTTGGGGCTGCCAGCATGACCTCCACCCACAAATCTTGCACTGCATCTTCGTATTGAATCGATGGGGCAGAAGAGGCTACCCATTTGGCAAACCACTTGACAGACCCTTCAACAGAGGGAATGGATCTCATATAGAAGCTCCGATATAGGCTTGCTGATTTTTCCTTAGCAAGCGATCTAGCTCGCCCAGCATCACCGACGGCAAATCATTCAAATTATTGATCACAACACAGTTAGAGTAGTATTTTTTGACGGCGCTAGACATGATGCCAACAGCAAAGACCTCGATCATCTTCTCAACTTCTTTAGCTACCTTCTTCAAATATTGAGCATGGTCATCGACGAATGAGGGGATGTTGGGGAATGGTTCACCGTCATTGAACCAGAAAAGAATGCGGCGAGGCTCAGGGTATTCCAGCAAACGTCTGGCTGCCAGACGCAGAGTTTCGCCATCATAGGTGTTGTCGGCGTTGTGACGCTCCATGCTGGAACAGCGATGCTTTACGGCGTGCCACGGCTCATCGAAAGACTTGTAGACACCAACCCACAGACCTCCCCAGCGTGTGAAAATGCGCTGGTCTGCAGGACTGGCTGCCTCGTAGATATCCTGTCCTTCGTAGGCCTTGGTAGATGTTGAGAAGCCGCACACCTCAAATGGAATCTTGAGTACGTCGAGCACTTCTCCAAACAGCAGGGCAGCCTCAGAAGCCAACTTCAGCTTCTGGCCATGCATGGAACCGCTGTGGTCAACCCACAGGCTAGCTCTGGTATTGAATTCTGGTGCCTCAACCTGCTGCCAGAAAACCTTCTTGCTGGTTCCCAGACTGACCCGAAATAGAGAACGGCGATCAATCTTACCTCGTTCCTTACCTGGGTCCCGGCGAGCACGATTCTTGGCCAGCAGATTACGCATCATCTTCATCCGCATGACGTTGGTAATCTGTCTGCTCTCCTCGAGGAGCCTACGTGCTTCTGGTGCATTGCCGCCCTTCACCGGGGCAATGACATCACGCTCTGTGGAGTACACCATGTAGGTTCCACGAGACGTGCTCTGATGCTGCCGGGCCTCATCCTGAATCATGCGTTGACGATTTGAAACAGCTGCGTCTTGCTCTATTTCTTGGTCTGACAGGTCGTGGTCTCGGTTGAGGCATTCGGGGGCTTCTTCGTCCAAATCGTTGTCGTCTTCGTCCTCACCAGCCTCATCGTCTTCTGTTTCATCAAAGAAGCTGCCAGGCTCGTCATCTTCTTGATCAGGTTTCTTACCATTAGGCTTCCTTTGCTTCTTATTTTGTTTCTTCTTTTGATCATCGTTATTCTCATCATCACCCTCTTCCGGCTCTGGCTCTGGATCAGCAAGTTGATGCAGCTTCTCCAAGATCTCCCTGGCGAGAGACAGCTCTGCTGCGGTGTCCTTTTGATCTTTGGCCTTGTTCAAAAGAGGGACGACTTCTTTGACATACTCCCACAGGTCCGAGCTAAGCTGTGCTGCCTCTTTGACGAACCAGTGGTCTTCGTTACATGCTGCAACACCAGCACATAGCTGCGTGATCTTGCCCCAGGCAGACAACTTATCCCAATCCTTGATCAACCTTTTGCATGCCCAGTTGGTAAGCCTCTCGAGGTTGGTTCGGCAACCTCTCCACCGATTGATCTGAGCCAGCTCGATGCGGGCATCCTCACACAGATTGGTGAGCTGATGAAGCTTCTTGGCGTGCTTTTCTCCCTTGAGCTGCTTGCCTACTTCGAAGTCAGTATCGATGATGTGGCCCGTCTCGTGATCGACCATGCCGGGGATGGTCTCAATGAATTCCTCGGGAGCATTATCGCTGATCACCGGTAGGAAGATGCGCTTGCCGTCGGTGCAGCACAAGTCTCCCTTGTACACCACTCGCACGCCGTAGTTCTCAGCTAGAATGCGGCTGACTTTCTCAGTGGTGTTCTCAATCAGCTGGACACGAGCTGATTTCATTCTGGTGCCTCGACCTTGGTCACGAGGTTCAGGTCGCACTCAAACCAATACCCACCTTGCCCGACCCACACTACTACGGTATTGATGAAACCCTTACCGCTCCTTACATGATCAACGCAGACGGTTCGATTCTTAGCATTAACATACCTGGGCCCACGAGTTGAGTGAGTCGTCCTGATCTCAGCTCCCTTAGGTACTCTGATGTAATCGAATCGCTTGATATCCACAATTATCCCTCATCCTTTGCTCTGAGCTTAACTATCTCATCACCCTGCCGACTGAGATTGACATCTATATTCTCGTCGGTTTCAAGGAGCTGCAAAAGAATGGTTACTCCATACTTTGAGCAAAGATAAGATATAGGCAAAGGTCCACCCTCTAGTTCTTTACGAATCTTTCTCAAAGTACGATCAAAGATACTGATAACTTCAGCAGCCATCACTCACCTATGCATCATCAAAAGCACGTTGAACGATGCTCTTGCACACTTCACCGTCTTCGATGCTCATGCGGTTGATGAAGCAGTATTTAGCCGCCACATGCGGATTGCCAATCAGCAGGTACTTCTCCACCCAGTTAATCAGGTCTCGAGTGGAAAGAGGCACTGACAGCTGGTGATTGGCAAAACCGTCTCGGACCTTGTTGACGCACTTCACGAAGGCAGTGGCCTCGTGCTGCTTGAGAGCCTCGGGCTGATACTTGCTGAACTTCTTCATCAGCATATTTTCTTCGTCTTCAGGCTTGAGCCAGCTCATCCTGATCGTAATACCGAAGCGGTTCAACTGAGCGTAGTTCTGAACCCTGGTCCCGTGAGCGTAGAGACCGGTGTCATCTCCCTGGCCGCAAGTGTTAGCCGTAGCGATGATCACATTGTCTGGGTGCAGCTCAACGACCTCGATGTCGCCGTCTTCATCGGCACCCTTCTCGAGGAGCAGAAGCTTGCCATCCTCGCGCTGCAGCAGCCTCTGGATAACGAAGCTGGTGTCAGCGTTGATGGTGTCCCACTCGTCGAGAATGATGATGGTGCCAGGTGTAGACATGGCCACCGGCAGGATGCCCCGCTGGTAGGTCATATCCCCCTTCTTGACCACCCACTCCCCCACGAGGTCGTTTCGGGTGAGGCAGGCGTCGAAGGAAATCTTGAAGACGGAGTAGTTGATACGAGCCGCCACCTGTTCGATGATGGAGGTCTTGCCAGTGTTATGCACCACAAAATTGCTGGCGGAAAAGTTGTGATCCGGGTGTTGCATCTGAATGTCGTAGGTATCCTGCACGGCAGAAGATTTCACAGTCTTCACACACTCGACATGCATGCACTCACGTCTGAAGTTCTCCACTTTGGCATGAAGCTTCGCATGCTCAGCTTTTGTAACAACCAGAAGATTGGAGATCACATCGTTGGTGGACACCTCATCGATGTGGTGGATTTCTACCCCCTCCGGTAAGTATCTGAACTTGCTTGCCGTCTCAAGGTCATTTCTAAGGATGTGAATGAAGTCCTTTAGCAGAAGGCCATTCATGTTAGCTTCAATGACAAGCAGACTTCTCCTGACCTCTTTGTAAGCGTATTTTCCCCACCGCAGTCGAAGTGTGCCGTGTGGATGGTACTTTACGGTTACAGACACCCTGGGCTGCCGAATCTTTTTTCCCTGCCCCTCTTCCGACTTCCATGATCTGCACATGAGCAATCGAGAACCAGCCTGCAGACTTCCTGCTTGGATGAAGTTACCATCCTCGGTCATGATGGGGTGATCGGGTGTGCAGACGATGCTGGAGCCATCCGTGGTAGTAAGCTCCACGCATTCCTTTTTGCCAGAGTAAATAACCGACAGCACTTTGTTGTAGTAGGCAACTCCATCGCAATCAACGGACTGAATGAAAGTGTCCTGGCCCATGTTCCACGGTCGGGAACGACCATCCAGGTTGTTGATCTTCTTGTACAGAGATTCCAGAGACCTCGTCCGAGGACCAAGGTGACCAGATCTGCGATACCTAATGCTGGTGTCACCCGCCAGACAGCCTGTGTGGCCAACGATGAGGGTGCGATCTCGATTGACGATGCTGAGCAGAAGAACCCTGGTCTCGTCCTTGGGGAAGATGTAGGACGGGTCCAGAGCTGGCGTGTACTTGGTAGGCGCCGCGAACCCAGTAATCTCCACGTCATCTTTCAGATCGATGCCGAAGGTCTGGTTACGCGAGAAGACCTTCTTTTCTCGTGGTCCTGGTGCTGCCTTGCGAGGCCCCAATGGGGGCGGCGTCTTCTTGATATCGGACACCCTGATCTCCTTTTTGACAGGCTTGGAAGTCACGGCTGAGTTGTATTCGATCCCGATTTACTAGCCTGTCGATCTGAATTATATGGTCCGCTAGCATGGGGCTAATATGTACCACGACTGCAAGTGGAAAACAAGCAAATTTTTGAGGATCACCAAATTGTTTTTGATTCTCTTAGCTTAGCTAAATCCATGAAAGAGCTGAGCTTATCAGGGAAGATCCCTTCTTCTTGGGAGCCTTCTTCCCCGATCCAAATTATGTGGTCACCGCAAAGCTGCAAATCAAGCATCATGTAGTTGGAATTCAAATGGTTTATTGGTTTTGACCAATGCCCTCCGTAAGCCAAGATACGCTTTTTCCAAATCTCCATGGCTTCTTTTGGCTTCAGGCTGTCGTAATCAACTACAGTAACATTAGGATATCCATGCTGTTTTACCACATCTCGGATCAATATCTTGGGCCAAACAGCGTTATTTTCGACTTCTCTGGCTACGTCATTGAAGATCACCACCTCTGGATACCTAGACGCCACCTCGTCAAGCAATCTGACACTCCACCCCAGACGACCGACATCTGCAGCAAGCGTCCAGCGAAGAGACCTGCCACTTGGGTGCCGGATCAAAAACAACTGAGACGACTTGATGAACGCGACCTTCAAGAGCAAGCCGCCACCCACCGGCAGAAGTCATCGGATTGGACGTCAATAGCTGAATCGATCTCCATTTGCATCAACCTTGGGTCGTGCAATGGGCATTTTGGGTCCAGGGTGTCGCCCAGATCCAAATCCAGCTCTTCCCAGGCCTCGTGCTGATAGGGGAAGACTTTGACGACTGAGAACTGGCCTGAAAGTTTCTCAGCCATTTTGATCATCTTACTTCTGGCATCGCGATCCCAAGCAAGCATGACCTCAGTGACCCGATTCTCATGGAGTAGATCGATTTGACTGTCGCTTAGCTTCTTGCCAAAGCAGGCAAAGCTAATCCTGTTGGTCAGCTCTCGTATGGCATGAGCATCTACAATGCCCTCGGTCAGCACTACACGACCAAGGCCCATGGAGTTGGGGTGGAAAACGCCTCCCACCCAACGTCCAAGAGGCCAGAAGAAGTGGGCGAGATCGGTATTCGGCCAGTTGACCCACTTGGGCCTTTCCCAAGAGGCGCCAGCGTCTCTTGCCACAGCAGATCTACATACGCCTTGCTGATCATAGATGGGCCAGATGATGCGCTGGGTAAAAGTGTTCTGATATCGTTCTGGCAGTGATGGCAATCTTGAGAGGCAATAGCGCAGGTCGTACAAGTTCTGCAGCTCATCTGGAAAGCCCCTCTTGCCGGCGTAGGATTTGAACTTCTTGCTCGTAATGCTCTTTGCATCACCTAGCTTATGGAATTGCCTAGGTAGGTCTATGACCCTCAGCTCCTTGACTGGTTCTTCCTCTTCATCATCGTCCCCAAACATCTTCTCCAGGGCCAGCTCCAGGTCTTCGTAATCTGGAGTCACCTCTACTGAGCGCAAGATTTTTTGTAGAGCTGCCTGGAACGGTATCCGCTCTACATCGGAGATAAACCTAGGCAAAAACGAAGTTCCCCGCTGTACATCGGGGTCACCATAACCGCACTTGTAACAGACCCAAGCTTTCTTGTGGATGTTGATCCAAAGGTGAGCGTGGGTGTCAGACCCGGCACAGCCCTTGGGGGCAAAGCAGTTGACTCTTAGCTCGCTGTCGCCGGAAGGGATGACCCGGTCAAAATTGGCTCTGAGGTAGTTTTCTAGATCGAATTCCTTGATTGCTTTTTTAAGCTTCTCATCAATCATATCAATCCTTGCTGTCAAGAAACAATATTACAACGATCAGCAACGATGTCATTATCCACAAAGTAAACCAAAACGTAGATGGAAGACCCCACAACATTGATCCTCGCCTGAACATCAAGCCATAGAGGCCATATGAAAAAGCAAGCAATGGCATTAACCAATAGAGAAAGCTACGCTTCATGTGATAGCGCCCGCTTTGGGTGGTCTGCGAATAGGTTTATTCTTCTTTGGCATCGGTGGAGGTCTCTTAGGCAGAGTAGGAGCCAGGTTGATAGGCTTGCCCTCCGAATCGAATTCCTTGGTCGGGTCGTAGAAGCACATACGCTCCAGGTCTGACTGGATCGTTGTGTGGACACCTCGAGGACCGTTTCGATTCTTGGCCAAAAGAAGTTTCATGACACCTTCTTTGGCCTGAGATTTGTTCTGATTGATCGTAATCAGAACATCAGTGTGCATAGCCTTGCCAATGTCCTCAGAGGTATCTTCCTCGTCGTGCATATCTTTGGAGTAGGCAGCTCGACGTGATTGGGTAGCAGACCACAGAGGCACGTCAAACTCACCAGCCAGGCAGCGCAGGTCAAGTGTAATCTGAGTCAGCTGCTCGCGCTTCTCCAGCTTCATGTTCTCGGGCTTGACGTTATCCAGGTAGTCTACGATCAGAAGGTCTGGAGTGAACCCAGAGCCTATACACTTGCTCAGGTGGGCTCGGATGGTGTGAATGGTCACTGAGTGCATAGGCCAGAATTTTATGATCAACGTATTGCCAAAGGACTTGCCCATGTCTTCCAGACAACTACCCAGCTTGGATTCCTCATCCACTAAATCTCGAACTTTGATCCTGGAGAAAGAGGCATCGTAACGTTCTGCTACTTCCTCCTCTGACAGCTCCATCGTGTAGTGGATGACTTTCTTCTTCCAGATGATGGCTCGCTTGCCGCAGTGAACGAGGGCGATTGATTTTCCCCGCGAAGTTGGCGCCATCCAAAGGCCTAGCTGGCGAGCTTTGAGACCACCTCCCATGAACTTGTCCAACTCGGTGATACCTGTGGCCACAATCTTCTGGTCTTGCCTAGCAATGCGGTTTGCCAGACGCTCAGGCCACGACACAAAATACTGACAGCCAATGTCGTGGGCTGTCATACCTGTGCGAAGGGCCTCTGACAGCAGCAGCTCAATATCGTCAAACTTGTTCTGATTGAGAAGGGGCGGTACCTCAAGGACAGCCTTCTTGATGGCTTGATGCCGGCAGAAGGTCACAATCTCGTCAGTGATGTAGACCTTGTTGACCACCGGTTCTTTGATCTTCTTGTAGACGTCCAGGTAGGTCTGAACCTCGGCTGCCTTGATTCGATTGTTGGCAGAGTCTTTCTTCAGCTCGTTACGAAGCGTAACGTCGTCCATCCTCATCTGGTATTCGATGTAGTAGTCCCTGAAGGACTCAAAGAACCAGGAGAGAACAGAGTCTGCAAAATAAGCAGGTTGAACTATGTCGTGAGACAGGAGCAAAAAGTCAAAGTCCTGGAACATCATTCCCAAGACCTGAATTTGAAAGTCTTTTGAAAAAGAAAATTTTGATGGTGCCACTTATCGACCTTTCACGATTCCAAATGCACCAACAGCTTCTTGGACTCTTCCTTTCGGAATCTTTTATGCAGAA
>Ga0315291_10010272_pt1 | contig 11451 bp, 13 predicted proteins | sample YL17G12_20_MG_FD_203070 | JGI IMG/M metagenome (GOLD analysis project Ga0315291, IMG submission 203070) | Sediment microbial communities from Yellowstone Lake, YNP, Wyoming, USA - YL17G12_20 | ecosystem: Environmental > Aquatic > Freshwater > Lake > Sediment | place: USA: Wyoming | collected...
AGGTTTAAATCAAGCTTCGGCAGATAACCTTCAACGTTAATTCTCGTGGTGAGCCTGTCGAAGCCATCCGATTTTTCATTTTTTGTCCAATTGATGAATATTCTGTTTCCGCTTCTTTCGGTTGCGTCATCTTCTGCGATGGTGAGAGTATATAAGTTGTTTTTATGGTCTGTTCTTATGTTTCCGTTCTTGATTTGGCAGGCAATGGTTTTGACTTCCTGCCCGTTGTTTATTTGTGTAAATTTTATTTCCCCTCGTTTGAATCTCAACTCTGGCAGCAAGGCCCCCTTTCTGCCCGCAGACAGTTTCAAAGCGGCGATATTCCATTGTTTTGTATCGTTGTTGTATTGTGCATTCAGTGTAAAATCCTCGATTCTGAGGCGTTTTAATCGCGGCGCCAGTTTCAGAATGCTTGTTGGCGAAAAATATGCGTCAAGATTCTTGGCGGTCAGGATGGCATTGTTCGGCGTTTGTCTAATCAGCGGTCCGATATTTATATTTTCGAAACTTATTTTCCCGCTTAATTCAAATTTTACGCTGTCAATATCGACTCTTGCGCCGGTCAGTTCCTTGATTTGTTTGATAGCCAGCGGTTTTAGCAGGTTTCCGCCCCAGTTATAGAGATACCACAGAATAACGGCTGCGATAATTATTACAATCCATCGAATAATTCTTTTATTTTTTGTCACGAAGCCCCTGTTCCAACGAGGAATTTATGAAAACAAAATCCGGCCTTGCCGGTTCCTTAATTTTGATTTTTGAATTTTGATATTTTATTTTTTTTAATCGCCTTATCGGCTATGTCTTTTCGCCAGTATGCCTTTTCGAATTTTATTTTTTCGACGGCGTTATATGCTTTTTTCTGAGCCTCGGCGATATCATTTCCCAGTGCCGTTACGCCCAGCACTCTTCCGCCGGCGGTGACGATTTTCCCGTCTTTTTCAGCGGTTCCTGCATGGAATACGATAACGTCTTTAACCATTTGGGTCTCGTCGAGGCCTGTAATGACCTTTCCTTTTTCATAATCATCCGGATATCCTCCGGATACCATGACGACGCACACAGCGGCTCGGCTGTCCCATTCAAGCGTGATTTTATCGAGCCTCCCGTCGCAGGTTGCGAGCATCGCCTCCAGCAAATCGCTTTTGAGTCTCGCAAGAATTGGTTGTGTTTCCGGGTCTCCGAACCGCACATTGAATTCGAGCACTCGCGGTCCGCCCTGCGTAATCATAATTCCTGCGTATAGAATACCCTTGTAAGGCGTTCCGTTTTTGTTCATGCCGTCGACGATGGGCACGAGTATTTCTCGTGCAATCTGCCCCATGATTTTTTCTGTAACAACCGGCGCCGGACTATATGCCCCCATACCGCCGGTGTTCGGGCCTGTATCTGAGTCTCCGATGGGCTTATGGTCCTGTGAGGTTTCGAGCACGTAGATATTTCTTCCGTCCACAAATGCCAGTATTGATGCTTCCTGTCCGAGCAGTTTGTCTTCGACGACAATTTTTTCGCCGGCATCGCCGAATATTTTATCGCACATAATTTTTTCGGCAGCGATGATTCCCTCAGCCGGCTCATCGCATACGAAAACCCCCTTTCCTTTGGCCAGTCCCGCAGCTTTGACGACAACCGCTTCGTCTCTGCTTGCGATGTAGGCTTTAGCATCATGGAAGTTATCGAAAGTTCTGCCTTCTGCGGTGGGGATTGCATTTGCCTTCATTATTTGTTTGGCAAATACCTTGTCCGCCTCAAGATGAGCTGCCGCTCCGCTGGGTCCGAAGGCTTTTATGCCTGCCGCCTCAAATCTGTCGACGATGCCTGCCGCCAGCGGGTCTTCAGGTCCTATGACGGCAAGGCCGACCTTATTTTCCCTGGCAAATGTCAGGAGTTTATCATACTCGTCTGCCTTAATATCGATATTTCTGCCGCATTTGGCGGTGCCGGGATTGCCCGGTGCGATGAAAAGCTTGTTTATTTGTTTTGATTGTGCCAGCTTCCATGCAATAGCGTGTTCTCTTCCGCCGTTTCCTATCAGTAATACGTTCATTTTTGCCTCGCCTGTATGTAAAAAACCGTATTTTTTTCTATTATTTTAGGCTTAATCTACCACAGCAGCTCGGGTTTCACAAGTTTTCTTTGACTGTGAAAATTTACTGTTGCAGGAAAGGCAATTTTTGTTAATATAACGGTTTTAAATTTTGCGGATTTGTTTAATGGAGAAGCGATTATGAATAACAGGTCTTACAATTTTATGATTTTTGTTTTAGTTTCACTGTCCCTTGTTTTGGTTTTATCCTGTCAGTCCGAGGCCGCCGCCTCTAAACCGCCTGTTCAGTCGGGCACTCTCGAGGCCAATTCGCCAAAATCACCCGAAAAAGCTGCGCCCCAAAAGCCCCAGGCGCCCGGCCCTGTGCCTCACTTAAAGTTTGACAAGATGGTTCATGATTTTTGCGATGTGTCTCCTGACAGCGTGAATACTTGCACGTTTGGTTTTACCAATACCGGCCCCGGCGTATTGGAGATTACGCAGATCAAAGGCACGTGCAAATGTACAGTGCCGGCTTTGCTGAAGAAGGACTATGCCCCCGGTGAATCCAGCGAAGTCAGCATCCAGTTTCATGCCCCGACATATCAGGGCCCGACGTCACAGAATATATTTGTTTTCAGCAATGACCCTGAAAATCCCAAGATTGAGCTTACCGTCCAGGCCCACGTTCAATCTCAGGTCCGGGTAACTCCTGAGACGATGAGTCTTTCTCTTGTTGACGCCAATAATGCCGGCGCAGTTGCGATAACTCTTAAGAGTCTTGATAACGAGCAGTTTGCGATAACAGGCATTAATTCAGAAGGCAGCGTATTTACGATAGATTTTGACCCCAACTTCATATCGGATACACACACCTTATATCCGAAGGTGAATATTGAAAATCTCCGCCGCTCTCTTGGCGGCTATATTACTATGGAGATTAACCATCCTGCCTGTAAAAGTGTCAGGGTTCAGTATACCTGTATGCGTGAGTTTGAAGCTTCTCCGAGCGTGATTATTATCAAGGATGCGGTCATCGGCGAGGTCCAGAAGCGCACCATATATCTTACAAGCAATTACAATCAGCCTATTGAGATTGAGTCGATTGCTTCTGATAAGGGTATCGTCAAGGTTTTGGCTCAGGAGCAGACGGAGAGCCGCTTTAAGATAGATGTGGATATGATTCCGCCTCCGAAGGAAGGCTCGTCGCGCGTCTTTTCCGATACGTTGCATATAAAGATTAAGAATAAGGAGCAGCTCGACATTCCCTGCCGCGGCTTTTACAAGATGGGCCAGTAATTTTTAATATTTATATTTAGCCCCCGAATTTATTCGGGGGTTGTTTGGCCGTCGTCGGAACGACGACGGAATGTCTTATGATAAAGTGTCCTTATTGCGGCAAAGAGTTAGACCTGCAGGTCTTGCTGACTTCGCCGACCCCCGCAGGGGCGGGGGCGAAAGCGAAGTGGTATTTTTCTACTTATTGTTTTGTAATTGCCTTAATGTGTGTTGGTCCTTTTGCCTTGCCTCTTATGTGGTTTAATCCTCGTTATAAACCGATAACGAAGATTCTTGCAACAGTGCTGATTCTTGCCGTTACTGTTTGGCTCTATTATTTAATCAGGCCTGTCTATCAGTCTTTGAAACAGCAGTTGGACCAGGTTTATCGTCTTACCGGTTAAGCACACAAATAGCAGCGTTTAGAATTGCCGCAAAGCTCACCCACGCCATATAGGGGACAAGCAGAATTGCTGCCGGCCTTGAAACCTTCTGGAAGCTGATAATAGTCGCTGCTGTCGCCAGCCACAGCAGGACAATATCTCCAAATGCAATCAACGGCTGTTTCACACCGAAGAAAATCGGCATCCAAAGCGCGTTAAATACCAATTGAAGTATAAAGGCTGCTATTGCAATCCTGCCGGCCGCATTTGCAAGACCTTTTCGCCACACCAAAAAGACAGATACCCCTGTAAGCAGATAAAGGGCTGTCCAGACCGGAGCGAACACCCAGTCCGGCGGCGTGAATGCAGGTTTTTCAAGTGTTTGATACCAGCCTGACGAGTTTGTAAAAAGCGCCCCTGTAAATCCGACAGCTAAAACCACCCCGCAGCATATTATCAGTTTTACAATCTCGTTAGGTTTCACGATTATATTTTACCCTGCTCTTTACCCGCAGATAAACAAAAAAATGACAAATCCGTTGGATTTGTCATTCCCGCGAAAGCGGGAATCCATTATATTTAGCCCGCCGTTTCACGGCGGGTTTCGTTTCGTGTTTAGCCCCGCCACTCGGGGCGGGGTTGTTTAGCCGCCGCCACTCGGGGCGGCGTTATTCTTTCAACTTTCTACTCTCGATTTCCTATTCTCTCTTCCAATACCTGCCTTGCAAGGCTTTCTGCTATTATCTTATCTGCTCCTTTTTCGGCATAAGCCTTTATCAGTTTATCTCTTATTTCTTTTAGATAGTTTTCGTATTTCTGCACAGCCCTTTTGACGACAATTTCGCTCTTTGGCACTTTGATTATATATTCGCCTTCCTTCCTGGCGTACAGAATATATTTTGCTCTCTCTAAATTGCCGAATTCCAAAAGAACCGTTCTGCTTTCAGAGCAGATTTCAAATTTCCTGCCGAAGTTTAATTTTAGTTTCCCGCCCGGCAGTAATATTAATTCATATTTCATTTTCGCTTCTAAGCTTTTGAAGTATGCGTATGACGCCATTACTTTTTGAATATCGATTTTTTTCCGCACATCTCGGTGAGTCCGTCCGGTTATTCTTTTCCCCGGCCTGAATGGCAGGTCAGGCAAATTCTTAATATCAGCCAATTCCTTCTTCGCCTTAGCGCTTAAAAAATCTTCTGGAAATTTCTTTACCGGCTCTTCCGCAAAAAATTCTTTTGCGACTCGTTCCTTCAGTTCATATATAATCTGCTCTACTCGTTTTCTTTGTCTATCAGATTTCAAATCTGATATCCTTCTGATTCTAATAGACTTTACTTTCACCACTACTTATTAATTAATAAAATTACTCTACTTATTCTGATGTGAGATATAAAGTTAATCTAATAGTTTTTGTTTAAGCCATACCACTAACTCCTCACAAATATCGTTAACCGGCTTGCTACCATCAACTATTAAGTCCGCTAATCCTCGAATTGCATTATTAACTTCGGCTTCTGTGGCGTGGCTTTCGAGTTCTTTCAGTTGTTTTTTGTTTAAGTTCTTTTCGCTATCTAACCGTTTAAGGAGGATGTTTTCAGGCGTATCGACAAAAATGAGCACAAAATCATTAGAATTAATCAATTGTTTTAAGGTATTGATAACTTTAGTATGCCGAATTCCATCTACAACAACCGATTGACTCTTGGTGTTGCCATAACTACTTAAAACTCGTTTACAAAAACCTTCACAATCCGTATCAATCAGGGATTGTCCTAACTTTTGAAGTGACTCTCGATCTACAGAAAGACCTCTTTCTTTTGCAATAGTGCGAACACAATCTCCAAAACTTAGACAGGGCCAACCCAATATCTGCGATATCATTCTCGAGATTGTTGATTTCCCACTTCCTATTCGACCTGCAAAACCTAAAATTGTCATATTAATTCCTATTCATTAAACATGTCATAATTCTCTTGGATTCCATTAAGAACTACCCAACCACGACGATCTCTTTTTTTGCAGCTATATGGGGTTATTGAGCAAACATTCGATACTTTCATCAAAGTTGCAAATAAAGCATTTTTTCTTTCTTCCCAAAAGGAGGTATTATTTGCACAGATTGCTTTAGAAAATCTTTTGACATCTTTCCATGATTTTGGATCGAGCTCATAGAACCAGACTTGGCTTACTCGACACAATCCTAACACTGGGCCACCAGATTTCTTTAGAATAATGACATCTCCTTTATTAACATTTTTGTAGGGGGGACAGAAACGTGTAGAAAATCTTGATTCAACAGTTTTCTTGCCTTCAAGTATAAATCTTAGATACGGCTCAATAAATATACCCAAATGAAGGGATACAGAATTTTCTGTGAGGGCTTTTTCCAAATATCCCCCCCAAAAAGGACTATCCTCAACTGCCGATTGCACATGGGTTATCAATTTTAGATTCCATTCTGTCATTTATCATTCCCAATAATATTTACAAATATCAACGTGTTCTAAATGTAAAACCTCCAAGATCTGTTTTCTGGCAGCTTCTACCATAACTTTTTCTTCATAACTTAAACTTCTTTTGAAATATTCTTCAATTGTTTGGCAAGGGTCTACTTTTTGTGTAATACTTTTTAGTATATTTACAAAAGTAGCCTTACCTTTGCAAGAAAATACTCTATTGCCTGAGGTCCAAACATCGACACCCTTGCGTCTTGGGTCGCGTCTACTCACGGAAGGCAATATGTCACCGATTACTATAGAATCCAAACGTGGATCCATGAATTGTTCTTCATAATCACCACGAACTCGGATTCTAACATCTCCGGTTGAGTAATCATACCACTCATTTTGAGATTTTGGCATTTTAACAATAGCATCACCATTTTCATTATTAGAACGGAATATTATTAAGTCGCTCCTTCTCCACTCACAGGGTATATTTTTAATTCCTACAGCCGAAAGAGCATTGCGCTCAAAGGGAGGAGAAACATAAGATAATCTTAATTCACTTATTCCAACAAGAATAAGCCCCATTTCAGATGCCCAATCAAGAGTTTGCTTCCGTTCATGCTTGATATTTGGCCTAGTGCCATCTGCTGGAAATGACAGAAGAATGATGCCATTCTTTTTGATTAGTTTTGTGGAAATAGACAAAAAGGAGTGTATGTATTCAGGGTACCATGGCGGATCAACTATTACAACATCACCTTGGATAGAAAAATGAGCTTCAATGGATAAATCCCAACATTGAACTTGCGCCCTCGGTCTAAGAACAGCCAGCTTTTCTGCAATCAATGGGTCTGAATCAATTAAGATAAAATCTTCTTCTAAAAAATGTCTATCTAAATATTGCAGGACTGTTGGAGAACCTAAGAGAATAATCTTGCCCCTTGAATACTTGAGTAAACTGTAACAGGTTTCTAACAGAAAATTAACTGATTTGCGACTAAAACGCCAAGCAAAATCCAAAGGATGAGGGACTGGCAAACTTCGTGATAAAAAACCTGGATTTGTTGCCACGGTTGACTTACTTACATAATAGTTAGCTTTATCAAAGATTTGTTTAGGTATATATTGCATATCAGTTAGTCTTTGAATAGAAAGGAAGACATCTTGTGGGTAGACACCTGGTAAAGAAAGTAAAATATCGTCAAATTCTTGAATGCCTTTTCTGACAAGTTCAAGAATCCATTGATCAATCGTCCAATAATATTCCTTTTCTGTCTGCTTCATCAATTCTTAATTAAGTTTTATATCACTGATAGTTTTGTCACGCATTTCTTGAGGAAATCGTCTTTCTAATTCTTCTTGCCATCTTCTTACAACAATATACTGGTATTCCAAAGCTTTTTTTCTTATATGATCTAGACGTTGAATCATTGGTACAAAAGGTTTTATTTCTAATGGAACTGTACGAAGCGGTAAATTCTCATTTAACTCCTGTAGTCGTTCAATGAACTCATGTATCTTACGATCAATATTATCAATAGTTGGCGTTGTAAAAATTACATAAGCATATATATCTATTTTTGTTCTCAAAAGCTTCTTCATTAATTTAAATTGCTGCTGGAAAAGAGACTGTTCCATATTTGTATTGAAGCCAAATGACTGTTCATCGAAGCCTTTAAAGCAACCGACTCGCCCATAACTAGAATAATTTTCAATAGTCCCGCGTTGCGAATCAGTAAGAAATCTCCAGAAAAAGTCTGTACTCAAGTTGTCATCTGACCACAGATAAATACATGAAGATAAGTCTCGTTTTCTTATCTCATTCATCATCCATAATACCCACTCAGGGACCAATTCTGGCTGTCCGCCACTTAAGTCAATAATCTTAGGCAATTCATTTTGTTCAAGATATAAATCTATAAGTAATTTAGAATCACACCATTCAGAATGCTTAATGTCAGCTCTCATTAAGTTAGTTGGGACAAAACAATACCAACAATCAAAATTACATGCAGCACATTGAAATACTTGGGCTTCAAGCAAATCTGTCTTTGGCAATCCAAGAGCTTTACACGCTGGGTCCAACGGCAATGGATTCTCTGGCCAAGGTGACGTACTTTTCCGACGGAAGTGGTGTATCCGACCTAACCCATTACAATTTACTGGTTTTGTCAAATCTTGTTCTTGAAGTGAATTAGACATATTTGCTATCAATATTTGATTGGTATCTAATCTTATGATCTTACTTCGATGTTTTTCGGACATCCGATCAATATTCAATCTCATATGTTCTTAGCTCTCTGTTACAACTGTCGTAGATTACTATTTGCTTCTAATCGGTGGAACTTTTTCACCGTTCTCGGTAAGAAATGGTAACCGCTCATTTATGTAGCGAACTATTAACTCGGTAAAATAAGCTATTTCTTGTTCCGTTAGTGTCCGATCTGATGATATTCCATGCCAGTATTCCAAACATTTACGGCAACAGGTAGCTGTTGCATGTTGAGCATAACAAATGGGATTACCTGACCCTTCCCTTGGTGTTTGCCTGCCGTCATATGGAGGATTGGGGATTGCGATATGTTCTCGAATCTTTTTTTCAGCAGTAGTTCGAATACCAGCCTTACCCTTGCGATGAGCATAGTTTACTGCATGTTGGTCTATTTCTACATGCCACATATAATGTCGAAAATACTCATGCTTCAAGCTTTCAAATACATAGCTTATATTCTTTTTATCACACTTATAAACACAGTCCCAGTCTACTAATTCAATCCCACAATACCGACACTTTCCAAACTCATCTGAAACTTTCATCTTACGGTCCGGCTTGAAACAATGAAGATGACTTTCACAATTAGCACTAGTGCTTCGTTACTTATAAAATGATGATATACTGGTCTTCTTGCCGATATATCTTAAAACGGTATTTTGGTAAGGAGACTATTATGGCAAAAGCACGGTACATTGTTGAATTGACAAGTGAAGAAAGATATCAGCTTAAGCAGTTGATTAGTAAAGGTAGAGTCGCGGCTTACAAGCAACTGCACGGGCGGGTATTACTGCTGGCAGATCAGGGGCCCCATGGTGGCAAAAAGATGAGTGGCACGGCAATAGCTCATGCTCTTAACTGCGGCAAAGTCACGGTTGAGCGTATTCGTAAACGTTTTGTTATGGAGGGATTTGAAGCGGCGTTGGGACGAAAAAATCGTACCAATTATGAATACAAGCTCGACGGCAAAGATGAAGCTCATCTGATAGCCTTGGCCTGCAGCAAGCCGCCGAAAGGTCATAAAAGCTGGACGTTGCGTTTATTGGCAGACAAAATGGTAGAATTGAAGTTTGCCGATTCATTGTCTTATCAAACGGTAAGACGGACGCTAAAAAAAACGAGCTTAAACCGTGGTTAAATGAGCAATGGTGTATTCCGCCGAAAGCTAATGCCGAATTTGTCTGTTATATGGAAGATATATTAGATGTGTACCACAGGCCGTATGACAGTAAAATACCGCTTGTTTGTTTTGATGAAAGACCTGTGCAGTTGATTGGTCAATTACGCTGTCCCTTACCAGCAAGGCCCGGAAGAAAGGCTCGCCATGATTATGAGTACAGACGTAACGGCGTGGCGAATATTTTTATGATCTTCGAGCCGTTGAGAGGTAAAAGGCAATTACAGGTAACACAGCGGCGTACCAAACAAGACTGGGCAAAATGTGTTAAGTGGATGGTTGATGAGCTTTATTCTGATGTGGAAAAGATAGTTCTGGTGACGGATAATTTGAATACTCATACAAAAGCTTCGCTGTATGAAACGTTTGCACCTGATGAGGCCAAACGTATCGCTGATAAACTTGAGATACATTATACGCCCAAACACGGCAGTTGGTTGAACATGGCCGAGATTGAGTTGAGTGTTTTATCCAGGCAGTGTCTTAAAGAGCGTATGGAAAATTTTGAAAACCTGAATGGAGAGTGTAATGCTTGGCTCGAAAAACGTAACAGACAAGCTTCGAAGGTAGATTGGCGTTTTACAACAGAAGACGCCAGAATAAAACTCAAGAGGCTATATCCATCAATTTACGAGTAACAGAACACTAGTACTATGCTCGATAAGATAATAATTGGCTTTAAGATAAAACGTAATTTAGCTAATTTCGTCCGGATTACTTGGCGATGTGAGGGTGAAAAAAAGGAATGTAGACATAGGATAAAAATACTTCCGAGAATGCCCCCCATAAGTAGTGCAAAGAATGAACCGAATATTAAAACATCAACCCAGTTTCGGTGACCAAGTGCCGCATTAGAATAGATACTCATGCTAATAAAGCCGGACACACGGTCTCCAAGAATATTCACGATGCGCCAAGCTAATCCTAAAATGGGTTTAATAAAAACCAGTACAATTATTGATGCAATAATACTTGCAACAATGCTTTTACGTATAGGATCGTTAGTCATTTATGTTACCTTTCACCACACTGATTAACTTGTTTCGTACAAAAACCCAAACGTTTTGAGATATTTAATCTGCCCACAAATCAAAGGAGTAATCTCTAACAACAATTATACTACAGCCAAAGTGTGCAACAAGTAAAAAACCTTTGGCGAAACCTGCGAAAAAACTTTGCAGAACCAAGGAGAACTAAATAATGCTGCCATGCCAACAGTAAACACCTCGTACTTGTTAAAAATACATCATCGCCCCCGCCGAAGCGGAGAAATTTTAGTTTTGGGTTCTCAGCTTTTAGTTATAATGGAACAAAACAATAACGGTTGAAAGGGTATTCCAATGAAACCTAAACGTGTTATTAATTTGATTCTCGGTATAGCTTTAATAGCGATAGGTCTTTATTTTATCGTACAAAAGAAGTACGAAGGTTTTTTCCCAAGTGGGATAGGAGTCTCATTAGTGTATTTGGGATACAAACCTGGCCGCGTCGCGCTCCTTATCTTTGGGCATGTCTGCGTGGTCATCGGTTGTTATCTGGTTACGTGGGGGATTTATCTTTTGCCGCATTCGGAGCCGAAGACGACGCTGCTATACATATTGGGACGGCCTTTGTTCTGGGGACTTTTCTCCATATTTGGGGGCATTTGCGCCATCTATCACGGTTTCTGCAGGTGTATTTCCAAAGGCGATTTTGCCAAGTAATTGCGATATGGATTAGATAAAAGAGTCCTTTGCGCACGATTTGATTTGACACGGATTAACACAGGATTTATACTATTAATATATGGGAACGTTCTATACAGCATGTAAGATTGAAAATCACGTGAATAGGGCAAAAACCGCTCGTATTCCCAAACTTCTTGTAGA
>Ga0315291_10010274_pt1 | contig 11451 bp, 11 predicted proteins | sample YL17G12_20_MG_FD_203070 | JGI IMG/M metagenome (GOLD analysis project Ga0315291, IMG submission 203070) | Sediment microbial communities from Yellowstone Lake, YNP, Wyoming, USA - YL17G12_20 | ecosystem: Environmental > Aquatic > Freshwater > Lake > Sediment | place: USA: Wyoming | collected...
GTCAATGAGGGTTTTATAGATGCGGTCGCCGGAGCGGTTGTCGCCGAAGACGACAAATGTGTAAGGCCCTTTGTGCGCGCGGAGTTTCGCAAGGTTTGCATCCAGCTGTTTCGAAGCGGAAAATGCAATGGATGAATAACAAAAAAGCAGAAAAACAAGAAGCAATGAGAGGTGGAAGCTCGAAGCTGGAAGCTGGAAGGAAAATTTTCCCCTTCGAGCTTCGACCTTTGAGCTTCGAGCTTTTTGTATTATAGCCATCTCTTATATCTGAAATAGGATAGCATGCCGGCGATGATGACGCCCATGCCGCCGAGTGTGTAGATCCAGCCGTATGGGTGATCCAAGCCCGGCATGAATTTGAAGTTCATCCCGTAGTAGCCGACGACGACGCCCAAAGGCATCATGATCGTCGCTATGACGGTCAAGACCTTCATCACTTCGTTCATTTTGTTTGAAGCCTGCGACAGATATGCGTCCAGAAGGCTCGTCGTCAGTTCGCGAAAGCTGGCCGTCTTTTCGGACAATCTGTAAAGATGGTCATACAAATCACGCGCCAAAAGAAGGCCGTGCGGCGTTATTATTTCAAACTCGCCCAAAGCCATGCGGTTGATTACATCCAGCTGCTGCGTTGCGATCGATCTCAATTTCACTATGTCCTTCCGGAGGGAGAATATCCTCTGTAAATCGCTTTGCGACGGAGAATCAAAAATCGTGTCTTCGGCGGCGTCAAGTTTCGCCTCTACGCGATCCATCATCGGGAAATAGCTGTCTATCATCCTCCTCAAAATCGCGTGCGCAACGGCCTCCGCCCCCCTGCTGAAAAGGTGGGTCAATGTGGCAAGTTCGCCGTGGTAGGCATCGACCGCGCGGATACGATGCTGCCTTGCCGTCACAACATAATTTTTGCCGATGAATACATACAACTCATATGTCTTGAGTTTTTCCTCGCCCTCTTTGTCCAGCAATATTATGTCGTGGAGAATGACAAAAAGATTTCCCTCGTATTCTTCAACCTTGGGCAGCATGCGCGGATGCGACATGTCCTCAATCGCGAGGGGATGGAGCTTCATCACGTCTTTCAAAAAAGCCGTGTGTTCTTCTATGGGAGACGAGATATCTATCCAGAGCTGGCTCTTACCGTCGGAGAGCTTTTCCGCGACCTGCTCTTTCGTGATCTCAACCGCCTGCTCACCCGGAACACATGCATAGGCCTTGAACACAAAACCCCCTAACAATTAACCATGGATTATTGACCTAGAACTTAAGTCGAGTCAATGGTCATAGTCAACAGTTGAAAAGTTGACAAAAAGGGAAGGTTCGACTATGCGACGCTTTGCCAATTTAAAAAGAGAAAGGGTTTTTATGAATACTGTGCTTGAGCGAAAGCAGCTTGCCGAAAATGTAGTGCGCTTGAAGATCAAGGCCCCGGTTATCGCTTCGAAAAGAAAGGCCGGCCAGTTCGTAATTGTACGCGCTCATCAAGACAAAAGCGAACGAATCCCCCTCACTATTGCCGACGCCGACCCGAAAGAGGGAACGATTACATTGGTCTTTCAGGTTGTGGGAAAGAGCACCGCAGACCTCGCCAACCTGAAGGCAGGCGACGCCATCCACGATCTCGTGGGACCGCTCGGCAAACCGACTCATTTAGAAAAATTCGGCCATGTTGTCTGCATCGGCGGCGGCATCGGAATTGCCCCCATGCATCCCATTGCACAGGCGATGAAGACCGCCGGCAATCGCGTCACCTCAATCCTCGGCGCCCGCACAAAGGACCTGCTGATTATGGAGGAGGAACTCAAACGCGCGTCGGACCGCGTTATCATAGTCACCGACGATGGGTCATACGGCGACCAAGGATTTGTCACCAATGCGCTGGAAAAGCTCATACCTAAGGAACGGGTCGATCTTGTGGTTGCCATCGGTCCCGCAATCATGATGAAGATGGTCTGCAAGGTGACGGAATCACATAAAATAAAAACGGTCGTCTCCCTAAATACAATCATGGTCGACGGCACCGGCATGTGCGGCTGCTGCAGGGTTGCGGTAGGGGGAACGACCCTTTTTGTCTGCGTTGACGGCCCCGAGTTTGACGGTCATCAGGTCGACTTTGATGAGATGATGAAACGCATGCGCACATATCTTCCGCAGGAGAAATTATCCTTTGATCTTTACAAAAGTCACACCCACAAAGAGGGGTGCGTCTGTAAAACCTCGCCAGTCCTTCCGACTACGGCGGGCAAATGAGAGGTAAAAAATGGCACTGACACCTGCAGAACGCATGAAGATCCCCCGCCAAAAGATGCGGGAGCAAACCCCTGAAGAACGAAGAAAAAATTTTAAAGAAGTTCCTTACGGCTACAATGAGGAGCAGGCGGTTTTGGAGGCCAGCCGCTGCCTGCAGTGCAAGAAATTCACATGTGTCGAGGGCTGCCCTGTCGAGGTGGACATCCCAAAATTTCTTGATCAGATCGCAGGGCGTGATTTCGAAGGCGCTATCAAGACAATCAAAACAACGAACCTGCTGCCCGCCGTTTGCGGCCGCGTCTGTCCCCAAGAAACCCAATGCGAGATACAGTGCGTGGTCGGAAAAAAGGGGGCCCCGATTGCAATAGGGGCGTTAGAAAGATTTGCGGCCGATTGGGAGCGCTCTCACGGCGGTCCAAAAGCGCCGACTATAAAGGAAAAGACCGGCAAACGTGTTGCGGTGGTAGGCGGAGGACCCGCTGGACTCACCGTCGCCGGGGATCTCATACAAATGGGCCACTCTGTTACGGTCTTCGAGGCGCTACATCGTTTAGGCGGCGTGCTCATGTACGGCATCCCGGAATTTCGTCTGCCCAAGGAAATCCTCGATGCGGAAGTGGGCTTCTTAGAAAAGTTGGGGGTCGAATTCAAAGTAAACGCGGTCATCGGCAAGCAATACACACTGGATGAATTATTTGAGCAGGGATACGATGCTATTTTTCTGGGTACCGGCGCCGGCCTGCCGTATTTTATGAACATACCGGGTGAAAATCTCTGCGGCGTATACTCCGCCAATGAATATCTGACCCGCTCGAATCTAATGGGCGCCTATAGTTTTCCGGAGAACGATACGCCGATTGCGGTATCCAAGAATGTCGCCGTTATCGGCGGAGGGAATGTGGCCATGGATTCGGCGCGCACCGCAAAGAGATTGGGAGCGGAGAAGGTCTACATAATTTACCGCAGATCCGAAACGGAAATGCCGGCACGTGCCGCCGAGATTCATCATGCAAAGGAGGAGGGAATCATCTTTAACCTCCTTATGAACCCCACACGTCTCATCGGCAACAGTGACGGCTGGGTCACCAAAATGGAATGCATCAAAATGGAACTTGGTGAGCCGGACAGTTCAGGGAGGAGACGCCCTGTTCCGATCAAGGGATCGGAATTTGAGATGGATGTTGATTGTGTCGTCGTCGCCATAGGCAACGGCCCGAATCCATTAGTGCCTCACAACACGCCGGATCTTGAGACGACCAAGTGGGGAAATATTGTTGCCGACCCGAAGACCCAAAAGACTTCGAAACGGGGTGTCTTCGCCGGCGGAGATATTGTGCTGGGTGCTGCGACCGTGATCTGGGCAATGGGGGATGGCCGAAGGGCAGCCAGGGCGATAGATGAATATTTGAAAACGAAAGTTTGGTGAAAAACAGGAGAACGCGATGAAAAAAAACTTTGCAGAGGAATTGATCGGGCATGCGGTCAAGCGTGAAGAAGATGCCTACCGGCTTTACACTGACGCGGTCAAAAAGGTTGCACGGCCGGAGGTGAAGAAATTTTTTTCGGAACTCGCCGCTCAAGAGCTGGAACATAAAAAGACACTTTTAAATCTTGATCTTAACAAGTTGGAAAAGATCGAACCCAAAAAAATGTCCGACCCGAACCTTTCATTTCTTGTAGCAGAGGTTGAAAAATTATCGGAAGGATCGTCAGTCCAAGATGCACTCCTCTATGCCATCAAAAGAGAGGATGAATCCTACCGCTTTTACAAGGAATTTGCCCAGCTTGCGGAGGAGGGGGCATTGAAAAAGGTATTCGAGAATCTCGCCACTATAGAGATGCGACATAAGACAAGCCTGGAAGAAATGTACGAACAGAAGATCTACATCGAGTACTGACCTATCATCCATTAGGAGAGCTGGGACATCATGACCGAAGATGAATTCATGAAAGTCGTCGAGGAGGCAATCGATACGCTTCCGGACGAGTTTAAAAACCACATCAAAAATGTGGAGATCGTGATTGCCGACCATCCGGATAATTTTCAGACCTCCAAGATGAAGCAAAAGTATAAGACCGACCGGCGGTTCACGCTGCTTGGTTTATATGAGGGCGTTCCACTCAAGCACAGAAGCGTGTTCGCAACGCCAGGCCTGCCAGATCGAATCACACTGTTCCGCAAATCCATAGAGGAATTCTGCTCGACACACGAAGAGATGGTCGACCAGATCCAGCGCACTTTTCTCCATGAAATCGGCCATTATTTCGGCCTGTCTGACAAGCGCCTGCGTGAATTAGGCTTCTAATTTACCGCGGAGCACGCAGAGTCCGCGGAGAAAATACTTGGTTTTCCTCTGCGTTCTCTGCGAACTCTGCGGTGAATTAAAGCGCCAACTTCAAACGAATAGTAAACTTCTTCCCCATCCTGACGGGATTGTAGGATTGCTTTGCGCGGCGGAGGCCCGGGATTCCCAGATCCTGCTCTCGGTTGATCCATTTATATTTCGGATCGATCGAAGCCGCGAAACGCTGATTGATGAACTGATATATCCCCCTGAAAGAGTCGTCCGCCTTCTCGACGTGAACAACGTATGTGTCGTCATTGAGCGGCTCTCCCATCGTTATTCCTATAATTTTACCCTCGAAACGCACAGCAGCGCCGCTCAAGCGCAGGATTTCAAAGTATGAAAGCATATTGTATATCGCGCACTGTTCGCGCGAAAGCTTCGGATCCTTCTCGCACTCGCGCGTCTTGCACCAGCTGTGCTCGAATTTGAGCGCCTCTTCGATTGTCGCAACCGTCAGCGGTTCAAATCCGGCGTCGTATTTCCTCTCAAACTGGCGAAGGAGATTTTTCTTGTCGTGAAACCTGTTGCCGGCGAGGTTTACCAAATCGTCGCGGGAATAAACGTAATCGAACTGGTCGGGCTCCTCTTCTACCAGAAGATTGGGCGAGAACGAAGACAATGATGCCGCAATCCTCTCATCAGCGCAGTGAAAGTGATCGCCGACTTTTTTTTCGATAACATCTTTGAGAATGGAAAAAACCTCTTTGCCTTCGAACCGCCCTATCGGCGGATACAAGCCTCCCTTTCCGCAGGTTTTCGTGAGCACGAGCAGAAGGTCGCCCCTGCGTGAAATTTGAAAGTCATACTCATGCATCCATGCAAAGAGATTCGTAAAGGTGTATTCCGAAATTACCGGCGGATAATCTTGAAAGAGCTTGTGAAAAACCGGTCCGTCATTGATCCGAAGTTTTCGAAATTCAGGAAACAGTGGAATGTTGTGCATTGTTTTTAGTCCTTAAATATAAAACCAGTCCGGTGATGAGGCATATCACGCCGCTGCCGGCAACCGTGACCGGCGCTCCAATCGCTTCAGCGACCGCGCCGCCGGCAATCGAACCGATAGGCGAAAGTCCGAAGAATGTGACGGTGAACATGCTCATCATCCTGCCGCGCAGCTGATTGGGGACCTCATGCTGCAAAAAAGTGTTGGCCGACGAAAAAAGCATCGTCAAAAAGAATGCGGCACAGCCGAGTATCGCTATCGCCGCATAGACGCTTTTAAGCCACGCAAATATTATGATAAAAACAGAAAAGGCAATCGCGGAGCGATTGATGAGTTCATAGAGCCCATCGGGACCTTGACGCCTCGCAAGATAGAGCGCGCCCACCATTGCGCCGACGCCCGATGCGGACATGAGCCAGCCCAGAGAGAGTGCCGTCCCGCCGTAAATCTTTCCGACGAAGAGCGGTAAAAGTGAAATGTAGATCATGCCGATGCCGCTGATGATGGTGACAGTGAGAAGCGCCGCCCTGACCTTCGGCCTTGCCCACACGTAACTTAAACCCTCCTTTATCGCCTGCGTGATAGATTGGCCGTTCTGGTCCTGCTTTGCAAGTTTCGCGCGGTCTATGACGAGGAGCGCGACGATCAAAAAAATGAAGCTCACGGCATTGACCGCAAAGCATGCGGACTCCCCCCATATGCCGATGACAAATCCGGCGATGACAGGGCCCACGATCCTCGTCGAGTGTATCATCGCGGAATTTAGGGCCACGGCGTTCAGCAAATGCTCGCGCCCGACCATGTCCATCACAAACGCCTGGCGCAGCGGAAATTCAAACGCATAGACAAAGCCCAGCATCAGCGACAAAACGACTATATGCCAGAGCTCGACCAAACCAAAATATGCAAGAATGGAAAGTATAATCGCCTGAAGCATGCACACGGTTTGAGCGAGTATCAAAAGCGGAAGGCGGGGATAACGATCGGCGACAAAACCGCCGACGAGCCCCAAAAAAAGCACGGGTATCTGTGTGGCAAAGCCCACGAACCCAAGCCACCATGCGGATTCGGTCAACCTCCACACCAGCCATGAAAGTGCTATCGCCTGCGACCATGTCCCCAAAAGGGAGAGCGATTGGCCGATAAAAAAGAGCCTGAAATTTTTGACAGAAAGCGTGCGGAAGGCATAACGCCATGTGCGGGGTGCAGCAGTCGGAACAGAAGGCATTTCCATACTAATTTCGTATCAAGAGAAACCAAAAATAGCAATGGCTTCAAAACATTGCGAAGAAGCGTGGCGCGGGGGTGCCTCAAGCCTGATGGACAAATTTCCTGCGGGAAAGCGGGCTTTGGAGCTGCGCCACGGATCCCTGTGCGCCGGGGCTGTGGTATCGCTTGCGGCTTAGTCTCCGGCTGCACGATTTTGTAGCTGTCTCGGTTTGGCTCGACTCGTGAACTCGCCCGCCTACGCCTTATATAATTACAGCGCTTTTTAGCTCCGGCGTGCTCAAACAGCACGAGTCGTTGTGCAAGACATGGTTCTCTCAAGGCACAACCGCCAAACCTCGCAGACAAAATCGGCATCCTCCGACATGCCGCAATCGACACCACATCCCCGCCACACAGGGCCCCATGTTGTAGTCATTAGCATCAAGGCAAGAAACGGTATGCGGACCACGGATCGTGTTATTCAAGATACTGCGAAGTGGCGTGATGCGGCGGTGTCTTCGAGCGGCGTCGAGGACGCTGGGTCTAAGCCATATAAAGCCCAGCGCCCGCAGTCGCAGGCGATTTTCCGGCGTATGAGGAAAATCGCCGTAAGCGAGAAGACACCGCCGCATCACGCCACTTCGCAGTAAGTTGGAGAAAGCTGCCGTGTTTCGCATACACTTCGCGCCAAAATATTGGCGGCGGCAGAATTTTGACTAAGCATTCAACCCGTTTGCATTTTATGGCACAGGCAGCTGAAACATTGCCCTATAATATCATATAGTTAGGCGCGATATGTGCGCCGTTTTTGGGGCAGTTTGTGGCACACGTTTTGCTCCCTTAAATGGTGGTTATAAGGGGGAGTAACTTATGAAAAACAAGAGATCGCACGCGTCGTTCGTTGAGAACTTGCGGCACAAGGTCAGATCGTTGAAGAAACTACGGCCGCAGGACGTCCACGTTTTTACAATAGATGCAAATTACGGACATTATCAGATCGTCATCGGGCCTAAGAAGGGCCACAACCAAAGGGACGTCGAAATCACCGGTGAAATACATCACCTGTTCGTTTCTCCCTATTCAATCACCGCCAATCCCACAAGGCACGAAATTTATGAAAACATGAAAAACACTATTATTATGCGCAATCTTGAGATCCATCTCCACGATCCCAAAGGCGACGGGAAAAATCTATTGATGAAGGATTGTAAGGCGCATCCGCGTGAATATATCAATCTCGCCGGCAAAAACGGCCTGCTTCTGATGAAACACATCGAAGGAAGCAGGCGTCTATCGCATGCCGCATACAAAATTATTCAGGAAGATATTTTGCGTTCGCTGAAAAAGGAAGAAAAAAGGGTCACTTAATCAATTTGAGCTTCAATTCCGTCAACTGATCATCCGACACATCGGAAGGGGCGCCGCTCATAAGACAAGAGGCGCTTGTCGTCTTCGGGAAAGCGATGACGTCGCGTATCGACTCCGAATTGCAGAGGAGCATGGCGAGGCGGTCAAATCCAAGCGCGATCCCGCCGTGGGGAGGCGCGCCGAACTCAAGCGCCTCGAGCAGGAATCCGAATTTCGCCTGCGCCTCGTTTTCATTTATACCCAAAACCTTGAAAACGCGCGATTGCAGCTCGCGGCTGTGGATACGAATCGATCCGCCGCCGATCTCGTAGCCGTTGAGGACGATATCATAGGCCAAAGCACGCACCTTTTCAGGATGGCTCTCCAGAAGGGCCGTATCATCGGGATCGGGAGACGTAAACGGATGGTGGCACGCAACGTAGCGCTTCTCTTCAGGGCTCCAGTCGAGCAGCGGAAACTCCGTAACCCACAGGAAATCAAAATGTTCGTGATCAATTAGCCCTAAGCGTTCCCCGATATGGATGCGCAAATTTCCAAGCGCGTCGTCGACGATCTTCGGCTTGTCGGCGACGATGAACACTGTGTCGCCCTCTTTTAAATTCATCGCCTGTGTCAGCTTTTGTTTCTCATCTTCACTTAAAAACTTCGCAATCGGCGATTGCCATTTATCCTTCTGGACCTTGATCCACGCAAGACCCTCGGCGCCGTAACCTTTAACGAACAGGGAGAGCTCATCTATGACTTTTCGCGAAATATCCTGTCCGGAAATCGCAAATCCCTTTATGCGGTCCCCCCTTGCAACGCACTCCGCAAAGACCTTGAAGCCGGACTTCCTGAATATGTCCGTCACTGTAACGAGCTTGAACGGGATGCGGCGGTCCGGACGATCAGTTCCGTAATGTTCTTTGGCCTCCGCATATGAAATCCTGTCAAACGGCGTCTTGATGTCTTTGCCAAGGACCTCTTTGAAGACCGACTGAAGCATCCCTTCAATCAGATGGTAGATGAATTCCCGATCGATGAAAGACGCCTCGATGTCGATCTGCGTGAATTCCGGCTGGCGATCCGCCCGCAAATCCTCGTCGCGGTAACACTTCGCAATCTGGAAATAGCGGTCGCAGCCCGCGACCATCAGGAGCTGCTTGAAAAGCTGCGGCGACTGGGGAAGGGCAAAAAACTTTCCGGGCTGGACGCGCGAAGGCACAAGATAATCGCGCGCGCCTTCGGGCGTGCTCTTCGTGAGGACCGGCGTTTCAACCTCCAAAAATCCGTTTTCGCTCAAATAGCGGCGCACAATTTGCGCGGAATGGTGGCGGACCCAAAGGCTTTTCTGAAGCTTGGGGCGCCGAAGATCTAAATATCTGTATTTCAAACGGACGTCTTCAGACGCATCGACTTCATCTTCGATCAGAAACGGCGGCGTCTTTGCGGTGTTCAAAATTTCTAGGCGGTTCACGTTGACTTCAATCTCGCCTGTTTTCATCGCCTTGTTGATTTGCCCTTCGGGCCTCTTTGCAACCGCGCCCTCCACCGCGATCACATATTCAAAGCGGAGGCTGCCTGCAAGATCGCAAACATCTTTCGGCGCCGACTGCGGATTTACAACTATTTGGGTCACACCGAACCGGTCACGAAGTCCCAAGAAGATAAGGCCGCCGAGGTCGCGACGCGAACCCACCCATCCGGTCAGGATAACCTGTTTGCCATCATCTTTGGCGGTTAATTCGCCACATGTATGCGTTCGCTTCATTATCCCCCGATCGATACAAAGTGCATCGGCAATTCCGCCAATTTCACTTCATGCTGCGTCTTCGCGCGCATGTCGCGCACAACCGCATGGCCTTTCGCAAGCTCGTCTTCTCCGATTATCACAACCGATTCCGCGCCAAGCTTATCCGCGCGGCGCATCTGGCTTTTTAAGGACTTTGCGCCGAAATCCCACTCCACGCGCACGCCGTCCTTGCGCAGCGTCTGAATCATCGGCAAAATCTTCTCCGCAACTTTTTCGCCCAGGACCGCAAAATAAACAAGATCCTCCTTGCGCTTGGGTTTGCCGTGATGCTGCTCCATGAGAAGAACTAACCTCTCGACGCCGATTGCGTATCCGACCCCCGGCATATCCGGTCCGCCCAAGTCGCGGACGAGGCCGTCGTAGCGGCCGCCCGCGGCGACCGCGTTTTGCGCACCCAGCTTCGTCGTCGTGAACTCAAATGCGGTGCGCAGATAATAATCAAGGCCGCGCACGATCCTCTCATTCACAACGAACGGAATATTTATATTTTTCAGTCCGTCCTTCACGCCGTCGAAATGCGTTTTGCATTTTTCACACCAGAAATGGCCGATCGTCGGGGCGTTTTTCAGCTCCTCAATGCAGGATTCCGTTTTGCAGTCGAAGACGCGCAGCGGATTTCGATCAATCCTCTTTTTGCAATCATCACAGAGACGCTCGCTCCTGTCCTTCAAATATTTCACAATCTCTTTGTTATAGCCCGGACGGCACTCATCACAACCGATTGAGTTTATCTCAAGCTTCACGCCTTCAACCTTGAGCTCATCCATGAGATGGACAAACGTAGCCATCGTTTCAACATCGCCCATGGGCGAATCGACGCCGAAAAGCTCGAGGCCAATCTGATGAAATTCGCGCTGACGCCCCTTTTGCGGCCTCTCATAGCGATACATGGGGCCCATATAATAGTAGCGCGCAACGGGATCGGTCACCGCCGCACCCGATTCAATGTATGCCCTGACGACAGATGCGGTCCCCTCGGGACGGAGCGAGATGGGATCGCCGTTTCTATCCGTGAAACTATACATCTCCTTTTCGACAACGGCTGTCGTTTCGCCGACGGAGCGGACAAAAAGGTCGGTCGCCTCAACGACCGGCGTCCGGACCTCATCGTATCCGTATGTGGAAAAGACTCGGCGTGCTGCCGCCTCCAAGTCGTTCCAGAGGTGCGAATCTGGCGGCATGACGTCATACATTCCTTTCACGGCTGCAATTTTTGCCTTCGGTTTATCCATTAAACGACTTTGTATCAGACGGAAGCACTGCCGTCAATGCGTCGCAGTCGCGTGTGGGGAAGCTTTCTCTGCGGCGCGAAGGATATACGGACCCCGACGGCTTTCGGCACTCTTTTTTTGTGCTCCCCTCTCAACTTGGGTGATGCAGTATATCTGGCAGCTCACGGTGGATCAAAAAAAAGAGTCCCTACGCCGCCGTGGTCCGCATACCGCTTCTTGCCTTGAAGCTTCCCCAAACCGTTATTCAAAGTGTTGCGGAGGGGCGTGGCGCGGGGGTGTTTTCGAGCGGCGTTGAATTGCGCCGACAACTAA
>Ga0315291_10010276_pt1 | contig 11449 bp, 7 predicted proteins | sample YL17G12_20_MG_FD_203070 | JGI IMG/M metagenome (GOLD analysis project Ga0315291, IMG submission 203070) | Sediment microbial communities from Yellowstone Lake, YNP, Wyoming, USA - YL17G12_20 | ecosystem: Environmental > Aquatic > Freshwater > Lake > Sediment | place: USA: Wyoming | collected...
GCCCCCGAGAAGGACTGGGATTGGCCTCCCGACTGGCAGCTCGACCGCGGGCCTTGCCGTGTCGAAGCGACCGGCGCCGGGTCATTGCGCCTCATCGGCGCGCCGAGCAGCAAGCACGGCATCCGCTTTGACCGCGAGATAACCCTCGCGCCCGAGGGCAGCCACCTCAGTATCGTGCAGACGGCCGTCAACGTCTCGGACAAGCCGATCACGGCGTCCATCTGGGACGTGACCCAGGTACGGGCGGACTGCGTCGGCTTCGTGCCGCTCGGCCCGGGCGCCGCATACCGCACGGGCGAAGGCGGCCCTCCCGATGAGCAGTGGTCCAAGGTGGACGACATGCTCTTAGTGAAGCCTGCCGGCAAGAACGGGAAGGTGTTCATCTCCGGCCCGCCGGCGTGGCTGGGCTGCAAGCGTGGCGGCGCGCTCTTCATCAAGGCATTCGACATGGCGTCGGCGCCGCCGCCCGAGCCCGAGACTCCGCGGGAGGTCTACACCGGCGACATGGGCTACACCGAGCTGGAGATCGTCGGCCCGGCCGTGCCACTGAAGCCAGGCGAGACAACGACCCTGAACGAGAACTGGTATCTGCTGCCGGCCGGCGCCGAAGCGGCTACTGACGCGGGGCTCATCAAAGCCGTGCACGAGAAGGCGCAGCATCTCGGGCTGAAGTGAAGCCCGGTGGCACGACGCGCTTAGTGGCCTGTTTAGCGAACGTTAGTGTGGTTTGGTGTGTGCGACGGATGGCCGCCGGCATGTCGTCCTGAGCGCGCCATAGGCGGGCGCGTGAAGGACCTCGTCGTTCCTGACCCGGGCACGGCGAGATTCCCTCCAGAGGCGGGCAAGCTTCGTCCCGCAACTGCGAGACTCAGAATCACACGCAAGAGGGCGGCGCGGTCCCGCAGCCCCCAAGCTATCTCGCCTAACAAGCCTCTAGTAGGCGCGGGCGAAGACGGCCTTCTTCTCCGCGTCGGCACCGCAGACGACGCACGGGCAGGAGATGCGCCGTTCGCAGGAGCAAGCAACGGCTACCCTTGGGCCCGCGGGGATGATACGGTGAGCGCCACTTGATCCGCCGCCGAGCGAACGGCAGAATGCCACCTGTCAGCGCCTTCTACAGAGGGGGCTCCATGCAGATCCTGGGTATCCTTCAGGCGGAGACTTGGGTGGGGTCCATACAGGCTCTTGGCCTTCCGGGCCTTGCAGGCGTGCTGCTGGGCTGGCTCTTGCATCACTGTGGACGGCGCTGGGGCAAGCTCCACGTGATGGTCCAGTCTTTCTGCTTCCAGGGCACAGCAACTACGCCGGAGCAAGCCAAGCCCCGAAAGTCCGGGGTGCCTCTATCTGAAGCGACGGAATCCGCTGAGTGCCAGATGGAGGTCGTCGTTTACAACACTAGGGAAATCCCTGTGGTGTTTCGCAAGGCGGAGTTGCTCCTCAAGGACGGCTCGGGTGCCGCGCTGGCGAGAAAACCGATCTACCGGCGAGAGCCAACCGGGAGCACATACCCTGAAATGGCCGTGAACGTGCTCCCCAATCAAGCACTGCACCTCTACTGGCAGGTCCTATTCTCGAAGAACGAACTGCCAAAGATCACTGGCACACGGTCCTGCTGCGTTCAGATCGAACATGGCGCCAGCAAGCGCCCGCATGTAGTCTTTGACGGCGAGCTTAAGGGTACCGACTGCAGCGTCGTAACGGCACACTCGTGTGTTAGGCGGTTGATGAAGTACGTGTGGTCTATCGCACAGCGTGGCAGGAGCTAACAAGCCACTGCGAGCCCCGGGCGGCTCTATCCTGGCTAGCCCGTGTCGGCGGGCCTCAGATCTTCGCATTGACCGCGAGCAAGATGGAGTGGGCTACTCCAAGAAGCGTCGCAGACCACTCCCGCATGTGGGTCAAACGCCGGGGGACGCGTTTCCGGCGCTGACCTTCTGGATCCGCGTCCATCTCGTGGATGATGCTATTCCTGACGTCGAATATGTGCGTAAGGTCCCTTGGCTCCACACCGAGCTTCTTCGGATCTAGTCCAAGGGCAGCTGCAACCTTATAGACTTGGTCCTTTGACTGCAGGCTCTGCCCAACTAGCGCCTCGATGTATAGCTCTATCACCTTGTCGCGGGGTGACCGTGCAGTGAGAACGGGCGCGAGGAACTTGGGAGGCCCTTGGTCCGACGGGTCGTCGCCAGCGCCCCGAAGTTTGCTCTCAGCAAACTTCTCCAAAGCAGTGCGCGCATCGACATCCCTATCCACTAGCTTGGGAAGCGCGTCTTTGATGAGACGTTTGAGCGTAGCGTCCAATCCGGCTCCTGCCATGACGAGCATGGCGCGCAAGAGGTCCTGCTCCTGGTCAGTCAAGGTGCCTCGCGGCAGCTTGGCGACCTGTCCTGTTCTGGGCGAGGCCCGTTCGGTACGCAACATGTCGCAAGTCTCGCGCAGCGAGGTCGCAGATTCGTTGGCATACCGAAGGATCAGTAGAGCAGCCTGCACTTCCCCGCGGGGGTCGACAGGCCCCTCCAACGTTGCGAGCATCTCGCGCGCTGTCGCAGGTGTTTCCTCAAGTCCCATGTTGCCTCCGACGCTGACCAGAGCAAGCACGGCCTGACCACGGCAGCAAAGCGTATCCCGGATCCGAGCCCGGTGCAAGCCCCTAACGAGCCCGGCTGATCAGAGCGACGCCAAGGGCCCCCGGAAGGCACAACTCGCTCAGCTTGCGGGGCTAGGCGGCATCATCGCGCTCCGCGAGGCCCGCTATGACCGCCCAGGCTGCACTGTGTTCGCACTGATGAGTGCAGCGCAGATATCAGGGCCGGCCAGCTCAGTACGCGCGGGCGAAGACGGCCTTCTTCTGCGCGTCGGCGCCGCAGACGACGCACTTCCCCGCGCCGCCCGGCTCGTCGAAAGGAATGCAGCGGATCGTGGCCGTGGTCTCCTCCTTGACCTTCGCCTCACAGTCGCGCGAGCCGCACCACCACGCCCACGCAAACCCCTCAGCGACGGCCGCGCACAGCTCCTCGTAGGTCGCGGGCTCACGCGTGTGCGCGGCCCGGAACGCCACTGCCCTGTCGAAGAGCGCCGCCTGGACGGCGTCGAGCGCATCCCGGACGCCGCCCGCAAGCTCGCTCATGCGCACGGTGCTCTTGCCCTCCCGGCCGGGCCTATCCCGCCGCGCCAGGACGACGTGCTCCCCCGCCACGTCGCGCGGGCCTATCTCAATGCGGAGCGGCACGCCCCGAAGCTCCCAGTCATTGAACTTGAAGCCGGGCGTGAGCTGGTCGCGGTCGTCCAACTTCACGCGGAAGCCCTTCAGGTCCGCCCGCACTTGCTCGGCCGCGGGGATCACGAGCGCCTTCTCCTCGTCGCTGTGCCAGATGGGCACGATGACGGCCTGGTACGGCGCGAGGCGAGGCGGCAGGATGAGGCCGTTATCGTCTCCGTGCGCCATAACGATAGCGCCGATGAAGCGCGTGCTCAGCCCCCAGCTCGCCGTCCAAACGTGCTCCAGGCCACCGTCCGCCGTCTGATACGTGATCTCGAAGGCCCGGGCGAAGTTCTGCCCCAGGTCGTGCGACGTCGCAGACTGGAGCGCACGGCCGTCTCCCATCATGGCCTCGATCGTGTAGCTCGCCACGGCCCCGGCGAACTTCTCGCTCTCGCTCTTTTTCCCCTCGATGACCGGCACGGCCGCCTCAGTCTCGGCGAAGTCGGCGTAGACGTCCAGCATCCGGCGCACCTCCGCCTCGGCCTCCTCGCGGGTAGCGTGCGCGGTGTGGCCCTCCTGCCAGAGAAACTCCGTGGTCCTCAGGAACAGGCGCGGCCGCAGCTCCCAGCGCACCACGTTCGACCACTGGTTGATGAGCATGGGCAGGTCGCGATAGCTGCGGATCCACTTGGCGTACATATGCCCGATGATGGTCTCGGAGGTCGGGCGCACTACGAGCGGCTCTTCGAGCTGCTTGCCTCCTCCGATGGTGACGACGGCGAGTTCAGGCGAGAAGCCCTCGACGTGGTCGGCTTCCTTCTCCAGGAAGCTCGCCGGGATCAACAGCGGGAAGTAGGCGTTCTCGTGGCCGGTCTCCCGGAAGCGCCGGTCGAGGGCGGCCTGGATGTTCTCCCAGAGGGCGTAGCCGTAAGGGCGGATGACCATGCAGCCGCGCACGGGGGCGTAGTCGGCGAGCTGCGCCTGCTGCACGATCTCGTTATACCAGCGGGCGTAGTCCTCGCGGCGCGATGTCAACCCCTTAGCCAATGTCGTTCACTCCCCCGGGAACCGCTGCCATGAAGCGCGTCACGCGCGGCGAAGGCAAAGGTGAGAAGGCAAGAAGGCAGAAACAGCGCCAACCGGATGTCTGATCTGCAGAGCTCAGCCAGCCTTCCGCTTCGACCGCACAATGATCGAAGCAATGATGGCGGTAATCTGCTCCGTCTCGTCCACCAAGGAAGTCAGCCGGTTCGCTGGAACCAAGCCCGACTTCGCGAGCAGCCGCAGCCAGTAGAGGCTCTCGTTGGCCTCTTTAAGCGCAATGGCGTACTTGTGGACGAAGTCGGCGCGCGTCTCGCCCGACTGCGCCTCCGCGACGTTCGCGGCGACGGATGTCGCCGACCGCAGGTACTGGCGGCCGACGATCCTGGCAGCGCCCCCACGGAGGGCTCGGAAGAGCTTGACCGCGCGCACGCCGTAATCCAGTGTACGCTCCGCGATGTCAGCGGGCGGCTGCTCCACGTGCTTGCCGCTCATCTGTGAGCTTCGTCCCTTCTGCTCTCTGCCTTTTGCCCTTTGCCTTCAGCCTTCTGTCTTCACTGGATGCCCAGTCTCGCCTTGATCTCCTTCAGGAGCTTCACGCCCGCCTTGATGTCGGCTGTCTGGCGCTCGCCGCTGATCTCGCGCTCTATGGTGAGCGGCCCGCCGTAGCCGAGTTCGTTCAGGATGCCGACGAAGCGTTCGATGTTCACGTCGCCCTGGCCGAGGGGCACTTCCTTGCCCCAGTCCACGCCGGGCTTGGCGCTCCACGTGGCGTCCTTGCAGTGGCAACTTTTGACGTACTTTCCTACCTTGCGCAGGGCCTCCAGGGGCTCCCCGCTGCCATACAGGACCATGTTGGCCGGGTCGAAGTTCACGGCGAGGTTGGGCCGGTCCACCGTCTCCAGCACGCGCAGCAGTGTGTCCGCAGTCTCCTGGCCCGTCTCCAGGTTCATCGTGATCCCCAACTCGCCGCAGTAGCTCGCCACGTCCTGAATGACCTTCGTGACGTCCGCGAAGTCCTTGGAGGCCCGGTCCTCGCTCACGAACCCCACGTGGATGCCGATGCCCGGCGCGCCGAGCCAGGCGGCGAACTGCGCGATCTCCCTGGTCTGCTGCACGCGTTCGGCCCGCGTGGCGGCGGGGACAAGCCCCACAGTCTGCCGCACGATGGGGACGGTGTCATAGCGCTCGCCCGCGAAGCCGCAGAAGACCAGACTGACCTGGATGCCGGCCTCGGAGAACTCGTCGGCAATCTCCCGGGCGCGCGTCTTCGTCCGGTCGGCCGGCCCCGGCGTGCTGAGTTGAACGGTGCTCAGGCCGACTTGGAGCACCTTGTCAATCGCCGCCGACAGCCCCGCTCCAACAGACGTGAACACTCCGATCGGCATCCTGGCCTTAGACATGGCAGTGAACTCCCCGTGAAAGCCCCCTGGTCTCAAGAGCGGTCCGCTAATCTACGCGGCAGGCCAAACCCTGTCAACAGCGTTGCCGAGGCCATGTCACTTCACGTAAACGTCCACGGGAACGCTGGTGATGGGGTCCGACCCTTCGGCGGCGAAGCGCGCCTTGATGACCAACCGCACAGGTGCCGCGGGCGCCTGGATTTCCAGAGCAACGCTGCGCGAGGCGCGGGGCTCCAGCACCAAGCGCGCCGGCGGAGTTAGAGCTTTGGCTGCCTCCGGCAAGACGAGGTCCAGAGCGCCCGTGACGGCCCGCGGCGACGCATTCGTGCAGGTCACCGTGACGGTGAACTTGCCTCCGGCGCCGATGGCGGCGGGCGCTTGGAGGCCGAGCAGAGGAGGCATGTCGCGGGCAAGGAGCACGACGGCCGCCGACTCGACGGTGCCGAGCCGCAGCCGCGCGGCTTCGCCCTCGCGCTCGACGGGCAGAGACTGCGACACATTCCGCACGGCCCCGTCGCTCTCTTGGGTCGGCAAGAAACCGAGGGCTCCTGCCAGCCCATCGGCGAGCCCAGGGGCCAAGCTGACCTCGACGTCGGTCACGGGCGCCGCAGGCTTTCCGTCTCCAGGCGGAACGGTCAGGACAACGACGCGGTTCCCGCGGCCGTCCTCCAGCATCGCCGCGTCCAGGAAGCCCTTGCCCGAGTGCGTGACGGTGAGCGGCGACTCGACGGCATGCGCCCGGATCAGCGCCTTCAGGAACTCGCTCAAGCCAGGCTGCGCCCAGCCATCGCCGTAGGGGAAGCTCACGCAGGAGGCGATGTAGACCGCCTGCCCCTTCCCGAACGCGTTGCGTGTGACAGCCGGCCTGCCGTCAGCGAAGCGCCCGACCACCTCGGCCCCGGCAGGCTGCACATCGCTGCGGAAGCCCCATCCGCTGATCGCAGCCCCGTCCGCTTCGATGACGCCCGGGTCGCCGCGGCCGGACTTGCCCCCCCGGATGCCGAACACCGCGTCCAGCCCGCATCCGGGCTTGGTCGGGCACTCGCGGCCGGAGGCGTCCACCTCGGCGAACGGCGCCTCGGCAATCAGCAGGCCCCCGCCGCGCACGAACTCCGTGAGGCGCGCCGCAAGCGCGTCGTCCATCATCACCGGGACGCTGAGCAGCAGCGCGCGGTAGCCCAAGGCCTCGCCACGGCGCACCTGTTCCGCGAAGATCACGTCCGACTCATGGCCGGCGTCCGCGAGGGCGGCCGACATGCCGAGGCCGGACTTGTCCAGGAACCAGGGCGGGTCCTTCTCCAGGCCGCCGTAGTAGAGGAAACTGTCCGGGTCCACCACGACGGCGATCCGCCGCGCGGGCACCCGGAAGGCGCCGAGGTCGAGCATGCGGGCAAGGTGCGTGACCTCCCGCATGGCGGCCACGCGCGGGTTGAACTCGCCGTTCGTCAAGGCAAAGCCGCCACGGTCGGTGAGCGACCAGAGGGAGATGGCGCGCGCGCCGTGCCCGATGTGGCTCCAGACGCTCGCGCGAAGCATGTCCGCGCGCTGGGCCTCAGAGAGGCCCGCCCAGTGGCCGCCGTCGAAGACCTCGCATTCGAGGACGTACACTGGCCTTCCTCGGGCGACGCCGCGCGTCATGTCCATCGCGTAAGCCTGGAACCGGGCGCGCGTCCATTGCGTCGGGTAAATGTCAATGCCCGCCACGTCGAACCCCTCGGAATCGAGGAAGTTGTCGGCGCAGCGCATCGGGTACCAGGCATCCATCGGGCCGGCCATGTTGGTCATCAGGGGCATGCCCGGCCAGGCACGGCGGGCGAAGCCGATCTCCCACTGCAGGAAGTCGTGGATCATGGCGACATTCGCGCGGCGCCAGTCGAGCCAAGCTGCCATGCTCTCCACGGGCGGCAGTTGGCGCGGCGGTTCGACCGTGTCGAAAGACCCGAACCGACTGCCCCACGCCTCGTTCAGTCGGCCGACCTCACCGTAACGTCCCTTCAGCCAGGCCCGGAACGCACGCAGCGCCGGCGCGCTGTAGTCGAACAGGCGGTCGCGCAGCCAGAGCAGGCCCGGCTCGTTGTGAAGGATGATCCCGGCGACGTTCCGATGCTGCTTGAGGGCGGACAGGTACTGTGTGAAGTCCTTCTCGAACTGCTCGCGGATCTCCTCGCTCGCGTAAGAGTACTGCGGCCAGTGCTGGCCGGAGTACGTGATGGCCCACGCGTTGCGGTCCTCCTCGCCAGTATTGCCCGCCTGGTCCACGAACCAACTGTCCCTGAACCTGAAATAGGCAGCCGAGGGGTAATGGCTGCCGAGCTGGAGCAGCACCTTGACGCCGTGCGCCTCGAGTTCGGCGACCGCTTTCTCATGGCTCGGAACGGCCCAGTCGTAGCCGCCGCCGGTCACGCGCGCCAGGCTGAAACCGGCCTCGTAGAAGAGCTGCTTCGTAGCCTCCGGCGCATCAGGCAGCCAGTCCGCGCCGATCAGAAGCTCGTCGGCGGCCGGGCCGGGCGTCTCCTGCGCCTGAAGCGTCGCGGCCGTGGGGAGGAGACAGGACGCGATCGCGACGCCCAGCATCTGTAGCAGCACGAGCTTCGCAGCCCCAGGGCTCATGCTGATCCTCCTCGCGCAAGGGCTTTCCGGCAAAGGACCGCACGCCAAGCCACGTCACGGCGTCCGCGGCTCCTTAGCCGGGCCAGGATACCATACTCGGCCGCGGCGAACACGGCACAAGGTTGACACAACGCAACGAAAGGCGTAACCTGGACTTTGCACGATGGAGTCCGTTGGCCCCAGCTCGGGAAGCAGGTCCCCGCCCAAGCGCTGCGCGGCCTGCGGACAGCGCCCAGCCCGCTCGCAACGCTGGAGAACGCCATGAGCCTGCTCCTTGTTGCCGCCGGGTGCATCGTTTTCCTGCTCGCGGCATATCGCATCTACGGCTCGCTGCTCGCCCGCCTGTTCCGGCTCAGGCCGGACGCAGCCACGCCGGCCACGGAGCTGCGTGACGGCGTGGACTACATCCCCACCGACCCGCGCTACCTCGTGGGGCAGCATTTCTCCGCCATAGCCGCCGCCGGCCCTATCACCGGGCCAATCCTGGCAGGCGTGATGTTCGGCTGGCTGCCGGCCCTGATCTGGATACTCGTCGGGGCCGCGCTCATCGGCGGCGTGCACGACTTTGCCGCCCTGGTGGCCTCCGTGCGGCACAAGGCGCGTTCCATCGCAGAGGTCGTGAACGAACACATGACGCGCCGCTCGTACATCCTCTTCCTGGCGTTCGTGTGGCTTGCCATAGTCTACATAGTCGTGGCCTTCACCGACATCGTGGCGAGTTCGTTCGTGGGCACGCAGACGCTGGAAAACGGCGTGCAGGTGACGGGGGGCGGCGTGGCCACGTCCTCCATGCTCTACCTTGCGCTGCCGGTGATCATGGCCCTCCTGATGCGTTACGCGAAGCTCAGCCTGAAGTGGGCGACGGCCATTTTCCTCCCGCTCATCGGCGTGGCCATCTGGGCCGGCCAGCACATCCCGCTCGACCTCGCGGGGGCTTTGGGCACCAGTGAGGCCGGCGCGACGAGGCTCTGGGACGTGCTGCTGCTGGGGTACTGCTTCATCGCGTCCATCGTGCCGATGTGGATCCTGCTTCAGCCGCGGGGGCACCTGGGCGGCTATTTCCTGTTTGCCGCGCTGATGGGCGGGCTTTTGGGCGTGGTCCTCGGTGGGCGGACGGTGCAGTACCCGGCGTTCATCGGCTGGGCGACGGCGCAAGGCGTGCCGCTGTTCCCCATGCTCTTCATCACCATCGCCTGCGGCGCCTGTTCCGGCTTCCATGCGCTGGTGGCCTCGGGCACGACGTCGAAGCAGCTCCGCAAAGAGACGGACGCCACGCCCATTGCGTACGGGAGCATGCTGCTGGAGGGGCTGGTGGCCGTCATCTCGCTCTGCTGCGTCATGATGCTGTCGCAGAGCGCCGTGGCCGCGCAGGGGACGCTGAAGCCGAACCTCATCTACGGCATGGGCATGGCCAACTTCCTGACGGTTCTGGGCATACCGGCCGCGTTCGGCATTTCCTTCGGCCTGCTCGCCTTCACGACGTTCGTCTACGATACGCTGGACGTGTCCACGCGCTTAGGGCGCTACATCCTCCAGGAGCTGACGGGCTGGAAGGGACGCACGGGCCGCTGGGTGACGACCGCCGTGACAGCCGGCGTGCCGCTGCTCCTGATGGTCACTTCGGGCCAGAAGGGGCCGGCCTGGCAGGTGTTCTGGCCGCTCTTCGGCGCCAGCAATCAGCTCCTGGCCGCGCTCACCCTTACCGCCATCACGGTGTGGGCAGCGAAGACATACCGGGCGCGGTGGGTCTGGGCAGTGACCGGGCTGCCAACGGTGTGGATGTACGTGATGAGCACGTGGGCGCTGGTGCGGCTGATCGCGGCGGGCCTCTTCACGGCGGAGGGCCAGTTCAAGTGGGCCTTGCCGGACGCGCCGACCGCCATCGCTGTGGTCCTCGTCGCGCTCGCCGCCCTGATCCTCGTCGAGACCGGCAGGGTCCTCTGGAGGATGAGGGGAGCCCGAGGCCCGCTGTCGGCGGTCGAGCTTGCCGAGAAGTAGGCCCTGCCGAGCCGCTCCGCAGTGTACTCCCTCCCGCCCGGTCGCCCCGCCGCCTGTTGCCGTCCCGGTTCGGCCGCTGTACCATGGCGGCCCGATGAACACAGACCGGGAGCAGTCACGACACCAGAGCTCGGACGGAGGGGACAGGATGAAGACGCAGGTTGTTCTCGCAATCACGGTGTGCAGCATTGGGCTGCTGGCCGGGCGCTTGTGCCTGGCCGACACATGGACGGACCGCTTCGAGTACCCGTCGGGCTCGGCCGGGGAGCCCGCGTGGGAGGCCGGCTCTGTCGCGTGGAGCGTCGAAGACGGCAGCATGAAGTTCGACGGGGGCGGGAAGAGCTTCCTCGTGCTCCAGAAGCTCGGGCTTGGCCGGCGCGTCACCGTCGAGGCCACGCTTCAAGTGACGGGCCGCAGAGCGGACGGCTGGGCCATCGCAGGAGTCGCCCTCCACTTCGGCGAGCCGAACCACTGGCACCTGGCCATGATCGAGGCGCCCAAGGCAGACGGCGGCGCCCGCACCGTCGAACTCACGGAGTCCTACGAGGGCCGCTGGCTGGCAAACTACAACGGCGAGACGGCGTTGCGCAACACAGCTAACGTCGGCTCGGAATGGCGCTGGGAGTACAACCATCCGTACCGCCTGCGGCTGACGGTCGCACCCGCAGGCATCGAGGGGACCGTGTCCGAACTGGACGGCGCGGTGCAGCGGCGCATCGGATGGGCCTTCGACCAAGGGAAGCCTGCGGTGAGGGCCGGCGCGCCCGCGCTGGACGCGGCGCTGTTCACGGGGTTCATCAGCGAAGTGCGTGCGGAGGTGACAGACATGGTGGCAGCGCCGGAAGCAGAGAAGACGGAGTCCCCGCCGTACAGCGCGCCTGGCTGCGAGGAGGTGCGGGGCGCCAAGACCGGCTTCTTCCACGCCGAGAAGCAGGGCGGGACATGGTGGCTCATAGACCCGAACGGCCTCGGCTTCTTCGCCGTCGGCGTGGACCACGTCAACTATAACGCCCACTGGTGCCAGAAGCTTGGCTACGCGCCCTACCATCGGAACGTTGAGCAGAAGTACGGCAACGAAGACAAGTGGGCCCAGACGACGGCGGAGCGCCTCCGCCAATGGGGCTTCAACACGGTCGGGGCCGGGCACTCGGAGTCCCTGCGGCACACAAGCTTCGCGCACGCGGAATGGTTCGCC
>Ga0315291_10010278_pt1 | contig 11448 bp, 7 predicted proteins | sample YL17G12_20_MG_FD_203070 | JGI IMG/M metagenome (GOLD analysis project Ga0315291, IMG submission 203070) | Sediment microbial communities from Yellowstone Lake, YNP, Wyoming, USA - YL17G12_20 | ecosystem: Environmental > Aquatic > Freshwater > Lake > Sediment | place: USA: Wyoming | collected...
TTCTAGTGCCCGGCTGGCCGGACTGTCTAGGGCAAAACGAAGCCTACCATTCGACCCCCAGCGCCCGCAGTTGGCGCTCCAGGTCGGCGACGTCCTGGAAGTGGAAGGCATGCATGCCGGCGGCCCGCGCCCCCTCAACGTTGTGGACGAGGTCGTCGGTGAACACGCAGGCGGCGACGGGCACCCCCAGCCTTTCGGCGGCCAGGTGATAGATGCGCACGTCGGGCTTGGCCATGCCCACCCGCGCCGAGTTGATGACCACGTCGAACAGGTCGATGATGCCGTGATGGTTCGCCAGGACCTCCTCCAGGTTCTTGGTGGCGTTGCTGATCATGCCCACCTTGTAGCGCGACCGGAGATTTCGGGCCAAAGAGACGACCCCTTCATCGACGCCCTTCCAGATGTGGTGCCAATCCTGACGAATGCCCGGTATCGGCCGGCCGGCCAGTTCGTACAGCTTGTCCAGTGCCCCCTTCAGCCATTCTCGCTCTGAGCTGCGACCGACCTCCACCTCGTACCACTCGGGGATCTCGAACAGCGCGTGCCAGAACCCGCCGCGAGGCAGCCCGTACTTGTCCTCCAGGCGAGCCATCTCCTGGCGGTCGAGGCGGCCAATGACGCCACCGTAGTCGAAGAAAACCGCTTGAATCAGCATCGGCTAGTAGCCCCTGTAGCGATTGGCTATCGGCAGGCGGCGGTCGCGGCCGAAGGCGCGGGGGCTGATCTTCACGCCGGGAGGAGCCTGACGACGCTTGTACTCACTTCCATCCACCATGGCCATCACCCGCTTCACCAGCCCCTCGTCGAAGCCCATGGCCGCTATCTCATCGACGCTCTTGTCCTCCTCCACGTAGGCCTCAAGGATGGAGTCGAGGGTCTCGTAGGGCGGCAGAGTGTCCGCGTCACGCTGGTCTGGACGCAGCTCCGCCGAGGGCTCCTTCTCGATGACGCTTTGGGGAATGACCGGTTTTGGCCCCAAGCCGTTGCGATAGCGGGCCAGGCGATAGACCAGGGTCTTAGGCACATCCTTGATGACGGCGAAGCCGCCGGCCATGTCGCCGTAGAGAGTGGCATAGCCGGTAGCCATCTCGCTCTTGTTGCCGGTGGCCAGCACCAGCCAGCCGAACTTGTTCGACAGGGCCATGCTGATGAGGCCGCGGATGCGCGACTGGATGTTCTCCTCAGTCACCCCGAACTCGCTGCCGGCGAAAGGCTCGCTGAGAAGGCCAAGGAAAGCGGTGAAGGGCTCCTCGATGGGGATGGTCATCAGTTGAATGCCCAGGCTGTCGGCCAGCTCGCGGGCGTCACTGATGCTCCCCTCGGAGGAGAAGCGTGAGGGCATGGCCACGCCCACCACGTTTTCCCCGCCGAGAGCGTCCACCGCGATTGCCGCCACCAGGCTGGAATCGACGCCCCCCGATAGGCCAATAACCGCCTTCTGAAAGCCGTTCTTCAGCAGGTAGTCGCGGGTGCCCAGCACCAGCGCGCTATACACCTCAGCGTCATCGCCCAGGGAGGGAGCGTGTCGACGTTCCACGGGCGGCTTCTTGTTCGCCAAGGGCTCATCGTACACGTGCACCCTGGCCGCAGAAGCGCCGGCGGCCGGCCTCTCCTTGCGCCGTCGCGGCTCATGGAGGTTAGCCTGAAACGTCTCCTCCACGTCCAGATCACAGATCAGCAGCTCCTCCTCGAAGGCGGCAGCTTGAGCCAGAACCTCACCGCTGGGGCTCACCACCATGCTGGCGCCATCGAAAACGAGCTCATCCTGCCCACCCACCTGATTGGTGTAGCTGATGAAGACGGCGTAGTCGCTGGCACGAGTTGCCAGCATGTGCTCGCGAAAGCGCCGCTTGCCCATGTGGTAGGGCGAGCCGTTGATGTTAATGATCACTTGCGCGCCAGCGTGCGCCTGCGCTCGCGTGGGGTCTTCCGGATACCAGATGTCCTCGCAGATGCTCACCCCCACGCCGATGCCAACCATCACGTACACCGGGCACCTCGTCCCCGCCTGGAAGTAGCGGTTCTCGTCGAAGACGCCATAGTTAGGGAGGAACTGCTTGTGGTAGACGTCCACCAGCCGCCCGTCGTGGATGATGGCAGCGGCATTGTGGATGTCACGCTCGCGGTCGACAAAACCCACCACGGCGGTGATGCCCTGGCAGCCCTTCACCACCCGTTCCAGAACGGCCAGATTGTGGCGGATGAACTGAGGCCGCAGCAGCAGGTCCTCGGGCGGGTAGCCAGTGATGGTCATCTCGGGAAAGCTGAGCACGTCGACGCCCAGCTCTCGCGCCCGGCCCACGTAGTCCAAGACCTTGGCAGCGTTGCCGTCCAGGTCGCCGACGGTAGTGTTTATCTGGGCCAGCCCAAGGCGCAACGTACGCACATCACTCCCCCCTGAAACGATTATCGTCTTTCGCCGAAAGGAGGGTCAAGCCGATTTCATTATGACAATGATTCATCGCCAACGTTCTGGACGAGTGCAAATAATTTACAATTCCAGCGGGCAGGATTATAATGACACGAGAGCCATAGCCCGGTACTATGTCAAACAGAGGAGATTCTGCTTAGGAGCTCTTAGCGGCTCCTTGTTTTTACCCTGAGTCCAGAGGAGGGAGCTAGAGCGATGTCTGAAAAAGAACTAGCCCGAGGACTCAAGGGAGTCGTTATCGATAAGACGAAGTCCAGCGAAGTAAATGGCGAGCTCGGCAAGCTCATCTATCACGGCTACGACATCCACGACCTAGCCGAGAAGTCTACCTTCGAGGAGGTATGCTACCTGCTGTGGCACGGCAAGCTGCCCACCCAGAAGGAACTGGACGACTTATCGCGCAGCCTGGCCGAGAACCGGGCGCTGCCCCCGCACATCCTCCAGATCACCGACTTGGTCAAGGCCACCCACCCGATGGACGTTCTCAGAACCGCGGTTTCCGCTCTGGCCGCGTTCGACCCGGACACCGAGGACAACTCCCTGAAAGCCAACCTGCGCAAGGCGATCCGCCTCACCGCTCAGACGCCCACTATCGTTGCCGCCCACGAGCGCATCCGCAAGGGCCAGAAGGCGGTGGCCCCCGACCCCAGCCTGAACCATGCCGCCAACTTCCTCTACATGCTCAAGGGGGAGAAGCCCGACGAGGAGAGCGCTCGCGCCATAGACGTGGACCTGCTCTTGCATGCCGACCACAGCGCCAACGCCTCGGCCTTCGCCGCCCGGGTGACCACCGGTGCCAGAGCCGACATGCACGCCGCTATCGTTTCGGCTATCGCCACCTTGAAGGGGCCCGCGCACGGCGGGGCAGCGCAGGCAGTCATGACGATGACCACCGAGATTGGCGAGCCGGAGCGAGCCGAAGAGTGGATTAAGAGCGCAATCGCCGCCAAGAAGCGAATCATGGGCTTTGGCCACCGGGTGTACAAGACCGAAGACCCCCGCGCCCGTCACCTGCGCGACCGCGTCCGCCACATGGGCGAGAAGTACGGCCAGGTCAAGTGGTTCCAGATTCTGAGCCGCGTGGAGCAGGCTATGGCCCCTTACCGGGAGCGAGGGATCTACGTCAATGTGGACTTCTACGCCGGCGCTGCCTACAGCCTGCTGGGCATCCCCGAAGACCTATTCATCTCCATGTTTGCTTTAGGCCGAATGCCCGGCTGGATCACCCAGATCCTCGAGCAGTGGGCCGACAACATCCTGCTGCGCCCCCTGCTGAGGTACGTGGGGCCTGTGGACCTGCCCTACATCCCAATCAGCGAGCGGCGGTAGGAAACAAGAGCGGCGACCAAAACGGCGGCAGATCAGCAGAAGCAGAGCGAAGTCGAGGGGTCAGCCCTGTATCTCCTCGATGCGAAAGTGGAGGCTACCGACCGGCACTGAGACCTCCACCTCATCGCCGACAGTGCGATTTATCAGTGCCTTGCCCACTGGCGAAGCGATAGATATCTTGCCTTCGCTTGGGCTAACCTCGCTGGGGCTGACCAGCGTGTAGCGCACCGCTGCCCCCGATGCGAGGTCACGTAGAATAACGGTACTGCCCAGATGAGTTTTGGCCCCTGGAGCCGTCTCGCCGCCGACCACTTCTGCGTGTTTCAAAATAGTCTCTAGCTGGTGTATGCGCCCCTCCACGTGCGCCTGGTGCTCGCGCATAGCGTCCAAGGGGGCATTCTCACGGAAATCCTTATCTACCATCGCCCGCCGCAGCTCCGCGGCGATGTGGGGCCGCTGAGCCTTCAGAGACTCCAGCTCAGCGCTGAGAGAGGTATGTCCCTCAGCCGTCAGTTGGGACGGTGTGGCCACCGTGGCTGCACTGCCCTCGATACCCTGGGGGCTCTTGCGCAGGCGCAGGTGGGTGGCCAGGTTGGTGATGGTGAGGCGCTCCTTCTTGGCGAACGCCAGAAAGGAACGAAGGGCCTCAGCCCGACGGACGACATCGGCTGTGGCAGGGCCCAGGGATTCGGCATAGAGGGCTACATCATGGCCCCGCAGTTCTCCTACAGGGCGATCTGCTCCGTACCAGCGAACGAAGCGATAGACCTCACTCTGATTCTCCTGGCGCACTTCGGGAGCCAGGGCAGACAGAAAAAGGGCAGCAGCCTGAGACAGACTCACAACCTCCCGACCACTGCCGGCACTGGCGCCTTCCGCTTCGTAAGCCATCCTATCGCCCATTCTAGGAACGCCAGGTACGAGTGTCAATTACCCTAGGGCGTCTCGAACTTGACAAAGGCTTTGCGGCCAGGCACTATAGGCGAGCGTGAGACTATGCGTTTGACTTTTCTGCTGACGATTCTGCTGCTCCCCTTCCTGATCGTTCTGGCAGCCTGCGCCGGCGATGGCGGTGGCCAGAAGGAATCAGTTCTGATCGAAGACGTCGAGGCTATCGCACTCCAGATCGGTGACATGCCGATGGACTTTGTCGAGGTCGAAAGTAGTGCCACCCACATCACCGATAGCGAGAGCTGCGCTGGGGCCGAGGGAGCCGAGCTTGACGAATGCTTGAGCAATCTGAAGGAATGGGGCCGCACCGATGGCTACCAAGTGGAGTACGTCAGCAGCGACCCCACGGCCTTCTATGGCGGCACCTATGACGTCTTCAGCGCCGTCTCCATCTACCAGGATCAGGAGGGAGCGATCGCGGCCTTCCGTGACGGCAAAGACAGGCTGCAAAAGGAACTGGCGCAACTGGAGGATTCCAACCTCGTGGAGATACCTACCGTTGGCGGGGAATCGGTGGCCTTCGTGGCCACCACCAGCCAAGAGGTGAGTGGACGCGACATCCCGGTAAGTCTGAACGTCGTGGACTTCCGGCGGGGGAACGTCCTGGCGCGGATAGGAACCACCGCGCCCACAGCCTTAGCCTCGGTGGATGATGCCCTTAGCCTGGCACAGGTCATGGACGGGCGCATCCTGCGGGTGGCCGGCCTAACTACGCCGACAGCCGCCAGTCCGACCGCCAGTCCGAGCGCCACCCCTTAACGAGTACTGTCTCCAAGATGTGACGACGCATCCCTTCGCTCCGCTGAGATTCCTAGCTCCGCTCAGATTCTTCGCCTTGCTCAGAATGACGCCAAGGCAGGCTGTCGCCGTGAGCAGAGCGAAGGGTCTCCCCTCCACGGGGCATACTACGCCCGGGTGTCGCTGCAACTCGGTGATGGAACGCGCTAAGGGGTAGCAGTCGCTGGCGGGATGGGCTCCTCGCCGCCCTCTGGGGGCGGCGAAGGCGTGGGCTGCGGTGTCTCGGTGGGGGTTACCTCCGGCGTCACGGTTGCAGACGGAGTGACCGTAGCGGTGACGGTAGAGGTAGGGCTCTCCTCAGGCGTAGCGGTTGGCGTCAGCGTCGCGCTGGGGGTCGCCGACGGCGTCGCGGTCGGAGTGGCCGATGGCGTCGCAGTCGGACTGGCCAACAGCAGTTCCTCGACCTTGGCTCGCCCTGCCCCGGCTATCCTTATTATCTCGTCCAAGTCCTCGGCTGGCAGGAGCGGCACCTTCTCTTTCGCCTCGCTGAGAACCTTTTCCTGATCGGCAAACAGCTCGCCGATCTGCGACATGGCCTCCGGCTCTAGCCCCTGACCCTGATCGAGGCTGGCCACCAGCGCGGCCGTGTCCTCCTTCAACTGCTGAATGGCGACCGGCTCGACAGTGCCGCTCTCCATCCCCGTTCTAATTTGCTCCAATTGGTCCTGGACCCGCGCCACCTGCCCCTGGATATCACCTGCCACAGTGGCCACTGGCGTACTGGTCGGCGTTATCTCGGCGACACTCATAGACGGCTTCTGAGAGCCACCGCCACCACCCAAGGCGAGCACGCTCGCCCAGGCCGCGAAGGCTACCAGAGCAACGCTGCCCACGGCCGCAGGGACCCAGCGCCAGGAGGGCCTGGCAGGCCGCGCGACCAGCCGCCTCTGGCGGCGGTAGGCCATGGTCGCCAGGAAGCGCTGGCGGGCCGCCTGCACGTAGAGCGGCGAAGGGCCGACGGCATAGGCCTTCTCGAGCCTGCGAGCCGTATGGAGCAGAGGCTCCAGCTCGGGCGCCAGCTCCGGATAGAGGGACAGACACTCCTCAACCGTGCTCTGGCCCCTCACCAGCGCCGCCAGGCACACCTCCAGCGTTTCCTCAAGCCTTCTCTTCATTACCTTCCGGCCTCTTGTCCACCAGCAGATCTCTCAGTTTAACGATCGCCTTGTGCTGTATGACCTTAACATTGCCCCCGCTCTTGCCCAGAGCTCGCGCCGTCTCAGCTACCGACAGCCCCGCTCCGAAGCGCAGAGCGATCACCCTTCGCTGAGCCTCGGGGAGGTTGCGAGTCGCCTCCATCACCTCGTCCAAGGCCATTCGGGCCTCCACCGCCTCCTCCGGCCCCTGTGTGGCCACCGGCAGGCTGGGCGACAAGGGGGAGAGCCTCCCCCGGGCGCCGTCCCGCCGTTGATGGCTAACGACAGCGTTGTGAGCGATCCGGAAGAGCCAAGCCGAGAAAGGCACCTGTCGCCACTCGAACCGGTCCAGAGCATCCAACATACGGATGAACACCTCTTCCGTCAGGTCCTCGGCATCACCCACATTGCCCGTGCGAACCAGTATGTACCGATAGACGCGCGGGAAATACCTATTATATAACTCGGCGATGGCTCCTTCGTCGCCGACCCTGGCGGCGTCCACCAATGGGCGCTCGCCTTGGGCCTCCAAACCAGGGTACAAGGGGGAACACCTCCTGTGCTCGCCGCCTCCGGCGGCCAGGTTGGCTACCCCGCCATCATACCCCATACTATCGCCACTGTATAGAACGCCCACTCTATCAATAAGGTTAACCTTCCAAACATTTAGCCTCCCAAACATTTACCCGATGACCCGGACAGGCCGCAGCTCCGGCGACCCACCTGACGGCGGGAGGTTGGTTCATAGATGGTGGGTTCCGAGCTCCCGGGTTCACACGACCCCAGCCTGATGGTCACTAACGAATTGATCGCTCATCGTCAGCATAGTCGGCCAAGGCGTGTGAGCAGAGACCCTTCGCTGCGCGCAGGGTGACATCCCCACTCGCTGTCATGCTGAGCGAAGCGAAGCATCTCACGCAGTGCGCCACTAGTTCATTAAATGACCACAAGGCTGGGGCAGGGGGAGGCCAATCCGATGTCGCCTGACAGGTCGGGAGGAGGGGGGCGAGAATCAAGTCGCCAGCAGCCCCTGTGACCCATTTCTCGCCAGCGGCTGGTTAACCTTTGTTCACCCTGAGGCGTTTTAAACAGTTGATGGGCAGTAGGTGATCTGTGCCCAGACCCTTGACAAGATACGGGTGGTTGTATAGAGTCAGGCACTAGTGATTGAGGACGGTGGTAGTGGAGGTGCTGCTGAGGGCCTGACGGAAGGAAATCTCTTAAATTAGGGTATCGAATGACTGAACCGGCAATGTTGTTCCTCACCTCCTTTAGAGGAGAGGAGTTGGAGGAAAATCGGCGGGAAAGAGGAAGTGGATCGGCTGCTTTCTGCTTTAGGCAGGAGGATGGCTGGTTTGCTTTTTGTTTGTGCTCTTGTTGGCACATTTCGGAAAGTGGGGTGAGCTATGCGTAAGCTCTTCAGCAGCCACAAGCGCTTCATCGGGCTGGGCCTGATGAGCGCCCTTGTTATTGCGCTGGCCGTGCTGGGAACCCTATGGGGGTTCAGCCAGAGCGCCAGCGCCAATGGACCACTGGTAGCGCTGGTGCACGTCGAGCCCAGCGGAGCCGACTACACCGGCAACCCGTACTGCCCCGATACCATCTGGACCGGTACTAAAAAGCCGGTCGTCAACCCCTGGCACGACTGCAACAACATCACCAGCCAGAACCACGTAATCCGCACCGCGGGCTGGGCAGACAGCTTCGGCGCCCCCGTGTGGAACATCGAGAACTTCTCGGGGGCTGTCGCCACTATCCAGGCCCAGGGCCGCTGCGGCGACATTGCGGAGGTGACCAGTCGCGCCGGCTTTAACGCTGGCCAGTGCCTCAGCAACGTCGACGACGACGGCGACACCAGGGTCAACGACGGCTGCCCGACCGTGGGCGCCGCCCCCGAGAACCCCGCCTGCGCCAACGCCATCGACGATGACCCGGCGGACGATGGGACAACGCCCACGGTCAACGACGGCTGCCCCGTCAAGGGCACGGCCGAGACCGGCGCCCAGTGCGCCAACGCCATCGACGACGACGGCGACACCAATGTCAACGACGGATGCCCCATGGTGGGCGCCCTGGTCGAGGACCCCTCCTGCGTCAACGCCCTCGACGACGACGACGACGACATCATCAACGACGGCTGCCCGGCTAAAGGGGTGAGCGAGGACCCCGGCGACCAGCGGTGCGTCGTCCTCCACTCCTCCACGCCGGGCGAGACCCGCGTCACCCTCACCTATAGCGTCATTGGCGATGGCACCTTCATCGCGGGCCCCGTGGTCAAGGAGTGGGACAGCCTGACCGACAGCGTCATCCTCAAGTACGGTGACGGCGACCTGGAAAAGGTCAAGGTGTACTACGGCGGAACCACCTTGTCCAAAGACCTCTACCTGCCCCCGGACGTCAACGGCGACACCAAGCGCGACGCCGCGGACGAGCACCTGCTGGACAAGCAGAGCAAGTGGCAGGACCACCCCGTCGTCTGGGACGAGGCCGTGAAGCGCATCAAGTCGCTGCCGCCGGTGGAGATCACCGAGGTGGTGCACGGCGAGCACAGCGTGCTCATTAACAGCGTGTCCGTCAAGACCCACCAGCCCACCGAGGGTGCGCTCATCCTGGCCGAGATCGTGTCGCCGCGGAATTGCACCTTCTTCACAGACGCCACCGGCCTCCCCAGCACCGGCCCGAGGAAACTCGGCGAGTCGGGCGACCTTAGGACCGACAATCTGGGCCGCGTCACTGTCTACGTGGACACCGTCTGCGAAGAGCAGGCAGAGATCCACTTCTACGCCCAGTACCCCAACCTGCCCGGCTCCCTGCGCCTGGGCCTGCACGAGTGGATCGGCATCAACTGGACGACCATTGAGCAGGCCAAGCAGCCCCAGATCCGCTGGGCGGGCGAGGAGATCGTCCTGGCCAAGCGCTGGGCCCTCCCCGACGACTGGTACCCCAACGCCGCGGTCGCTCCTGCGACGGGCGTCCAGCCTTTCTGCCCGCTGGCCAGCAACTTCAACGCCACCCCCGGGGGTGACTTTGATGACCTTGTGGCCCAGGGCCACCTCGTGAGCACCGATAACGACGCCGCCTATGAAGTCATCCTCGACTACTCGGTGGACTATCAGCGCCTCGCCAACAGCACCGGCGCCCTCAAGGGCCAGTACGCCGACAACAACAACGACGGCGTCCTCGATACCCTTAACACTGACGAAGATGACGAGGGCGAGATCGACAGGAACTGCATCACCAAGGGCCTCTACGACAGCGAGAACCCCGGCCAGGTCGACGTCGAGGCCCTCCTACTCGAAACCCGAGACGTCTGCTCGCCCATCCCCGTAGTCGCACCACTCGCCGCGTGGATAGAGTTGCAAAGTGGTGGCGTGGCCTGCTACGACCCCGCGGCGAACAGCGGGGCCGGTGCGTACGGCACCGTCACGTCCTCCACGGAGCTGATCAACAAGCACGCCTTCCTCGTGTGGTACCTCAAGATCTACCAGACCAAGCTCACCAACGTGGACGGCGAGCGCGCGGACCACAACGCCGGCGCCTGGACGTTCGGCGACGGTGAGGACACCGAAGCCGATACCCTCAACGTCTCCGCCGACACCCTCCTGAGGGTGAAGGTGAAGGGCTGGTTCTTCAGCGAGGACCTGAGCGGCCGCGGCGCCGTCTGCATCGACATGGACGGCGACGGTAACGGCCTCGAGGGCGAGGAGGCCAGCGAGCCCGGCGTGCCCTACCCGCTTACCAACGAGGATGTCGGCTGCGTTGACACGGGCGACGAGATGCTGGAGAACGGCCACTGGGTGCTGCCCGATGACCTGCCGCTCCTGGCCGGCCCCGACGCCATCAACACCCGCCCCAACTGGGACGTGATGGGCGAAGCGGATGCCGCCTCCACGGGCGCCATCGGCCCCAAGAGCGCCCTGGACAGCCACGACGCCACACTCCGGGCATGGGTCGGCCGCAAGTCGATTGCCCCCGACGGCGCGATCACCGCGGCTGACGCCATCATGCCGCCCCTGAAGATCAGGGCCAGCATCGCCGCCGACGGCGCCGGCTACCTCAAGCAGGCCCTGAAGGGGGCCGACACCAGCTCAAATGACTACCACAGCATCATGATCCCGGCCGACAGCGAGATCCCGGCCGTGGTCAACAACGGCGGCTACGACTGGATGAGCTGGACCATGCCGACGTGTCCGGATGCTGATGACGACGGCATCTGCGACGCGGACGACAACTGCCCGGCGGACAAGAACTCCAACCAGAGTGATGTTGACCTCGACAAGATAGGCGACGCCTGCGAAATAGGACCCGACAAAGACGGCGACACCGTCCCTGACGCCACCGACAACTGTCCGCTCGAGTCCAACCCCAACCAGGCGGACACGGATACCGGCGGCGGCGACGGGACGGGTGATGTCTGCGACATCGCCCCGACCGACCCCCTCAAGAAAGACTTGGACTACGACAACGACGGTGTTGCTGACGCCGCCGACAACTGCCCCAGCAAGGCCAACGACACCCAGTTGGACAGCGACGGGGACGACGTCGGAGACGCCTGTGACAAATACCCCTTCATCCCCTTTGGCCAAAAGGTGCCAACACCGTACCCGTTCTGGACCATCCTCTACAAGCTCGAGCGGGAGGACCCCGACGAGGCCGTCCCCGCGCTGAGCAAGCGCCCCTGGTACATCGAGTTCTACACCGACAACCGCGGCGAGGGGATGTTCTTCGCCAACGGTGACTTCATGCTGAGCTACGATGACTGCCGCGCCGACCCCGTCAGCGGCGCGCCCGACTGCAGCCCTG
>Ga0315291_10010282_pt1 | contig 11445 bp, 4 predicted proteins | sample YL17G12_20_MG_FD_203070 | JGI IMG/M metagenome (GOLD analysis project Ga0315291, IMG submission 203070) | Sediment microbial communities from Yellowstone Lake, YNP, Wyoming, USA - YL17G12_20 | ecosystem: Environmental > Aquatic > Freshwater > Lake > Sediment | place: USA: Wyoming | collected...
TCTGGGGATCGCGGACGTTATGGGCGAGCTGGACATAGGTGGTGGTGGATCCGTCCTTGTTTTTGCGGGAGATGGTCCGCACGTACATGCCTATTCAAATATCATATACTACCATATATGTCAATACGTTATTTTGCATTCGCATGCCTACGCAGTTTTGGCCTTTTTGAAATACTTGTGTTGAAAACAAACGGCTTACGTCGGATATGTGCTCAAAATATGCCTTTTACTGTCGAACCCGAGTGAAAGAACCTCCATCAATTGTTATTTCTGAATAAACCTTGACCCAAATTTATAATACTGGTTTTCGAAAGTCAAGGGATTGATGATCCCTAAAATTCCAATTCACGTCCTATCGGTAATTTTGGGTTGACACTCCCGATCGCCGTGATTTATTATCTCTTTCATTATGGAAGGATGGGAAAATCGAGGCCACTGCGGGGCCCTGCGATCGTCGCTGGAAACCGAAAGTTGAGGGACCGCTCATGAACCAAAAAACCAAAAGCCTGAACCGACCTCCCCAAACGAAAAATTGCCCGTGCTTTTTGAATTATTGCCCTATCGTAGATAGAGTTCCGGCGTAGGCAGGAACGGAATGCTGATTTACTTATTAGAGGAGGGATAAGATGTTCGACAAATCCAAATTTCCGAGGACTTTTCTCCCAATGTTTTTCATCGCCATGTTTTTTAGTGCCGTTTCGCTTTTTCCTACGGAAACGTATCTAAAGCAGAAATCTGCAAGTCCCTTGAAAGAAGTTCCCATCCCCGTTATCCATGTCAAGGGCAACCACTATGAGGTTGGGCGTCAGATCGGGGCTCAACTCAAGGATAACCTCATCCAAGAGGTGGCGGAGATGAAGAAGAACAAGGACTGGGAAAAGATTAAAACGGAAGCGGGACTTTTTCTTCAATATTCCAGGAAATACGTGCCCGAGTATGTGATGGAGGTTAAAGGCGCGGCCGACGCTGCCGGATTGGAATTGGAAGATCTTTTTCCCTCCGTTTGTGAAGAAATTGGGTCCTCCGGATATGAATATACAAAGGGCTGCAGCGATCTCATCGCCTCTAATGATGTCACCGAAGACGGATCCGTCCTCGCGGCGCATAACAATGATACGTCTGTTTCCACTCAAGAGCATGTCACCATCATCCACTACCAGGTGGACGGCGAGCCTGAGATTGTCGCCGTAGGCTATGGTGGATTGGGGATCAGCGTGGGCTACAATTCAGCGGGCATAAGTCTGACGGGCAATCAGGTCGACTCCAACGATATGAGAGTCGGAGTTCCCCGGTTCCTCCTCGTTCGCAAGATCCTGGCCGCTCAAAGGATCGGCCAGGCGATTGATGCGGCCATCTTAAAACAAAGGGCTTCCGATTATAATCAGGTGATCACGGACTCGAACGGGGAGATCTACAGCATCGAAGGTTCAGCTACCGACTACGCTCCGCTCTACTCGACGGATGGCTATCTTGTCCATACCAATCATTTTGTCGCGCCCTGGATGAGAAAGTTTGAGCTTGACCCGAACGCGATCACCTGTTCTATTGTCCGGTACAACCGCGGGATCAGATTGCTTAAAAACAACCAGCATAAGCTGAATGCCGAGAAGATGAAAGAATTTTTATCGGACCATGTGAATTATCCGGATTCCATCTGTCGGCACGGGGAAAAAGTGAAAACCACATTTTCCATTATCATCAACCTCAATACGCTCAAGATGCTTTTAGCCAAAGGCAACCCGTGTGAGGTCAAATACAACGAGTATCAACTCATTTCCAAGCGATAATAAAAGCTCTCCGGCTTCTTTTTTTGACTTGACAAAGCGAAAAGAATTTGTTACTTTCACCCAAGCTTTATGAAAGGGCATTTCAGATCGCGGCAACAAGAGATATTGTGCCAACATCCAATGAGAATACGTAGTGAAGGGGAAAATCAGAAAGATCGTCGAGGCGATCTTCCCATGGATAAATTAATGGAAGGGGGCGGTATCCGGAAAACGAACATCCATAAAGTCATGAAAGTCTGTTCATCATTCAAATTTAAAAGGAGGATTCAGTGAAGAGGAAGAGGGTTTTCAATCTGATCTTATTGAGTCTTGTTTTTATGCTTTTGGTGGTCCATCAAGGATTCGCCCAGAAACGGACGGGAACGATCAGGGGATCGGTCAAGGACGAGGCGGGGGAGCCTCTCCCCGGAGTCACCGTAGAATTGAAGGGCCCGGCTTTGATGGGCACAAGATCGACCCCAACCGACCCCACGGGAGAATTCAGGTTTCTTGCCCTCCCTATCGGCGCGGATTATGAGGTTTCGTTTTCGCTGCCGGGATTTCAGCCCGTGACGAACAAGAACCAGCGGGTCACGATCGGGGGAACCATTGTCCTGGACATCGTTCTCAAGCCCGCTGCTATCGCGTCAGAATTGACGGTGACCGCGCCATCTCCCCTTGTGGATGTCGAAAAATCAAGCTTCTCCTCCACCTTCGATGCCAAGACTTTGGATACTCTGCCGACCAGACGGTACACGTTCTTCGATATGGTTCAGGCCTCCCCGGGCATTACGACGTCGACTCCTGAGTCTTCTCGCGCCAGTGCCTTTGGGGGAGAGCAAAAGTCGAATGCCTATTACATTAATGGGATCGACATTTCCGCTCCCTACACAGGCGCGGCCTGGCCCTGGCCTATGCCCGATATTATCGAGGAAATAGAGGTTACCGGAATAGGCGCTCCGGCTGAATACGGCAATTTCGAGGGAGCGGTCATCAATGTGGTCAGCAAGTCCGGTTCCAACACCTTCCACGGCGCCGCGAAGTATTTCCTCCAGACTAAATCTCTGACAGGCAATAACACTCCCAAGGAGAAATGGCCTTTTAACCGCGACCACTGGCATGATGCCGTCTTTGCCCTTGGCGGACCGATCGTTAAAGATAAGCTGTGGTTTTTCGCCTCCGTTCAGCATCAAGTGGACAGCAGTTCAGGAGTGGGAGGGGACCCTCAATATCCGGTCGAGTACAGGATGGCGCCCACGGGGGACGTCAAGATCGACTTCCAGCTCAATAAAAAGAATAAATTGAGCCTTTTTGCCCACTACGAAAATTATAGAAACCCTAATTCACCCACTCAATTCTCACCCGTTGAAACGATCAGCTTTGAAGCGGCACCGGCCGTTGCACCCACTCTTGAATGGCTCCATATGATGAACGATAATACCTACTTCGAGTTGAAGTACGGTAGCTTCTTCACGTACCTGAAATGGGATCCGGAAAAGGGGGATATGACAACCCCGGGGCACTTGGACTGGTTAACCGGGTATAACTCAGTTAACGCTTTGTATTTCTACCACTGGAAGACCAACCGGAACCAAGTCAACGCAAACATTTCCCATTACGCGCAGGATTTCTTAAACGGACATCACGAGTTCAAGGCCGGCGTCCAATACAGCCATGGTTATGCTGATTACATCTATGGCTATATTGGAGGCGTGAAATACTACGACTGGAACAATGAGCCCTATGTCGCTTATTTTCGCAATCCCTCCCACTACGGCGGTATGTCGGATCAGCTGGGGGTTTTTGCCGACGACACCTGGCAGGTATCGGACAGGCTGACCGCCAATCTGGGACTGCGTTTTGACTACAACCATGCATCTATCCCCGACTTCGATGAGCTCGACAGGTTTGAGAAGTCTACAGGGAAGAAGATTCCCGGTATCCCTGATGTGGCCAACTGGAAACAATTCTCGCCAAGGATCGGGATAAACTACCAGCTGACATCGGACAGGAAGACCCTGCTTCGTGCGTCATATGGCCGCTATACTAAAGGCTTGATCCTCGGAGACATCGGGGCAGCGAGTCCAGCATGGTCGACCCTTTATGTCTATGGCTACAACTCTGCAACCCATGCTTATGATCAATTCTTTTACAGCTGGAGTCCCGTGGGAGGTTCCGGTATCGACAAAAATCTGAAGGCACCCTACACACACCAGTTCTCCATCGCCTTAGAAAGGGAAGTTTTCCAGGATTTTTCGCTTTCGGCCACTCTCATCTACAAGATCAATAAAAACAGAATAGATAGGCTCAATACAACCGCTCAGTATGAGGAAATACCCTTCACCGATGCCAGCACCGGTAAAACGATCACGGTCTACAACCAGCTTGAGCCCATTCAGAATTTCTATCTCATCACCAATCCGGGAGACGAAATAACCTATAGGGGTCTCATGCTCGTGGCCAACAAGCGCTTTTCCCATAACTTCCAGCTCTATTCCTCGTTCACCTGGTCGAAGGCCTGGCGGACGCAAAAGGGCTACCGTGACAAGAACGAACTCATCAATTCCGAAGGTCCTTTGAGCATCCTGGCCGCCCGCGACAGGAGGTGGATGTTCAAGATCGGCGGCGTTTACATGGCGCCGTTCGGCATTGTCCTTGGAACAAACGTCATCTACCAACAGGGTTCACCTTGGGAGAGGACGGTTCTTGTACCAGGTCTCAACCAAGGGCCGAAATTCATCAGGGCTGAGGAGCGCGGGAGCCGCCGAATGCCCAGCGAGCTTTATTTCGACGTTAAAATCGAGAAGACGTTCAGGATAGCGAAAAAGTACTCGGTCGAGCTCTCAGCCGACATCATTAATGCTTTTAACAAAGATCTTAATCTGAGCTATGCCAGCACACAGGTGGAGAGCCCGAGCTGGATGATTCCCACGGATATCATATTGCCCAGGAGAGCCATGCTTGGGTTGAAGTTCGTCTTCTAAGGATTCTGTCGGATCTGAAATCGAGGGAGGTTTTCATCCCGCCTCCCTCGATTTCGCCATCCCCTTAGTACCAATCTTGCAGACATTTATCCATTTGCAGGAGTGAAGTCAGCCATCCCGTCCATTGAGATTTCCCGGATAACGGAGCCAAGGAGGAGCCATCGATGAAATCCCAAAGACAGAACAATGTGACGGTCTTTGCGATTGTTATAAGGACGATGATTTTCTTGTTCTTCTTAGGAGGCGCCTTATTTCCAGAGAGTATTCCTGCTCCCAAGGAGATCATCGGCTTTGAACCCGGCCAGGACTATTATCTGTTGACATATGAACAATCACTGAAATATTACCAGGCTTTGGAGAAAGCAACGGATATGGTGAAGCTCGAGTTCATCGGGAATTCGAGCATGGGACGGCCGATGATGGCGGTTATCATCTCTTCGTCCAAAAACATAGCCAACCTCGAACGCTACCGTGAGATATCGCTTAAGCTTGCCCATGCCAAGGGATTAACCGATGAAAGCGCCCTGGCATTGGCCCAGGAGGGGAAGGCCATCGTCTACATCGATGGGGGGATGCATGCCAGCGAGGTGGCGCCTGTTCAGGCTCTGCCCAACCTTGCCTACGAGCTCTTGACATCGAACGAATCCTACATCCGGAGCATCAGGGAAAACGTGATCGTCGTCCTCCTCAACGCCAATCCCGACGGTCAGACGATGGTTGCGGATTGGTATCATCAGAATCTTGGCACTCCTTATGAGTTAAGCCCAATGCCCTGGCTTTATGATAAGTACACAGGACATGACAACAATCATGACGGCACCATGCTGACCCAAAAAGAGGTTCAGAACAAGCACACCTTCATGATCAAGCGGTGGCATCCGATGATCATCTACGTCAACCACCAAACAGCCCCCTTCCCGGCGCGGATATATGTCTATCCGAGCGACGATCCTATTAATCCCAATGTCAATCCTCTCATCGTGAGCTGGAGAAATTTCCTCTCCTCCCATATGGGCCTCCACTTGGACTATCATAATATGCCCGGAACGATAGCCATGTCACCGCTCTATGCCCCCCAGGGGACATGGAATGGATGGGACACATGGTATGTCGGTTACACAGATACGATCGGCGACTTTTTCAACTGCGTGACTCAGATGACCGAGACTGCCGGATCGGGCTATGCCACACCTAGATTCTACTCGTTAAGAGAATTCCCCCCCTGGGCAAAGGATCTTAGGCCCAGCACTCTCTATCCCAATCCCTGGAAAGGGGGCTGGTGGCATCTGAAAGATGCGGCAGACTATATCAAAATGGCCTCCCTGGCGATCCTCGAAGTCGCAGACAAGTTCAAAGAGAAGCTTCTCTCCAGCGTCTACATGGCCGGGAAAAGCACCATCGAGCGCTTCTCTAAAGAGCCTCCCTATGCTTATGTCATCCCTCCGGAGCAGAGAGATCCTCTCATGGTTTCGTATATGCTGAGTCGTTTTGAGCCTTATGATATAGAGATCTACCGGGCGCAGGAGGATTTCATCGCCAACGGGCAGAAATGCAAAAAAGGGAGTTATGTCATTCCCATGAATCAGGCCTATGCCTTATATGTCAAGGCAGTCATGGAGGTCCAGCACTACCCGGACCTCTATCAATATCCCGGCAGCCCTCCCACAGAACCCGATGAAATTGTCGCCTGGACTTTCCCTTATATCTTTGGCGTGCACGCCGTTGCTTCCGGCGATCCTCTTCAAGTCAAGCTCGAAAAAGTGAACAACATCCAACCACCGCCAGGGGGAGTGGAGGGAAAAGGCGCCGGGGCTTTTTTGCTTGGACATGAGTCGAATACCTCTCTTCGGGCCGCCAACAGGCTTATTAAATTAGGCGCAAAGCTCTCCTGGGCGAAGAAGCCTTTTTCGATCCAGGGCCGTTCCTACGCTGCAGGGACCATGATCATCAATCCGGCGGGAGTTGATTTCGGCAAGATCAGCGCCCTGGCCAAAGAGCTCTCTTTAAAATTTATGGCTTTGGAAAGCAAGCCCGACGTTTCAGCCCTCGAGCTCGATCCCATCCATATAGGACTCTATAGATCTTGGGTGGCTAATATGGACGAGGGATATACTCGCTGGCTTTTTGAGCAGTACGAGTTTCCGTTCGAAAACATATATGATGCGGAGGTTAAAGCAGGTCCATTGAACGGGCGCTTCAATGTTATCGTCCTCCCCAGCGAACCTAATGCCCGTCCGATGAGCATGGATTTAAGAGAAGACAGAGCGATCAAGAATATCCTTTATGGCTATGCTCAAGGAACCGTGCCCCCTCAGTATACGGGCGGCATCACGGAGGCAGGAGCCGAGAATCTTCGTCAGTTCGTTGAGAGGGGGGGCACTCTGGTCTGTGTCGGTACGTCCTCTCTTTTTGCCATCGACCAATTCCATTTGCCGGTCAAAGACACGCTCCTTGGCTTGGAGACTAAAGAATTCTATTGCCCCGGGTCGCTTGTCAGGATCGTCAACGAAACCGACCATCCTGTTGCCTATGGCATGGAGGAATCATGTGCCGGCTTCTTCTGGAACAACAACGGCTTTGAGCTGGAGCCGGGCAAGGGAGACTTGGAGCCTCGAGTCATCACCAGATACGCCGACAAAGGCCTCCTCATGAGCGGAAGACTCCTGGGAGAAAACCACATGGCCGGGAAGGCAGCGGTCGTCGAAGTTCCTTACGGCAAGGGGAAAATCATCCTCTTCGGCTTCCGACCCAATTTTCGAGCCTCGACTCCGGTGACCTTCAAGCTCTTCTTCAATGCCCTGTATTATGGACCCAGCTCAAACTGATTTTGTAAAGGAATAGAATATGAAACTCCGCATGAAATGGCTGGTGACTTCGGTTTTAGCCTTTTCCCTTGCCCTCTTTCTCATATCATCGGGGCAAGCTTTCGGCCTTGGGGACGAGCTTTTTGGGGTCAGAATCGAGAAAGGAGTTGCCGCGTCGATGAGGGACGGAGTGAGACTCTCGGCTGACGTCTTCAGGCCGGATGCTCCAGGCAAATTTCCAGTCATCCTCATCCGAACTCCCTACGATAAGGAGGGGTATAGCAGGTATTCATCCTTTCCTGATTATGCCGCCGGAAAAGGCTATGTTGTCATCGTCCAGGATGTAAGGGGGCGATATGGTTCGGAAGGGGTATTCCTGCCTTATGTCCAGGAAATAGAGGACGGGTACGACTCCGTGGAGTGGGCCGCAGCCCTGCCTTATTCCAGCGGAAAAGTGGGAACCCAAGGATGCTCCTATCTTGGGGCGGTCCAGTGGCAGTTGGCCACGGCTTCTCCTCCCCATCTTACGGCCATCTTCCCGCAGTGCACGTTTGCCAATGCCAGGCATTTTTTCTTCTTTGGCGGCGCCTTTGATTTGAGCTGGATAAGCTGGTTGAACGGGAGGCTGCCCGACATCAAAAAACGCAGAGGGATCGAGGGGAAGGAGGCGTCTCCTGAAGAGGCCCGGAACGAGTGGTCAAGAAACAAGTGGGAGTGGCTCTCTTACCTTCCGCTTCGGAACTTCCCCCTTCTGAAAGAATTCTGCCCTTATTATGATGAGTGGCTTTCCCATCCCGACGACGGTTCTTATTGGGATTTTGCAAACGTCGAGAAGAAGCATGGCCAGGTCCAGGTCCCTGCCTACAATCTTACGGGCTGGTTCGATGACGGCTATGGTCAGCCTGGAGCCAGCCTCAATTTCCTTGGGATGAAAAAGAACGGGAAAACAAAAGAGGCCCGGGAAGGGCAGAAGCTCATCATAGGTCCATGGACGCACTGCAACCCCACAACTAAAGCCGGAGATATCGATTTCGGGCCTGAAGCCGCAATCGATCTCAATGAGCTCGTCCTGCGCTGGTTCGATTTCTGGCTGAAGGGGATTGATAACGGCATCCTGTCCGAGCCCCCCATCAAGATCTTTGTCATGGGCAGCAACAGATGGAGGTACGAACAAGAGTGGCCGCTGGCCCGGACGGAGTATACCCCCTATTATCTGCACAGCCTTGGCGGGGCAAATTCCCTGAATGGGAACGGAACGCTGGATCAAAGAGCGCCTGCATCGGAAAACCCGGATTTCTATATCTATGATCCTTCCAACCCGGTCACGGATTTTCATTTTGAAGAGAGCGGGCCCCGGGATCAAAGGCCGATCGAGATAAGAAATGATGTCCTGGTTTATACCTCGGAACCCTTAGCGGCCGATCTGGAGGTTACAGGACCGATTACGGCCGAAATATGGGCGTCTTCTTCGGCGAAAGATACGGATTTCGTAGTCAAGATTATGGACGTTTATCCTGATGGCTATTCCCAGAACATCACCCCTCAGCTGTCGGGGATCCTCAGGGCACGGTATCGTGAATCAGAATCCGGTCCGATTCTTCTTACGCCTGGAAAAATCTATAAGTTCGATATCGGCCTGATGTATACCAGCCAGGTCTTTAAGAAAGGCCACAGGATAAGGATTGCCGTCACCAGCAGCTATTTCCCCCACATGGACCGGAATCCCAATACCGGCCATCCTTTCGGAGAAGACCAAGAGGTCGTTAGAGCAGAGCAGAAAATCTACCACGATAAAATCTATTCTTCGAGAATAATTTTACCTGAAATCCCGCGGTGACGTTCCGCACAAGCGAGACTTTTTTCGGTTCTCTTATGTTTGGTGTGGGTTAGGGGCTTGAACGGGATGGACCGAGCGGACCTTGAAGGTTTAGCCCTTTTTTCATTCACCGGACTGATTTTTAGGCATTTTTGTCAAGACCTCTTGGAGCGTCCGGTCGGCACGGCTGATGGCCTTATCCAACAGGGAAATCTGCTCCTTGGCCCGGCCCCAATCTTTTTCTTCCACAGCTTCAGTCACCCCGGGAAGGACTTCCGGGTCGTAAGTGAACTTGCAGGCGTAGATGAGGTGCTTATACCAGGGGCGCTTGGGGATACCCCCGGAGAATCCAAAATCTCTTTCAATTTGCATCAAAGCGGAATTTATGGCCTGAAGGATTTCGGAAGATATCTTGCTCCCTTGAGAGAGGAGCCGTTCGATATGGATGTTCAGCGCATGAGCGGTTTTTTGAAAACTCTCGATTCGGCTGACGAGGAGGTTGAGGTCGGGAGAAACCGGTTTTTCTCCTTGACTTACGATTTCCTTGACATAAGAACCGATTTCTCCGGCATAGGCTTCATAATCGAAAGGATAAATTTGGGCATTGGCCAGCCTTAATGTCGTCATTCCCCAGAGCGTTGCCAGAGTCGCGTGATAGCAGAATTGGGGGTCGCCGAAATGCGACATCCAATAAAAATCATCATACTGGGAATGGTAGACTCCGTAAGGGCCGTCGAAACCCATTCCCAGGACGGGCATGCAGACGAAATTCAGAAAGGCCGTATGATCGCTGCCGCTTCCGACGCGAGTCTCGATCAGGTCGGTTTCTTCCTTTTGGTTTCTGCTCTGTCTACGCTGTTTCATGGCTTCATAAATCGTTCTTCCAGTGGTGGGATCCAAAACTTCCTGAGTGATTTGGAGCATAAAATTGCCAAGCGAAGGCACGGCTGCCGCCCCAAAATAGGGTCCGCTCACGGCGGAATCGACGTTGATATACGCGACGCCGTCTTTCTTCAGTTTGTCGGCGTAGTGCTCCGCCCATTCCGTTGAACCGGTCAGGGTGTTCTCCTCGGCGTCCCAGTTACAAAAAACAATGCTCCTCTTTGGCCGATATCCGTCTTTCATCAGCTGTCCCAGGTTTTGGGCGAGACCAAGCAGAGCCGCCGTGCCGCTGCTCGGATCGACGGCCCCATAAACCCAGGCATCCCGGTGGTTCCCGATGACAACCCATTTATCAGGCTCTTCCCGGCCCTTGATTTTGCCGACCACATTCCATATGGAGCCGACGGAATTATCCATTTCTACCTTGAGATGAACTTTGGCCGGGCCCGGACCGACGTGGTAGGTGAAAGGCAGCCCTCCCTGCCACTCCGGCGGGACGGCCGGGCCGGCCAGATTCTCTAAAAGCGGCCGTGTTTCTTTATGGGAGAGGGGAACGGCCATTATTTTGGGCAGGATCTCCGACTCCTCCGGTTTCAGTCGCTTGGCTCCCGGGATTGAGGCCCAACCGGGAGTCAGCGGGTCTCCGGGGACGATGAAATCAAAAGGGATGCCGCCCCGTTGGATGTGGCTTTCCGGCCCCCAAGGTCCGTTGGGAAAAACATCGCCGCGCATATAGCCGTCATCCCTGGGATCGGAATAAATCAGCAGGCCGGCGGCGCCCCTCCGTTGGGCCGTCAGGGCTTTGAAGCCCCTATAACTGTAAGGCTCGGAGTAACGGACCAGGGCGATCTTGCCTTTGATGTCGATCCCCATCTCCAGCAGTCTGTCATAATCCTCCGGATTCCCGCCGTGGGCATAGACCACGGGAGCCGTGACCTCGCCGGAGGCCGAATAAGCATTGAATCCGACGCTCACCTGGCTGTCAAAAGAGTCCTTGTCGACGAGATAACCTTCTTCTCTCAAAGTGGCCTTAAAAACGAGAGGTTCGACCATTTCCACAATGATATCTTTGGGATAAGAAAGAAGGACTTGATATTCGACGAGTTCCACGTCCTCAAGGCCGAATTCCTTGAATTTATCCCTGACATACACAGCGAGATCATAATTCCGCTTGGTCCCCGCGATGTGAGGCT
>Ga0315291_10010283_pt1 | contig 11445 bp, 10 predicted proteins | sample YL17G12_20_MG_FD_203070 | JGI IMG/M metagenome (GOLD analysis project Ga0315291, IMG submission 203070) | Sediment microbial communities from Yellowstone Lake, YNP, Wyoming, USA - YL17G12_20 | ecosystem: Environmental > Aquatic > Freshwater > Lake > Sediment | place: USA: Wyoming | collected...
TAGCCGAGCTCGAGGGAAAGTACGGTGACAGGTTCCAGGAGCTCCACGAGGAGTTCGTCCATGGCCGGATGGACAGGGAGCGGTTCAATGACTACGTCGAGTGGAGCGGCATGATCCACGCCCTGAGGGCCTACAGCGAGGGGGAGGACTACGACTACTACACCGAGGAGGAGACGCCTCTTGGCGGCGAGGAGCTTAGGGGGCTCACCTCATCAAGGATAGAGCTCCTAGACAAGCTAGCTGTGAGCAGGGCGTCCTCGATAAACGAGCTTGCCGATATCCTTGGGAGGGACGTGAAGAACGTTTATATTGACATTAAGTTTCTTGAGAGGATCGGCTTCGTCAGGTTATCCAAGGAGGGGCGGGGGTTGGTCCCTGAGCTCCTAGTCTAGGAGCTGACCATCTCCCTCGGCTAGGCTGCAAACATTATATTGGCTCTGAACCGCTCTCTATACGATCGATTATGTCAGTCAATCAAGCTTGCACGGCTGATCTAATCCTCATCAACGGCAAGATCGTCAAGGTAGACGCCGACTTCAGCACAGCCGAGGCGGTTGCCGTCAAAGACGGCCGGATACTCGCCGTAGGCTCCAGCGAGGAGATTAAGGGGCTCAAGGGCTCGAAGAGCGAGGTCATCGACCTTAAAGGTAAGATGGCCCTCCCTGGCCTCTACGACAGTCACCTCCACATGATCTCGACGGGGAACACCCTGACCATCATTAACTGCCGCACGCCGCCTATGAGGTTAATAGTAGACATCGCCGCTGCCGTGAAGGAGAAGGCCAATAAGGTCAAGCCTGGTGAATGGATCATCGGCAGAGGCTGGGATCAGGCCAAGCTCGCAGAACATAGGAACCCGACGAGGTACGACTTCGATAAAGCTGCCCCGAAGAACCCCGTCATCCTCACCAGGACCTGCGGCCACCTCGCTGTGGTCAACAGCAAGGCATTGGAAGTCGCCGGGATAACCAAGGACACCCCTCAGCCCGTCGGCGGCAGGATAGTGAAGGACGAGAAGGGGGAGCCGACTGGAATGCTCGAGGAGTCGCCGGCCATGACCCTTGTCAGGAGCCACATCCCCCCGGACGACATAGAGAAGAAGGTTACGGAGATCAAGGCAGCCTCAGACGCCTTCAAGGCCGTGGGGATAACCAGCGTCATCGAGGCTGGCATCACAGAGGACGAGATGGTCGCCTACCAGCTGGCTCTAGAGAGGGGGCTCCTGGAGGTCCGAGTCAACACGATGCTCAGGGCTATCAACGAGGATGAGCCGACCGAGAAGAGCCTGGAGAGGATTAACAGTTTCCCGATGATAACGGGCTACGGTAACGTTATGCTCAGGTTCCAGGGGCTCAAGGTACTCATAGACGGGGGTATAGGTGGGAAGACCGCTCTACTCAGGGAGCCCTACGAGGGAGATCCTAAGGTCTACGGACTCTTGACCGTCCCGGTGGAGAAGCTGCAGAAACTCGTCGACGCCGCCAACAGGCGGGGCATGCTCGTCGGCATCCACTGCGCGGGCGGCAGGGCCATGGACATCGTCCTAGAAGCCTTCAAGAAGACCGATAAGGTGAAGCCCATCAAGGGGAGGCGCTTCTACCTCATCCACGCCTACCAGCCGAGTGAGGAGAACTTCGAGACATGCAGGGAGCTGGGCGTCCAGGTTGCGAGCCAGCCGAGCTTCCTCTACTACCTCGGAGACAGCTACTACGAGAATGTCGGCCCTAAGAGGAGCGAGTGGCTCAAGCCCCACAGGGCGTGGATCGACGAGGGGGTCATGGTCGCAGCTGGCACCGACTCACCGGTAACCCCATATCCCCCATTCCCGAGCCTCTGGGCTGCCATAGCCAGGCGGACCGAGGTGAAGGGCACACAGATGGGAAATGAGCAGAGGGTAACCCGGGAAGAGGCTATAAGGATGTACACGATAAACGGAGCCCACCTCACCTTCGAGGAGGACTTGAAGGGGAGCGTCGAGCCCGGGAAGCTCGCGGACATGGTCATCATAGATCGTGACATACTTACCTGCCCAGAGGACGAAATCAAGGATACTAAGGTTCTCAGGACATTCCTAGGTGGAAAAACTGTCTACAAAGCATAACCTAATTATTGCACAGGCATCACCCACCGCCTCATTTTTTAACCTAAGGCAGCCTGTTTCTGTTTGAATCCAAGTTGCACCTCCGGAGGGACTACCTCAATCTCATCTTACTCCTGATGATATTCTTGGGAGGAATCTATGTGGCGAACCGCGTCGACGCCGACTTCGGTCACGTAAAGATGGAGGAGGTCAAGATACCCGCGGCCGGCTTCGAGCTGAGCGCCCTCCTCTACATCCCTTCTGAAGCACACCCAGACAGCCCAAGACCAGCCGTCGTCCTCGCTCACGGTATAAGTAACGCCAAGGAGACACTGAGCGGTATCGCCCTGGAGCTCTCCAGGAGGGGCATCGTGGCCCTCACAGTCGACCTCTCCGGCCACGGTGATTCAGGAGGCAGCCTGAGTTCAGGCGATCCATCGCTCGGCCTCATCGACGCCATCAACTTCGTGAAGTCAGAACTCTACGTCGATCACAGCTTAATAGGGGTCGTCGGCCACAGCCTCGGCGCCGGGGCTGCAAGAAGGGCTGCTTACGAAGACGACTCCGTTGTGGTGACAGTTTTTATAGGAGGAGGCGTGGGAGAGCGCAGCGAGGACCCGTCCTATGGGACGCTCAGCCCCACGTTCCCGAAGAACCTGCTCATGGCCGTGGGGGAGCAGGATATCCTCTTCGACCTCCAGGGATTAGATGTGTCCCTGCGCCAGGTCTTCGGGACATCTGAGCAGATCACGACTGGGAAACTCTATGGCTCCTTTGACTCAATGAACGCGAGAGAACTCTTCGTCACGCCAACCATCCACCTCCTCGAGCCTATCACGCCGGCGTTGGTCTCGGAGGTCGTCGACTGGATGAGCCGCGCCTTCGTAAGCAGCCTACCAGACACCACATGTTCGGGGCTAAACTACATTTACAGGGAGGCCGCGCTTGCCGCATCCCTCATAGCCTTTGTCGGTCTGATTGCGCCATTGTCTGGGATCGTTACGACCTGGTTTGGGGAGCGGCTGGGGGATCGACCCATCGTAAGGCACAGGTTCCTCAGGGAGAGGAACTCGGTGCTGGTCTGGGGTGGCCTAGGGCTGATCCTCTTCCTGCCCGCTATGTTCGCCGGCGCAATTGTGGCCTTTCCGCCCCTCGTCTTCGGTTCGTCCATGGCATGGTGGCTCTCGCTGACTGGCGCTTTTGGCCTCCTCATCTTAAAGATCATGGCCGATAGACAGTCTAAGGGAAATGTCAGCATAAAAGAGGTCTTGAAGGGGAGCTTCAAGGCATGGGACCTCATTCTCTCTGCAGCGGTATTAGTCATCCTCTACTCGCTCGCCTGGTCCTGCGAGGCTCTCTTTACCGAGAAACTCAAGATGATAGTCCCCATCTTCGGCAGCCTAAGCCTCAACCGACTGAAGGTCCTGCCCCTCTTCATCCCATTCTACCTCGTCTACTTCACGGCCGAGGGACTCTATCTCCATGTCTACAGGGACAGACAGGCTGCAGGCTCCATGGCGGGCAACTTCATGAGGGTCTCTGGGTTGAAGATGGCGCCCTACCTGGGGCTGATGCTCGTGCAATACATCCCCATGTTCGCCTCCAACTTCAGGCTGATACCGGGCTTCATCGGTTTCTTCGTAGAGTTCCTATGGGCTATCCTGCCCTTGTTCCTGGTCTCCACGTTCTCCTCGTGGTGGCTCTATAGGTTGACTGGCAGGATCGGGTTTGGTGCAATATTCAACTCCCTGCTATTCGCATGGGTCTCCGCGGGCTTATTCCCCTTCGGATCCATCAGTTAAGAAAAAAAAATTCGGTACGTCGATCGCGGCACTTATTTCTTGACTGTTAGTTTAGCTCCGCATATTGAGCATTTTCCTTCTGATGTGATCTTTGGTTGTTCCTTCACGTCTGCCCCACATACACCGCATTTTACCATGGCATGGCACCTGAGTATTGGGCGAGTTGTGTTTATCCTATGAGGCTGATGTATCCAATAACAGGGAGAACTGAGGTACAGAAAACGCTCTACCTGTGGTCGTGCTCGCCGTCCGGTGTGGTGATAGGGATGACCACTAGGTTCCCGTCACTTATGACGTACGTTCGGAGGCCTGCGTACTCTATTTTATTATTCTCGAGGAGTTTCTGAGCCTTCTCCTCAAGTCCCTCAGGGACGTAGAGGAAGAACTTCTTGACGCGCCTACCCATGCCGGCGGTCTCGGAGAACAGCTTCCACTTCGGGACCTGGGCGACCGTCACACCATCCTCGGGCTCGACCTCGCCTATCTCCTGCATCCTGCCATCGGCCAGGGTTATTACGATGCTCGGATATACGACGCCCTCCTCCGTCTCGATCCCTCTCCTCTTGACCTCATCGTTCACGATAGTCACGTATCCTTCGCCCCAGTCAGTCTGGTCGACGAAGGGGAAGCGGGTGGCGGCGATGATCCTTATGATCCTGTTCCTTATCTCCCCCTTCGAGACCAAACTTATCTCCTCACAGCCCTAGTTCGACGGCTACCTCCTGCATGGAGGAGAGCCCTATAGAGAGAAACTCCTCGAGGGATAAGCCGACCTCGCCGCACCTCATGATGTTCTCTCGGCTTACTCCGCGGGCGAAAGACTTGTCCTTCATCCGCTTCACGAGGCTCGACACCTTCACGTTGACCACCTTCTTATCTTGCACCATTAGCGTCATGGCTATGATGAGGCCGGAAAGCGCGTCGGCGGCGAACAGGCTTATGTCCATCAGGTTCTCCGGCTTCGAACCGGTCTGAGGGTTGTGGGCTCTTATTGCATGCAGGCCTTCCTCCGGCAGTAGATCCTTGACGATCTCGGCTGAGACGGCGCCATGCCTGTCCCAATCCTGCCCGACCTCCTCGTAGTCTATGTCGTGGAGCATCCCCACTGCTCCCCACAGCTCAGGGTCTTCGCTGAAGTGTTGAGCTAACCCCTTCATGATGGCGGAGACCGCGGTCATATGTTTCACCAAGTTTTCGTTTTTAACGTGCTGCTTCACGATGTTGGTGGCTTCCTGGTGAGTGATCATGGTTTAGACCGGATATAGTGCTGGTTTTAAGGCTTCGCCCTCCGGTTACATTTAAATGTAGGATGAGAGGGATGATCGTCTAACTTACGGAGACCCCGGGATGGAGCTTCGGATCAGGGAGAACATACTGCCTATTTTGAGCTACAGCCTCTTCGTCATGACCTTCACCCACACACTGACCCACGCCTTTGGGAACATGCACACATCCCTGTTCCCCATTCTGAAGCAGGAGTTCAGCCTTAACTACCAACAGCTGGGGCTGATAGCCGCAATACCATCTCTATGTCAGACCATCCTCTACGTCCCGGCTGGAATACTCTCAGATAAATTTGGTTCAAAGAGGATGACCCTAGTCAGCATGGTGATTGCCTGCGCGGGCGCCATAACAGCCAGCGTAGCCCAAGACATGTGGACACTCACAGCCGCAGTGAGCCTCCTATACGTCAATACGACGTTCTACCATCCCCCAAGCTATAGTCTCGTATCGAGGCTTTTCCAGCCAAAGGATAGATCGAAGGCCCTCGGCCTCCACGGCGCAGGTGGAACATTCGGTTTTGCCATCGGACCAAACTCAATCAGCATCCTGATGGGAATTTTCGCCTTCGGCTGGAGGCAGATCTACCTCTTCTGGTTCATACCGATGTTCATAGGTGTCATTCTGGTCTTTTTCATCAAGTCCGTGCCCAACGAGGACGCAGAGATCAAGATGGACGCGGGACCTAAACAGTCTCAGGCAACGAAGCTCTTCACTGTCAGCCTCATCGCCTATCTTATTTTCAATGGCGTAAGGAACTTCGCGGGCAGCATGTCAACGGCCTTCCTCAGCATCTACCTTGTCGATGGCAGAGGTTGGACTGTGGAGACTGCAAGCCTTGTCACAGGAATGAGCTTGATGATGGGCATCATAGCCGCATCCCTCGGTGGGTTCCTCACGGAACGCATCGGTGAGAAAAAGTGGATGTTCATTACGCTAACGGTTTCCTCGATCTGCTATGGCATGGCCTTCCTCATCCCGAATACACTAACCTTCGTCTTCTTCTACCTCGCCTACGGCTTCTTCAACTTCCTGAGCATGGCGGCGGGCTCATCTATCATGGCAAGGCTTTCACCGAACAAGCAGAGAGGGCTAGGCTACGCCCTCTACTTCCTCCCAGGAAGCATAGGGGCATCTATTGCACCAATGGTTGGCGCGTACATAGCTGATTCATTTGGCTTGATCAACATTTTCACGGCTTCTACACTGGTCTTCATGTCATCCCTACTAATGCTCCAGTTCGGCGTGAAAGAGAGTAAAGAGACGTAGCCTTCTCTAGAGAGAGCTTTTCATGATCTTGAGGAGTTGAACAAGCCTCTCGTCTCTGTAGGTCTCTAGCTCCTCGTACGTTTTCTCTTTAACAAGCCTCATCTCAGAGACGCCCCTCACAGCCTTCTCAACCGCCGAGTCCGGCGTCCTCGTCCACTTCGCCATCGTCTCGAGCCACTCCGCCTTGCTCACCCCTATGTGCCTCATGATATACTCGATGCCACCGGAGCCCCCACCGAGATGATACGTTAGATAAGGCCCCATTATCGCCCACCTCAGACCGGGACCGAAGCTTACAGCTTTGTCGACGTCCTCAGCCGAAGCTACACCTTTGTCGACAAGGTCCAGGGCCTCCCTCCAGAGAGCGGCGCTGAGCCTGTTTGCGATGAAGCCTGGCACCTCCTTCCTGACTACGATCGGCACCTTGCCGATCTCCTCCATGAGCTTGTACGTTCTCCTCGTCGTCTCCTCGGATGTTAGCTGCCCAGGGCAGAGTTCGACAAGAGGGATGAGATATACAGGGTTCCAGGGATGGGCGACTATGCATCGTTCAGGATGCCGGGCGGCGGCCGTCTGTATCCTGCTCATCAGCAGTCCTGAAGAGCTGCTCGCCAGCGGCGTGTCAGCTGGGGCATGTTCATCCATCTCCTTGTAGACAGCCCTCTTTGCGTCGTAGCTCTCGTATACTGACTCGACCACGAAGGAGGCGTCATGGACCCCTTCAGCCATACTTGTAGCTGTAGTGATACGATTCTTCGCTTTCTCAGAATCTTTGCCCAAACCGGCGTTAACGAGGAAATCGATTTGGAGATTGATACGAGCTACAGCTTCTTCAAGTCTCTTCTTGTCAACGTCGATGAGCACCGTCTCATAGCCGTTTAGGGCGAATAGGGTGCCCCATCCTTGCCCCACGAGCCCTGCTCCGACACAGGTAACCAGACCTCTATCCAATGAAGATCAACTATTAGAAGAGATCCACGACACGGCTTAAGACGTTCGGGGAATTACCAAGCAACCTACAGCAACATGTACTTGATGGAGTATTGTCTCAGCATCTTATCTCTCATGTCACTGAGTAACTCTTTCTGACGTAAGAATAAGTAAAATAATTCAAGTAATATTTTCTCAACACGAAATGAAGCAGAGAAACATGGTACTGGCCGTTGTGTACGGGATAATCATCGTAGCGGTAATCATACTGATAGCTAGGACATTCTTCATCAGCGAGGAGTTCACGTACCCTACAAGCCTGGCGCAGATGCTGAAGGCTGATCTGAAGGAATACCTGACATTAATTCCCAAAACTCTGAGGTAATCTGCTGCGTCCTGGGATTCGATCTTGTTCTTCGACGTTTTGCTTAGGCTAAATGAAAAAAGGGAGTTGAGCCATCCTTAGAGGCCTTTGTGATAGAGGACCTTGCCGTTCACCAAGGTCATGTAGACCTTAGCGTCCCTGATTTCCTCTGGGGGCGTCTCGGTGAGGTCCCTGTCGATCACGGCTATGTCGGCGAGCTTCCCTGGCTCGATGCTCCCCTTCAGGTCCTCCTCGAATGAGGCGTATGCGCCGTTCAGCGTGTAACACTTCACGGCCTCGATGAGGCTCACCCTGCTCTCCTTTATCCCGTGGTTGACTGCGCTCCAGAGGCCGTATATAGGGTTGAAGGGCATGCCGTCGCTGCCGAAGCAGACCGTTATCCCCTCATCTAGGAGCGTCCTGTACGGATTGTTGAGCCTGTTCCTCTCAGGACCGAGCCTTTGCTCGTACATGCCCCCAGGCCCCGCCCACTCCCCGACGAAATTTGGCTGCATAGCAGGGATTATCCCAAGCTCCCTTATCCGCTCAATCTGGCCCGCAGTCATGATCTCGCAGTGCTCTATCCTGTGCCTGTGGTCCTTCCTCGGCCTCGCCTTCAGTACATTCTGGTAGCTGTTGATGACGTTCTCTATGGCGAGGTCGCCTATTGCGTGTATGGCGATCTGTGAGCCGTTTAGGTGGGCGGCCTTAGCCTTCTCCAAGAGCTTCTCAAGCGGCATGAGGAGCAACCCCCTTGTTGATGGTTCATCCGTGTAGGGCTCGAAGAGGGCCGCGGTCCGCGCCCCGAGGCTGCCATCCATTAGGAGCTTGGAGCAGCCTATCTTGATCATGTCGCTACCGAAGCCGCTCCTCAATCCTAGCTTGTATGAGAACTCCTGCGTCCCCTCCCTCAGCATCAGGTAGGCCTTGACTTTGAGTGCCCCCGCGTCGAGGGCGGACTGGTACGCCCTAAGGGCGTCGGCGTCGAGGCCTGCGTCGTGGATGCTCGTGCACCCGAGGCTGAGGGCGTACTCTGACGCCATCTTAAGCCCCTCCACGGCCATCTTCCCCGTCACCGGTGGTATGTGCTGCTCGATTAGATGCCTGCAATCCCTCAGGACGCCAGTGGGTTCATCGTCCACACCCTTATCTATCTGCCCTCCCTCGGGGTTCAGCGTCTCCTTGGTTATCCTGGCTATCTTGAGCGCCTTGGAGTTGATCGAGATCATATGGCCGCATATCCTAGTGAGCATGATTGGATTATCCGGGCTGAAGTTGTCGAGGTCTTCTTTGGTCATGTACCGGTTCTCCGGCCACTTGCTCTCATCCCAGCCTCTTCCGAGCACCCACTCCCCCTTCGGGAGTGATCTTACCTTCTCTTTTACTCTGGAGACGGCCTCGGCTAGACTAGTTGTGTCGCGGAGGTTTATCGTCCTCAACATGCCGATGCCCATACTGTAGAAGTGGCAGTGGCTGTCAATTAGGCCGGGCAGGACCGTCATCCCCGAGATGTCGTAAACCTCGGATCCTGCTGGGACCTCAATATCTTTTTTATAACCAGCGGCTACGATGTAGTCGCCCTTTATTATCACGATGCTATCCTTGACTGGGGGGCGTCCCGTCCCGTCTATGAGGGTGCCTCCCAGTAAAACCCTTGGACACGGTTCCAAAGACAATACTGGCTTAGACTCCTGAAATTGAACATGGTGATCATGATATAAATTCTTTGAATCGGCTTGAATAAAAGAATCCGCGAGGGGGTTATTTTCCAGCTGAATATTTCCTCATTGTCCTTTACTTAGGCCGAGAAAGTTGTCCATCAGCAAGTAGGCTAGTCGCCTCATCTCGGGCTCCCTCTCTGCGCATTCCTCGAGCACCTGCTCCCTCGTCTTGCCGACTGCGACGAACTCTGCAAAGTAGGCGTCGGCCCACCTCGAGGCTTCCCACCTGTCTATCTCGAGGTGAAAGATGATACCCCTCACGTTCCTCCAGCCGTAGGCCTGTATCGGGCAGGGGTCGCCCTCCACGAGTTGTTCGCCTCCAGGCGGAACCTTGAACATGTCAGTGTGCCATTGGTAGACTGGGAAGGTTTCGGGGAATCCCTTGAAGAGGGGGTCCCTTCTCCCGGCTTCGGTAAGCCTGACCTCGCAGCCGCCGACCTCCTTGCTCGGGCTACTCACGACCTCGGCGCCTAGAAGCCGGGCGAGCATTTGGCCACCGCAGCAGACGCCTAAGCATGGCTTCCCGCTCTCAACGATCTCCTTCAAGTATCGCCATTCCTTCCTCAGGAACCCATGTTGCTCAACCAAATTCGCCGAGATGGGTGTCGGACCTATAATAAAGGCGTCGAACTCACCAACAGGCATGTAGGCTTCATCCTCACGCATCCTGTAAGCGTGCACGACGTGGTGGCTGATCGCTCTCTCCTCAAGGTGCCTTTGATACAGGCCAAGGTTCTCGGTCTGATCATTCTGGATGATTAGCACTCTTTCTCGTGGCTTCATCTCAACACTTCCTGACATCACACCTAGAATGTTATCTCGTCAGCCTTCCAACCATCTCTCAGCATGCCATGTTATCTAAATAAACTCCGATTAAAACCCTGTTAGACAGTCAGCCTTCATTAAATGTATGATGCATTATTTTTTATTTCTAATGAACATGTCCTTGCATCTATTGGAGGCAGGGTGGGGCTATATACCCACCATGAAGTCGATCCGCTGCGTCAGCTCCTTGTAACGGTTTCTTATGGTGACCTCTGTGATGTGAGCGCCCCTAGCTATCTCGCCCTGTGTCCTCCGCTCGTCCGTGAGCATGCTGGCTATGTAGGTGACGGCCGCCGCGATGCCGGCGGGCCCACGGCCGTTGGTGAGCCGCATCTCAATCGCCTGGTTCATAATCCTGACAGCGAGGTTCTCTGCCTCTCCCGATAGGGTGAGTTGGTTAACAAACTTGGAGATGTAGTTGTATGGCTGGGTCTGGGGGACCTTAGCATCGAGGTTCCTGCAGAGAAACCTGAAGTTCCTCCCCCCCTCTTTTTTCAGAATATTGGCGGCCTTGGCGACCTCATCTAGGCTCCGTATGACATTGCATTGCCTGCACGCCATGTAAATTGCGGCCGTGGTCATACCCTGTATGGACCTACCCCTTATGAGGCGCTTTCGTACGACGCGCCTATAGATAATGGAGGCTGTCTCCAGGACGCTCTTTGGCAAGTTCAGTTTGTAGGCGACCTTCGTCAGCTCCGAGAGGGCATATGCGAGGTTCCGCTCTGTGGAGTCTGAAACCTTACTCCGTCGGTGCCACTTCCTCAGTCTGTATAGCCGCGCCTTCTCCCCCGGTTTGAGTTCCCTGCCGGAAAAATCTCTGTCGTTCCAGTCGATGATGGTGGAAAGACCTGAATCGTGGATCGTCCAAGTTAACGGGGCGCCTACGCGGTTTCTCTTGTCCCTCTGCGTGTCATCGAAGGCCCTCCACTCTGGACCTTGATCCATAAGATTTGACGAGACAACGAAGCCACAACTCTCACAAACGAGCTCACCGGCCTCGTAGTCCCTTATGAGGTTAGATGCGCCACACTCTGAGCAGACGGTGACCTTGGATTCGCTCAAGTCGGAGGACGCCTCTAACGCTTCCTGTCACCCAAGAAGATGGGCTCGCCTTCGAGCTTCGAAGGGTCCTCGAGGCGGGTCTTGACGGAAGCGAAAGGTGTGGTAACG
>Ga0315291_10010287_pt1 | contig 11442 bp, 19 predicted proteins | sample YL17G12_20_MG_FD_203070 | JGI IMG/M metagenome (GOLD analysis project Ga0315291, IMG submission 203070) | Sediment microbial communities from Yellowstone Lake, YNP, Wyoming, USA - YL17G12_20 | ecosystem: Environmental > Aquatic > Freshwater > Lake > Sediment | place: USA: Wyoming | collected...
CAGGGCCAATGCCCTGCTTGCCTTGCAGGGTCCAGATCCAATGGGGGAGGTTCCTCAGAGGTGCGGGGTCTCCGTATCAACTCTTGCGGGCAATGCCGGAGAGATTGGGTCTGGTTCTCCCCTACGCGGAGTACCCCCGAAGCGTGTGTGCTCCTGGCGGAACAGTGCTCAGCAGCGGCAGAGATCCTTGAGGAGCGTGGCCTCGTAGCCCGCATTCGGGCCGGGGCCGGGGCCTTCGAAATGATCCATAAAGCTGTGGGTGCTCTAGGTGAGCCCCCTCACTTGCATGGGATTCAGATTGCAAGGTTGCCTACTCCTCTTACGGCTTCGATCAACACCACTTACGTCATTGGGTATCAGCCCAGAGAGGTCCACCGGGGAGTACAACGGCTTGGGGGTCAACCTGACCAAGGTCCAGACATCCCTGCCAAGGCCGAGACCTTCACGAACAATCCCAAGCCTGGACCCCTCCGAGTACCCCCGGAAGCACTGGTCCCAGGTGCCTCATGGTGGAACAAGGCTTCCTACGAAGCCGCCTTCATCGTTGAGGTTGGAGTCAAGATGAGTACCTCCGAGGTATGCATCAAGTTCAGGGATAGTGGTATCCCTGAAGTGCTGACGCTGGACGCCTTCCTGGCTCAGTACACGGACCGGCCTCCCACTCCCCCCTGTGCTGTTGGTGAGGAATGGGAGGACAGCAGGGAAAGGATGGTGACCGTCAAGGCTATGGAAGAATCTGCGGCCAAGGTGGAAGATAGTCAGGGCCAGGCGTACCTTCTGCCTTACTCTCAATTCCACCAGTGGCGAAAAGTCATCCGGAGGTCAGTGTACGACCGGCTGATAGACGATTCTGATGATACGGTGTAATAGGTAATCGGTGGCTGAACCCCTCGAAACCATCTATGACCACCTTCTCTCCCAAGCGGACGAGGATGTGGATCCTGTCGAGCCTACGCCTGTCGAGATAGATCAAATCCAGCAGGACCCACGGAAGGTCACACTCTACTGCGAGTGCGGTCAGGATGCGGTTTATACGTTCAAGGCGGCCAAGCGGCTCCTGGGCCTCTGCCCTTCGTCAGCTTGCATGAAGAAGGCTCTCCCCCGATTGGAAGAATGGGCCAAGGTAGCTCAGAGCAAGTCTTTCGAGATTTTGGAGAACGAGGATCCTGAACCCCCGAAGCCCAAGATCCTAGCCAGGGAAGAGGTACGGCTGTTCCAGAAAGAACACGGCCTTGCTCAGACGGGCCTCCTGGATCTCGAAGTAGCCAAGGCTTTACGCCAAGCGGGCCGGAGCGGAATGATCACTATCTGGCTGGAAAAACTGGCCGAAGAATCCAACGAGTCGGTGTAATACTACCTTATGCCTACTGCATCGAACCGGACCATCGAACAGGTAACTGCGGAGTTCATCCAGGAGATCACGGGACTCTTTCGGGCAGCCGCCATTGAGGAAGTCCGCAGGGCACTCGGGATTTCGGATGCTCCCCAGGCCAGGCAGCTCCCACAGGCCAGGTCCACCTACGTCAAGGTCAAGCCGAAGGAGCTGGACAGAGTTTTCCTCCGAGTCAAGACCGCCAAGAAGCCGATCTCTACCGGGGCCATCGCCGCCCAGCTCATGGGAGGGGATGACCGGAGGGCCAGGTACGTTCTCGGAAAGCTTCTCAAGAAGAAGCTCTTGACGGTCAAGTCTCTGGGGGATGGGACCAACCGTAAGGTCTATCTTCCCACCCCCAAGACCTGAGCGGCCGGTGTAGGGACTCCGGAAGGAGTTCCACATGCCCGTTTCCTACAAAGTCAGCGCCAACCTTTACCTCGTCCAGAGCGAGGTACCCAAGTCCGGTCCGCCCCCGAAACAGGTCGAGGTTCCGACCAATCACATCGTTGTGTTGGACTGCTCGGGTTCCATGTATTCCGAGCTTCCCAAGATCCGGGAACAGCTCAAGAAGCGGTTACCAAAGCTCCTCAAGGAGAAGGACACCATCAGCTTAGTGTGGTTCTCCGGTCGGGGTGAGTTTGGTACCCTCCTGGAAGCTGAACCGGTCGCTACCTTAGCGGACCTCAAGGACGTCAACGCTGCCATCGACCGATGGGTCAAGAGCATCGGCCTCACAGGGTTCAAGGAGCCCTTGGAGGAAGTCTCCAGGCTCATCGACAGAGTAGGCAAGAAGACCAAGGGTTCGGTCTTCTCCCTTTGCTTCATGTCTGATGGTTGTGATAACCAGTGGTCCAGAGCAGAGATCCTCAAGACAGTGGAGAAGGCGGCTGGGGGCTTAGCTTCGGCCACCTTCGTGGAGTACGGCTACTACGCTGACCGGCCCCTCCTCACGGCAATGGCCGAGAAGGCTGGAGGCCAGCTCATTTTCGCGGAAGACTTCGACCGGTACGCTCCGACCTTTGAGGCTGTGATGCAGCGGAAGGTCTCGGGGGCACCTCGCATCGAACTGAAGATCCCGGGTGATACCATCGGGGGATTCGCCTTCTCCCTGGCCCAGGACGAGCTGACCACCTACTCGGTTGAGGGTGGGGCGGTTCATGTCCCCGAGGACACGGGATCCATCTGGTACCTGTCTCCCGCACAGGTTGGTTCATTGGACACCTTCGGGTTCCAAACAGGCAAGGCCCCATCAACGTTGCAGGAAATCTCCAAGTACATCTCGGATGGGGAGGCTTTCCAACGTGCAGCCGTGGAGACCGTTCTCGGAGCAGCCTACGCAGCCGTGAGTCTCTTCTCCGTGAGAATGCAGCCGAACGTTGTCTATCCTCTCCTCAAGGCCCTGGGAGATGTGAAGCTCATCGAGGCGTTTGGCGGGTGCTTCGGTAAGCAGAAATACAGCGAGTTCATGGAGGCGGCCAAGAACGCTGCCTTCGGGAAGGGTCGCTTCGAGAACGGCTGGGATCCCAACAAGGTACCGGCAGATGACGCCTTCACGGTTCTGGATCTCTTACGTGTACTTGCCAGTGACGAGGAGAACCGTCTTCTTCTCGACCACAAGGACTTCAAGTACAGCCGCATCGGTCGAGGTCGGGTGGATGCTTCCGAGGTTCTGACGGCTGAGGACCAAGCCGAGATCACCAAGCTCACCACCGAGATGACTCAGACGAGGGATCTAAACAAGGTCAAGGAACAGATGGCCAAGATCGCTACCGTCACAGCAAGCAAGGGACCGGGGCTCAAGTTCGCCGCCAAGGATGTGAAGGACACGGGCTACTCCATCTCGCACCTCACGTTCAACGAGGAGCGTCCCAACTGTTCGATCCTCGTCCGCAAGGAAGGAACCGTGGACCTCTCCAGTCGGGAATCTTCTGCTCCAGCGGGATCCAAGCTTCCGACCAACTTCGAGACGTTCATCTTCCGGAACTACGCCATCATCCGGGATGGTCTCGTCAACGTGGACAAGCTTCCTGTCCGCCTGACAGGTGGGACAGTGCGGGCCTTACGTGAGCAGGGCTTCCCCCTCAGTGCCGTCAGAAACCCCTCGGAGGAGACTCTGGAGGAAACGGTGACCCGCATCAGGAAGGCTGCCAACGAGCGTGAGGTGTCCTTCGTGATTGACCTGAAGGCCCTGCCGGTCATCAACCGGAAGATGGTCCAGGCAGTCAGTGCCAAGATCCTGTTCGAGAAGGAGTATGACCTTTGCAAAGCCAGAGCGGCTCAGAAGGTCTACAACACGTACAAGAAAGAGCACTTCCCGAAGACCAGCGTGGGCTTCGAGACGACCTACGGGAAGGACACGGCCACCTGGCTCAAAGAGCAGGGCTTCACCGACTACTCAGGGTTCTCACCCAAGTCAGTCCAGATGGAGTCCACGGACTTCTACATGGGCAAGGAGCTGCATGTAAGCCTCAAGGGGCTCTCTTCGCTTCCCAGCCTGAAAGAGGTCAAGGAGAAGATGGCCAAGGGCAAGGTGAACCCGGCAGGGGCTCTCATGGTGCCCTACGTGGAAGAGGTCGAGGGCTTCCTGGCCTCGGACATCTACAAGAAGGCCGCAGAGGTGTTCGAGGCATGGTTAGACGGGCAGCAAAAGGCTGCCACCTCCAAGGTTCGGGGCCTTCTGTTCGACTTGGCTCAGGTCAAATTTGCCATTGTGGTAGGCCAGACCTGGCCCGTGGAATTCAAGAGCATCGAAGAAAACAGCTTGAAGATCACGGTGGACGGGGTCGAGATCGAGGGCAAGGTGGAGGCCAAGGAAGTCGAGATCAAGATTTGACCTCGGTGCTGTAGTCGGTGTATAGCTTGGGCTGTGCAGTCATGGCCCAAGCTCCGACAATCCCCGTGCGGGTTCGAGAGAACTCTGCTGACGAGGGGAAGCTCTACCAGCTTTCCTACGATGCCCGTGTGCTTCTAGCCAAGGGACTCCCGGCTCCTCGACATCTTCCCCTAGGGCACCGGACACTTCGAGTGGTCCATCCGAAACTCCCAGAGAAGCGGCTCGGCCTTCTGGGAGGGGTATTGGTCAGGGAAGCTGTAGGCGGCCTTGCATCGGGTACATTCCACGAAGACCCTCGACCCTGTGGCGTTCGCACTCAACTGAACCCAGTGGGCGAACACGGGCTGTGAGGTGGGAGACGGGGGTGGCACGACCTTCAGAGGAGCTTGTCTGCGAGAAGTCTTTCGTACCACGTTGGTACCTTGTCCTTTGGGATGGCCGGTTTGAATGACCGGAGGAACTCCTGTACCGGCCACTCGCTCTTGAATACGGTCGTCTCCGTGACCTGGACCGTCAGATTCCTGTCGTCCAGAGCTAGGAGATGTACGATTCCCGGAAGACTCTTGTGTTGCCATTCGCTTCCTATTGCCTCCCGTAGAGACCTGCTTGCGAGGACTGCGGTGTTCATGGGCTGGGATCGCCCCGGGAGAGGCCCTTGGGCTGACTAGCAGGCGAGGGTTTCCCGGGGCGTCACCCACATCCTACACCGGTCAGTCGTCCTCGGCATCCCCATCGGCGGGCTCTAGGCCCAGGACTTGGCAAAGCTCGATGGCGAACTCCTCAGCCTGCTCCCGGTCCATGTTCACGACGATCTTTTCCCCGTTCACCCCAAAGAACTTGACCTGTGCCGTCTCCTCTTCATCATCGAAGCGGGCGTCAAAGGTGTCCAACTCAAACTCAATCGAAGGCTTCTCTGGCATTTTGGCTACTCCTGTAGGATGTCCCAGGCGGTCCTCGTCTTAACTTTCCGACCGACTGGTAGGAAGGATCTCAAAAAGACTTCCGCAGGCCAGGTTCGTTCTTCCTTGGTGCGGACCCCTCGAACCTTCACGGTACGATACACCGCCAGGGATGTCCCGCTGTAGTCCTTCACGTCCAGGACGTCCACAAGGTACCTGTGCCGAACGTTCCTCCAGCGTTTGTACGGGATGGCCAGAGGGTCTTTCTGGGCTTTAGCCACGGTCAGTCATCCTCCAGAAGCCGTTCGTAGACGGTTCTCCCCAATTCCCTTGGGGTCATCGTAGGAGCCACCGCCACCGCTACCTCAGTGAAAGGCTGACCGGTCGGCTCAGCCAGGACACGCAAGAAGGAAGTGTGCCCCGCCACCGCTTCCCCCCAGGTAGTGTACCTCTCCATGCGGTCGTTTAGAGGGCCTCCCTGAATCCAGGTCTCAAACAAAATGGGTGGCCCGGACCCGAAGCTGTGGTCCAGCCCAAGGAAGACTGTCGAGACGAAGGACTCTCCGATCTCGTGCTGCCCCACGACCCTGTTAGTGAAGTCTCCAAACCACGCCGCTGCCTTGAGTCCGTCTGGCTCAGGTACCGGCTCGTGGTTCTCGTTGAGGACGTACCAGGATGACATTGAAGTTTGACCCTACACCAGGGTGAAAGTTCTTGCAAAATCCGAAGGAAGTGGTTACAGCTACGCCAAGCAATTATGCTTTTTCCTCGCTATAGGTAAGATGGATTCAACGACCATGAACGAGGCTGTCGGGGTAAAACTCCCCGGTGGCCCACAATCTTCAGTATGGGTGCCTGTCAAGGGGACAGAAGGGGACTACGACGTAGCCTACCGTCTGTGTAAAACGAGAAACTACTCCGCAGGAACGATCCTCACCATAGACGGTACTAAATTCAGAGTAGTCCGCCAAGAGCCCCTTGAAATCGTTGAGATGAAGTCTACCAAGGTGGAGCGTCCGAAGCCCACACAGGTTGAGGGAGACCCTGAGACCCCCAAGCCAAAGTCTGAGCGTCCGCCAGCAATCAAGGTCCAGGTTGAGGTTGGCCAGCGTTGGGTCACCAAAGATCCCCGCAGGAAGCAGGAGCCTTTCGAGGTTGTGAAGGTTGAGGGGGATGCCATAATCACTGACAAGGGAGCCAAGATCGGGCTCCATCGGCTGAGCCGGTACAAGCTGGTTTCCTAATTCTTTAGTGAGTCATCCTAGGAAGATGGCCTCCCCTGTCCTGGTACTAAGAGTAGCCGCTCGGCATCAGGCGGGGTTATTTTACCCACCCCCGGCCATGTTCCGGGACATTTACGACTGGGTTTTGGCTGTCGTCGCTGCTACGGTCATCAAGAAGAAGGGCCAGGGTGAGCCTCAGGACTTCTCCCGGTATGACCCTGTTCTCCAGGCTGCGGAGACGTACAAGGCCAATCCGACCAACTGGAAGCTCTACTCCGCTCTGATTGAGGCGATGTGGATTTTCGGTGCCCAGACACGGGGGAGTGTCAAAGACTTCCAGAAGCTTACTCCCGAGAGGAAGAGGGATCTGGAGGAGCGGGCCAATCGGTTGTACGCGCTGGTCCAGCAGCAAGTTCAGAGCGTCAAGGACTCCCGAACCCTCCTGGACCAGCGGGAGGAAGCCGAGGTAGCCAAGCTCCGGCAGTACCTCCTATCGGGTGTCTCTGCGATAACCGGGGACACAGTGGAGAAGGACTTTCCCATCGACCTTGGAGGCTGGAAGTACGGGGAGGACGAGATCCGTAAACGTGTGGATGAGATCGTCAAGCAGGAGAAGGAGAGGGCAAAGAAGTTCTACGAGGAGCAGAAGGATAGGGAGGTCAAACCAGAACTGGAGGAATACAAGCAAGACCTTCTGAAGCACTTGAAGAGGGAGATGGAGGGGTCGGGTTGGGACAGCATAAAGGTTGTTCTTACAGAGAAGGCTATACAGGGTGCGAAAGCATACTGGCAGGGGATTACCCGGAGGATTGTCATCACTATCCCTTACGGGTCTGATCCCCATTCTCTAGCTGGGCTTGCGTCAACTCTCCGTCACGAGATGCAGCACTTCTCCCAGAGTTACCTAGCCTGGACGCTGGGGGCAATCGGAGGGACTGGGTTACCTTCGGAAAAGATACGGACGCCTGAGTTTCAGCAGTGGATGTCTCCCACGCATCCCAGTCACAGGCCGGATGACCCCAAGCTCAAAGAGCTGTTCATGAAGCTTCGTAGGGAGGGCATCCCGCCACAGAGGGTTAATTTCCACGACCTCGATGATGTCGAGTTCTACACTGAGCTGGTGGATGCCATTGATGAGTTCAAGACTCATCTGAGTCATGCTCCCAAGGGGCCATTGAACATCGCCGTCAAGCTCTTCACTGGGATCCTCCCTGAGCCAAGAAGTCACGACAAGGACTGGTACCAACAGATGGAAGCCCTGGGGGGCTACGACTTTGCCAAGTGGTTCACGACCCCGAATGCGGCATTCCTGGCCTGGAAGACCCATGCACCAGGGAAGTACAAGAAGGCTCTCAAGGAGTTTGTATCGGCCGTGGGTTAATCTCACTGAGCCTCTCCCAGACCGTAGGCGGATTGGCGTCGTACTCCAGCTTCCTGAACTGGTCGTACATCACGGCCCGCTTCTCTGAGACGTTGTCCATCTTGCAGGCGATCTCGTTGAGCATGAAGTCCCAGCCGGGACGCTCGATGGAGAGCCGAGACAGAGCCAAGATGACGGCCTGACGTTCCTCTTCGGAGAGTTCTAAGGTCACGGCTCAGTAGGACTCGCTGAGTGGGCACGCATCTCGTCAATCGTGTAGTGGCCCGTGTAGAACAACATCCCCTGGATGAACCCGAGCCACCTCATGGCTTTCTCGATGTTCTTCCTCTCGATGGCCTCGTCCTTCAGGCGAGCCTCCAAGACGACCGTGGCTGCGGGATCCTTGGGTACGTCCTGGAGGAACTCCCGCCCTTGCTCGCACATCCACATCGTGTGGGAGAGCACAGCCTCCTTGTTCCGTGGGTCGAGGTTGGTCGTGTCGTTCCTCTTGGGAGGGTAGTGCTTCCCCCACTGGGTGAGATACAGGGAGAAGACGGACTTGAGATGTTCTTTGGTCATGCGTAACCCTTCACGAGCTTTGCGGTAGGCCCATATTCTCGGAGGGTGCTGAGCACGTCCCGCTCCCCCTTCACCTTCAGACCCAGCTTCTTCAGAGCCAAGAAAGCGTCAGCCGCATTCCTCATCTCCCCGTCATTGGGATCCCCTGAGGGTGCCCAGAGGGATTCACTGATGACCTTGTTGAGGTGCGTGGCCCAGTCCATTTGAGCCTTCGGGGGCTTTTGAACGGGGCAGTGCGAACCCGATGGTGCTGCTTCACCGATCAGGGTGACCTCAGCCTCGGTCACAACCCAGACCCGAGCACCACAGGACAAGGGCTTGTCCGGGCTGTAGACGACCTTGGACGGCCCGTCGATACTGACCTCGTGGGCATACCTGTTGGTCTTACCTTGCTTGACCGTAAGCACAGGATCTTTGGAACCAGTCTTCTGGTTCCGTCGGATGACGTGCTGGTTGACGTGGATGATGGTCTTCATTCGTCCAGATTGAGCCTTCTCACTCGGGCCTTCTCCTGGTGGTATGCGTCTACACCAGCCAGAACCCTTCTCAGGATAGCCACCACGCAACCTAGAGCCCCCACCACAAGGCCAACGGTGACTGCTGAACTTCTAGGGTCGTGGGCTCCCGCGAGCCAGGACACGAAGCCTGTGATAGCAGCGGCGATTATGAAGAAGATACCGCCATCCAGGAAAGACCAGAGGAGTCCAAGGACAATGCCCCCACTGAGGACAATGACATTCGCCAAGCGGTTCATGCAGGTACTTCTACACCGGGGATAACCTTTCGATAGTCCCTTCTTAGCGTGGACCTCTCCCATCGAGTCGCCAGCCGGTACATCCGGGCCGCCCAGGATGAAGCGGCCTTCGAGGCCATGGTTGACCACTGGGCGGATGTGTTCCTGGATGAACTTGTTTCCAACGTCCAAATTGACGAGGGGGGCGTTGAGAACCTTCTCCGGTCCCAAGGGATCTCGGCCGAGGATATCAACGACGTTGTGGGTATGAGGCAGGCTGGACTGGGAAACCTGGTCAAGGCTCTCGGTGGCTGGATCGCCCACAACATTTGGCACATGATTGTCGGCCCCTTCATCGGTCTGAAGAAGCTCGTCACTAGTGCCCAGTTCCGTGCGGAGGTGAAGGCTTCTTTCAAGCGAGCTTTGAACCACGAACGGCGGTCTATCAAGCACATGTTTTCTGTGGCTGGACGAATGGCTCGGGGTGAGGAAGTCAATCCACAGGAAAAGAAAGCGGCGATGCACCAGCTTGTGGACATCCTCATCAAGGTGGTTTTCGTCTACATCGCTGGCCCTCATGTGGCTCACTTGTTCTCCCACGGCATCTGGAAAGCTCTTGCAGCCCTCATGTCACCCTTGGACGAGGTAGTGATCATCCTGTTCGACAAGCCCCTCAGAGCGGCGACTAAGAAGCTGCTGAGTGCTGACCTTGGTCTGCTCCCGAGTGGGTTCTACACGCATTTCGCCTGAAACGGTATCCCTACCTGAAACGGTGTATCCCTAGTGGATGCCCGTGTTCGTGGACTTCAGGATTCAGTGCGACAAATGTAAACAAAGCCTGGATCTCGTAATCCAGGTGACGAACGTGAACTCTGGATTCCCTAAGTTCGACACCAAGCTGCCGGACGACTGGGAGGTCAAGGACGTAGGCTCCTACAAGACGAAGGTGCTATGTCCGACTTGCCGATGAGGGGAGACCCGAGGAAGCAGTCTCTCTACTTCACCTCTGAGATGTGGGAGGAGATCCGGGCTGAGGCCAAGCGACTGGACCGCCCCTTGTCCTACGTTGTCCAGAGTGCGTGGAGGCTGGCCAGGAAAGCCATCAAGGAACTTCCGACTGTCGAGCCAACTTAGGTTGATCCAGGACATGGTAGGAACGTATCTCTGGCATGGAAAACCTTTCTGACAACCAGAAGAAGTTCGTTCGGTCTGCCCAACGTAAGGGCCTGGAGGTGTATTACACCTACTCCGGCCGGTGCATGTACGGCCAGACGTGCCCCGCCGTGGACGTGAACCATCTGGATGAATTCAAGCCCCGTGCCAACTTCCGCATGGACAACATGGGCCTCGGATACGTGATTTACGCCCCCTACTGAGGTTGATCCCCCAACCCCTCGGACGTACTACCACCATGAGCTACTTCAGCAACACCCTGTTTCCGGTCGTAGAATCCGTGTTCGAGGGAACCCGCCCCTCGGACCTCCCCAAGTCGCAGAACCTTGCGGCCAAGAAGCTCAAGGCTGCCGGGTACCCCCGCGAGGCGGCCTACGTTCAGTCGGTGTCCCGGAGTGACCTCCAGAACATCTACCGCTACAGCAACCTCGTCAACCCCGAGCTGGACAACGAGGAAGCGGCCGAGGAGATTGCCTACCAGGAGTGGGGCGGGTCATGAACCTCTACCAGGCAAGTATCCAGAAGCAGCTTGGCAAGATCAAGCGGTCAGAAGTTGACCCAAGGCATGTCGAAGCCTTCATGCGGTGCCAGTACGGTACCCTCGACCACCTTACCCCTCGGACCTTCAACCGTGAGGTCAAGCTGGCGGTCGGTGCCCTCGATGCGGATCCGACCATCGGTGAGCCCCTGGCTCAGAGCTACGGACTGAGGAAAAACCCATGAACACCCTCGATTACATCAAGAACGACCCCGAGATGAAGGTCTACCAGAGTGGTCGCTACTCCAGCACCGCTCGCCAGGTGAGCCTGGCCATGGAGATTTCTCGGAGGCCCTGTGCCGGTGGGGAGTGTGACGAGGGTGCCCCCTGTCCCCGTCACCGGAGAACTCTTCAGGTGGTTTCTCGGTACCTCCGGCTCAAGTGATGTCAGACCTGCCCACCCCGAGCGTCTAGAGCCCACATGACCAACGTCAAGCTCTCCATCTCGGATATCTGTTCGGCCCTGAAGCCCGTGACCATTGGGACGAAAGTCACGGCTCCGGACTACTTCATGGACGTGGCTGTGATGATGGTATCGGCCCACGACTTCACCAAGGACCGGGTTCCGGGGCAGGGGTTCATCCAGTGTCCGTCGGCCGTTCCCTTCGTTTCAGCGGGGGTCGGGAAGAAGAGTCCTGATCCTGCCAGATACGTCTGCCGGGAACATCGTGGGGTGGTCTCGGCCTACCTCAAGCGGGAGTACGCTGAGCCCTGCTCGGGGGTGGCCTT
>Ga0315291_10010289_pt1 | contig 11442 bp, 10 predicted proteins | sample YL17G12_20_MG_FD_203070 | JGI IMG/M metagenome (GOLD analysis project Ga0315291, IMG submission 203070) | Sediment microbial communities from Yellowstone Lake, YNP, Wyoming, USA - YL17G12_20 | ecosystem: Environmental > Aquatic > Freshwater > Lake > Sediment | place: USA: Wyoming | collected...
TGGCAATTGCTTGGGCAGCATGCACTGCTTCAATACCTGGGTCTCCCGCGTCGCCAGGGAAGGTGATTACTGGAAATCCGAGGGCCCGGAAGTTTTTCTTTACAGCCAGACGGCGAATGGTTGTGCCAATCGCTAGTCCTGCCCCCAGATCACGTCCACCTGGATCGATTACTAGATCTTCAACACCTTTTGCTTTGATTTTTTCGGTTAATTCAGCCATCTCAGCCAGTGATCCGGCTATCAGACCTAATGCTGTTTTACTTTCTTTTGCCAGATCTGCAAAGCTTTCCCAGTTCTTGGCATCAGCGCCATAGATCAAGGGGATTTCGCCCTGCAAAGCTCTCAGACCAGCTTTTGCAATGTTTACGTCCCGGGTCATTAAAATAATCGGGCGCTTGCTGGCTGAACGAACGGCTTGAATTGTAGCCGCGAATGCGTTTGCATCACCAGATGAGGAAGCTACCGCAAAACCATCCACGGTCAGGTCCATCCCGACGTAATTGACCGCGTAAGCATTCGCTGCGCTAACTAATGATTTTATTGCGTCGGCAGCCTGATTATCATAGACCCTGATAAATAGCCCAGGTTTGTTATAGAAGGTTTTGTCATGCCTGAAGAGGACAACCTCATTGCCGGCTTTTGCCTCGTAACCATCAGATTTGAGGGCTACAAGACGGATAGGTGGTGCAGCAGATTCTGCCAATTGCGTCTTCGCTTCAGGGGTGACGTATGGGCAGGCAGATAGCTCAACTTGCTTGGCTGACAACTTCATGGCAAAAGCTAAACAGGTTGGGTAACCACACTCTTTACAATTGGTTTGGGGTAGTAATTTATAGATTTGAATGCCAGTCAGAGCCATATTCCATCTCCGTAGTTATCATATGATGCTTTATCCATTGGATCAGGCAAGCGTATAAGCTGCAGCCATCAGGTCTGCAATAGCCGTCTTGACACGCCGGACGCTTTCAGCATGCCGCAAGACGACGATATCCGCGCCTGCTTCGATCAAAGTCATTGCAGTCAATGTTTCCCAATTGATTGAACGCTCCAACCAATCACCCCAAGCTGCAGGAACACCCGCTTCAACTTTTGCTTCTTTTGTCTTCCAGGCTTCAAAACCAGGTGTAACTAACATGGGCAGCTGGGTCATCGCGTCACCTTGTAACGCGGCTTGCCGGAGTCGTTCCATGGCTGAATAACCGTACTCGATCCCATACCCCAATGCACCTGTAGTTGGGTCCATCAAGACGCGATCAAGGGGCATCCCCATATCGCTGATCAAGATATTCAACTGCTTAGCCAGGTTGACATCCATAGGTGAACGTGCATTCACCAGGTGCCCATTGGCCATAGCTGTTGCGATGATGGTGCGATAATTTTTATCTTCTGCAATGCCTAGCACCAGACGTTCACCCTTGGTGGCTTCAGCGACGGCAACTAACAGGTTGTTATCAGCCTCTGCCTGCCCTGGACCAAATACCATGAGAGGTAAGCCAGTGGCAGCCAGGACATTTTTAACAACTTTGACAGCTGATTCTGGCGAATTGGGTTTACCATCTTTGTCAGTCAGAGACAGCGAGAGCTGAATCAGATCAGCACCTGCGGTTTCAGCAGCTTTGGCCCATTTAACAGGGTCATTCACGTCCTCTCCCCAGGCATCTAAAAGCAAAGCTGACCAATCGTCTGGACGGCGGTCTTTAATTTCTATGGCAACCGCCGGGCAGTTGGGAACCTTGGTCTCAAAATGAAGAAAGGGTAGATTTTTTTCACCACCCACTGTGATAGTGGAGGTGCGTGTACCACCATCGGCAGCAGTTGCTCCAATGGTAACCGTACGGACAGTGCCAGGCCAGTTATCCTTAGGTATTTCAATAGGCATATGTCTCACTCCTTTTTTAAAACTGATTTAATTTTAGAACATTGGCTCCATCGTCAGGGCGGGATGATCATGTTCCGTCAACCAGGTTAGGAGCTCATCAACTGTAATTACGTGCCGCTCATCAGCAATCTTATTAATCAAATCGGGGTCACCTTCGCGATCTGCCACAATCTTGAATTCCTCTGCCATCATTTCTTTCAATACGCTGCTCATCCATACGATTCGCTTGAAACCACCATCAGCAGAGATGAATTTTGGACTGGTAAGATAGAACTTACCCACGCCCATCACACCCGGGGTCTGCAAGCCACCACCTGCAATACCCGCTAAGGTACTGAAGGTCATGCCTGCGGGGGTCATGCTGGGATCTTCACGGCTGACAACCATAATTCCGTTGGCCTCTGGGATGAGCATACAAATGCATTCAAAACATCCGCAAGCTGTCATTGGGTTTTCCATGATTGAGTACATGGTAACTTCACTGACCACACCATGCGAGCCAACCACAGCGTAATCGTTGGTTCCGGTCCAGTAACCCTTCTTGGCATCAATCAACTTGCCCAGCTTGATTGGCTGGTTGGGTCCAGTGGGATTGATGCTGAAAGACGCCTTGCAGTCCAACCAGTTATACGCGCCACATAAGCCTAACCGTTCCGGGCTGACCACGCAAACGTGGTTGGGGGCAAAGGATTGGCATAAGGTGCAGGAATAAAACTCTTCGACTTTATCGTCCGTTAAATCTGCCAAACGTTTGTTGCGGTAATCATAGGCGGTACGTGCTTTTGCCAGCCATTCCTCCACTTTTGCAGGGTCTGTATAGATTGTCACCTGCACTTTGTCCACGATGGCACCAAAATCACCATGGAAACGTGCGTGCAAGATCTTCCCGAAGTGTTCCAGGTTAAATCCTTTATCAGCTGCATTGTTAGAAATACGGATCCAGGCGATATCACGCTGTCCAATATGCTGGATGCCTGAGGCGCCGTTTATAAAATAATGGAACTGTCGTTCGAGCACTGGCTCGAAGTCTTTCTGCATCTGACGCCCAGCGACCTGGGCGACGACACCCATGTCCATATACCCTTGTGGGGGGATATTCGAGAAGTCAGGTCCAATGATTTCCACTTTCCCATCCACCACGTCCTCAAGGTCGGCCATTTCGAGGTATTCAAAACAGCGTGCATTCTTTCCACCAAATTCGATGCGCATGTCATTTCGACGTACCACTTCACCTTCGAATGCTGAGCCATATGGTACAGGAACGGGTACTTCGGTCAATTTAAGCTTGACTCCACGTACCTCAATGCATTTTTGTACCAGGCGTTCAGCACGTTCCAGGTCGTCCTTGCCATCAATCTCCTCGAAAGGCATGCTGACCACATGTTCAAATGTAGTAACACCGGTGGGCAGGATTTCCGGGATAACGGTATCTGCGATGACTGGGAAGCCATAATTGATGGCTCCTGCGGCAGCCGCATACTTGAGGTCATCCACTTCACCCAATGCCAGGACAAAGGCAAACACACGTGCACGGTTATAAAGCAAGATTTCGCGTGCCTGGCCCATTTTAAGACCACCAAAGGTCAGAGCTGATCGGGTAGCAAAACCAAGTGCGTAAATTGCACTGATTGTGTCTGTACCAAAGGGAACCGTATATGTATCGTACCCCAGCTCAACGCCTTCTTCCATCAATTGATGGATGATACTTCTACCATTGACGTTTCCCGAAAGGAAGCACAAGATATTGCGCCGCTGAAGCTCACGTACGATCTTTACCGCGACTTCATTGGATTTAGCTGCACCGACGATGGCAGCAAAGCCTGGCATACGACCATCCACTAATTGAATACCCCAGGATCGCAGGCGGATATCGTCGATTGGACCATTGAGATGCCCAGAGCCATTTTGATTGCCATATTGAGTTGACCCCGCTAGAGTGATTCCAGGCATAGGCTCAGGTTGTAGTCCATAAATTGTCCTGACCACCTCGATTGTTTCAGCAGCCAGAAGAGTGGCCATGCCGCTATCGAGGGTTTCACCAAGATAAGGCGTCCATTTATTAATTGAAGGTGTAGGGTGGAGTAAGCCTCGAGCATGCTTGATAACCTGTTCGAGCTGGCCTAATTTTTCAACCATTGCTCCAGTCATCCCACCAATGACCGGGATGTAATAAGCTGTATTTGGGAAAGAGACGGGAGTGTCCGGCCCTTTTTCCTTCAAAGCTCTGTTCAACATTAATTCTGCTTCTGTAACCAGGGCGTTGGCACCCCGGATCGCTCTTGTTGCTATGTATCGTGACATAAGTCCTCCGGATTGTCTCCTTGCGCTTAATCGGCAGCGGTGCCGTAGATTTTCTGCCGACGTTCATCAATAGGCAGTTTTTCAAATTCGAGCATACGGGTGTCTCCACTGCGACCAAAGCGTGCAGGGTCATAAACCGGCAATCCAAGGGCAGCGCGTTTCTTATCAATATGCTCCAAAGTCCTGCGGATCATCTCGTCAGTGTCATTGACAAACTCCAGCTTGCCACCATAAAGCTTTTCCCAACCCTCGGTGCTAATGTAATGAAGGACAACGTCACTATCGGATACACGATCGGGCATACCGCTGATGGGGCTAGCACCGCCGAAAATGACATATGCGCCTGAAGCTACGCAATATGTTGCGATCGAGAGAGCTTTCTCACTCATCCATTCGGGGGCTAAACCGACAGCAGGTATCTGGTCAATGTCATCACCCAGACCACCCTCAGCAACCATTTGGGTCAAAACAGTCAAAATCCGACTATTATCAACACAGGACCCCATGTGCAAAATGGGCGGAATACCGACCGTTTCGCAGATTTCACGTAACCCGGGTCCAACTTTCTCCAGTCCTGCCTCGCCAAGCATTAGACCCAGCTTGGCAGCCGCGATTGCTCCGCAGCCAGTTTCGACGATCAATACATCTTGCTTGAGTAACTCCTGGGCGACATAGTTATGGATGTAATCCTGTTTGCTGCGTGGGTTATTGCAACCAACGATGGCAGCCACACCCCTGATACGACCAGCCATGATTGCATCGTTTAATGGTCGAAATGACGCTCGGTAGCTACCGCCTAACATGTAGTTGATATACTCATGCGAGAATCCGGGTATAAGATCCTCACGCACCTGCGGGATGTGGATCTTACCGCGGTTTTTATAATTATCGATTGAGAGGCGCAAGATTTGCTTGGCGATTGTCAGAGCTTTGTGCTCATCAAATTCGATGTGAGTTGCTCCCTTGAGCTGAACCTTGGGGGAGGTGGTGATAATCTTTGTGTGGAAGTTACCCGCCAGGCCGACTAATGCTTGCATGATGCATTGGACGTCTACAACCATGGCTTCCACTGCCCCGGTCATGATAGCCAATTCCTGGTGTAAGAAGTTCCCTGCTGCTGGAATGCCCTGGCGCATCAGGATTTCATTGGCGGTGCAACAAATCCCCGAGAGGTTTACACCCTTGGCACCAGCTTGTTTGGCATATTCGATGATTTCGGGATCTTGCGATGCTGCTACAATCATATTACTGAGAGTGGGCTCATGGCCATGCACAATGACATTTACCATATCGTCTTTCAACACACCCAGGTTCACCTGGCCAAGCAGGGGTGCAGGCGTACCAAACAAGATATCAGAGATATCTGTCGCCATCATGCTTCCACCCCACCCGTCAGCCAAACCCGTCCTTATAGCATGCTGCAAAATATGTTCAGCATTTTGATCATCACCGATATGGGTACGGTGTAAGGCTTCAACAACCTCGCGATCAACCCCTCGCGGTACAACACCTTGTTCCCGCCATAATTTTTGGCGTTTTGCAGGAGCTCGTTTGATACACACAACCTCGCCTTTTTGCTGCCCGTATTGGGCAATATATAAATCCGCCAGGTCATTAGCGATTTCATTTGGGGAACGACCCTCAATCTTGATACCATAAATTGAGGCGATGTTGCGTAACTTTGCCACATCGCGGATGATATATCCTTCTGCTTCGCTATTGGCAACAGCTTTGAGAATGAATGCCATATCCCGTCCATGATCCGAATGGGCTGCTGCACCCGCTGCAATTGCACGTACCAAATTACGTGCTTGAATAGTGTCTATCGTAGCGCCACATACCCCAACCTGACCTTCTTTGGTCAACCGGCAAGGTCCCATTCCACACTGTTTACAACACATTCCCGCTCCACCAATATTGCACGGGACCATGTCCTCTGCGCGACTAAAGGCAGTGTCGATTCCCAGCTCGTCCGCCCGGATGAGCATTTCCTGGGCTGCAGGATCTGATGATCTTTCCTCGTAGCTCCTTTTACCTTTAAGTACCATTGATTATTCCTCCATCGGCTTAGAAATAATACCCATACCCGGGCATGGCCAGAGAGGACGTCCCAGATAGGATACATTTTGGGCAAAGCTAACCACTAAATGCGTTTGTTCATACGCTGCGGTGTGTCGGAAATATGGTTTTAATCCCGCAGCCGCCTGATAGGCAGTAGCCCCTGCTTCGATCGGTACTGTCCACTCACCCAGATAACCAGCTTCGTCTAATTTAACCGCAATCTCTAAATCATTGATCTTTTCTGGGTCGTATGTGACCTCGACGACCTGAAATGCGCTACTGGCATAAACATCTTGTACACCGGGTAACTCCAACAATATACGTCGTATTTCGGTAACATGATGATCCCCGTAAAGGGCGGGGGTTTCATAAGTCACTTTTTGCATAGGTTCCTCCAAAGGCATTGATAAGATATTTAACTTGTGATGATGGCTAAGTAAGTTGTTCTTTTGGTAAGGCATCCTCCAAATTAGAATGTCGTAATAATCCTGATTAAACCGGTCAGAATTGATCGTCCGATGCTCGTAAGCGCAGTATCAGATGAGTTACATCCCGTAGATCACCGTCTGGAAGCATGAAGTAATCATCAAATACGGTTTTTGGCTCAAATCCAAGGTTTTGAAAAGAACGGATGATGGGAGTCTGATCGCTTGGGATTTGAGCTTCAATTAAGTAAAGATTATGGCGTTTTGCCAATTCGATTAAACCTTGCAATAGTCTGCTGCCCACTCCACGATGCCGGAAATCCTTGGGAAGAAAGATGCGAACTTCAGCGCGATGGCGGGCGGGTCCCTGGTTGAGATGAAGGCTAGCCAAACCAACGATTCGGCTGCCAAAAACGGCCACCAACGGAAATACTTTGGTATAGTCAAGTCCATCCACCCATTGACAGATAACCTGGCTATCTTTAACATTGTGGCGCATGTATCGGAGATCTTCCGTTGATACGGGTCCGAATAGATCGATCAAAGCTTGACGATCGTCCTGGGTCAGCGGACGAAGCAAGATCCTTGCCCCATCCTTTAGGGTAAATACCTGCCGGTAGATGAGATCTTCTTTGGTGACCATATCATGCGCTCCTTGTAAAACCTGAATCCTTATTTCGCCCAGGCAGCTGCCAATTGTACTCGTGCAAACGCAAGCCGCTCCATCGCCGCCTTGGCGACTTCCTTCATTAACGTACAATATAACCTTGGGTCCTTCTCAATCAACATTTTTAATCCTGTGGAGTCAAACTTCACTACCCGGCAATCTTGTTCTGCCTTAACCGTGGCGGTATATATATACGGTTCGACTAGCACACTGATGGCAAACACTTCTCCGGGATTGATCTCACCAACAAGAAAATCTTTCCGTGATTTTGGGTTGAATTCTTCTTCCGATTTGTAGTATAAACTTACACCACCATCGAGAAGAAGATAGAAAGCAGTAGCGGGTTTACCCTCTTCGCATATAACCGTTCCTTTTCCAAAAGTCACTTCCTCAGCAATCATGGCTATTGCTTTGATCTGAGCATCTGATAAAGTACCGAAGAATGGATAACGCCTTAAAATTTCTGGTGAAACCATAGGTGTTCCTCCTTAGCTTTTCATATTATCAACTTTAGGTGCTTTTTCTGGATTGGATTCTATCAGTAAATCCAGAATAATTCTGATTGCTACAGGTACTGCAGCAGCCACCGCAGGGGTCAGATCCTCTGAAAACTCGTACACCTTTTGAGATTCAACGGTTACAACCGATATATCTTCTGGCAGATGGGCACCTAAAGATTGTCCTACATGCAGGGCAGTCAATAGGGAGGTGTCATGTGCAGAACTCATGTGCCCAGAGGATGGATTCGGTAAATCTTCAAGTTTATAGTGGTTTATACTCCCAATGGGAGCCTGATGGGTAACAATTGCATCAATCAAAATTGCCCGGTCGTAATCGATCAGTGCTTCCATTAAACTAATACCGCCTATCGCCAGGCATTCGATAGTTACATCTGATGGAATTTGTTTTATTTGCTGTAATTCGTGAGCAATTTGCCACCCTACTCCATCATCTCCTAATATTGGATTCCCCAGGCCGATAACCAATGTTTTCACAAAATTAATTCATATACCAATACTGAGTGAAGGCTCCAGGAGAGTGCCCCAGAGCCTTCACATTGTGTATATCAGCAATATTGTTTCAAAATATCGACTGTTTTACCATTTGCATCGCGGATAACGATTTCTAGGGGCATTTGCCCAGGTAATGTGTGGGTTGCACAGCCAAAGCATGGATCATAGGCGCGAAAAGCCATCTCCACCATGTTGAGCAACCCTTCTGAGATCACCCCACCTTTCTTGATCAGGCTTTGAGCCGCTTTCTTTGTGGACATCTGGATTGGGGCATAGTTATTGGTAGTGCCCACGATCAGATTGACTTTAGTGGTAATGCCGCGTTCATCCGTTGTGTAGTGATGGGTGAGTGTGCCACGTGGCGCTTCTACAATACCCACACCTTCCGTTGGGGTTGCGGTGGGAATTGTGCGGTAGTTATCACTCGTGATTTCTGGATCAGTGGCAAGTTCTACCCATCTTTCTGCGGCATAGAGCAATTCGATCAGGCGTGCCCAGTGAATTGCCAGCCGTTGGTGAACAGGCTTTCCTCCCAAGGTGCTGTAGAATTTCTCATATTCAGCCTGGGCTAATGGAGTCGCCATGCCGTCAGCGGCATTGAGTCGGGAAAGAGGTGTTGCCATATAGACACCAGAATCCTTACCGTCCACAAAGCCTTTCCAACCAACCTTTTTCAGATATGGGAATTTTAAATAGGTCCAAGGCTCGACATGCTCTGCGATCCAATCCGTATATTCATTGGCGGCGTACTTTCCGAGGCGCTTGCCTTCAGGGTCGACTACACTAACCATACCATCGTAGAAGTTGACTTTATTATTCTCGTCCACCGTACCGATGTAATGGGTGTGGTGTGTGTAGATATCTCCCAGGATCAGATCAACATATTCTTTATTCCCGAGAACAACATCGTTGAATAACTTTATCGTGAATTGGGCAAATTCGATTGCCCAACGACCCATCTTCTCAATCTCCTGACGCTGCTCCTCAGTGATGCCCTTAGTTAATCCGCCGGGTATGGAAGTGCAAGGATGAACTTTGCGACCACCGATCATTTCAACAACCGTGTGACCATACTTTCGCATCTGGAGGACCTGCCCGCCTATTTCCAATCCGACCTTGTGGATGACTCCCAATATATTCCGCTCAGCCACTGGGGCCGTAGGACCCATGACGAAGTCTGGACCAGCCAGGACATAAAAGTGAGTGGTGTGGTCAGTGCAGTAGAAGGCACTGTAGAGCAGTTCGCGCAACATCTTTGCTGTATGCGGTGGATCCACGTGATAGACCGCGTCTACAGCTTTAGCACCAGCCATGTGATGGGCTTCTGGGCATACACCACAGATACGATTGGTAAGAATTGGGACTTCCTCCACCTGCCTGCCAACGCAGAAGCGTTCGAAACCGCGTAATTCAGGGATTTGGAAGTAGGAGTTGGCGAAATTACCCTCGTCGTCGAGGAAAATTTCGATCTTTCCATGGCCTTCCAGCCGGGTAATGGGATCTATCGATATTCTTTGCATATATTTATCCTCCGGTTATCCTTTCCACGCGGATTTGCTAAAACGTAACAACGAACCAGCCAGATTGAAGCGATAGAATTGTCCAACTGGGTCTGGGATGCCTTCGAAAATTCGTTCAATCTCAGCTGGGTCATTGCTATCGATCACGGATGCGACCGCAGTCATCAGCCGGGATCCATAATCTTCTGCGCCTTCTGCAGGTCCGTAACAACCAATGCAGGGTGAGCCAGCTTTCGGGCAAAGCGCTGTGCAACCACTACGCGTAGCGGGGCCACTACAGAGCACACCTTGTTCCAGGATGCACAGATCCGGATCTATCATGATGTTTTGGATACGCTCAAATTTCTTGATCTTCTTCTCGTTGCGCGTGCGTGGACAATCATCACACACCGTTGAGCCACCTGCCCCGATTACAGATCCAGCAGGAGGAAGCTCAGCCTTGCCTTGTAGTACCTGGATCACCAGATCAATCACAGCCGCGATTTGGTGAGATTCAGGTGGGCAACCGGGCATGTAATAATCCACGGGAACCACCTGATCCAATGTCCTTACGGCTGGATACAAAGTTGGAATGTGCAACTCGCCCTCGGGCACCGAGTAGCTCGTGTTTGGACGAATATTTTGGGGATTATCTGTGGTAAGGGTGGAGAACGCAGTATCAACGATTTCGTTAATATTATATAAATTGGCGAGTGCGGGCATAGCGCCTTCATTAGCGCAGGAACCGAATGCCACTAATATCTTTGATTTCTGGCGCAAAAGTTTAGCCATATACTCATTCTCATCATTTCGGATAGCGCCGTTGAAGAGGGTCAGAAGGATTGAGCTATCTTCCATCGCTTCGACGTCTTTATATTTCGCATCCATCGCCACTGGCCAAAATACCACCTCGAAATTGGCATCGACATCCAGGATTTTTTCGTGAATGTTGAGAACGGCAATCTCGCATCCACCGCATGCGCATGCCCAATACATTGCGAATTTCGGTTTTCCATTTGTGCTCATGCCATTACCTCCTTGACGAGCATGTGTTCCGGTACAGCGAACATCTGCTCCAGCCCGCCACCGCTCGTCGGCCATTGTAATGGTCCTAGCTCTCTGACTTGCTCAACGAATTTATTGACTTCATCGGTGAAGATGGCACCTTCAGCGGCGCTGGCCCAAAGCAGCTTTAGTCGGCCGGGTTCAATGCCAAATTGTGTCAGGGTCTTCTTTAGTATGATGAAACGCCGTAAGGCTTTGTAATTCTGCTCCACATAGTGGCAGTCACCTGGATGACAACCAGTAATCATGACCCCATCTGCACCCCCGGCGAATGCTTTCATCACAAAAGTAGGGTCAAGGCGCCCTGAGCACATCAGACGGATCAGGCGGATATTGGGTGCGTACTTCATCCTTGCTGTGCCTGCCATATCTGCGGCGCGATAGCTACACCAGTTACAGGTGAAACCGATAATCACGGGTTCAAATTGATCGCTCATAATGTTCTCCTTTTATGACGGCACAGGCTCTAGCTCAAGCTGTTTGAGGTTGAGCAATAAGAGCCCTTCAAGCTGAGCCAGGATCTGCTCATTGC
>Ga0315291_10010293_pt1 | contig 11439 bp, 7 predicted proteins | sample YL17G12_20_MG_FD_203070 | JGI IMG/M metagenome (GOLD analysis project Ga0315291, IMG submission 203070) | Sediment microbial communities from Yellowstone Lake, YNP, Wyoming, USA - YL17G12_20 | ecosystem: Environmental > Aquatic > Freshwater > Lake > Sediment | place: USA: Wyoming | collected...
CCACTGCTTCGCAGAAGCAGTGCGGGGCGGAACCCCTCAACACTGCTTGCCTTACGTCAAGCAGTGGCACACTGTGGTGAGAAATGCGGGCTAGAGTCGGCAGTTCAGATCCCGACGACTTTGCGCCAGGTCTTGGCCATCAGGGAATGGCCGGCCAAGGTCGGATGGACGCCGTCGCCGGCCCAGTATTGCGGCGGGACATCCTTCGTCGCCTCGTCGAACATCGGTTGAAACGGCACCAGGGGCAGGCCCAGCTCGTCGGCCACCCTTCTGGCGGCCGCCCGCCGCTGGTCGAACTCGGGGAACCACCGGTCGTTGACCGCGCCGCAGCGGAGCACAAACGGCTCGCAGACGACGATCCGCACGCCCGGTAGCTCCTTGAGTGTCCGTTCGAGCAGGGCCCGGTAGCCTTGCTGGTAATCCTCGACGGTCCCGTTGTACCCGCCGCTGAGCTTGTGCCAGATGTCGTTGACGCCGATCAAGATGCTCAGGAGGTCGGGCTTGAGCGCCACGGCGTCCTCTTGCCACCGCTTTGCCAGGTCAGGCACCTTGTTGCCGCTGATGCCACGGTTGTAGACCTTCAGTTGGTCTTTGGGGTGATCGGCCAGCAGTGCCCCGGCCAACAGGCAGGGATAGCCGCGTCCGAGGCCCGACGGGTCGTTCGGTCCGCTGCTCTTGCGGTCGCGGCTGGCGTCGGTGATCGAATCGCCTTGGAAGAGGACTACGCTGCCGGGCGGCAATTGCGTGTTCTGTGTTGTTTTCTCTGCGGCGGCGGCCTGGCTCGGCGGCAAGGCCGCCGCGGCGGCCAGTGCGCCCCCTGCGGCCACAGTGCTTTGTATGAACATACGGCGGGTAACAAGACCTTGGTTGGATTTGGGCATGTTTTGGCTCCGTCTGGCTCGGCGGTGTTTGAATCCGGAAAAAGGGGACAGGTCCAATTTGCCGGAACGGCCCCAAGGGTGCTTCGCACAAATTGGACCTGTCCCCTTTTTCCAGGCCCATGCTAATCCACACCGGCTCCGAGTGCAAACTCCCCGGAGGCTCGGGACGGAGTGCCGCGGGGGATTACGGCGTTTGGCCACTTCGGGTATCCTGATAGGCGTTACCACGGACCGGGCGCCGGGGTAACCGACTCGCCCCCTCATTGGGGAGGCAAGCCTCGGCACAACGCGGACAGGGGTGGCCGGGGTCAACGGGCGCCAACGCGAGGCGTTGGTAGGCGAGCCCCCGGCATCGTAACCGCTGTGGGCGAACTCCGTTCGACCACAGCCACCCCGCCGTAGCCCCTGTGGGCGAACTCCGTTCGACCATGGCCACCCCGCCGTAACCGCCGTGGGCGAACTCCGTTCGACCATAGCCACCCCGCTCCACCGGGTGAGGAAGGACGATGCGATGAGTGCCCTTGGTCTGATTGCCATGTTCACCGCGGCGGCCGTCCCCACGGGGCCGGCGGTGCATCCGAACCAGCCGTTTTCCGTCACCTTCCCGGCGACCGAGGCCCGACTGGTGCGGATGGCGATCCACGCCAGCTTCGGTGGGCAGCCTTGCATCGACGAGTTGGAGGTCTACGCTCCCGACGGCAAACGGAACCTCGCGCTGGCCTCGGCGGGGGCCAAGGCGACGGCCTCCTCGTGTCTTCCCGGCTATGCCATCCACCAGGTCACGCATCTGAACGACGGACGCTATGGCAACAGTCGGAGCTGGATTGCGGCGGGGACCACCGGCGAGTGGGCGCAGATCGAGTTGCCTCGGCCCACGACGGTCGCCAAGGTCGTCTTCTCGCGCGACCGGGAGGGGCGTTACGGGGACCGGGTGCCGATCCATTTCGAGATCCTGCTTTCTCTCGACGGCGAGCATTGGCAGTCGGCCGCGACGGTGAACTCGCCCGCGCCGGCTGCGGCAGCCGGGCGCGAGCCCGGAAGAGCCGCACCGTCCCCGCCGCGCCCGTTGCCTCGGTTCGGTGTAGACGAGGCGGCCCCGACCGAGGCGCTAAAGCAGGGCGACCTGCTTCGCTACGCATTCTTGTGTGAAGCCCGCGCCTGGCAGCAGGTCGACGACGACGATCCCATGTCGCGGACTCTCCGACAGATGGAGGGGATGATCGAGCGGCTGGCGGCCAAGGGGCTGGACGTGGCGGAGGAGCGTGCGGAGCTGGTTGAGCTGCACCGCCGTCGCGACCGGCTCAGGGCGGCAGAGAAGGCCGATCCGGCGGGCGAGCGTGCCGCGCTGCTGGCTGCCCGGCTGGCGAAACGGCGGCTGTTCTTTCGTGACCCCGATCTGCGAGCGATCGAGAAGGTGCTGTTTGTCAAGCGCCATGCGTACCGGCCCTCGCACAACTACAGCGTGATCCTGGACGCCCAAGGCGGGCCGGGCGGCGCGGTCTGCATCCTGGAAATCCCCTGCCGCCAGGGGCGACTGGAACCCGATCGGGCCAGCCTGCTGCGGCTCTTCGAGGCCCGGGAAGGAGTCGCCCGAGATCCCGCGGCCAGCTTCGACGCCCGCCGGATCTACTTCGGCTATCGCCGCTCGATGCAGGATTACTATCACGTCATGGTGATCAACGCCGACGGCAGCGACGCGCGACAGCTTACCGACGGGCCGTTCCACGACTACTTTCCGTGTCCGCTGCCCGACGGCGGGATCGCCTTGATCTCCACGCGCTGCAAGGCCCGCTACCTCTGTTGGCGCCCCCAGGCGTTTGTGCTCTTCCGCATGGACGCCAACGGCGAGAACGTTCGGCCGCTCTCCTACGCCAACGTGAGCGAATGGGCGCCGTCGGTGATGGGCGACGGCCGGATCGCCTGGACGCGCTCCGAGTATCTCGACAAGGGCGCCGATTTCGGCCACACCCTCTGGGCTATCCGGCCGGACGGCACCCAGCCGGAGCTCATCTTCGGCAACAACACGCTCAACTGCTACGCCAACGGCCGGGAGGTGCCCGGCATGAGCGAAATCTGCTGCACCCTGATCTCGCACGGCGGCGACCTGAACGGCCCGATCGCACTGCTCGACGCACAGAAGGGTCGTTTTAATTCGCAGGCCGTCACGAACGTCACGCCCGACGTGCAGCCGCATTTCCACATGAGTTGGGCCGAAAGGGAGTGCTTTCGCGATCCGGTCCCCGTCAGCCGTGACTACTTCCTTTGCAGCCACGCGCCGTCGGATCAGTTCGGGCTGTACGTGATCGACCGTTTTGGGAACCGGGAGCTCCTGCACCTGGACCCCACCATCGGCAGCATGTCTCCCACGCCGCTTCACGCCGTGGCGCCTCCGCCGACCTTGCCGACGGTGGCAAGTGCCGAGGACGGGCAGACCGCGCTGGGGCAATTCGTGGTCGCCGACGTGTATCGGGGGCTGCAACCGGCCGTCCCGCGGGGGGCCGTCAAATACCTGCGTGTCTGCCAGGAGGTGCGGGCTGACCTGATCCAGATGCCCAACGGAGAGTATCAGCAGGATCACGAACCCTTCCTCGACTGGTACGCGACCCCGATACACAAGGTGAGCGGCCCGCACGGTTGGCCCAGCTACGTGGCCAAGGCCACCTGGGGAATCGTGCCGGTGGAAGCCGACGGCTCGGCCAATTTCTCTGCCCCGGCGGGCAAGGTGCTGTATTTCCAGGTGCTCGACGAGAACTACAACGAGCTGCAACGGATGCGGAGCGTCGTGCAGTTGCAGGCCGGCGAAAGGCGGAGCTGCATCGGCTGCCACGAGGACCGCACCATGGCGCCGCCCGTGCGGCAGGCGACCGCGCTGCGGCGCGAACCCAGCCGGCTCCAGCCGCCGCCCTGGGGCGCCGGACCGTTCTCCTACGAGGAGGTGGTCCAGCCGGTCTGGGACGCCCAATGTGTCCGCTGCCACGACGCTGGCGACAAGCAGGGAATCAACCTCACCGGCGCGCTGGACGCGGAGAGAGTCCCCGCATCGTACCGAACGTTGATCGAGCGAGGCTGGGTACACTATTTCGACTGTCAATGGGGGCAGGAGCACAGTAAGGCCGCCCCGCTCACGTTCGGCACGCTCAAGAGCAGGCTGTGGGAGTTGCTCCGCGTCGGCCACTACGACGTGAAGCTGACTGCCGACGAGATGCGTGCCGTGAAGTGCTGGATCGACTTGAACTGCCCCCTCTGGCCGGATTACCTTCTCCGTGACTCACGGCCGGCGAAGAGAAAAGCGCACGAGTCGGTGGTCTCCCGCTCGTCTTCTTCCTGATCCTCGCCGGCTTAGACCGCTTTCCGCCCGAAATCGTGCAAGCTCACTGCCGGGTCTTCCTCAGTACGATCTTGATGCCCACATAGGGAAACAGGAACAACCCGAAGATTGCCATCTTCGCAAGGATCATGGCCAGGTAGTGCAGACTGTCGAACTGCTGCCTGGGGATCTGAAAGAACTTCGCGTGCACCTCGTACACGAAGTCTCCCAGGAACAGCAGCAGGCTGAACCAGATGATCAGCAGCGCCATGCCCAGCCCAAAACACCAGAGGAGTATCGTGGCGACAACGCGAAGCGACTCATGCAGGTTTGCAGACCCGTTCATTTTTGGCACCTCGAGGGTTGGAGACTCTGTAACGAATGCTCACCACCGGATCAATCCGCGGGTTCGATGGGCCTCTCTTCGGTCCGTTCGGCGTTCTCTTGATCCGTCGCTGGGCCGCGCGGGATCTCCTTTCCAAAGGCCGTCAGCCCTCCCAGGGCCCCCAGGCCCATCGTCTCCACCGCAGTGGAAGGAACGATGATCATCGACCCCTTCTGCCGTAAGCCCTCGAACACCATGTTCATCGCCCGCAAGTGCAGCGCCACGGGATTGTCGCGGTAGTGTTCCGACGCGCGGGCGAATTTCTCCGCGATTTCGGTCTCCGCGGTTCCCAGGATGATCCGGCTTTGGCGTTCGCGCTCGGCCTGGGCCTGCCGTGACATGGCGTCCTCGAGCCCTTTGGGGATGATGATGTCGCGGATCTCCACGGCCTGGGTGGTGATCCCCCAGGCGTTGGTCTTTTCGTCGAGCGTCTTCTGGATTTCCTGGCCCAGGCGGTCGCGCTCGGAGAGCAGGACCGCCAGGTCGTTCTTGCCGATGGCGTTCCGCAGCGCAGTCTGCGCCGAGAGCACCACGGCGTCCTCAAACTTCTCCACTTCCAGCACGGCCTTCTGTGCGTCCCACACCATCCAGAACGCAATCGCATCAACGTTGACCGGGACGGTGTCGGAGGTCAAGGTGGTTTCCGCGCTGAAATCGGTGACGCGGACCCGCTGATCCACGAACTGGGCCACCTTGTCCATCACCGGCACGACCACAAACAGGCCCGGCTTGCGGAGCGCCTTGAACCTGCCGAAGCGCAGCACCACCGCCCGCTCCCACTGGTAGGCGATCTGCACCGCCGGGGCGATCAGCAGTGCCGCAACAATGGTCACCAGCAGTACGTCGCTCTGGGGGCGGAGCATCAGGTAGGCGATCAGGCAGTCGGCGGTGCCCAGTACGACCGCTGCCTCCCAGACCTGGCTCAGCCGTAGCAGAAGGGCCAGGCCCAGTGCAGAGCCCAGGCACAGCGCGACTGCTTCCACGCTGAACGAGTAGCGTGCCAGATGCACGACCAGCCCGATCACGAAGAGCACCACCAGCAAGAGCACGTTCAGCGGGGCGAAGCGGAAATCCGCCCGCAACGTGGTGGCAAACACCTCCGGTGAAAACACCGCAAGTGTCTTGCGGACGTCCGGGGACTTAGATCTCCCGTTCATGTCGTCTCCTCCTTTCGTTGCCGCAGCCCCCCGAGCACGTCGTCCAGGGTGAGACCATAGGCCGAGGCGCGGGCGAGCATGTCGGTCAGGATCTGGTCGAGCATCCGCTGCCGTTCGAGCCGGTCGACGTCCGGCGGGCGATGGCCGACGAAGGTTCCGGACCCCTGGTGGGTTTCGAGCACCCCTTCGATCTCCAACTCCCGATAGGCGCGGATCACGGTGTTGGGGTTGATGGACAGGTCTACCGCCAATTGGCGGACGGTCGGCAGCCGGTCACCCGGTTGGAGATCGCCACGGGCGATGGCGAATTTCGCCTGCTCGATGATCTGCCGGTAGAACGGCACGCCGCTTTTGGCATCGATCAAGAACTGCATCGGATTGACCCAATGAGTTAGTCATCTATTTAACTAATACACTAGATCAATCAGTTTGTCAAGGCCAGGGACGATGGCCGAGGTGATTTTCCCAAGTTTTCATACTTGGGGCGGCATTTGCCTTCCGCTGATGGGCCAGCGCGCGGCCCACATGTTGGGTTATATCGCGGGATGCCTTTTTTGGATTGAGCTGGCCGCCTGTGATCGAGCAGCCTCGCGGGAGGGGCGGGGGCCAGTGACGGCTTGTCCCCCACTGCCGGTTCAGGGGCAGCCAAGCTGCCCCTGCCACCCGGCAACGGCAAGGCCGAATCAGGGGCAGCCAAGCTGCCCCCTGGCACCCATCGACGCCACTGCCGGACCAGGGGCAGGCAAGCTGCCCCTGGCAGCGGGCGCAACTGGAGGCCCAGGCCGGGCAGTTCACCCGCGGTCAAGAAGCTCCCGGGCGGCGGTGGCCATCGTGGCGTAGAGCTCGGGCAACTCGCTGACGTCGGCCGCCGAGAAGGCCACGCGGATATCCCGGTCACCGTCGGCGATGACGCCCACGCCGTGTTTTTGGAGTAGATGCTTCCGGAAGGTCTCCGCCTCGAGCCCCTTGAGCTTCAAGCACATGAAGTAGCCGGCGTTGAAGGGATAGGGTTCCCAGAGGTCGGCGTACTCGGGGGCGCGGAGGATTTCGTGGACCTTCTTGGCGCGGGCTTCCAGGAGGGCCTTCTTTTCCAGGCGCTCGGCGTGGATGGCCTGGTTATCCAAGGCCTTCACCAACACGGACTGGCCGACCTGGGAGCAGTTGGAAATCGCACTGCGGATGGCGCCGGCCACCTTCTTTTCCAGGGCGTTGTAGAGGGCTTCCTCGCTGAGGAATGCCCGCGTGCCGAACGTCAGCATCCCGGTGCGGAACCCCCAGACGAACTCCTCTTTGGTCGGGCCGTCCACCTTGACCGCCAGGATCCGCTCGTGGCAGCCGGCCAGCCGGGCGAACAGTGACTCTTGCAGAAGGTTCTCGTCATAGAAGAGTCCGAAATAGGCGTCGTCGCTCACCACGACCAGGTTGCGTCCCTCATCGGCCGCTTCGCGAAGCACCGTCAAGATCTGCTCGGCTTCCGAGCTGGTGACGGAGTAGCCGGTGGGATTGTTGGGAAAATTCAGGATGAGGATCGTCTTCCAGCTTCCCGCCCGGGTGGCAAGTGCCTGGCGGAGTGCCTCGACGTTGAAGCCCCCGCCGGCGTTGAACAACGGATACAGGGCAAGCTGCGCCTGAAAGCGGACGCCGAACAGCAGCTCATAGTTCTCCCAGAACTTGTCCGGCAGCAGGACCATGTCCCCCTTGTCGACGAACAGGTCGCCGACCAGGCTGAGGGCATGGGTGACCCCGCTGGTGACGATGGGCGTGGAAAAGCCCACTCCCTTCAAGCTGGGGTTCTTCCGCAGCAGTCCCTCGCGCCACTTCTTGCGCAGATCGGGGCGGCCCGTCGCCGGGGCGTAGCTCAGGGCCTCGGCCGGGCTGAGGTCGTTGAAATGCCGCATCACCGAGGGCAGATACATCGGCTGACCGTTCTCGCGGGCGATGCCGATGGTGGCGTCGAAGCGATTGGCCTTCTCCTTGGCCTCGGCGCTCTGGGCGAGGATTCCTTTGGGGAAGTAGAGCCGCTTGCCGAACTCTGAGAGCATCGTATAGACGTGGGGATTCTCCCGCTCGATCACTTCGTTCAATTCAACGGCCAGCGGACGGATCTCCGTACCCGGCTTCAACAGTGAGATGGGCGCCCGCAGCCGCAGGCGGAGCAGATCCAACTGTTCCCAGAAGGCCTTAGGGAGCCTCTTGCCGAACTGCTGGAAGAACGTGGCGATGTGCTCGGTCTCCTGGTACCAGTCCTCTCGATGGACGGCCAAGAGGTGGTCCAGCGCGCCCCGCGAGATCTCCAGCCCGGTCAGATCGAGGCTGTCGGGCGTCGGCACGTAGCCGATGGGCGTCTTGACCGCGTCGGCCTCTCCTCGACAGCGGTCCAGGATCCACTCGATCACCCGCAGGTTCTCCCCATAGCCCGGCCAGAGAGAATCGCCGTTCTCGTCGGTGCGGAACCAGTTGACGTGGAAGATTCTGGGCGGGTTGGCCATCCGCCTGCCCATGTTCAACCAGTGTTCGAGGTAGTCTCCCATGTGGTAGCCGCAGAACGGGAGCATGGCCATCGGGTCGCGGCGGACCTCGCCGAGCTTGCCGAACTGGGCGGCGGTACGCTCGGAGGCCATGGTCGCGCCGACGAACACCCCGTGCTCCCAGTCGAAGGCCTCGTAGACCAGCGGTGTCAGGCGGGCACGGCGGCCGCCGAAGACGATCGCCGCGATCTGCACGCCGTGGTGATGCTCGGTGCGGAAGGACGCCGAGGGGCACTGAGACAGCGGCGCGGTGAACCGGCTGTTGGCATGCGCGCCCAGGACCGCATCGCCCTTTTCATCCTTCATTCCCGGTTTCCACGGTCGGCCTTGCCAATCCTGGCCTTTGGCGGGCGGCTCGCCGTCGCCTCCTTCCCACCAGACCGTGCGGTCGTCGGCCAGCACCACGTTGGTGTAGATCGTGTTGCGGCGGATGGCCTTCATCATGTTGGGGTTGGTTTTCAGATTGGTGCCCGGTGCGACCCCAAAGAACCCCGTCTCGGGGTTAATAGCCCAAAGCCGGCCGTCGGTGTCGATCCGCATCCAGGCGATGTCGTCGCCGACCGTCCAGATCCGGTAACCCTTGACTTTCAGACCTTCCGGGGGAACCAGCATCGCCAGATTGGTCTTGCCGCAGGCGCTCGGGAAGGCGGCGGCGATGTACTCGACGCGGCCTTGCGGGTCCTCCACCGCCATGATCAGCATGTGCTCCGCCAGCCAGCCTTCGCGTTTGCCAAGGTAGCTGGCGATCCGCAGGGCAAGACACTTCTTCCCCAACAAGACGTTTCCGCCGTAGCCGGAGCCGACGCTCCAGATCGTGTTGTCCTCGGGAAAGTGCAGGATCAGACGGCGCTTGATGTCCAAATCGGCTTTGCCGTGCAAGCACCTGGTGAACTCGCCCCCCGTTCCGAGTTGCTTCAGCACGGGGGCCCCGACGTGCGTCATGATCCGCATGTTCAGCACGACGTAGATGCTGTCGGTCAGTTCGACGCCGATCTTGCTGAACGGTGAGCCGACGGGCCCCATCGAGAACGGGATCACGTACATCGTGCGGCCCTTCATCGAGTCCCGGAGGATCTCGCCCGCCCGGCGATACCCCTCTTCGGGTGACATCCAGTTGTTGGTGGGACCGGCATCCTCCCGTAGGGAGGTGCAGATGAACGTGAGATCCTCGGTTCGGGCCACGTCGTTGATCGCGGTTCGGTGGTACAGGCACCCCGGCAGTTTCTGCTGGTTCAGGAGGGATACCTCCCCGGCAGCGACGGCCTCTTCAACCAGGCGGTCCTTTTCCTCCGAGGATCCGTCGATCCACACGATGTGGTCCGGCCGGCACATCCTCGCCATTTCTTCGACCCATTCCTGCAGTTTCCGATGCTGTTGCACGGTCCTACCCAACCTTCCCCTGCTGATGATCGTTTCTCGTCAATGCACCAAGACAGCCGGCTGTCCAACCCCCGGGGATGGGCCGCCGGCCGCACCAGGGGCAGACGAGCTGCCCATGGCACCCCTCAAATCCACTTTGCCGGACCACTGGGCTCGCGGCCCGGCCGGATGCGGAGCCTTCTAATATGACCATACCTTGGCAGACGCTGCAACCCGGGGCCACCCCCAAGAACCCCACCGCAGAATAGGGAGATATAACCAATGGGTTGCAACCGACGACGATATGCTTGCCAGGTTCCCGGCACTGGGTATCATGCCGTCATGAGCTACCGACGCTATCTCCTGCACGGGGTGGCTATGGCGGCCTGCGGGTTGCTGGCGTGGCCCAGCGACGCGGGGCGGCCGAACGCCTGGGGCGCCGAATCTGGTACCGCCTCCGTCGGGCGAAGCAGCGAGGCCGACGTCGGCAGGCCTTTTCCCCAGGACGGTGAATTTGATCGTGCCCCGGTCGCCGGCTCACCAACCGCGGCAGCCGAGTCGGCATGGGCCAGGCTGAAACTCCCCCAGTTGTGGACGGCGAACACCTGGAAGGAGTGGTTGATTCTGCTGGGGGCAATCTTTCTGGGCGTGGCTGCCGGCTGGGTCGCCGCCGTGGCACTCGCCCGCACCGAGAATCGCTTCCGGGCGCGCCGTTGGGAGCTTTGGGCCCATCTCGTGGGAGACCTGATCGGTCCGGGTAAGCTGGCGCTGATTGCCCTGGGGCTCACCGTGGGGCTGGTGCAGGTCAACGGGATGAGCGATGCACTGCGGACGTTGTCCTGGAAGACACTGCTGCTGCTGTGCACGATCGCCGTTTTCTGGTACGCGTTCAACCTGGTTTCGGTCGTCGACCTGGTGTTGCGCCGGCTGACGGTAAGGACCGAGTCCACACTCGACAGCCAAGTGGTCCCGCTGGTCCGCAAGACGTTGCGGATCTTCCTGGTGGTCATCGGCGTGATGTTCGTCGTCGACGCGGTGTTCGATCGCGACATCGCGGCCTGGCTCGCCGGATTAGGGATCGCGGGCATCGCGGTCTCATTGGCGGCGCAGGATTCGCTGAAGAACCTCATCGGGTCGATTACCATCCTGTTCGACCGGCCGTTCAAGATTGGCGAGCGGATCGTCTACGGCGGTTACGACGGCGTCGTCGAGGAGATCGGCTTCCGCTCGACCAAGGTCCGCACACTCACCGGCCACCTGGTCACCATCCCCAACGCCAAGATCGTCAGCGACCCCGTGGAAAACGTCGGCCGCCGACCGTCGATCCAGCGGATCATGAACCTGACGATCACCTACGACACGCCCCGGGAGAAGATCGAGCGGGCCGTCAGCATCCTCCGCGAGATCCTGGAGGAAGAGGGGATCCGCGAGCCGATCCGTCCGGTGATCGACGGCGACGAGCTTCCGCCGCGGGTTTACTTCAACGAGTACAACGCCGACAGCCTGAATATCCTCGTGATCTACTGGTACGCTCCGCCGGCCTACTGGGACTACGTGGAACACGCCCAAAGGCTGAACCTGCGGATCTTGGAGGAGTTCGAGAAGGCGGGCATCGAGTTCGCCTTCCCCACGCGGACCGTTCGTCTGGCCGGTGATCCCAAGCGGGAAATGACGATGAAGATCCTCGGCAAGGACCTGTAGCCGCTGGCGGCTTGCTGCCTATCCTAACCCGCATTTCTCACCACAGTGTGCCACTGCTTGACGTAAGGCAAGCAGTGACGAGGGATTCCGCCCCGCACTGCTTCTGCGAAGCAGTGGCACA
>Ga0315291_10010294_pt1 | contig 11438 bp, 9 predicted proteins | sample YL17G12_20_MG_FD_203070 | JGI IMG/M metagenome (GOLD analysis project Ga0315291, IMG submission 203070) | Sediment microbial communities from Yellowstone Lake, YNP, Wyoming, USA - YL17G12_20 | ecosystem: Environmental > Aquatic > Freshwater > Lake > Sediment | place: USA: Wyoming | collected...
CAACAAAACCAAGTCACAGCAAATCGCCGCGCCGACCTATAGCGAACAGCTCTTCGGAAAGGGCCTCTACGCGCGTCATCACCAGGGGCGCTTCGAATGGCTGCGCAAGAAATTCGTCGCGCTGGCGGAAGCCGACGGAATCAGTGTGCTCGAGGTCGGATGTCACGACGGGCGCGCGCTCAGCTACATTCCGAGGCGTGTCTGGCGCTACGCGGGATTCGATGCCGGGTGGGGCGGCGGGCTCGAACGCGGGCGGCATCGATTCGCGGCAGAGAAGAACTACACGTTTACCGAGTCTACCGAACCACGCGACGTGGCGAAGCTCGCGGAGAAATTCGACTTCATCATCTGCATGGAGACCTTGGAGCATCTCGACAACTCCATTGTCGAAGGTTACCTCCGGGCGTTCGCTGAAAAGCTGAACGGGTACCTCCTCATTACCGTCCCCAACGAAAAGGGGTTTGCACTTCTCGTCAAAGCCACCGGCGCGCGCGTCATGAATATCGAACGCTACTACCCCTATACGGCTGCGGAATTCTTTTGGGGATTGCTGGGGTGCCTGGACCGGGTTCGCAGGTCCGAGCACAAAGGCTTCGATTATGCGGACCTCGTCCGCTTGATCCAGCAGCATTTCAAATACGTTTCGGTCGAAGGCATCGGCCCCTTTCGATTCCCTCCTTCTCTCAGCCTTACCATCGGCATCGTGGCGTCGCAGAAGCCAATTCCCCGGCAGGGATGACACAGCAATGCAGATCCTTCTCCCGCTTGGCGGGGTCAGGATGACAGCGTTGGGACGGACGTGTTCAGTGGCTGGCGAGTTTGCGGCTTTCCTGCCAGGTATAGACGACGCGGTGGATGACGGTGAGCGTGGAGAGGACGGCGATGACCCAGAGCACGGGCGCCATGCGGTCAAACATCGCGCCAATGATGATGAGCACCATGCGCTCGGGGCGCTCGAGGAAGCCGACCTTGCACGTCGAGATCAAATTCTCGGCGCGGGCGCGCGTGTAGCTGACCATCACGGAGCCGATCATCACCAGCGCCACGAGCGTGACATACCAGAAGCGGTTGATGCGGCCGTAGAAGACCAGCAGTCCGATCATCAGGCAGAGGTCGGAGTAGCGATCGAGGACGGAATCGAAGAACCCACCGAAGGGCGTGACGCGGTTCGAGAGGCGCGCGACCCGGCCGTCGAGCATATCGAAGAGCCCGGCCAGAAAGACGATGGCGCCCGCCCAGCGGAAATAGCCGTAGGCGAAAAGGTAGGCCGCCAGCAGGTTGATGGCAAATCCGATGACGGTCAGGACATTGGGATTGATTCCGCTGGCTGCAAAGGGCCGCACGATGGAGTGAATCAGGTGATTGCAGGCTTGGCCGATCTGGCGTGTCAGCATGTGATTGGGTCGGGGCCCTTGGGACTAACCCCCGGGTCCGCGACTAGGCCACGTCGAAAATCGTCTGCAGAGCTCGGACTTCGAATTCCCGGACGCCGTTGGGCGTCGCAACCTTGACCGTGTCTCCGACTTTCTTCCCCATCAGCCCGCGGCCGATCGGCGAAGTAGTGGAGATCAAGCCCTTGTTGACATCGGCCTCTTCGCTCGTCACCAGCCGGTATTCGACTTCGGTGTCGCGGTCGACGTCGTAAAGCACCACGGTGGAGCCGAAGGCGATGCGGTCTTTGGGGATATTGTTCATGTTGATGAGCGAGAGGCTCGCCAGTCGTTGCTTGAGCTGCATCAAGCGAGCGCCGACGTAGTCCTGGCGCTGCTTGGCCATGTGGAATTCGGCGTTCTCGCTCAGGTCGCCCAAGGCGCGCGCGCGCTTCAACTCCTTGGGCAACTCGTGGTTCAGTTCGAACTCGAGGGTCTGAATTTCCTCTTGGAGTTTCTTAATGATATGCGCAGGCATAACTCGAGTCCTGACGGCAGCCGGTTTTTTCATTATAGGGGAAAGCCGCAGGTGAAGCAACGGGCGGCGGACTGACAAGACCCGGGGCGCCGCAGAAAGCCGGGCACGGCATTCCACGTGCTAGGGCAACTCCCGATACCCCAAGGGGTTACGAGAGAATTAAGGGCCGAAACGCAAATCCGAATTCGTTGACTTCATTGGGGGCGTGTGCTAGCTTAGCTGGACTGGCCAAACTTTTTGTGGGTTGCAGGAGCCTGTGAATGGCTTTTAATAAAGCCAAAGCAATGCAGGAGGCTGAGAAACTTGTCAGCCAGAGGAAAAATCTCGAGGCGATCAAGCAGTACTCGATCATCCTGGAGAGGGACCCGACGGACCTTGCGCTGCTCAACACCATCGGGGATCTCTACTTCCGCGAGAAAAACACCACTGAAGCTCTCAAGGCATTCAACAAGCTAGGCGACGCCTTCATGAAGGACGGGTTTACCGTCAAGGCGATCGCCATTTTCAAGAAGATCAGCAAGATCGACCCGAACGCGGTCGATGCCCTCCTCAAGCTGGGCGAGCTGTACGTTCTCCAAGGTCTCAGCCGAGAAGCGCGCGAGCAGTACGCGCAGGCCGTGGAGTTCTATAAAAAGAAGAACCAACCGGACCGAGCCCTGGACGCTTTCCGCAAGATCGTGGGGCTGGACCCGGCCAATTTGACGTACCGGACGAAGCTAGCCGAGTTCGCGGAGAAGTTGGGCAGGAAAGAGGAGGCTGCCAAGGCCTATCTGGAATTGGCCGACGCTGCCCTGGGAAACGGCGACGCCGCGACGACGAAAACGGCTCTCCAAAAGGCTCTGGACCTGGACCCCAAGAACAGCCAGGGCCACCTCCTCCGCGCGCGCTTGGCCCTAAAAAACCAGGAATACGCCCAGGTTGAAAAGATTCTGGAGTCCGTGCCCGAGCTGAAAGCATCTCTTCCGGGCCGGCAGCTGTTGTTGGAATCGTACTTGGCTTCTCAGAAGCTGGAGTCGGCGGAGAAATTGGTCTCGGACGTCTTTCGAGCCGACCCTTCCAACTTTTCACCACTGTCCTCGTTTGCAGCCCTGTGCATGGAGGTGGACAAGGTTGACGCCGCCCTGGTACCGCTCCGCGACGCTGCCGGGGTGTTGGTCGAGCCAAAAGAATCCGGCCCGCTGATGGACATCCTCCGTCAGATCTGGGCCAAATACCCGCAGCACGTCCCGACCTTGGAACTGGTCCGACAGATTTGTGAGAAGACTGCCGATGAGGCAGCCCTCCCGGAAGTTCTGAACGCCCTGGCCCGAGCATACGAGCACGGCGAAGAATTAGAAAAAGCCGAAGCGGTCTATGACCAGCTCGTCAAACGCGAGCCAACCAACGAAGATTATCAGGCCTTGTTGAAAGCTATCCGGCAAAGGCAAGGCAAAGAGGCCGCGCTTCCCAGCGGCGCGGCGCTGGCGGAATTCGATTTGGCAGCCGTTCCCGAAGTCGAGTCCGAGCCCGCCGAACCGGCCGTGGATACTGAGCAGGTGGCCATGGTGAAGGAGGCGCTGGAAAACAGCGACCTCTTTTCACGCTATGGCCTGATTGATAAGGCCGTGATTGAGTTGGAGAAAGTCCTAGCGGTCTATCCCGAGCAGGCCGACATTCACCAACGGATCTTTGAGGTCTGCCACCGTACCCAGCCGGCGCGGGCGAGCCAGGCCGCCGAGGCCCTGGAGCAGATTCTCAAGAAACAAGGCGACCTTGAGGGCGCAAAGAAGTACCAAGATATGGGCGGCCAAGTTTCCCGCGGAGGTCCCGCGGCGGAGGCTCGTCCATCGGCAGTCGGACAGCCCGTCCTCCCTTCTGGCGTTCCGCCTTCCAAAGCGCCGGCTCCGGTGGAGGTTGATCTCTCCGATGTATTCTCCGCGACTCCTGCCGAGGAAGTCGGGAGAGAAGCGCCCCAGGAAGTTCCTTTGGATCTCGCGGCGCCGCTGGCTGCCCAAGCTCCTGTGGCTCCCGCTGAGGAGATGGATCTTTCCACCGATTTCGCAGCGCTGACGGAAGGCCCAGCGGCTCCCGAGGTTCCAGTGATCGGGGTGCCGACGACCGGATTTAACTTCCAAGAGGCGAGTGAGGAGATTGAGTTCTATTTGGGGCAGGGTTTCATCGATGAGGCGCGTAACACCGTCCTGGGGTTGGAGGAGAGGTTCCCCGGCAACGCGCAGGTGGCAGAACTCCGCCGGAAGGTAGAGGGCCCGGCTGCTGCACCAACGCCGGCCCCCGCAAAGACGGAAGTACCCGTTGAGACTGCGGCGCCAGCACGGGAAGCGCCGGTAGCTCACGTCGAACCGCCCCCCGTCGAAGTGGCCCCCGTGATTCCACCGGCGCCGCCTGAGCCCGCCGTGGTGGCAGCAGGGCCCGCGATGCCTCCCGAGGCTCCCGCCCCTCAGCCGACGGGCGACCTGCTCGGCAGCCTGGTGGGTGATCTCGAAGCGGGACTCGAGGGATTCGGTGAGCCGACTCCGCCTCCCCCGCCCCAGGCGGCAGGGAGGGGCAAAGCCGGAAAGGGCCCGGCTGCGGCTGCTGACGGCGCATCGCAGCTGAGCGGACTCCTCGATGAGCTGGACGACGGCGCGGCGGCCGCGACCGACGATGATCCGGATAAACACTACAACCTGGGCGTGGCCTTTCGCGAAATGGGCCTGCTGGACGAAGCGATTGGGGAGTTTCAGAAGGTGGTCAAGGGCGCGCAGAAGGATAATTTCCCACCCAACTTCCTGCAGGCCTGCAGCCTGCTCGCCATCTGCTTCACGGATAAGGGGATGCCCGCCATCGCGGCCAAGTGGTACATGCGTGCCCTCGAATTGCCCGGCCTCGACGAGGAATCAGTCCTGGCGCTGCAGTATGATCTGGGAGTGGCGTATGAGCAGGCGGGTGACACCCGGACTGCCCTGGAGAAATTCTCCGAAGTTTATAGCGAGAATATCGACTTCCGCGACGTCGCCGAGAAAATACGCACCCTCCAACAAAAGGCACGCTGATCGTCCCACCCGGGTACTCGACCCGCTGCCCGTTTCGAGATTGATCTTTCGGTCTGGACCATGAGCCGAGCCCTGACCATCGTCTATATCCTCTTCTACTTCGAGATGGGCGTCTTCCTTTTTATTTTTCCCTGGGTTTCGCTGTGGACGAGAAACTTCTTCGTTGCCCAGTATCCCTGGATCTCCAGCATCGCACTCAACTATTTCGTGCGCGGAGCGGTTTCCGGGCTGGGTCTGGCCGATATCTGGCTGGCATTCTATGAGCTGTGGCGCTTGCGCCGGCAATTGGGCTTGGTCCACACTCGCGCGGCGCGCTGAGCGTGCGGTGGCCCCGAGCCGGCAGCCGGTGAATGACCATCCCGGCTGCCACCGGCCCGCGTCAAGCGCGGCGAATTCTCCGGCAACCAGATTTCATGCGCCCTGCTTTTGAGATCTGCTACATCACAGACCGGCACGCCCTCGAGCCACAGCCTCTCCTCCCTTTCATCGTCGAGGCCGTCCGCGCGGGTGTGGACTTGCTGCAAATTCGCGAAAAGGACCTGGCTACTCGAGAACTTCTGGAACTGGTCAAAGGCGCGGTCAGCGCTGCGGAAGGAACAACCACCCGCGTGGTCGTGAACGACCGCCTGGACGTGGCCTTGGCGGCAGGGGCAGCAGGAGTTCATCTCGGGACCCGGTCGCTGCCCGCCGCGGTCGTGCGTCGGCAGGTGTCCCGCGGGTTCCTGGTAGGCGTTTCTTGCCACGCGCTGGAAGAGGTGGCGGAGGCTGAACAAGCTGGGGCCGACTATGTGGTTCTGGGGCCGATCTTCGAGACGCCGTCGAAGTTGGCTTACGGCCCGCCCCTCGGCCTGGAGAAACTGCGTGAGGTTGCCGCGCGCGTGAAGATACCGCTTCTTGCCCTGGGCGGAATCAACGTGGAACGAGTCGCCACATGCCTCCAGGCTGGAGCGACGGGCATCGCCGGCATCTCAGTTTTCCAGAGCTGCGCATCCCTCGCCGAGCGGGTGAGGGATTTGCGCACTCAGTTCGCCCGTTAGCGCGACGGTGGAGCTGACACACGAAAAGATTCCCCGCAAAGTAACCGGACGCCCGCGCGGCGTTCACGCGATGAGATCAGCAGAGGGTCGGGCTCCGGCCCCGCGCAAAGACTCGCGGCTACTGCTTCTCTTTGGCCTCGGCCTTACCGGTCACTGCAGCCTTCGGCTTCGGCGCCGCCGGCTTGGGATTCCAGAAATCCGGCGATGCAGAAACCACGCCTTCGGGAGGGTTGCTGATTTCCGGCACGAAGTGGCCGATGATCGTTTCCGAGCCTTCCACCGTTTCAGCGGAATTAGCCAGAAACTTCTGGTAAGCCTCCGGACCGAGAATCTGGGGAAGCGTGGGAACGCTGTCGAAATCACTCAAGGATTTCGCCAGCCAACTGACGTAGAAGAACGTCCCCTTCTGGCCCGCGGCTGACTGCGAGACCAAGACCGGCCGCTTATCGTTGCTCCTTTCGATAGCCTCTTTGACGGCTCTTAGTTGCTCTTCAAAATGCAGCACATGCCCGGGGCGGATGTGGATCATCGTCGTCCGTACCCAGCGCGATCCGCCAATTTGCTTCATTAGAGCGCCGGGGTCGGAGGGTACATTGGCGCTCAGGTCCAAACGCCGCCGCCGCACCTCTCCTCGAGAACTCTCCGTGCTGGCATTGAAATCCTGGAGAATCTTGGCGGCTCCTGCTGTCCCGTAGGCTTTGTTCATCGCCCCATAGAAAAGCTCGTAGCCCTTGTCGATATCCGCGAAATCTCGACGCGTGCTGATCAAGATAATGGTGCCCTGCTCGCCGTAGACCGTTTCCAGCGCGATCCAGGTGTCACCCTGGTGGCGACGGCTGGCGTCTGCGATCTTCTTCGCTGTCGCGTCAAATGCCGCCCGTTTATCCGGTTCCACCTTGACGACCAGGACGTCCAGGTAGTCTCCCTGAGCTGCTCCGACGACTGCCGAGCCAAGCAAGGAAGCGAGAAAGATAGCCACCGATGCTTTCCTCACCATACATGCCTCCTTCGGTTGTTTGAGATTTTCGCTCTGTCGGACGGAGGAGGAGTGTAACGGCGCGGGGAGGGGATGTCAACCGCGGGCGCCCGGGGGAACGAGCCGGGAGTTTCGATTCCTCAGCTTTCGCCCATCCAGTCGCCGTAGGGCTTGAGAGTCCGGACGTTGTCACACACGGCCTTGAGGGCGGCGGTGAGAGGCACGGCGAGGACGAGCCCGATGCCGCCCCACAGCCAGCCCCAGAACATCATAGCGATGGTCACCGTCAGAGCATTGAGCCTGACACGGTGGCCCACCAGCTTGGGAGTGAGGACGTTGACCGCCAGGAAGTGGACAATCACGACGGTCAAGGCGATGGTGAGAAAGGGTTCCATGCGGTCGAATTGCACCAGCGCGATGAGCATGGGCGGGAGCATGCCCAGGGCTACGCCAATGTAGGGGACCATGCTCAGGAAGGCAGCGAGCGGGCCCATCAGCAAAGCATAGCGCAGTTCGATCACGGCGAAGACGGGCGTGATGATTCCAGCCGAGACCAGCGCCACCAGGAGATTCCCGAGCACGTACTCGCGCACCATCTTGCTGATGCCATGCAGGACGGTCTCCGCCTGCTGGCGCCGCTCCAGCGAAAACAGGTTCAGCGTGGCCGACCAGATCTGGTCCTTCGAGGTCAGCATGAAAAAGACCAGGAACGGGATGAACATCACCGTCACGGTGAGAGCGTACAGAGATCCGATGCCGCGCAGCAGAAATTGTCCCCAGGGGGATTCCTGCTGCAGCCGCACCGCCGGAAGGTTGGAATCGCCGCTGGCGGGAAGCATCGAGGAGGTGCTCTGCTGCAGGTTCCGAGTGGTCACCTGGATGTGCGCAATGATCTGCTTCACGCGCGCAGCGAACTTCGGCAGATCGTCCAGGAAGGCCACGATCCGGTCGTACACCAGGTAGATCGCCAGGTAGAGGATCGAAAGTGTCAGCAACACCATCAGCAGCGACGAAAGCCAGCGCGGCAGGCGCAATCGCTCCAGCAGCTTGACCCCCGGGTCCAGGACAAAGGCGATGCCCACGGAACAGATCAGGGTAATGATGATGGAACTGGCGTAATAGATGCACGTGCAGACGATCGCCGCGGCGATGATCCGCAAGCTGGTCGCGGCGGCGGAAGTCGTGGAAGAAACTTCTAGTCTGGTGTCCGGCATGAGGCGGCGTCCCGCGACGATTCTAGCCCCGTGGGGGATGAATTGCCAGTTCTTCCGGCGGGGCGCAACGGCTCGGGAAGGCGTCCGCTTTGGGGGCGGCGAAGTTTCTCCTTGACAGGCGGGCCTTCCGTCCGCTATAAAAAAGCATATTTATGCCTCGCGTGCATAATTATGCTTTTGCGAGGCAGCCGGAGGGGTGAGGATTCCGGGCGCGACTCTGGGGGAGGAGACTTTGGCTCAAACGACAGGCCGGGCCCGCCGTGGCCGCGTGGTGCGCGCCGCGGTGGCCGGGGCCACCGGCTACGTCGGGCGTGAACTCATCACGCTGCTCGCGCGCCATCCTGCCGCCCGCCTGACTCACCTGATGTCCTCCGGGCGCGACGGCAAGGGAAGCCGGCCCCTCGAACACGCGCACGCGGCGTTGCGCGGGAAATCGCGCCTGGCCATCCAGCCCCTCGACCTGAAGGAACTGGCGCCCGCGACCACCGATGTGGTGTTTCTCGCCACGCCGCACGAGACTTCGCACGACGCTGTCCCGGAATTGCTGGATCGCGGGTTGCGCGTCATTGACCTGAGCGGCGCGTTCCGGCTGAAAGACGCAGGAGCCTATTCGCGCTGGTACGGGTTCGAGCACCACGCCGGCGCTGCGCTCAACGAAGCCGTCTACGGCCTGACGGAATTGAACGCCGAGGAGATTCGCGCGGCGCGCCTGCTTTCCAATCCCGGCTGCTACGCCACTTCCATCATCCTGGCGCTTGCCCCGCTTCGGCGCGCCGGTTGGGTGGACGCGACGGCCGGAATCGTCTGCGATTCGAAGTCGGGAGCGAGCGGCGCCGGGCGCGGCTTGAGCGAGAAGTTGCACTATGTGGAAGTCAACGAGAACTGCCGCGCTTACGGGCTCTTCAATCACCGGCACGTGCCCGAGATGCTCCAGGCGCTGGGACTGGAAGAGGAGCGCTTCACGTTCACGCCGCACTTGCTGCCGGTGAATCGCGGCATCTTGAGCACGATCTACGTCCGTCTGCTCGAGCGCCACGCGGCGAGTGCGGTCGAGAGCCTCTTCCGGGACTTCTACGCCGATGCGCCACTGGTGAGAGTGTATGAGCACGGCGCCCTGCCGGAGATTCAGGCCGTTGCCGGCACCAATTACGCGGACTTGGGTTTTGCCCTCGATGCCGCGTCCGAGCGGCTGATCGTGGTCTCCACTCTCGACAACCTCGGCAAGGGCGCGGCGGGCCAGGCCATCCAGAACATGAACCTGATGTTCGATTTCGCCGCGGAGACCGGGCTCTTATGACCATCGTGGTCAAAATCGGCGGGCAAGCTCAGGAAGACGCCGGCGTGCGCCGCCATGTGGCGCGGCAAGTCGCCGAGCTATGTCGCTCCGGCCACAAGGTGGTGGTGGTCCACGGCGGCGGCAAACTGCTCACGCAGACGCTCGAACGGCTCGGCATCCCCACGCATTTCCATGACGGGCTGCGCGTCACAGACGGCGCGACGCGCGACGTGGCGCTGATGGTGCTTGCTGGCATCGTCAATAAGCAATGGGTTGCGGAGCTGGACGCTCAGGGGATGCGCGCGCTCGGAATCTGCGGCGGCGATGCAAGGTTGGTTGAAGCGCGCAAATTAACGGCCCGCACCGGCGGCCGGATGAAAGACCTGGGGTTCGTTGGCAGGCCGCGGAAGATTTCGCCCACCGTTTTGTATGTTGCCTTCCATGCTGGGTTCGTACCGGTGGTTGCCAGCCTGGCGCTGGGACCGGGCGGAGAGTACTTCAACATCAACGCGGATGACCTTGCTGCCGCGCTGGCCACCGAACTCAAGGCAGACCGGCTGCTCTATCTGACGGAATCGGGCGGGGTGTGGGACGCCGAGCGGCGCCTGCTGCCCGTGGTCAAACTGGGCGATATCCGGGGCCTGATTCGAAAGGAAATCGTCCGCGACGGAATGATCCCAAAACTCCGCTCCTGCGCGCGCACGCTCCGTCATGACGTGGGGGAGATTGACATCCTTTCCCCCGCCGCGAAGAACGGTCTCCTCCGGGCCATCGCTTCCAGCGAGCCGGTGGGGACGCGGATAGTGAAATAGCATGAACTTCGATCAGATCGCGCAACTCGAAAAAGAGGTTTTGGTCCCCACCTACGATCGCCTGCCCATTCTGGCGGTCGGCGGAGAAGGCTGCTACCTCCACGACGATCGCGGGAAGAAGTACCTCGACTTCCTCGGCGGGCTAGCGGTGAATTCGCTTGGCTACGCACACCCGGAAATCTTCGGGGTGTTGCGCGACGAATCGGAATCGCTCCTGCACGTTTCGAATCTGCTCTACCACCGTTTTCAGGCCCCGCTGGCGGAAAAGCTGGCGCGCCTGGCGGGGCTCGACCGCGTGTTCTTCGCCAACACCGGCACCGAGGCCATCGAGGGTGCGATCAAATTGGCGCGCGCGTATGCCCGCAAGCACCATCCCGCCGAACCTTTCGAGCGGGTCGAAATCCTGGCCGTGGAGAACTCTTTTCATGGGCGGACCCTCGGCGCCCTCTCTGCGACCTGGCCGGAAAAATACCGCAAGCCCTTCGAACCGCTGCTTCCCGGCGTAAGGTTCGTGCGGCTGAACGATGTCACGCACCTGTGCGAGAGCTTTTCGCCGCGCGTCGCTGCGGTGCTCCTGGAAGTGATCCAGGGCGAGGGCGGCGTGGTGGGACTCCGTGAGGATTTCCTGAAAGCGGCTGAAGAGCTCTGCCGCTCTCACGACGCGCTCTTTATCGCGGACGAGATCCAGTGCGGCCTGGGGCGCACGGGCCGGTGGTTTGCCTACCAGAAATACGGCCTCAGGCCCGATGCGGTGGTGGTGGCCAAGCCCCTGGCGGCCGGCTTGCCGCTTGCCGCGATTGTCGCCCGCGATGCCGTGGCCCAGGCTTTCTCACCCGGCATGCACGGAACCACGTTCGGCGGCGGGCCGCTGCAGTGCCGGTTGGCGTTGAAGGTCCTGGAGATTCTCGAGCGGCCGGGCTTTCTCGAACGCGTGCGGGAAGTGGGCGCATATTTCCGGGCGCAGCTCGAGGCGCTTCGGGACGAACTCGATGTGATTCGTGAAGTCCGGGGCGAGGGATTGATGCTCGCCGCGGAGCTGACGGTGCCGTGCAAGGCGGTGGTCCGACAGGCTCTCGACGCGGGTTTCCTCCTGAACTGTACGCAGGAAAAAGTTCTGCGATTCCTGCCGCCGCTGATCCTCGAGCGGCGGCACGTGGATGAGTTGATCGCGGCCTTACGGCCG
>Ga0315291_10010297_pt1 | contig 11438 bp, 12 predicted proteins | sample YL17G12_20_MG_FD_203070 | JGI IMG/M metagenome (GOLD analysis project Ga0315291, IMG submission 203070) | Sediment microbial communities from Yellowstone Lake, YNP, Wyoming, USA - YL17G12_20 | ecosystem: Environmental > Aquatic > Freshwater > Lake > Sediment | place: USA: Wyoming | collected...
GGTGTTTTGCACCGCCGCTCATTCTTTCAATTTTCGATAAAAAGGTTCAGGGGATAAGAACGCCACCTCGCGCGCGTTGCGCCTCGGTTTCGATACGGGCGACACAGATCGTCGCCCACTCAACCGACGGCGCCGGTCGAGTAGGATGCGTACTGTGCATCCGTATCGAGACCCGCCGCATTTTGCGCAAAAATTGCCGCTTTGTCATCATTCGATAGAAATGCCACCTCGCGCGCGTTGTGCTGCGCCTGGCGGATTTGCCCCGCGCTGAGGCCTGCCGCTGGGGCAGCCACTTCATATTCATGCCGCAGGGTGATGGCGCTGATCCCGGGGTCGTCGGTGTTGATCGTGGCGGGAATGCCGTGCTCCAGGAAGCGGCGCAGCGGGTGGTTGGCGTAATCGGGCACGCTGCTGGTCTGCAGGTTGCTGGTCAGATTTGACTCGATCCCGATCCGGTGCTCAGCCAGGTAATCCATCAAGGCCGGGTCTTCGGGGGCGCGCACCGCATGGCCGATGCGTTCGGCGCCCAGGGCGCGGATCGCATGCCAGACGCTCTCCGGCCCGGCGAGCTCCCCGGCATGCACGGTCACATGCCAGCCGGCCTGGCGCGCCTTGCGGAAGTGCTCCACGAACAGGCTGCCGGGGAAATGCGCCTCGTCGCCAGCCAGGTCGAGGGCCGCGATGGCCTGGCGCTGGGTCAGTAGGGCAGCCAGCTCTTTCCAGGCGATGTCCGCCCCGTACGTGCGGCTGAGAATGCCGATCAGGCCGGCGCGCAGCCCGGTGTCCTGGGAGGCCTGCTGAACCCCTTCCACCACGGCTGCCACCACCCCGGCCGGGTCAAGATGGTGCGCTTCGGCCATGAACCACGGGCTGAAGCGCAGCTCCACATAATCCAGCCCTTCGCGGCGCGCGTCCTCCACGCTTTCATAAGCGATCCGGCGGCAGGCATCGTAATCCACCATCACCGCCGTCATCCAGCGGAACTTGGCGATGAAAGCCATCACGCCTGGCTGGGGGCTGGTGACCTGCACGTGAGGGCGCAGGCTTTCTACCTCCCAGGCGGGCAGCGGCAGGTGATGCTGGCGGCCCAGGTCGAGGATCGTCTTCAGGCGCAGGCTGCCGTCCAGGTGGCGGTGCAGGTCGATGAGGGGCAGAGAGGGATCGATCATAAAATACATGCGGGGAATTGAGAGTTTTCGCGAAGTTTACGACAGCCAGGCGATCCGTACCCATATCATACACCCAAATGTTCTTACCATTTCCCCAGAAGGCGGAAAATCCACGAACTACCCTGCTGTGCCCGTATCTACCCATTGTAAGGGCGGAAGGCCTTCCGCCCCTCCTGGCTCCCCCGGTCGGCCCAGAAATCCTCGGCGTTTTCGCACCTCACAAAGGCAATGGCAGACGAAAAACGTCCGCTCGTCCCATTCGACGACCAGGCAGTCGTAACCGTGGCAGCGCTGCCTCCCGCGCCGGATTTCGGGTACAATTTGAGCATATCCCCTTTCAGGAGCCCTCATGTCTCAACCTCTCATCGGCATTACCGCCTCCCGCATCTGCAACAGCGCTGGCAGTCCCGTGATCGCCCTCAACGAAGCTTACACCCGCGCCGTGGCGCGTGCCGGGGCCGTCCCCCTGATCATCCCCCTGGGCCTGCCGGATGAAGCGCTTTACGAGCTCCTCTCGCGGCTGGACGGGGTGCTGTTCTCCGGCGGCGGGGATGTGGAAACCAGCCGCTACCACGGCCTTGACCATCCCCGTGTGGGCGAGGTGGACCCCGACCGCGACCGGATCGAGGTGCTGCTTGCGGAGCAGGTCGTGCGGCGAGGCATCCCCTTCCTGGGCATTTGCCGCGGCATCCAGGTTATCAACGTGGCCCTGGGCGGCACGCTGTACTCCGACATCGCCGACCAACACGCCGGGGCGCTCCGGCACGATTATTACCCGGATTTCCCCCGCGATCACCCGGCGCATCCGGTGGAAATCGCCGCGGGCAGCCGGTTGGCCCAAATCCTGGGCGTTACCCACATAGCGACCAACAGCCTGCACCACCAGGCCGTCCAGCAGCTTGCCCCCAGCTTGCGCGCCCTGGCTCATGCTCCGGATGATATCGTGGAGGCAGCCGAAATTCCAGGTCATCCTTTTGGCCTGGTAGTCCAGTGGCACCCGGAATGGATGCCAGACAGCCTGCCGATGCAGGCCCTGTTCCGCGCGTTTACTGCGGCGGCCTCCCAGGCGAAGGGTGCCGGATGACGGGCAGCCGGCGCGCAGCACTCAACACCCAACCTGCCTCCCCGATCGGCGTGTTCGACTCGGGCGTTGGCGGGCTGTCGGTGCTGCGTGCCATCCGCCAGCAACTGCCCCACGTGCCAGTGATCTTCCTGGCCGACCAGGCGCATGTGCCCTACGGCCCGCGCTCGCTGGAGCAGGTGCGCACCTTTTCTGAAGCCATCACCCGCTATCTGGTGAACCGCGGCTGCAAATTAATCGTGGTTGCTTGCAACACCGCCTCGGCCGCCGCTTTGCATTTCCTCAGGCAGGCGTTCCCGGCTGTACCCTTTGTCGGCATGGAACCGGCGGTCAAGCCCGCTGCCGAACACACGCGCACGGGCGTGGTGGGCGTGCTGGCTACCCCGGCTACCTTCCAGGGCGCGTTGTACGCCTCGGTGGTCGAGCGTTTCGCCCACGGGGTAAAGCTTCTGACACACACCTGCCCGGGCCTGGTGGCGCAGATCGAGGCCGGGCAGCTCGATACACCCCAGACGCGCCTCATCCTGGAAGAAGCCCTGCGGCCCATGCTGGCCGAGGGGATCGACACCGTGGTGCTCGGTTGCACGCACTACCCGTTTGTGATCCCGCTCATCCAGGACATCACCGGTCCGGGTGTGAGGGTGATCGACCCCGCCCCCGCAGTGGCGCGGCAGGTGGGACGGCTGCTCGAGGCCCACAGTCTGCTGCCGGGCGGATCTGCCGGTACCCGGGCGCGGCGAAGCGGAGCTGGGCAGCAGCCTGCTCCGGTCGAGTTCCTCACCACCGGCGATGCCGCCAGCCTGCAGTCCCTGCTGCCGCGCCTGTTGGGGGAAGAGGGGGAAGCTGCTCATTTGCAATGGAAAGAAGGAGAATGCTTATACCAGCACGAACAACCCACATGAAAATCATGCTCCTCGTTATCCTCCCGGCCCTGGCCGTCGTGCTGCTCCACTTCGGGCTGGCGGGGGCGCGGCAGGCGCCATCCGTGGAAACCACCTGGGGGCCGAACGTGCGCGCCAATAGTGACACCGGCAGCGCCAGCCAGCACGAGCCCAGCCTGGCGATCAGCCGCACCGATCCCAATGTGGTGGTGGTCGCCAAAGATTACCGCCATAACGACAGCAAAGAGGTGTGGATTTATGTCTCGCAAGATGGCGGCCAGACCTGGCCGGCCGAGAAGCAGCTGCAGGTCCCAGGCCTGCCTGCCGATATCCCCAACCAGAGCGATCCGGTGGCGGTGGCGCGTGACGATGGGCGCATGTATGTCATTTGCCTGGGCCATAACGATGGGCACGGACTGTTCCTCACCTGGTCGGATGACAACGGCGACACGTGGGTGGACGCGGTGCCTATCACCCACAACGAGACCCCCTACGGGCTGGATGATAAGGAATGGCTGGCCATCGACAACAATCCCGCCAGTCCCTACTACCACCGCATGTACGTGGCCTGGGCTGCCGGCGGCATCCTGTTCAAGCGCTCGGTGGACGGCGGGCAGACCTGGTCATCCTACCAGAATATCGCCCCCGGCGATACCGAATACCCCTTTCCGGTGGTGGCCGCGGATGGTAGCCTGTATGTGTTCTACATGGAAAACCGGGGGTTTTGCTACACCGGTACAGTGCGTTACGTTAAATCTACCAACGGCGGGGTGACCTTCACCGTCCCTTACACGGTGGCCACCGCCTACCAGCCGTGCAGCTTGATCCATTACTCCGATCAGTTCCGCTTCTTCTCGATCATTACCGCCGCGGCCGACCCCAACGATGCGGACAACCTGTGGGTAGCCTGGACGGACGATCATAATGTGGACAACGGCCCGACGGATGTGCTGTATACCCGCTCGGTGGACGGCGGCCTCACCTGGAGCACCCCCGGACGGCTGAGCCATGACCCGGCGGGCAACGGCAAGGATCATATCACCCCCGTTTTCGCCATCGGCGCCGACAGCCGCCTGCATGCTTTCTGGCTGGACCGGCGTGACGACCCGAACAACGTTCTGTTCCACGCTTACCATTCCTCCACCACCGATGGGGGACTCACCTGGGAGGAAGATAACCGCGTCAGTGAGCAGTCCTTCGACCTCAACCTTTACTTGCCCCCGCCTACGGGCTATAACGCCGCCGGGGATTACTGGGGCCTGGACACGGAGGGCGACATCGTTATGGCGGCCTGGAATACCACCGTTGAGACCAGCCAGGATATTTACGTTGCCCGCGGCATCCTCGCCCCGTTGGGAGCGTTGACCGGGCAGGTGGTGGATGCTGCCACCACGCAGCCGATCGAGGCCGCTGAAGTGCGGCTGGAAACGGGCCTGTCAGCTTTCACGGGTCCGGATGGCGTATACCACCTGGATGTCGTCTCTGGCACGTACACCGTCACCGCCCAGGCCAGTGGTTATTTTTCACACACGGTCCCCGATGTTGAAGTGCTTACTGGCACAGTGATCCTCGACTTCGACCTTGAGCCGGCGGTCTGTCCCCTGCCAGAAATCCTGTCGGTGAATGTGCTGACCGACGGCCTGACGGTGACCTTCTCGGTTGAGATTTCCTCCAGCCTGCCGGTCAGCTACACCTGGACGTTCGGCGACGGACTCACCAGCACGCTGGCGGCCCCCGTGCACGCTTATGCCGATTATGGCACGTACCCCGTCACCTTGACAGTCACAACCGTAAGGCCGGACGGCGGGACCTGCGGCTCAGCGGTCTGGAGCGGGCAGGTGGTGTTAATTGCCCCGCCGAAGGAGTTGTATTTCCCGTTGATGTTGTAAGCATCCCCTACCCCCTTTCCCCGATCCCCTGAAAGACTTTCATCTTTCCAATTACTTTGCCTAACACCAGCTGCGCCCGCCAGAAGGCCACCGAGGCCATGCCGTGCGCCAGCACAGCGAACAGCGGCGGGGTCTGGCGGGTGTAGTAGGTCCAGCATTCACGCGTGGTGCCCCACAACTCGAGGAAATACCCCAGCCCGGCCCCGGCCAGGAAGGTCAGCACGGCCCAGCGGTAGTCGGTCGGCGAGAGGATCAGCAGCGCGCACAGTAGGACCGCCATCACCGTCAATGATTTGCCGAAAGTGGGGGCGACGAAGACGAGCATGAGGATGGAAAACACTCCGAAAACCAGCCAGTAGAGGGTTCGAGAAGTAGCAATTTTGGAAGGATAAGATGGCGAAGCCATCTTATCCTTCCAAAATTTCCCTTGCCCCACAAGTTTTTCCACCCCGTAGTGCAGCAGCCGCGTCAGGCGGTCCGTGGCGAGGGCTGCGATCGGCCAGGCGGGGATGATCCATAGCGGGGGGCGCTCGGCGGTATAGTAGAACCACAGGTTGGTCTGCGTCCCCCAGCTTTCGATCACCAGCCCGCCCACGAATCCGACGAAGACAATCCTGGCGTCAGTGCGCAGGTCGGCTTTAGCCATGATCAGCAGCGACATCGCCAGCCAGATGCCCACCAGCAGCCAATCGAAATACCGCCACCATGCGCCGCTCCAGTCGATGTACGCCAGCGCATCCTTTGCCAGCGGCCACCAGATGTACACGATCAGACCGCAGATGAGCAGGAACCCGCTCAACAGGTAGTAGCTGTGGCGCGTCCACCCGAACAGGGCGGTGATGCGGCGGAGCGGGGAGCGGGTGGACATGCATAAATTGTAACCGATCGTAGATGACTGAAATGGACATGGCGTCTTGCATTTTATAGATTTGTCTTGTAAAATAAGAAACAGGAGGACGAAATGCAAACTACTCTTACCCGGCGCGGACAGACCGTGGTTCCAGCGCCGATCCGCAAACGGTATGATATCCGCGAAGGCGATCAGTTAGTCTGGCTTGATGATGGGCAAACCATCAAGGTTATACCCGTTCCCTCAGACCCGATCCGTGCTTTACGGGGAGCAGGTCGAGGCGAACGTTTGGTTGAAAAGCTGTTGATCTCTCGCCAGGAGGATAAGCAGCGTGAATCCTGAGGGTTTTGTTTTAGATACTTCGGCCATCTTAACCCTGATTGAGGATGAGAAAGGGGCCGATAGGGTTGATCAGATCCTGCGGACAGAGCGAGTCTGGCTGCCGTGGTTGGTGTTGCTTGAGGTAAACTACATCACCCGCCAGGAGCGCGGCGAGGCTGAGGCAGATCGCCGCTATGCGCTCATGAAGCAGTTACCCGTGACGATCCTTTGGAGCGTTGATGAGCCAACCCTGCTGACGGCTGCCCGTATCAAGGCAAGCTGTCACCTTTCCCTGGCAGATGCAGTTATCGCCGCTTTTACCATGCAGCTCAATGCAATTTTGCTACACAAAGATCCGGAGTTTGAGGCATTGGCGGGACAATTATTTCCGGAAGCGTTACCGTATAAATCATGATATGAGCAAGCCCATTGATCCTCCCCAATCGCCGAAAGCCTGCGACGATGCGGCCGACCGGCGCCCTCCGCACGGATTGGAGCGCGACGGGAAACCGGAAGTGGTCGTTATCCCCTACGCTGCCCACCTACGGCTGCAAGAGGCGCAGAAGAGTGAGATCCTGGGGAAGTTTGACAGCTTGCTGAGGCGCCTGGACGAGCAGAACGCAGCCTACAGCGAGGAAGAGGTCCCCACAGACATGGAAAAGGCTCGCGGAGGGTAGCCGTCATGCGTGTTGTGGTGGATACCTGCATTCTCGTGCAGGCCATGCTCCATCCCGCCGGCTCCCTGGAACTTGTCCTGCGTCGCTTGTGGGACGACGATTTTACACTGTTATTCTCCAACGCCTGGCTGGATGGATTGGTGGATATCCTCGCTGCGTCAGAAATACCACTTCGAAGATAGCGATGTGCAGGCGCTGATCGCCCTGCTCCTGCTGCGCGGCGAGCCGGTTTTCCCGCTCCACCCGATTGCTGTTTACCCTGCACCGCATGAGAACCACTTGCTGGAGATTGCCGTGACCGGGCATGCCAGCGCGCTGGTGACCACCGGCAGTCAGCTGCTGCGGACGCCCCAAATTCGGGCTTACCGGGTGCGGCATCTCTTTCAGGATATTCCGATCATCACACCGGCAGCATTTTTGAGGCTGCTGGGGTGAAGTGGGTGTAGAATCACTGAAAGGATGAGGAGAGATGAAACCACTGAGCCGTACTTTCAGTGTCCTCACGCTCATCATCTTCTCAGTAATTCCAGGATTATCCGATGACCTCACTATATGTCAAAGACGAATACCCGCTTTCCGATATCACTGCCCGCATCATTGCCGTTGCCAAAGAAGTCCACAACACCCTCGGACCGGGCTTCGAAGAAGTGTTTTACTAATTTTCAGTGATTCATGATCCCTCTCACCCTCTCTCTCACCGGCTTCCTCTCCTACCGCGATCCTGTGGAGATCGACTTCACCCGCTTCGACCTGGCCTGCATCTCCGGGCGCAACGGGGCGGGTAAATCCTCCCTGCTGGATGCCATCACCTGGGTACTGTTTGGACAGGCCCGTAAAACCGGCGAGGCCCTGCTCCACGCCGCTGCTCCCGCCGCCGAAGTCGTGCTTACCTTCCAGTATGAGGGCAATGTGTATCGCGTCCAACGCACCCTGCCGCGCGGCAAAACGACTATCCTCGAATTCCACATTCTTCAAAGTGATCAGGGATCAGCGACCAGAGATCAGGCATCCCCTGGTAACTCACCCTCGATCACAAGTGCCCAGACCTGGAAACCGCTTACCGAGCGCACCCTGCGCGACACCCAATCCCGCATCGAGCAGATGCTGCGCCTGGATTACGACACCTTCGTCAATGCCAGCTTCTTCCTGCAAGGCAAGGCTGACCAGTTCACCCAGCAGCGTCCCGGCGATCGCAAGCGCATCCTGGCCAGCATCCTCGGCCTGGATGCCTGGGATACCTACAAGCAGCGCGCCGTTGAGCGCCGTAAATCCGTAGAAGGCGAGATCAGTGCCATCGATGGCCGCCTGGTTGAGATCACTTCCGAGTTAGCAGAAGAGGATCAGCGTAAAGCCCACCTTTCTACGCTGAACTCGCAACTTTCAACGATCGAGAAGTCGCGCCAGGCTCAGGAAAAGAACCTCGAAAATGTACGCAAGATGACCGCCGCGCTGGTCGAACAGCGCAAATTGATCGAAGCGCTTGCCCGCCAGATAGACACCTCCTCCCGCCGCCTGGCCGACCTGGAACTGCGCATGGGATCCCGCCAGGCGGAGCGCCAATCTTTCGCTGAGGTGATGGAGCGGGCCGTGTCCATCCGGCAGGCGTATGAAGCCTGGCAGCAGGCACGCCTGGACCTCGAACAGTGGGAAGCGACCGCTGAACAATTCCGCGAGCATGAGAAGCGCCGCCAGCCATTCCTCGACGAGCTGAACGCCGCCCGCGCCCGCCTCCTCCAGGAGCAGCAAAATCTAATCGCCCAGCAATCCGCGGTCAGCGATCAGCAGCCCGTGGTCAGCGAGCTCCGCTCCCAAATCGCGGATCTCGAAACTCGGTTTGCTGCTCTCAACGCCCAGCTGGACGAGCGCGCCGCTCTTGAAATGCAGCTCAACCAGGCACGCCAGCGTCAGGCCGACGCCAAAGCCGAGAATCCCCGCCTGAAGGCTGAGATGGATGAGCTGAAAGAAGCCATTGACCAGCTTTCCGGGGTGGAGGGTGCTGCCTGCCCGTTGTGCGGGCAGCCCCTGGACGAAACCGACCGCCAGAGGCATATTGCCGATCTCACCGCCCGCGGTAAAGAGCTGGGTGATCGCTACCGCGCCAACCAGGCTTATCTGCGCGAAGCCGAGCAGCAAATCGCGCAGTACACCATCCAGGCTGCAGAGCTATCCACAGCCGAGCAGCAGCGGCTCGCCCACACCCAAACGTTGGCCCAGCTGAAGACCCGCCTGGAGCAAATCCAGCAGGGTATTACCGATTGGGAGACCACCCGCGCGCCACACCTGGCTGAAGTCTCTGCACAACTGGAAAGTGAAATGTTCAACCCGCAGGTTCGCGCCCAGCTTGCCGACGTAGATGCCGAGTTGGCTGCCCTGGGCTACGATGCAGCCGCCCATGATGCCGCCCGCCGCCGTGAGCTGGAAGGCCGCACTGCGGAGACCGACCTGCGCGCCCTGGAGCGCGCCCAGGCTACCCTCGAGCCCCTCGAGCGAGAGATGGCCGAATTGGATGCTCAACATGCCGCCTCCTTCCAGGAACTTGACCGCCAGCGGGTCGAATATGAAACCTCCTCCATGACCCTCGCCGTCGCGGACGAGGCTGCTCCGGACCTCGACACCACCGAGCGGGAATTGCTCAATCTGCAAGAGCAGGAAAACCGCCTGCGCATGGAGGTTGGGGCTGCGCGCCAGAAAGTGTTTGTCCTCGACGACCTCAAAACCCGCCGCAAAGCCCTGGATGCGCAGCGCCAAGAGCAGGCCCGCCTGGTTGGGCAGTACCGCCAGCTCGAGCGCGCCTTCGGCAAAGATGGCGTACCGGCCTTGCTTATCGAACAGGCCCTCCCACAGCTCGAGGCCAAAGCCAACGATATCCTCGACCGGCTCTCCGGAGGCCACATGACCGTGCGTTTCGTCACCCAGCGCGAGATGAAAACTCGCGATGAGCTGAAAGAGACCCTCGAAATCCAAATTTCTGACAGCGCCGGGACGCGTGATTACGAGATGTTCTCCGGCGGCGAGGCTTTCCGCGTCAATTTTGCCATCCGGCTGGCGCTTTCGGAAGTGCTGGCTCAACGGGCGGGGGCCCGCTTGCAAACCCTGGTGATCGACGAAGGGTTCGGCTCCCAAGATGCCGAGGGCCGCCAGCGGCTGGTGGAGGCCATCAATCTCGTCCGGCCCGATTTTGCCAAAATCCTGGTCATTACCCACATCGACGAGCTGAAGGACGCCTTCCCCACGCGGGTAGAGGTGGAGAAAACGGAACGGGGAAGTATGGTGACGGTGACATGACCAATGTCACCAGCGGATGGCAAATTCATCACTTGACAGGTTGTCTGACATTTGCTAAGGTTAAGCCAAATCTATTCTAAAAGAGGGGTTTTGGGTGTCCCAACCCTTTCCTTTTAATTATTAGATCACAGGAGAGACATACTTATGGCAGAAGCGATCAACGCATTCCAGATGGCGCAGCGCCAGTTTGACGGCGTGGCGAAAATGCTCAACCTCGACCCGCAGGTATCCGAGCTCCTGCGCTGGCCTGCCCGCGAGTTCAAATTCCAGGTTCCCGTGCGGATGGACGATGGTGTGATCCGCGTCTTCACCGGGTTCCGCGTGCAGCACAGCGATGCGCGCGGTCCTGCCAAGGGTGGCATTCGTTTCCACCCCGCCGAGACGCTCGACACGGTGCGGGCGTTGGCAATGTGGATGACCTGGAAGACCTCCGTGGCCGATATCCCCCTGGGCGGCGGCAAGGGTGGTGTGCCGGTCGACCCGGCAACCCTTTCGGTCACCGAGAAAGAAAAATTGTGCCGCGGCTGGGTCGATCAGATGTGGCGCAACATTGGCCCGCGGCAAGATGTACCGGCTCCCGATGTGGGCACGACCCCGCAGATGATGGGCTGGATGATGGATGAATATTCCAAGCTGGTGGGTGTTTACACACCCGGCGTCATTACTGGCAAGCCGGTCGGCGGCGGAGGCTCTCTCGGACGCACCGAAGCAACCGGGTTTGGCGTTATCTACACCGTGCGCGAAGCGATGAAATTTCTCAAGCTGGATCCCAAAAAGACAGTGGCGGCCCTCCAGGGATTTGGCAACGTTTCGCAATACGCGGCGATCGGGTTCAAGGAAATCCTGGGCGGTAAGGTCGCCTGCGTTTCGTGCTGGGACCGCGCCGATAAGACCTCCTATACCTTCAGCCATCCGGATGGCATCGATCCGCGTTTCCTGCAATCCATCACCGACCAGTACGGGTCGATCGATAAGGAAAAGGCCCGCAAAGCCGGGTATGTGATCGAGGGCGGCGATGAGTGGATTCACAAGGACGCGGATGTGTTGATCCCCGGTGCGCTTGAAGGCCAGGTTAATGCCGACACGGTGAAGAAGATCAGCAGCCGGGTGAAAATCGTAGCCGAGGGTGCCAATGGCCCCACAACCCCCGAGGCGGATGCCGTCTTTAAAGCCAACAACATTTTCGTGATCCCAGATTTCCTGTGCAACGCCGGCGGGGTTACCACTTCGTACTTCGAGAGCGTGCAGAACGATATGAATTTCTACTGGACGAAGGATGAAGTGC
>Ga0315291_10010298_pt1 | contig 11437 bp, 15 predicted proteins | sample YL17G12_20_MG_FD_203070 | JGI IMG/M metagenome (GOLD analysis project Ga0315291, IMG submission 203070) | Sediment microbial communities from Yellowstone Lake, YNP, Wyoming, USA - YL17G12_20 | ecosystem: Environmental > Aquatic > Freshwater > Lake > Sediment | place: USA: Wyoming | collected...
TCCGGCCCCTTTGTATCCTTCGTTCCAAGGAACATCTTCCTGAAGTGTTCTTCCACGGTATCTGATGTCCTGCGTATTACTCTCGGGACATCCACTCCCATCATCTCAACCACGTTCGCCATGAACGCATCCTCTACGTCGTCCAGTATCGGGTACGCATGCCGCTCGTACCGCCTCTGGAAGTTGGCGATCGCGTTGTATATGAAGAACGACTTGCCTGCAGACGGGTCTCCGAACAGCTCAGTGATCTTGCCACACGGATACCCTTTGAAGAAGTCCCCTGATACGATCTTGTTGAGGGCGTAGTTGCCTGTGTCGACCCAGCTCTTGATGTCCTCGCCTTTACCTACGACGACATCATCGAACTCGTCGGCCACCAGTTCAAATACACTTTTGTCCTTTGCCATGTCTTACCCTCTCTTAGTTGGTGGGCTGGCTGGGTAGGCGCGGTTTGACCCTTACACTAAGCCTTTGTGTCCGCCACTTAGTAGCCCAGCCCGCCCCCATCCGTTATCCTATTCTTTAAGGAACTCTGCCTTGCATGGGTCGTTCACACCGCATGCTATGCACTTCTCGCTCTTGGTAGAGTAGAGCTGCCCGTAGCACTTCGGCTTCCCACCCGGCGCTGCAGGTACTGGCCCTGTGCCTGCCCCTCCCTGCACCTGTGCGGTTGCCGGTGTCATCTGAGCTGTCGCCTGCGCTGTAACCTTCACAGCCTCCTTCGCCGTGCCCACGTGCGGAGCTTCCTCGCCGTTCTCTTCCCCTGCTGTGCCGTAGTCAACCTCACCCTCAAGCATCTTCTTGATCGTGTCGTAGGGCACAACCTTCGGCATCAACGTCTCGAGCTTCTTAACCTGCTCCTTCCAGTTCTGAGGCAGGCTGTCCATGATCGATGACGGCTGCGGATCGGGCTCCACAGAGTATTCCGTCCTCTTCTTGTTACCGCTGGCCGGAACCGTCATCGTGACGGTGAAGTTCCTTCCCTTCTCGAGGTCGAGTGGGTCTCCCCACTTCTCGTTGATCCACTTGATCGTGTCGTTGTACACGGTCGGCCCGCATTCGTACGGCTGGATCCCCTTCGCTACCGTCTCGGCCGATTTCAGGTCGATGATGTTCATGATGTACCTACGCCTCATCCCCATGTCCGCGGCGAGCGATGCATCGTTGGGATCGCCTGTCTTTTGAAGCAGTGCCACTGCCTCACATATCGGGCACACGTTCTTCCTGTTGAAGCTCTTCGGGCACACCACAGAGCTCTTCGATCCTTCCGGCCCTATGCTGTAGTGCATGAAGTAGGTGAACGCTATCTCCGATACGGGCTCCGTGAAATACTTCAGCGTGTGCGGTATAACCCTGATCGGGTTGCCGCCCGCAGTCGGCTTCCATCTATCGAATGAGCCTTTCTCGCTTGTCTTCTTCTCGTAGTTCTCACGCACCTTCTTTAGATCCAAACCCATTTGTCCTTCCTCCTATTTGAGTACTTCGACCTTACGAGGGCTTTGTGCCCGAAGGATCCTCGTAATTTCCTGCCGTCAGCTCCTTTCTAACATTTGCTGACAACTGAATTAGCATATCCTTCTTATGCTCCAACCCGACCAGCAGTTTGCCGATCTTGTTCATGGCTGATGTTGCATTGAGCTGTTCGTCCTGCTTGGCTTGGGTTCGCTTCTGGAGGTCTACGTACTCTGGATGCGTGAGAATCATCGCCTTGATACGGGGCTCGGTCGGCTTGTCCTTCCCTTTACTCTCTGCCTCCGTCCTTACCCGCAAGTCCAGCTCAGCATATTTCGCTGTGTGACTATCTTGTAGGTTCTGAACCTCGTTCTTGAGCCTCGACACCGCATCTATTGCCTCTGCATATACCACCCCAAACCACGATACCAGCTCGGGCTGCCGCGCCAGCTCAACACCCAGCTTGTTCATGTTGATCTTAGCGACGTCAGATAGTTTTCCCTTCCAGGAGAACTTCCCGACCTTTACTTCCAAGTCCATATCCAACACCACCTGTTCGTCTGCCATCTACTCACCCCCTTTCTTCCCTACATATATAAGGAGTAGATTTTCCGTTGTTTGTCTGAACTATTTTACTTTACGTCCTCCTCATCCTTATCCGTAAAGAAGTTACCGTAGTTTGCGCTCTGGCCACCGGCGCCGACATGCGACGCATACTTCACGCTCGCCATGCCTACCATGGCAAACGTCTTGACGGTCTTGCTTTGATCATAGGTCACGACGTTGCCCTTTGCCAGCCCCAGCGCCTGTCCTACCAACCATGCGTCCTGGTTGGCACCCAGATACACAAACCTCCATCCCTGTGCTTCCTTCTCCTTGATCAGTGCAAACAGCTTCTCTCGGGTATACTCCTTTGATGCGTTCTCCTCGCCATCTGTCATGATCACGCAGAGCACTGTCGGCTTGTTGACGATCGGCGTGAGCTTCTCGTCTGTGGCCCTGATCGTTGCTGCCACCGCATCGTACAGCGGTGTCATTGCACCCGGCGTGTATGTGTCCCTGTTCAACGGAGCCACGTCCTTGATGTCGATCGCATTGCATACGATCTGGGTCTTACTGCTGTCGAACTTGGTCAACGTGAACTTGACCGGCCCTGTTGCACCCTTCTTCAACGACTCGACGTACTCGTTGAAGCCGCTGATCGTCGCGTCCCTCACCACGCCCATCGATCCTGTCTCGTCCAGTACAAACGTGACCAGCATCGCGCCTGCTGCCTTCCTTGCTGCCTGCTTCTTTGCCTTAGCCCTCTTTCCCATCTGCTCCTCCTTGTTATTGGCGGGAGCTGGGTTGTTCATCCCCTTAAAGGCACGCTCCCAATGCCCGTTCGATTACTTCTTTTTCTTGATCTCCGGCCTGTCCATCTTGTACTTCATCTTCATGTCCTTCTTCTTCAAGCTGAGCGCCTTGATGATGTCGTCCAGCTTGAGTGAGTCGATCTCGTCCTCCCAGTCTGCCACAAAATAGTACTTGTCAGACTCCCTGATCCTGCCGAAGCATATCGGGTCTTTCTCGCGCTTGACCTTCTCCTTGTCCGTCTCTTTGACGGCCGACTTGCGCCAGTCGTTGCTATCGATGTGCACGATTACATAGTCATCGAACAGCCTCTTCTCCATACAGAACTTTATCTGCCTAGCAGCATGATCGGGTATCACCCTGGCAAAGTTCTTGATCGGCGTTACTTTTAGGCCGCACCCCCTTACCTTGTACCTGAACTTCTCAATCTGCTCATGGGTGACGAATATCTTTATACCGCATGCCCACATCGCCGACTCCCTGCCCATGATGTAGAACTGCCTGATGCACTCGTCGCTCAGTGCCTCTTGCCCGAGCTCGGCATACTCGTCCACCATCTTCTCCAGCTGCTTCATCCTGCGCTTGAAGAACTCTGTCTCGATCATGCTGAACTTGCTCTTCAGGTATCTGAAGTACAGCTGTGGATGTATGCCCTCGATCGTCTTCGAATACTTTATGTTCGCCTCGAAGTGAGGGGACTTCAGCTCCTGCGTCACCTGTGTGGCCCATCCAAAGCTCACGGGTAGCGCTGTATCGGTAGCTGAATTATTCCATCCCTGAAAAATATGACCACCTGTCTCGCCTATTTCGCCTGCCATATATTACCTCCTTATGTCGTACCTTGCATGATCCTGCCACAGAACGGGCACTTGTGTGTCGCGCCCGTATTACCAGTCGATATTATTATCGCTGGTTGCTGGAACTCACCATGGCAGTCCGGGCACTTGTAGCTGTACTGGGTCTGTGGTGGATTCCAGAAGCACTGGTGGCACAGGCCGTTGATCAGGCCTGCGCTACCGGCTTCCTGCTGGCATCGGTTACACTTCATTTCCCTGCCTCTTTATACTTGAACGGCACTTCCTCTGCCCTGATCCCGATGCATACGATGTCTACGATCGGCACCAGGTATGTCTTGCCGCCGACTACTACCCTTTTGTACTCGTCTCCGTCCGTCACGCTGATCCCGATTACCTTTTTCAGTGCACCCCGGTTCGACCGCCATTTCGGTTGAGCCTTGATACACTCATCGAATATCTTCTGGTGGACGGCTCCCCACTTGCTTATCATGCTGCCTCCCGTTACACCTTTATGCTGTCGGACATCTCCACGATCTGCGCCTTCTGTGGCTCGGTCAGCGTCTTGAAGTGCTTCCCTTTGACACCATCCAGGGCCTTGACCTGGTTCTCGTCAAGGTTCCCTGTGTCCCGTAGGTTCTCCAGCTTCTTCTTTGCCCTCTTGAAGACGGCCTCGCTGGTGAGAGTATCGCCCTCGTCTATCCTGACCTTCTTCCTGCTCGGCTTCCTTGGGATGCCGTCCTCGTCCTCCTCGGGGTAGTGCTTGCATATCTTTCTCAGCCCACACACCCCTTCCGGCCCTTCCTGCTTGAACTCACACACGTCCTGATGAATGCATCGTTCGCTCATGCTACCCTCCTGAAATGTTTTGCGAACGCAAAGTGTTGCGCTCTCGTCCATGTTTTTGGGTCGAATGTCTTTATCCGCACCCAGAAATCTACTGTGACGTCTCCATCCCCAAGTGTGGGAGGTAAGCTTACCTTCTTACTTTCCGTGTCGTATAATGCCACAAGCTTTCCGTTGATATGGATTGCCTGTATATTTCCTGACCGTACAAAAGCTACATGCTTCCATTGAAAGGTATTGAACGCCCACCATACCTTCAATGCTATGACCTTAGCGAATCCGTCAATTGCCCTACCCAGCAACTTCGCCTGCGCCCTGTCATGTCTTGGCTTCGGATTGATCCGTCTCATTCTGTCAGCTCTCCCCAGTTCTGCCCCACCTTATACTCGCACTCGAGTGGCACCTTGATCCACCTGAACATCGAATCGTTCTGTACCACATCCTTTATCACAAGCTCGACCAGCTCCTTCGTGTCGTCTATCAGTGCCTTTGAGTTGTCCATCTCAAGCAGGACGCTGTCGTGAACTTGGTTGACAAACTTGCTTGGCATCTTCCTCTTGGCTATCAGTCGGTGCAGGTGCGCCATCACGAACAGCACGGTGTCCCCTGCCGATCCCTGCACGGGCGCATTGACTCCCCGCCTGAATATATCCCCTGTGACCTTGCCCAGCGCTGCTATCTGTGGGAATCTCCTGATCCGGCCTGTGGGGTATATGATCTGGTGGTTCGTCATCAAATCGCCCTGCACCCTCCTATACCATAACGGCAGGCCTGTGTATGTGTCAAAGAATATCTTTCGTATGCGCTCGGCCTCTTTCAGCGGTATGTCAATGCCGAACTTGTCGAACAGGTATTGCTTCAGTCCTTCCGCACCCTGCCCATAGAGCAATCCGAACGATGTGCCCTTCGCCAGTTGCCTGTCGTCCTTGGTGATCTCGCTCGCCTTCTTGCTCTTGATCATCATCGCTGTGCGTATATGAAGGTCTATCTTATGGCCCTCTGCATCCACAGGGTGCTTGAATGCGTCTATCATCTTCAGCTCGTTGGCGATCGAGCATCCTATTCTAAGCTCCATCTGGCTGAAGTCAAAGTAGAAGAACACCTTGTCCTTGCTTGCCACGAACATACGGTACACACGGTTGTCGCGTGGTATGTTCTGCAGGTTAGGTTCGCTCGATGACAGCCTGCCTGTGACAGTCCCCATCGGATCGAACTGCGTCCTGATCCTGCCGTCCACATTGACCATCTTCGGTATCTTCTTGATGTACGTTGAGAGGAGCTTATCGAACCCCCGTATCTCCAGTATCTTCCTTGCCCATGTCTTGCCTGCGTAGGCGAAGTGGTTCATCACTGTCTCGTCCAGTGATTCCCCTGTCTTGGTCTTTTTGACGCTCGCCTCTTTGAGGGCGCCGAATATGACGCTCTGCATCTGTGGGCCGGAGTTCAGGTTGATGCCCCTGAATATCTTGTGCTCCTTGAGTAGCTCATGATATGCCTTCTCGCGATCCTTAATGGTGGTTTTGACAAGCTTCTTGGCATACGATATGTCGACCTCCATACCTGTCAGCATCATCTCGTTCAGCACGGGTATCACAGGCAGTATGATCCTGTCCAGCACGTTCTGCAGGCCCGGCGTCATACTCTTGTCAAATATCTGGTTGAGCTTGTACGTGTTCCACGAATCTTCGCAATTGTAAAGGCCGAACCTATGCCTGTCCTTCTCTCCCAGGGTGTACTCATACTCGCCTATGTACTCGCTCGCCAGCTCCTTCAGGCCGTGCTCCAGCCTGTTCTCGTTCAGGAGGAACGACTTCAGCCTTGTGTCGGTGTATCTCTTGACCTCAATGCCCCTTGACTTCAGGAACTTGACATCGAACCAGCACCTGTGGAAGATGTGGGTAACATGTGGGTCGCCCAGCAGTTGCTTCACGAAGGCTGTCGCCTCGCTCATGTACACAGGGTCGTTGTCTTTGTCCAGCGATATTGAATATGACACCTGGTCGTCGCCGAACGATATGCAGAGTATCTTTGAGTTGACATCGAACGGATCCAGTGTCTTGTTCGTCTCGATGTCGCTTCCCATGAGCGTCTTGCCATGCGCCCACTTCTTTACCTCTGCCAGCCCTTCCAATGTATCCACGACCACGAACCTGCGCTCATGCTTGACGGGGTATAGTATGTTGTATAGCTGCCGGAGGTCTCTACGGAACTTTGACTCCGCCTCGGGGTAGTAGAGCAGGTATGCGGGGTGATACGTCGACATCATCCGCATGCCGTGCCACTCCCTTGCCTCGCCTATCACGTCCTTGAGTCGCTTGTCCTTGTTGAATGCTGACGATGCTATGGCTCCCACGCATAGTATCGCCTTGGGTCTCATCTCTTCGATCTCTTGGAATAGAAACTGCCCTGCACACAGAGCTATCTCTTTCTCTTTCGGGGTTGCGTTCTCGGGTGGCCTGCACTTGCACGTGTTGCATATAGCAATCCTGGACATCTGAAACCCCGTCTCTCGCAGTATCTTCCGCATCAGCTGACCTGACGATCCTGTGAAGGGTATGCCCGAACGAACCTCGTCCTCGCCCGGCGCCTCACCTACGATCAAGAGGTCAGGGTCTTTGATCTTCCAGTTCGGGACGAGCGGGCAGTCCTTATATTTACATGTCTTGCAGAGGTTGGTCTTATCCATGCGCCATCTCCGGGTTCTCACATCTGTTGCCGATGACTTCTATGCAGTCGTCCCATTGATAGTAGCTATCGGTATTATACATTTCCTTGATCCACTCGATCATGTCTTTGATGAGGTACGGTGTGCTCTGCAGGTATCCGTCTATCGAATACTTGACGATGTCACCCTCAAATACCTTCTTGCCGTTCTTATCCTTGATGCCTGTATACTGCATTATGTCATCGTCGTCGAACTGGAAGGTTTCGAAGAATATAACCAGCCCGCTGTCCTCGGAATAGAACATCTGTGGCTTATCATTAAAGCAACAATCCTTATCCCACGCTCTGAACTCTATAGTTTCCAATCGATGTCCTTCCCAATCCCTTGTGACTCCAGTTGCTTTTGCAAACTGTCCCTCGTTATCCTTATTCCATACGTAAAACCATAGGCGTACATCGGTTTCTTCTTCTCTGCATCCTCATACCCAATAATAGATTTTCCCACATCTTCTACAAAAACTCGAGTGGGGTCATAGTATATCGTCACCAACTTCTCTTCCATATGACATGTCCTCTCATAATTTCCAGTCAATATCACGCCCGCGCATGTGACGAATGTCGGCCAGGCACTGCATGATCTGCTTATCGATCTCAAGTATCTCTGCCTTCTTGGTACCGCATGCCGTGAACATGGTTGCCTTGGTGGCGTTCAGCGTATTGATCTCTGCTCGCTTGGCATCGATGTCCTCGCCCAACGCACGGCGCTTTAACTTGATTGCGTCTATCTCTTTGGTGAACGCCGACCGCTTTGCGTACAGTCCTTCCAGCTCTTTGCGCTTCGCAGCGATGCCGGGGTTGACACCCAAGGCCTTGTTGTACATATCTGTCTTCTCTGCCCTGAGCGTTATCTTCTTAGCGCGTAACTGCTTCAGCAGTTCCTTGCGCTCCTTCATCTTCTTTTGCATCCTTCGCCTCTTTCATGCCGAATACTCTTTCGATCTTGACCCCTTCCTTCTCAAGTATAAGGAGTGCACGATACCCTTCTCGTCCGCTACAATTTAACAGCTGCTGGACGAGCCTGACCTTATCTCGGGTCTTGTCGGTGAGAGATTTGTTCTTGGTGTACTTTATGAACAGCCTCTTGTCCGTCTGTGGCAGGAACCCGTCCAGTAAATACATGTACCTGCCTCGCAGTGTCCACAGGTATCTGGTGAACTCGCTGATGACGGGCAGTAGAGTCGGCTCCATGGACAGATACTTGTTGATCATGTATACGTCCTGGTCGTACTCTTCCGGCTCCTTCAGCGGCTCCTTCTTGCTGAATAGGTTTTTCATGTCGTCGAACAGCATTACATTACCTCGAGGACGCAGGCCATGAAGTTAATCTCACGATCCGCTATGTAGCTATCCCGATACAGGTACTCTGCTATGCGGAGTCGCTTCTCGGTCTGCTTGATCTTGTCCTTCTCAATCTGGTCGATGCGGTCAAATAGGTATCGGTAAACTTCCACGAACTCGAGCCTGTAGCACACCCCTCTAATGTCATCCAGCTTCCTGCCCTTTATCAGCTCCATGACAGTCAACGTGTCGGAGAAATCCTCCACGATCTTGTCGAGCTTCTTGCCCTTGACGCTTAGCTGCGCCAGGTTGATCATCGATCGCAGGTCGGGGTAGAGCAGGTCGGTGATCTGTATCACCCTGTCCGGGTCGTATGTCACGCCCTCTGTGTCGAGTATCTTCGACAGCCTTTTGAAGCAATCCTTCTTCGCCAGCTCCCTGAACTCCACCATCTGACACCGAGACTGTATCGGCTCGATGATCCTGTTGACGTAGTTGCAGGTCAGTATGAACCTCGCCTTGCCTGAGTACTGCTCCATGAGGTTCCTGATCGCCTGCATCGCGTCCTTTGTCAACCCGTCCATCTCTTCAAGGAGGACGATGCGCCACTTGTGCATGCCTCGCATGACCACGAAGTTGTTGATCTTGTTCCTTATGCTATCAATGCCCCGATCCATACTCGAGTTCATCTCGAGCGTCTCGCAGTCCAGGCTCGCCATGATTATCTTCGCCAGGCTCGTCTTGCCTGTGCCTGCCTTGCCATGAAGAAGGAGTTGCGGGATCTCACCCTCCTCCAACATCTCTTTGAACTTGTCCTTGATCGCCTTGTCCATCACCATCTCGTCTAAAGACTTAGGGCGATATTTTTCCACCCACAATCGATTAGCCATCGCTTCCATCCCCGACCTCCTTTTACTTCTTTGGCCTATCAAACATCTCTCCGCCGATCGGCTCACGTTTACGCTTTATAGCCAAGCCCTTGCCCACAACCTCCAGCTGGTTCTCGTCAATGAATATCGTATCAGGCAAGGTGCCGTCCGCTTTAACCCTCGCCCTCACCCCATACTGAATGCATCCGTTCAGATACTCGACTCTTGCAGATGCAATGCCAACAAGACCTGATACCTCGTCCTTCACCTTCTCACCTAACTTAATCACTTGCGCCTCCTTCTTTAGGGTCGGCAGAGGGTGGTAGGCCATCTTGCCTTCTTAGCCACCTTCATTGTGCACCACGTTTCCTGTTAACATGGGAACATTAAGCACTCGGCCTCTCCTGCCGTCCCTTACTCTACTTGGTTCAGTATGTACTTGACGTCTGCCTCTTTGATCACGACTGGTGCCTTGCCCGGCCTGATCTCCATCTCGATCTCGTCGCCTGTGCACTCTGTCAGGATCGCCTGGAACTCCTTCTTCGACAGCATCACGGTGTCCTTCAGCTCCGGTGCATCACCAATCTTGACTCTGAATTTGTGCTCGTTCTCACCGCCTATGTTGACATTGATCGCCTTGCCTGATTCAGAGGACTCCATTGTGACGATCGTGGCATCCTTTAGAATCGTCGCGCCCTGCAGTATCGCCTGCACGGTGTCCTTTGCCACCTTGACCTTGACCGCCTTGCCTGCCTTCGACAGCTTCTCGAGGATATGTGGTTCGTCCTTGATTGGCTTGTACGCTGTGTAGATGACCTCGGGGTCAGCCGTCAGGTACTCAAACACCTTGTCCTTCTCCTTGATCTTAAGGACGCCGTCCTTGTAGCTCATCGTCGGCTCGCTCAGCATCTTGAGCATGTCGAGTAGCATCGACAGCGTAAATATCCCTATCTCCTCCTTGAACAGCTCCTTGTCACCGCCCGGGTATATCACCATCACTACCTTGCCTGAGTCCGTGATCTCGAACTCGCCCTTCTTCCCGAGCTTGACCATACCTATCAGTCCGCCCAGGTATGCCTTCTGCAATATCTCTTTCATACCATCCTCTCCTTTGTTAGAACCACCCTCGCACCGCAGGCTGGACGAAGAATGTCAGCCCCGCCTTCCTGTCCACGTATAACTTCAGTCGATCGCCGAATGCCTTTACGATGTCGGCGAAGTACTCAATCTTGTATTTCGCTACCAACTCCGGCGCATCCTCTTCGATGTCCACGCCCATCTGGAGGACGATCGGGTGCATCGTCTTGCCCTGTATCTCGACCGTGCTCTCGTACTCTTTAAGGAAGTGCTTGTCGTATGATCCGTTGTTCAGAGTCACCTTGTCCTTGTAGATGGTGAGCGTCTGTGGGTTCTCTGTGCCCTTTTCCACGAACTGCCTCATGTACCTAACCATCTTCTCGCATCCACTGATGTCGTATATCTTACAGATGTGCTTCTCTTCCAGGTGCTTGCCCACGGGAGGGTATCGTGCATCGAACAGCGGCATAATGAACTCGAACAGCCCTGACTTGAATGCGATCAGCTCTTTGTAGATGCTAACGTCAAATCCCGATCCCAGCCTGTCGGCCTTCAGTATCGCCTTCATCACCGGTAGGTTGCTGCCGATCGGCACGACGTATGATCCTTCCACCTTCTCGTTGCTCGTTATCAGACCGCCACGGTACATCCGCTTGCCGTCCGTAGCCACCACGAACATGTACCGCTTCTGCACCTGCCACAGCATCTTATCCATCTGCCTGTAGGTATCTCTCGGGTCGGTGAACATCACGGCTGCCTCTATCACATCCTCGAAGTTGCTTCGGTGAATATAGAACCTACCCACGAAGTCCTTATCGTTGCCCTTATGCCTTCCTGGATACTCACCATCATAGTATGTGGGCTTGACCATCACGGTCTTCTTCGCCTCGTACACGCCGGGATCCAGCCCGATGTCGGCTGCCGCATATATGAGGGTGCGCTCCGCATCTGTCTTGTATGCCTGATTCTTCTCTACCTTAATGTAGTTGGCTGATGGCAGACACGATCCCCTTGCCTTCATCACATTGAATACCTGTATGACCT
>Ga0315291_10010299_pt1 | contig 11437 bp, 10 predicted proteins | sample YL17G12_20_MG_FD_203070 | JGI IMG/M metagenome (GOLD analysis project Ga0315291, IMG submission 203070) | Sediment microbial communities from Yellowstone Lake, YNP, Wyoming, USA - YL17G12_20 | ecosystem: Environmental > Aquatic > Freshwater > Lake > Sediment | place: USA: Wyoming | collected...
CGCGCTGAAGAGCGCTCCGAACGTGAGGGCCGGCATGAGGCGAAACGGGTTGCGAAGACCCATCCCCGCCGGCAGCCCATCGCCCTTGCCGGCCCGCAGCAGCACCAGCGCAAACAGCGTCCCGGCGGCGGCCATCGCCAGCAGCGGGACGGCGCTGGCGCGGGCCAGTTCCGGGTTCACCGCGTAAAGGATCACGAGCACCCGCGGGAACTGCACCGTATTGGCCATCACTGCCGCCTGCCAGTAAACCGGCAGCTTCTCCGGTTCCTCGCGGCAGCTCCGGGCCAGCGAGGCCGTGGCGGCCGTGCTCGAGGCCAGGCCGCCCACCAGCCCGGCCAGTCTCAGCCCCGCCCGCGCGCCGAGGAACTTCTCCAGAAAGTAGCCGGCGTAGGAGATCGAGGACACCAGTATCACGAAAATCCACACTTGGCGCGGCGCGAAGAAGCCGAACGGGCCGAACGCCCCCTCCGGCAGCACCGGGTAGATCACGAAGATGATGGCCAGAAACCGCAGCGTGTCGTTGAACTCGGTTTCGGTGATCGTCACCCGGATAAATTTGTGCAGCGCGCGCTTGGCATCCAGGAAGACCACCACCACCACGGTCAGCCCGACCGCAAGCTGGTGGCCCACGGTCGCGCCGGGACTCGCCGTGAGAAACCCCAGGCAAAACGTAGCGACGGCGGCCATTTCCGTGGTGACCCCGGAGCGGTCCGCCACCTGGAAGTGAAACAGCGCCAGCAGGCCCGCGATCGAGACCAGCGCCCCCACCGTCAGCCAAGGGTTCTGAAGCAGCCCGCAGATCGCTCCCACCAGCGCGATCAGAATGAAATCCCGGACTCCCGGCTGCGTCTCGCCCTCCCCGCGCGAGGATTCCCGCTCGGCGCCTACCAGGAAACCGATGAGCAAAGCCTCACCGGCGCTCCGCAGTACCTCGTGAACCTCCATGCCCCGGATTGTACCTCTCGGTGAGCTTCGAGCGCGTCCTCTATAATTGTGCAGATGTCCGGCATCCAGGAGACGCTGGCGCGTCTGGCCGAGATTCCTAATGTACACGTTTCCGCCGGAGAGCGGCTGGCCGCGCACACCCGCTTCGGAATCGGCGGGCCGGCGGACGTTTACGCCGAGAGCTCCCGTCTCGAGTGCTTCCTGGAGGCGCTGCGCCTGGCGCGCAGCAGCGGGCTCGATTGCGCCGTAATCGGCGGAGGCACCAATCTGATTGTCTCGGACGCGGGGTATCGCGGCGTGGTCCTGCGGTTCACGGGCGGCAAAGTCGAGGTACGCTCCCAGCGCGTGTCGGCGGAAGCGGGGGCCGAACTTGAGAGCCTCGTGAACGCAGCCGGCAGCGCGGGCCTGGCGGGCCTGGAGACGCTGGCAGGCATTCCCGGCTCGGTGGGCGGCGCCGTGTACGGCAACGCCGGAGCGTACGGCCGCTCCATCTCGGAGGTGGTGCGTGAGGTCCACTTCTTCGACGGCGTTATGGTGCGGGCACTGCATAACCCCGAATGCGAGTTCGCTTACCGCGAGAGCGTCTTCAAGCGCCGCAAGGACTGGGTCATCCTCAGCGTCGAGGTGGCGCTGGAGCCCGGCGACGCCAGCGCGTTGCGCCGGCGGTCGGAGGATATCGTCGCCCTGCGGCGCCAAAAATACCCGCCCGAGATGCGCTGCGCCGGCAGCATCTTCAAGAACCTGCTTTGGCGCGGGCTGCCGCAGCCGATGCGCGACTTGGTGCCGCCGGAGGCCGTCCGCGAGGGCAAAGTGCCGGCCGCCTGGTTTCTCGACCAGGCCGGCTCGAAAGGTCTGGCCAGAGGCGATGTGCGGGTGGCTGACTACCACGCCAACCTGATCTACAACGCCGGCGCGGGCACGGCGCGCGACCTTTGCGCGCTGATCGCGGAGATGAAGCGCCGGGTGAATGAACTCTTCGGCCTGGAGCTCGAGGAGGAAGTGCAGTATCTGGGGTTTGAGAAGGAGTCAGAAGTCAGGAGTCAGGAGTCAGGAGAGATCAGATGAGGCTATTCGCAGGTTTCGTTTTGTTGGCTGTTCCGCTGCTGGCCCAGCGCCAGCCGGGCAGCCCGCTGGAGCAGCTTCCGAAGAATATCGAGGTCCTCGCGCACTTCGGCGAGCGCGCCGACATTTCCCCCGACAACCAACGCGTCGCTTTCATGAACAAGAGCTTCGGCGACGCTTTCATCATCGACCTGAAGACGCGGGTGATCCGCTGCCTGACCTGCAACGTGCCCGGCGCGGCCTTCCTGCGCGTGATGCACCTGGTCACCGGCGACTACATCCTCATCGGGCCGGAGCGCTTCAAAGACATCCGCGCCAGCCGTTCCCAGGAAAACGAGCTGTGGTTCCTGGGCAAGCAGCCAGGCTCCAAGCCCGTCCGGCTGAACGACAAGATGAGCGAGGGCGCCGCCATCTCCAAGAAGAGCCTCAAAATCGCCTTCTCCGAGACCAGCGCACAGTATCCGGAGATGCCCAAGGGCTCCTCGCGCCTGCTCGTGGCGGAAGTCGATCCCTCGGGCCCCAGCGTCGTCAACAAGAAGACGGTCTACGAGAGCAAAGACCGTAGCTGCACCCTCGAGGCCCAGGACTTCTACGACAACGACGCCAAGATGATCTTCACCTGCTACGAGCCCAACAACACCGCCTCGGTGATGGGCATTGACCTCCGCACCGGCGTGGTGACCAATTTCTCGAAGGCGCCCGGCACTTACAACGAGCCGGAGGGCATTTTCCCCGACGGCCAGTACACCTGCGTGGAAGCCGACCGCCAGGTTGAGAAGCTGGGCGGACGGGGCGGCTCGGGGCAAATCGATATCTGGAAGCTGCGGCTGGACGGCACGGGGAAGGACTTCACGCGCCTGACCTTCTTCAACGACTACGAGGGCTATAAGGCCTCCAATCCGGTGGTCTCAACCGACGGCCGCTTTATGGCTTTCCAGGTGGCCCGCAGCGCCGACGAAGCCGGTGTGGGCTACGGCATCCTGCTGTACTGGTTCAAGTAGGGATCGGGGCGCAGTTTGGGTGTCCCCCGGCGGGCCGCAGCTAGGCTCCCTCTGGCTGGGACTGCCTGAAGATAGCGGACCATAGTCCGTTTCTCTTCCGCTCCGGCTGGGGACCGACCAGCCGGCCGGCGAGCTCGGCCATGCGCTTCGCCAAGTCGCATTTCGGCGAGATGAGGCGACCCTCGCCGTGAGCCTCCTCAACCTCCGGACTGTCCTCGGGCAAAACCATTTCCAGGGGCCACCCGAGTGCTTGGGCGACGTCGTTGGCCTGGACCTGCTGATGCTTGCGGACCCGGCTGAGGACCAACTGAACGCGCTCCTGGGGGTAGCCGATGGAGAGCAGCTTGAACAGGACACGCCGGGCCTGGTAGAGCGCCGGCATCTCGGCCGTGGAGACCAGGTACAGCCTGGTCAGCTCGCGGAGCAACATCAGCGAAGACCGCGTCAGGCTGGGCCCCAGATCCGCCACCACCCAGTCGTAATGGCTGCGGGCGAAGCGCAGTATCTCCAGGAGCTGTTCAGGTTCGAGGGGCTCCTCGGGCACAATGTCGGCCGGGGCCGGGACTACGTCGAGGAGGGGTTGCACGTTGATCGCCAGCCCGCTCCACAGACTGGCGTCCAGCCGGTGCAGGTTCTGGGCCACATCAAGGATGGAGTAGGTGTTTCCGGTGCGCATCCAGAATCCGGCCGTGCCAGCGACGGTGTCGAAGTCAGCCAGCAGAACGCGACGGTCGGTGATCCGGCAGAGCTCGACGGCGTAATGGCAGGCCAGGGTGCTGCCGCCGCAACCTCCGGTAGCCGAAAGGAACCCGAGGCTCGGGGCGGGCGGCCGCGGGGGCTGGCGGCTCTCCTGCCGGGTGGCGATACGTTCCAGAAGCTGGCGCAGGGCTGGTTCGTCCAGCGGAGGGTACAGAAAGTCGTGGGCGCCAGCGCGTACGGCCGCCAGGAGCGCATCCGAGTCAGGCTCAGCCTGGATGGCAATGACCGCCGGCTGAGAGCCATTAGCTCTGAGCGCACCGATCACACCGGGAAGGCGGTCGCCCAACGCGCTGATTTCCACGAAGACGGCATCCGGGGCGGAGCGCCTCAGCTCGCTTTCGATTATCAGTTCCTCGCTCTGCACCAACCTGGTCAGGTTCGTCACTATGCGAACCGGGAGGTCGCGCAAAGCTGCCAAAAGCAGATTCCTTAGTTCCGCGTCGGCGATCAGCAGGCCGACAGTCAGTTGCTGCACAGGTTTGCCCCCAATGGTTCCTTAGCGGAAAAGCACAGCAGCACTTGCATCGCTCGCCAGGACGGCAAACTCCCACGTTCTGGCAACCGACGGGCAAGCCCGTTGGGTGACGACAGTGCCCAGCTTCCCCGGCGCCCCAATGATTAATTTTTCAGGCGCTCTACTGCCAGGATAGAACACCGCCGCTGCGAACGCAAGTTCGCCAACCGGCCCGGGGCGCCTACTTCTCCACCCGCGACGGCCGCAGGCTCTTGGTCAGGTCGGGCTCGCTTTCGAACTCGAAGTCCTGCCCCGCCAGGCGCACGCGCAGGCGACCCTGGCCGAGCGGCTTGCCGTCGTTGGGGAAGAAGACCGCCCCGTCGGTGGACTGCCCCGGACCCAACCGCGTGTCCACCAGGGCGATAGCCGAGGCGGCTGCGGCGGCCTTGAGCTTGGTGGAGGTCAGCTCGGCCTGCGCCGAGCGGCGGCGCTGCTCGTAGCCGTTGGTCGAGCGGAGGCCGGGAATGCCGTACAGTGTGGCTTCGTAGGTTTCCACCAGCTTGATGACGTCGTCGCGGCTCCCTTTGGCCAGTAGATGAGCCACCACGCTGCGCGCCCCGGCCGCCCGGAACTGGTTGCCGTCGGGGCGTTGGAAAACGAAATCCTCCGGACGGACGGTGAGAGCTGCGCCGGAACCGTTGGAGACGGCCACCTGCACGATCGCGTATTCACGCAGGTGAGTGGGCAGGTGGGCAAACATCACCGTCACGCCGCCCTTGCTAAGCGTCTGGTAGTTCAGCCCGCCGGACTCGAAAGTGATCACCTGCGCCGCCAGGCCGCACGCGCACAGGGCCCCCGCCATTGAGACCAGCCTGGAGCGCAGGCTCATACTGTCATTATCCCCTGCTGCGCTCGCAGCCGGCAGCACTCACTTCCCTTGCCCTCCCCCAGTTTTCGCTACCCGGCTGTGGAATAGGCATTCCTGCCTGTTTGCTGCGCACGCGCCCAACAGGCCTGGAGGCCTATTCCACCTGTTCGGCGCTCAAACTGGGGGAGGGCAAGCTCACCTCCCCGCCAGGCCCGGCACGCCGCCCAGGGTGGGAGCCAGACGCACGGCGCGCAGAATGGACTCGGCGACCGCCTCGGCGGCCGCCACCCCCAAGGCGTCAACGTCGGCCTGGCGATCGCCTAAAGACAGCGCCACCACCAGGTCGCCGTCAGACATGGTGTTTACGGGGGCGATGGTGCGCGCCACGCCGAGCTGGGCCAGCTCGGCCAGTTTCCGGGCCTCGACTTTGGAGAGACGCGCGTTGGTGGCCACCACCACCAACGTGGTGTTCTGCCCGGGGAAGCCCATGCGCACGCCGCGTTTCACCAGCAGTGCGGTGTCGGCGAACTCGCGGCTGGCCGGCGAACGGCGCGCCCCGGCGATGATCTTGCCGGTGGCCGGGTCGCGCACGTCGCCGACGGCATTCACCGCGGCGAGGCTGGCTACATGAACGCCTGCATACTTGCCCTCCAGGGAAACGGTAGCCGAGCCGATGCCCCCCTTCATGGCTTGGGGCATGCCGAAGATCTTCCCCACCGTGGCCCCCGTGCCCGCGCCCACGGCGCCCTCGGCGACCGCCTCGGCAGTGGCAGCCGCGGCAGCCGCCTCACCCATCTCGCGAGTGGGCCGCACCCCAGCCTTGCCGATGCCGAGGTCATAGAGAATGGCGCACGGGACGATGGGCACCCGGGCGGCGCCGGTCTGGAAACCCACTCCCTTCTGCTCCAGGTACCGGCGAACGCCGGAGGCCGCCTCCAGCCCGAAGGCGCTCCCCCCGGCCAGCACGACGGCGTGGACGCGCGGCGCCACGTGGCCGGGATCCATTACGTGGAACTCCTGCGTGCCGCTGGCTGAGCCACGGATGTCCGCGCCCGCCACAGCCCCGCCCTCGCACACAATCACGGTGCACCCGGTGAGGGCTTCGTAGTCAGAAGCGTGGCCCACGCGGATGCCAGGTATGTCAGTCAAGCCTTTCATGGGAAATCCATCCGCAAGCTGTATGTTACCATCGAGATGCAGAGGAACAGACGGCTTGCTCGAATGGCTGAAGTCGCCCGTGCTTGCGATTCAGGAATTCTATGCGCTGGCCGGGCGCGCCATCGGCAACATTTTCCGCCGTCCCCACTACGGCTCCGACATCTACCTCCAGATGGACATCATCGGCGTGGGCAGCCTGCCGATTGTCATCATGGTAGGCTTCTTCAGCGGCGCGGTCATGGCCATGCAGTTGGCCAAGGCGCTCAACCAGTACGGCGCGGTGGGCCAGGTGGGCAACGTGGTGGCCATCACCCTGGTGCGCGAGCTGGGGCCGGTGCTGGTGGCCGGCCGCAACGCTTCCGGCATGGCCAGCGAACTGGGCTCGATGAAGGTGACCGAGCAGATCGACGCCATGCGCGCTCTGGGTACCGACCCCGTCCAGAAGCTGGTCACGCCCCGGCTGATCGCCACCTGCGTGGTGCTGCCGCTGCTGACCATCATCGCCGATTTCGTGGGAATCTTCGGGGGGTTTCTCATCGCCTACTTCATGCTGAACCTGACCGCCTCGGAATACTGGAGCCGGGCCTGGCAGGCGCTGGAGTGGCTAGACGTGGCCCAGGGGCTGATCAAGCCGTTCATCTTCGCCTTCGCCATCGCTTTGGTAGGCTGCTACTACGGCTTGAGGACCACCGGCGGAACGCAGGGCGTGGGCCGCGCCACCACGCAGGCTGTGGTAGCCTCCTCGGTGGCGATTTTCTTCTTGACGTTCTTTCTGACCAGGATTTTTACGACGATCTAGTGTCCTGTCCCGCAAATTGGCTTACAGTGGCAGATCGTGGGACAGGCGTTCAGCCTGTCGCCACGCAGGCTACCAGTGTCACGGAGTTTGCGGGACAGGACGAGGGTGTCCTGCTTCGCAATTTCGTGGACAATGGGAACAGTCGCGGCCGACAGGCCGGGCGCCCTTTGGGCGCCTGTCCCACGCGGCAGCAGGCTTAAGGTATTTGCGAAGCAGGACACCAGCGGCGAAATGCCGGAGCGGGAAGATTCAGTCTTGAGTTTCGAGCACGTCACGGTCCGCTTTGAAGACTTCAAGGCGCTAGACGATGTCTCCTTCCAGATGCGCGCGGGGGAGACCTCGATCATCCTGGGCGCGGCGGGCAGCGGCAAGACCGTGCTGTTGAAGACCGCCCTGGGACTGCTGAAGTCGGATTCCGGCCGCGTCTGCCTCTTCGGGCAGGACATCACAGGGCTCCGTGAGAAGGAGCTGTTCGACATTCGCAGCCGCATCGGCGTACTCTTTCAGGAAGGGGGTCTCTTCGATTCGCTCACCATCGAGGAAAACGTGGGCTACCCGCTGGCCAACCAGCGGTCCTTGTGTTGCCCGCTGGAGGAGATGCGCCGCCGGGTCGAAGAAGCCCTCAGCTTTGTGGAGCTCGAGCACACGCTGGAGAAGCTGCCCAGCGAGTTGTCCGGGGGCATGCGGCGCCGCGTGGGCATCGCGCGGGCGGTGGTCACCGAGCCGCGCCTGGTGCTCTACGACTCGCCCACGGCGGGGCTGGATCCCATCACCGCCTACACGATCATGACCCTGATCGTCAAAGAGCGGGATCTGAAGGGCACCACCACCGCCCTGGCAACCCATCGGTATCAGGATGGCAGCGTGCTGGCCAACTTCCGCTACAACGGCGCCACCGGCGCCCTGGACCACGGGGACGGCGGCCGCGCCGGGCGCACCCGCTTCCTGGTGCTCAAGGAAGGACGCCTGGTCTTTGAAGGGAACCAGGCGCAACTGGAGGCTTCCACCGACCCGTACATCTCACGGTTCGCGCGACGCGAAGAGTAACTATGCCTTCGGCAAAACGAGTCAGATGGGCCCAACTGAGAGTAGGAGTCATGGCGATCGCCGCCATGGTCATTCTGGCGGTGTTGATCTTTCTGCTCACCGGCGAGAAGAACATCTTCGCGCGGAGCGCCACCCTGTACACGTATCTGTCGGACTCGGCTGCGCTGACCTCCGGCGCGGCGGTGCGCCTGAACGGCATCTACATCGGCAAGATCGACGGGGTGGAGCTGTCGGGCTCTTCCGATCCTAACCGCACGGTGCGGCTGGTCATGTCCGTGCAGCGGAACAAGCTGGCGGCTATCCCCGTGGATTCGCAGGCCAGCATCACCGCCGAGAACGTCCTGGGCACCAAGTACATCAACATCAAGAAGGGCAAGAGCCAGGCCACCGTAAGACCGGGCGGCGAGCTCCCCAGCCTCGACGTCGAGGAATTCGAGGACCTGGTGCGCAAGGGCTACAACACGCTGGACTCTGTCAACGCCACCTTGCGCCGCATCGACAACATCGTCGCCCAGGTGGAAGCGGGCAAAGGCACGGTCGGAAAGCTCCTGGTGGATGAGGCGCTCTACAGCCGCATGCTCGCCGCGGTGACCGAAGTGCAGAAGATCACCGCTGCGGTTTCAAGCGGCAAGGGGACGCTCGGGCGCCTGGTCTACGATGAAGCCCTCTATGACCGTGTGATGGCCTCACTCCAGCGCCTGGACACCGTTATTCAAGACGTGCAGCAGGGCCAGGGGACCATGGGCAAACTGCTGCGCGATCCGGCGCTGTATGAGGAAGCCCGCGCCGCCATCGCCGAGTTTCGCCGCGTGGGCGCCGACCTGAACGCCGGCAAAGGCACCGCCGGCAAGCTGCTCAAGGACGAAGCCGCCTACCGGCAGATCCGGGACCTGCTCACCAAGCTGGACGCCATGGTCGAGCGCGTGAACAGCGGTCAGGGCACCTTGGGGCAGCTCCTGGTCAACCCGCAGCTCTACGAGTCCCTCAGCGGCGCCACCAGCGAGTTGCGCACGTTGATCAAGGACGTCCGGGCCAACCCCAAGAAATTCCTGCGCATCAAGCTGGGGCTGTTTTGAGCGCGCTCAAGCGGCTGATAGTTAACGCCGACGACTTCGGCTTCACGCGGGACGTCAACGCCGGCATCCTCGAGGCCTTTGAGCGCGGCATCGTGCGCTCGACTACCCTGATGGCCAACGGCGCGGCCTTCGACGATGCCGTCCGATTGGCGCGCGAGCATCCAGAGCTGGATGTGGGCTGTCACCTCATGCTCGTTCAGGGGCCCGGTCTGCCCGCGAGCCTCCCGGAGCTGATCTGGGCCCTCGCGCGCCGCCGCCTCTCCGTCTACGAGGAGCTTTCCTCCCAGGTGCGCCGCATTCTGGACGCCGGCCTCCGGCCCACGCATCTCGACACGCACAAGCACACGCACCTGCTGCCGCCGGTGCTCGAAGCGGTCTGCCGCATCGCCCAGGAATTCCAGATCCCGTGGGTGCGCAAACCGTTCCTTTTCCGTCCGCGTGGCTGCCGGACTACGGATCATTTCGTCGGCTTCGGTCTCACCGGACGCCTGGACACACGCGCGTTGCTTCGCCTCATCCACCCTCTCCGCCCCGGCACCACCGAGCTGTTGTGCCACCCAGGCCGCTGCGGCCCCGAACTCGCCGCCGCCCCCACCCGCCTGAAAGCCAGCCGCGAACGCGAACTCGAAGCCCTCACCGCGCCGGAGGTCCGAGCGGCCCTGGAAGCCGCTCAGGTGCAACTGGTGAGCTTCCGCGAGCTGTAGAAACCCGGCGTCCGCCTCCGGATCACGCAATCGGCGGCTTCCCCGGCGCTCTCCGAACTCGGCCTCTTCCGGGAGGCCGGGATGGAAGGGGTATAAGCTTTCAATTCTGGGCAGCGAGCCCGGCCAGTCGAACCGCCAGCATCCCGCACCGCGGCTGGCCGGGTGTCCGGTTGCTCAGCAGGATCACCGCAACGTCGTCGTCCGGCATGGTAATCATCCAGGTGCACACGCCCGGCAGCGCGCCACCCCGCATGGCCGCCCGGCGCCCGTTGACCCTGTCGAGCTGCCACCCGCCGTACCCCGTATTGCCCGGAGTCCCATTGTTCAGCGCGACCGGCTGGAAGTTTCGCGCCAATGTCTTCTGGCTTAGCAACTTGCCCTTCAGAAGTGCGTCGTTGAATCTCGCCAGGTCCTCGACCGACGCGAGGCACCCCCCGGCGGCGTACAGCGCCTTCATCGTGTACGGCCGGGCCACCACCAGGCGGCCCCAGTCCGGTTCGCCGCTCGCGGTCCGCGTCGGTTCGTAAGCGACCGCGAGCCGCGGGACGTCGTTCAGGGAACTGTTGCAGAATGTGCTCTTCATGCCCAGCGGGTCGAAGATGTTCCGCTTGACGAACTCGCCGAAGGCCACTCCCGAGACCTTCTCGAGGATCGCCCCGAGCAGGATGTAGTTCGAGTTCGAGTAGACGTTCCTCTCCCCGGGGGCGAAGGAGGCCGGCCGGTCCTTGAAGGCCTCGATCAGTTGCTCGAGGGTGTACTCCTTCCGCGCCCACTCCATGGAGTCCGGCCGGTCCAGATACTCCGCCAGTCCGGAGGTGTGGCTCAGCAGGCGCCACCCACTGATCCCCTGGCCCAGGGCCGGGTACCCCAGAAGGTACTTCGCCACCGGGGCCTCCAGGTCGAGCTTGCCTTGCTCGGCCAGCATCAGCACCGCGGTCCCCGTGAAGACCTTGGTCAGAGAGGCCAGACGGAACACCGTGTCCGTTGTCACGGGCACCTTGCGCTCGGTGTCCGCTAGGCCGTAGGCTTTCTTCAAGATCACCTGGCCGGCCCGCGAGATCAGGACCGCCGCCCCGGGTTCCCCGGCGGGGTATTCCTGGGACAGGATCCGATCGATCTCCGCCGCAACCTTCGCCGGGTCGGGCGGCGCACCACGGCAAGAGCCGAGCCAAACCAGCCACCCTGTGAACAGGGCCCGAGACAGGCCTGACGCGAGCGTTCTCACGGGAGATCTCCTCTCTCCTCCCATTCTGAACCCACCGGCGCCCGGAAGGATGTCCCCATCCCCCGCCAGGGTGCGCCAAACCACGCCAGAAAACGCCGCCCGCCGATTCCTGTTGACAGGCAACAGGGAAGTTGTTACATTTCTGTTGGATGCCTACAGGAGGGCAAGATGACGTGTAAGGCACTGGCTGTCTGGTTGGCGGCGGTTCCCGCGCTGCTTAGCGCTCAGGAAGCGCTGCCCAAAGCCGAGGAGATCATGGACCGCTACGTGGCCGTCACCGGCGGCCGCGAGGCCTACCAAAACCGCCGAAACGAGGTGCGCAAGGCAAAAATGGAACTG
>Ga0315291_10010303_pt1 | contig 11434 bp, 9 predicted proteins | sample YL17G12_20_MG_FD_203070 | JGI IMG/M metagenome (GOLD analysis project Ga0315291, IMG submission 203070) | Sediment microbial communities from Yellowstone Lake, YNP, Wyoming, USA - YL17G12_20 | ecosystem: Environmental > Aquatic > Freshwater > Lake > Sediment | place: USA: Wyoming | collected...
CAAGTGGTTGATGCCCAATACATTGACTTGTATCTCGTCGCGCGGCGGCGTGGGGGAAACGCCGAGGTATTGGCTCACGAGCGAGGCCAGCATACGCTGCGTGCCGAACACTTCGTGGCAGCAGCCCAACACCTTGAGCTTGGGCTCGACGCGCGTCAGTGTGCGCGTGCAGATCGTCATCGGGTTAGTATAGTTGATCACCCAGGCGTTTGGACAGATCGCGGCGATGGCATGAGCAAAGCCGGCATAGATCGTGGCGGCGCGCAAGCCGCGCGCCAGTCCCGGCGCGCCAGTGGTATCGCCCACCGGGAAGAACATGCCGTATTGCTCGGCAATGGCAATTTCCTGTGCCATGACCTCGAGCGTCCCGGGTTGGATCGAGGCAACGACGAAATCCGCGCCGCGCAGCGCCGCCTCCAAAGTCGGGACGGCGGCATAGCGCCAGCGAGAGGCGACGCCAGGTTGATCTTGCAGCCAGTTGCCGAGCTGCTCGTTCAAGCGCGCCGATTCCAAATCAATGTCGTACAGTGCGACCTGTCCCGCCATGTCTGGGCAGAGCGCCAGGTCAAACATCAATTTGCGCGCCCACTCGCGGCTGCCGCCGCCGATGTAGGCAACTTTGAGTTCGATGGGTTGCATGTACATCGAGGTCATAGGGTAGGGGCGGCCGCGCAGCGCGCCGCCCCTATGGATTATAAACGTTTTACTTCAAAAAGCCAGGCTCCGTCGCTAAACAAGTCGCGGCAACGGCGAGGACCGCGCCTTGTTCGTCAATCAGCAGCGATCTGGCGGCGGTTGTGGAAACGTCAATGCCCAAAAAAGTCGGCATGGTTGATTCCAAGAACCTAACAGGTCAAGACTTGTCAGGTCTAGCCTGAAACTCGCCTGTCAATCGAATATCGGCGGACGAACTGCCGATCAGCACCTGCACTGTTCCCGGCTCGACGACAAATCCGCTCTCGCCATAGTAGGCGAGCTGACGAGCATCCAGCGTGAACGTGACGGTCTTGCTCTCGCCTGGCGCAAGCGAAACGCGCTGAAAGCCTCTCAGCTCTTTGACAGGCCGCGCCACCTTTGATTCAGGATAGCGCACGTAAAGCTGAATGACCTCATCGCCCACGCAGTCGCCGCCGTTTTTGACATCCAGGCTAAGGCTCACCTGTCCATCTGCCGAAACGTCAGCAGCATCCATTTTCAGGTTAGCATACTTGAAGCTTGTGTAACTCTGGCCATAGCCGAAAGGATAAAGCGGTTCTTGCGTCATGTAGCGATACGTGCGTCCGGCCATGCCGTAATCGTCAAACAGCGGCAGTTGATCCACAGACTGGTAGAATGTGACAGGCAAGCGGCCGGCAGGGTTGGCATCGCCGAACAGCACATCGGCGACGGCCGCGCCGCCTTCCTGGCCCGGATACCACACGAACACGATCGCTTCCACCAGGTCCGCAATGTCGCCTAACGCGATCGCGCTGCCGCCTGCGAGCACCAGCACGACCTTGGCGCCGGCGGCAACCAATTGCCGGAGGAAATCCACCTGCGCCAGCGGCAGGCCGATATTGACGCGGTCGCCCGTCTCTTCTGCCAAAATCGCTTCGCCTTCTTCACCTTCCATCAGCGGCGACGTGCCCATGCACGCAATCGTCAGTTCGCACGACGCAGCTCCATGCACTGCATAGTTGAGTGGGTTCCGATTCGGCTGCGAGAGCGTCGAGCCGGGGCGATAGTCCACGCGCACGCCTTCCGGCACGTGGCTGACGATGCCCTGCAACATCGTCGTCAGCGTTTCGCTGATGCCGTAATAGTTGCCGAGCAAGGTGTTCACGTCGGCGGCATGGGGGCCAGTGATAAAGATGCTGCGGATGCCCGGTGCGATGGGCAGAATGTTGTTCTTGTTCTTGAGCAGGACGATGGACTCGACCGCCGCCCGACGTGCGAGCGCGCGATGTTCCGCGCAGTTGATGATGCTCGGTGGAATCGAAGCATACGGCACGGCTTCCGGCGGATCGAACAGGCCCAGCTTGAAGCGCGAGGTAAAGACGCGCACGAGCGCGCGGTCAATATCCGCTTGGGTCACGAGTCCGCGCTGGATGGCAATGTCCAGTTGCTCGAACACGCCGCCACAATCCAAGTCGCAGCCGCGCTTGATCGCCAGCGCCGCCGATTCGGGCGCATCGGCGGTGATGTGATGATGTTCGTGAATGTCTACCAGCGCACCGCAGTCAGAAACGACATGGCCTTCAAACTTCCACTCGCCGCGCAAAATGTCGCCGAGGAGTCTCTGGCTCGCGCAGCATGGCTCGTCGTTGGTGCGATTATACGCGCCCATCACGGCCTCAACCTTGGCTTCGACGACAAGCTTTTTGAATGCAGGCAGATAGGTTTCGCGTAAATCGCGCTCAGAGACAACCGCGTTGAAACAATGGCGGTCTTTTTCCGGGCCGCTGTGGACAGCATAGTGCTTGGCGCACGCGGCGGTCTTGAGGTACCTGGGGTGGTTGCCCTGAATGCCGCGCACAAACGCCACACCCATCTCGCCGGTCAAGAACGGGTCCTCACCCCATGTCTCTTGTCCGCGCCCCCAGCGTGGATCGCGAAAGATGTTGATGTTGGGCGACCACACGTTCAGACCTTGAGAGTGCCCAGAGAACCCGTGGCGGCGCACCGCCTCGTGATACTTGGCGCGCGCTTCGTCGCCGATGGCCGAGGCCACACGCTGGACCAGCGCAGGGTTCCACGTCGCCGCCAGGCCAATCGCCTGTGGAAACACGGTCGCGCGCCCGTTGCGCGCCACGCCGTGCAGCGCCTCACTCCAGTAATCGTAAGAGGGAATGTTCAGACGAGGAATGGCCGGCGCGTTGAAAACCAATTGCCCGATTTTTTCCTGCAATGTGAGACGCGAAACCAAGTCTCTCACGCGCGCCTCGATGGGCAGGGTGGGGTCTAGAAAGAGCAACCGTTCTGCATTGGTGTCCATATGATGCGTCGTCCTTTGGGCTACCGCACACCCATCAACAAGTCGAATAGCAATTGGTCGAGCCACTCATAGCGCAGGCCGCGCTGACCCTGCGCCACACGATCGAACGAGTGCGCTTTGAGCGCGGCGGCCTTGTCGCGCGTGTACTGGCCCAAGAACGGCGACATGGCCAGATCATCTGCGTTGACGTCTGCCAGCAGGGATTGAATCTCCGGATTGGCGTTGAACCGCACCACTTTGTCCTTGAGAACGAGGTACGTTCTCATGCAACCGCGAGCAAAATCCTTGACGCCTTCGGCATCTTCGGTCCGGTAAGCGTGCGCGTCAAAGTGAAACTTGAAGTTGCACCATCGCTACCTCCTAAAGATGGTCCGGCCATCGACTGCGCGACCTTTACTTGGGCGCATAAATCCGAAAACTGCCGCTAACGTGCAGCAAGGCCAGCATATACAACAAGCCGTCATAGTAGCGCCACTTGCCCGAAGGAATCGGCGCGTCCCAAAGCGCTTCCACGAACTGGGGAGCCTTGTCGGTCGTGGCCGCCAGCGCGGCGACGGCGTTCATCGCCATCAGGCCGGTGGAGCGATCCGAGGAGAGCGGTTTGCCTTCGAGGGTGTACTGGTTGACATACCTGTTGATTCCCTGACTGTAAAAGAATTCGAGTAGCCGATTGCTTTGCTCGACTTGCCACGGATCGGCCGCGAACCACGCATAATCCATGGCCACATTCGACGCCGTGCGGAACGCATCAAAGCGAAAGTCTTGATGATCGCTGCCGGTCGGCGTGCCGTCGAACTCGGCATAATCGGGCATCAATCCCGTCTGAGGGTGCGCAGCCTTTTTGAAAAACTCGCGGCTGGCTTGAGCCGCTTGTTTCCAGAACTCGGTGTCCTTGTCGGCCCAACGCGCCCACAACTCATAGTAAGCTGGAAGGTGATACGATGGATCAGTGAAACTCGAATTGCGGCCAACCGAAGGCACAAAGACGACCTGCTTGGTCTTGGCGTCAAACATGTTGGTCGCCAGGTCGCTCTTTTGATCTTGCTTGTGCAGCATGGTATCAAGAATGGCTTGGGCTTCAGCGCGATAGTTCAAGATGCCCGTTCCGTTGCCCCATCGTCCCGACGCAAACAGCAGCGCCATCACGAACCATTCTTCGCCATCCGAGGCTGGGTTGGCGTGAATCTGTTCGCCGTTTGGCTTGCAGTGCCAGGCAAAATAGCCTTGGTACGGCTCATCCCTTTGATACATGTAGGTCTTGGTCCACTTCCAGATGCGGTCAAACTCCTCTTTCTTGTTCAACTGGACCGCAATCATCATACCATAGGACACGCCTTCTGTGCGCACGTCGCCATTGCCAATGTCCATCACATAGGCCATATCCGCGCCGACGGGATAATAGACGCGCTGAGTGTCGTCGTTGCTATAGAATAATTGCTTCCAGGCGGCGTCGATCTTGGTCTGGATGTCGGCATCGCTCTTGCTCAACATCTCTTTGAACAGATTGCGATAGCGACCCGAAGTGAAAGCTCCCGCCGGGACCGGCGTTGTAGTTGGCGAAATAACAGTTGGAGCTGGCATGGAAGGCTCCTGCGTGTTGCGGTCAAGCGGCACACTTTTGACAGGGCTGCAGCTTGACAGCAAAGAGGATAGAACGAGCATGAGCACAGCAGAGAGGGCAACGCATCGCTTCACTGGACGTTCTATCCTTTGAGCGCGCCTGCGGTCAAACCAGACACAATTTGTCGTTCCGCGAATATATAAAAGAGGACCGCGGGCACCGCGGACAGAGTTACGAAAGCCGCCACCATGTTCAAATCCTGACCGTATTGACCCTGGAATTGCATGGTACCCAAGGGCAAAGTCCAAAGGGTATCCTTGTCTATCAGCACCAGGGGCACGAGCAAGTCATTCCAACTGGCAACCATGGTCAATGCAGCCACCGCCGAGAGCGCCGGACGCGCCAACGGGAGTAGGATGCGCCAAAAAAAGTCAAACGTGGTACAGCCATCTATGTAGGCAGCATCCTGCAACTCGACCGGGACTGCCGCAAAGAACCCGCGCAGAATCAAGATATTGCCGGATATCTGAAATGCAACTTGTACTACGATGATGCCCCATAGATTGTTGGTCAACCCCATTTGGCGCAGCACGAGATACACTGGCAAAATAGCAACGTTGATGGGGAACATGAGGCCCAAGGTGAGTAAATTGAAGGTCAGACCCTTGCCCCGAAAGTCCGTGCGGGCGAACACAAAGGCGGCCAGGCTGCAAATGAGCACCACACCCCCTGTCGCCCCCAGCATGACCAAGAGGCTGTTGCGCAGCATGGTCCAAAATGATGCCATGCCCAAAATCCTGCCATAATTCTCCCATCGCGGAGGAACGGGGAGGGTGTAAGGGCGTGAATACATCTCACCGCGAGTCTTGAGTGATCCGAAAATTAGTATCACGATGGGCACAAAGATGAGCACCACGAACAAAGAGAGGATGAGGTATTGCCAGAACCTCGGCAAGTTTTTTCGCCAGGTGCTACCTGGGTGTGAATAGATCGTCGCCATCAGCAATCCTTTCTACACGCCGCCCAGGTAATCGGGTTGGCGCGCCAGACGCTGGTAAACCACCGAAAAGGCCAGGCAGATCAGGAACATCACCAGAGCCACGGCGCAGCCGTATCCCAGCCAGAAACGCACAAAGCCGAAGCGATACATATAAGTGGCCATGACTTCGCTGGCATTGACTGGCCCGCCTTTGGTCATGATCCAAACCAGTATGAACTGTTGCAGCGACCCTATAACAGACAGGTAAACAGATGTGCGGATGGTACCGCCGAGCAGGGGCAAGGTGATATAGCCTAACAATTGGCGTCTATTTGCGCCGTCAATGCGGGCAGCCTCTTCGATTTCCGCCGGGATGTTTTGCAGACCCGCCATGTACAGCAGCATGTGAAGGCCAAAATATTTCCAGGTTAGCACGACAAAGAGACACGCCATGACCTGACTGGTATCGCCCAGCCAGGCTTGGGCGTTGACGCCTGGGATGAGGACTAGAAGCGCATTGAAAAACCCTCGCTCTGGATCAGGATTATAGAGGCCCAACCACATGATGGCGGTGATGACCTCGGAAATAACATAGGGCATGAAAAAGATCGTACGGAAAAAAGCTCGCCCGGGCAGGTCACGCCCCACCATGAGCGCCAACGCCAGAGACATTGGCAACTGAATCACCAGAGACAGCACCACGATCAAAAGGCCGTTCCCCACCGCTTTCATGAATATCTGGTCGCTCAAGATGCTTACGTAATTGTCCAGCCCGACCCAATCAACCGCGGGGCCAAAGCCCTTCCAGTTGAACAGACTATAGTAAACAGATTGCAGAATTGGATATACCACAAAGGTGAGGAACACCACGAGAGCCGGCGCCAAGAACAAAGCGAAGGTCAGGTTATCCAGGGCGCGGCGCCTGAAGCGAGTTTGCTGCGTGCCTAAGGCACTCTGGCCGGGTAAAGTCGTTTGCATTCGACAATCCCTCTCGGTTGACCCAAAGTGCGGGGATTGGGTTATTGCCCAACCCCCGCACTACTAGGCGCGATTTACTTCAATTCCTTCTTGGCCGAGTCTTCGAGCGCCTGGGCGGCCTTCTCAGGCGTCAACGTTCCGGCGAAAATTCCCTGAACGCTGTCGTTGACGACAGAACCCATAGCCGGAGGCAGGTACTGGTCGTAGTATAGTTGGAAATATTTCGCTGCGGCTGCACCCTGCTGGACGAGTTTGAGCAAGGGGTCGGTCAGGCCAGCTTCGCCACCCTTGACAACCGGGACGCAGAAACCGGCCTGGGCACACTGGACTTGGGATTCCGCGCGGGTCAGGTACTTGACAAAGTCAACAGCTTCCGGCGGGGCGTTCTTGCCAAGGGCGAATCCATTGCCGCCACCGAGGGCGTCGGTAGCAGCACCGGCGCCACCCTCCACAGCCGGGAAGGGGAACCAAGCCAAGTTGTCGCCAATGCCCTTCTTGTCGGGGCTATTGTCGTTAAAGGCGCCGGGAGCCCATTGACCCATCAGGTCCATGGCAGCCTTGCCGTTGCCCATTGCGGTAGCCTCATCACCCCAGGTTGCGCCCAGGAAGCCAGCCTGGAAAGGTTTGAGGGCAACCAGTTCCTGGAGTTTCTTGCCAGCGTCCACGAATGGTTGATCGGTGAATGCGCCCTTGCGACTTTGGGCAGCATCGAAGGCAGCTTGGCCACCGACGCGGACAGCCATGTACTCCCACCAGAAGGCGCCAGGCCACTTGTCTCCCTCGCCAAGAGCGATGGGGGTGATACCGGCGGCCTTGAGCTTCTTCACATCGTCAAGCAACTCCGACCAGGTTGCCGGGGGCTTGTCGATGCCGGCCTTGGCGAACAAAGCCTTGTTGTACCAGAAGCCGACCATGCCCATGTCCCAGGGCACACCATAGTTCTTGCCCTTGTAAGCGTACACACCCAGAGCGCCGGGTGAGAAGGTGTTGCGCCAAGCGCTGCCATTCGCATCGAGATCCGCTGTGATGTCCTTGAGCAGACCAGCGGTGGCGTATGCGTTCATCACGCCGCCGCCCCAGCTCTGGAAAATATCGGGGGGCTGGCCGGATTGCATGACGGTGGTCATCTTGGTCTTGAAGGCCTCGTTCTCCAACACCGTGATCTCGATGGTGACGTTCGGGTGAGCCTTCATATATTCATCAGCCAGCTTTTGCCAGACCACCTTCTGATTGTCCGCAGTCGTGATGTGCCACCAGGCGATTTTGACTTTTGGAGCCGCCGTGGGTTGTGGCACCGCTGTCGGCCTGGGTGCTTCAGTCGGTTTGGCAGGTGCCTGCGTCGGTTGTGCCGCCGGGGCCTGCGTCGGTTGGGGCGCAGCCGTCGGGGCTGCCGCCGGCGCGCAGGCGGATAATACAAACGCGGCGATCAGCACGATGCTGATCAAGGGAAAAAAATTGCGGGACATTGGATTTTCTCCTTCTTTTCGTCTTGGATTTGGATTCGAGCCTGACTGAAAAGCTTACTCCTGTTCTGCCTGCCTCCCTAACCTCCTTTGCTCGACGTTGGCATATTTCTCTTTTCTGTGCTAACATCAAGCGAACAACGAGCACGGCTTGAAAGCGACTCTACATTTCAAGCTTGTCTCGCGGTTTAGGGCAGAGACCATGCAGGCCCTCCAACCTTTGCCTGGTTCTGTCCTTTCATTTGTGTGTCGTCAAGACGACCGGGCCTGGCACGAATCGCGGATGACCAATTCGGTGGGCAATTCAATCCTCTGCGGCTTGGCTTCCGGATCTTGCAGCAGATCCAACAGCATTTGAGTCGCCACACGCCCCATTTGTTCAAGCGGCTGCCGTACGGTCGTCAACGCGGGGCGGACATATCCAGCCTGCGGAATATCATCAAAGCCAATCACTGACACGTCCTCCGGCACGCGCAAGTCGCACTCCCGCACTGCATCCATCACGCTCATCGCCATCACGTCGTTCGAAGCAAAAATCGCTGTCGGGCGGGCCGGATGTTTCAGTAATTTATTCGCACCCGCATAGCCATCGGGTTGGTGAAAGTCGCCTTCGTAGATCAGTTCTGGATCGAGCGCCACATGATGCGTTCTCAATGCCGCCTGATAACCTGCGAGCCGGTCGCGGGCGCAACCCAGATCCATCGAACCCGTGATGAAACCGATCTGTTGATGGCCGAGCTTGATCAGATATTCGGTCGCGTTGTAAGCGCCTTGCCAATTGGTCGCGCCGACGGCGTGATCTTGCTCGTTGGTGCCTTGATGATCAATCAATACATACGGAAAGTCGTGTTGTCGCAGTGTCTGCACAAAGCTGGCGGGGTCGCGTGGCAAGACAATCAGTAAACCGTCCGCTATCCCCTGAGTGAGGGTGGAGACATAGCGGGCTTCTTTGGCCGCCCGACGGTGAGTGGTATACAACATGAGGTCATGGAGTGCCAAGTCAAGTTCGGCATCAATGCCGCGCACGATCTCGCCGATATAGCCTGTGCCCAAGTCCGGCACGAGCACTCCGATCACGTGCGAACGTCCGCCCGCCAAGCTGCGCGCCTGGCGATTGACTACATAGCCCAATCGCTCCATGGCCTGCTGCACCCGCTCACGAGTTTCAGCCCTGACGTGCGGACCGTTATTGACGACCCGCGAGACGGTCGCATATGAGACATCGGCTTCGGAGGCGACATCCATGATGGTTACACTTGCTTTTTGGCGGTCACCATTCCTCGGCAAAGTCACAAGTCCTTTTTGGAAAACGCTTACAATTAGAGTTTAGATAATTAGGGCCACCCACCATATCTGACGATCCGAGTGCCAAAAAAGGCCCGAAAACCGCCATATGTGGCTTGATTCTAAGCTCAACTTGCAAGAATTGGTGCAAAAAACTGGGGAACCTCTGATTTTCATGAAAGCGCTTGCAAGCTAGAATAGCATAAAACCTATTTTGTGTCAATAGGTAAAACATATTGACATCGGAGCAAAATTAGGCTATAATCTTGTTAGTTTGGCTTTCCGCCAAACTAACCCATGGCAGCTGTTATTAGGTTAGTTTGATTCACAGTCAAACTAATCTACACCAAGGAGACTAGATGGATAAGGTTGACCATCGTGAGCAGACTCGACGGCGCGGCCCAGAGGATCTAGTCCAGCATCTAAAGACCTTTCAGTTAAGGTTAAGATTCTCCGCGGGCATCTGGTACTTTGCTCCGGGCGGCGGGCGCTTCCACGATCGCTATACGCCTGCGCTCGACATTCCAGCCCGGCTCGAAATCGCGGCCCGGCTCAAGGGCGACGGACTGTCTGGCATGGAAGCCCATTACCCCAACGAGATCAACGAAAAGAATCTGCCTGTATGGAAGCAGTTTGTGCAGGACACTGGCATCCGGGTAGTGACAGTCGTCCCGCTCCTCTTCTTTGATTCAGATTTCGAGTGGGGCTCGCTCAGTTCTCCCCTGCCTCGCGCGCGCCAGATGGCCCTCGAGCGCACCAAGCGCGCGCTCGAAATCAATCGCGAGCTCGATACGGATTTCGCCGTCGTCTGGCCCGGCATTGACGGGTACGAAAACCCATTCGGTCAAAACTTTTACGCAGCGCGCGACCGCTTTGCCCAGGGACTGGCCGAGGCGATGGATGCGGTCCCGGGCGTTCTGATTGCGTTTGAACCCAAGCCCTACGAGCCTCGTGGGCATATCCTCTACGGCACGACCCCCGAAGGCCTGTTGCTTGGACAAAAAGTGGAGGCGCTGCTCCAGAACCCCACCAACAAACAACTGTTAAGCGAGGGGCACACGCTGGTGGGCCTGAACCCCGAAGTCGGCCACATGCTGATGGCGCACGAAGACTTGGCCTACACTTTCAGCTTAGCGATGGAATATGGTCGCCTGTTCCACTCTCACTGGAACAGCCAGCCCCTGGGCAATTACGACCAGGACCTCAACGTGGGCGTGATCAGCCCCGAGCAAGCCGAGGCCGCCTTGTACACCCTCAAGATGTATGGTTATCGAGGCTATTTCGGCATTGACATCAACCCGGAGCGTATGCCCGTTGAAGTTGCGCTGCGGAATAGCATGGACGCGCTACGCGTGGCCAACGATCGAATCAACGCGTTAGATCATGAAAAGGTGTTGTGGGCAGTGGAGCACCCCGACCGGGCGCGCGGCTGGCTCGAAGGGTACTTGATCCGCGCGCGAGCGCCGCAACCAGACAAGCTCGGCCCGCTACCTTGCTTGCAAGCGTAATCTGTTAACTGTGTGGTGATCCTGGAGGCCTTGCCTACGTACCGCATGTAGATGCCATCTTCTGCTAGGAACTGGTGGTCGGCTCCACGGGAGGCACTTGATCGCGTTTGGCCCCCGCCAGCAAGGAAAATCGAAATGGCCTACCTTCTCGGTCTCGACATATCAACTACTGGGGCCAAAGCACTGCTGATTGACGCGAGAGGTCGAGTCGTCGCCAGTGCCACGACCGAATATCGGCTGTCTACTCCCCGCCCGCTCTGGTCTGAGCAATCGCCGGCCGATTGGTGGCAAGGGGCTTGCGCCAGCATCACCGCGGCGTTAAAGCAGGCGGGACTCTCGGGCGACGACGTGAGCGGCGTGGGGCTGACCGGCCAGATGCACGGCCTGGTGTTGATGGACAAGGGCGGACAAGTTCTACGCCCGGCCATCTTGTGGAACGACCAGCGCACCGGCCCACAGTGCGCCGAGATCACCGACCGCGTCGGTGGACTCGGGAGGCTGCTGGAACTGACGGGCAATCCAGTCTTGCCCGGCTTTACTGCGCCCAAAATCCTCTGGGTGCAGCAAAACGAGCCGACTGTGTATGAGCGCGTGGCGCACGTCCTGCTGCCCAAAGACTATGTGCGTTACTGCCTAACGGGCGAGTATGCCACCGAGGTCTCGGACGCCTCAGGGACATCTCTCCTC
>Ga0315291_10010304_pt1 | contig 11433 bp, 6 predicted proteins | sample YL17G12_20_MG_FD_203070 | JGI IMG/M metagenome (GOLD analysis project Ga0315291, IMG submission 203070) | Sediment microbial communities from Yellowstone Lake, YNP, Wyoming, USA - YL17G12_20 | ecosystem: Environmental > Aquatic > Freshwater > Lake > Sediment | place: USA: Wyoming | collected...
TCGACGACATCGACTTCAAAAAGGCAGCCGACTACGAAAAGAAATTCCGCCACGACGTGATGGCGCACATCCATACCTTCGGCGATGCAGCGCCAAAGGCAGAGGCCATTATCCATCTCGGAGCGACAAGCTGCGACATAACCGACAACGCTGATTTGATAATTATGCGTGATGCATTAAGAATAACGGCGGGGAAACTTGCCTGCGTGATAAACCTGCTTGGGATATTTGCAAAAAAATACCGCTCGGCAGCGACTCTGGGCTTTACGCATTTCCAGGCCGCCCAGCTGACCACCATCGGCAAAAGGGCAACACTATGGTGTTATGAGTTTGTAATGGATTTGCAGGAAATCGAGCACCATCTCGACAATCTGCCGTTTAGAGGCATCAAAGGCACCACCGGCACACAGGCCTCGTTTCTTGCCCTGTTTGACGGCAATCATAATAAGGTTAAGAAGCTCGATAAGGCCGTTGCAGCGGCGTTCGGCTTCAAAAAGATTTGTGCCGTTACGGGTCAGACCTATCAGCGTAAAATCGATACGCTTGCGGCAAACTGTCTTTCGTTAATCGCACAATCGGCGCACAAAATGTGCAACGACCTTCGACTGCTGGCAAATCTAAAGGAACTTGAAGAGCCGTTCGAAAAATCCCAGGTCGGCTCGTCTGCAATGGCCTACAAGAGAAATCCCATGCGGGCCGAGCGGGTAACCGCTCTTAGCCGGCTGGTATTGAGTCTGTCCTCCAGCCCGGCTATGACGGCCTGTGAACAATGGCTCGAAAGAACCCTCGATGATTCTGCCAACAGAAGAGTGGTAATCCCCGAGGCCTTCTTAGCTGTCGATGGGATTTTAGAAATTCTGATAAATGTACTCGACGGGATAGTTGTTTATCCAAAAGTAATAGCCGCCCACGTTGCTGCGGAGCTGCCCTTTATGGCGACGGAAAATATCCTTATGGCAGCGGTCAGGGCAGGGGGGAACAGGCAGGATTTGCATGAAAAAATCAGGCAGCATTCACAAGCCGCCGCTGCACAGGTAAAACAGTTCGGCAAACACAACGACTTGATCGAGCGGCTTAAAAATGACGCTGCCTTTAAGAAGGTGAATTTTGCAGCGGTGATGAAACCGCAAAATTATGTCGGCAGAGCACCTCAGCAGACAGATGAATTCGTTAAAGAGCTCGTTTTGCCCATTCGCAGAAAATATCGTAAACAGTTAGACAGAAAAGTGGAACTTAAGGTTTAAAGGAAGCTGTACAGTGACAAGAAACGAACTTATCAGGCGTATCAGGGAAACAGCGTATCTCGAAGGCGATTTTACTCTTCGCAGCGGAAAGAAAAGCAAATACTATCTCGACAAGTATCTCTTTGAGACCTGCCCGGACATTCTAAAGGCACTTGGCAGTGAATTCGCAAAATATATCGATAGTGATGTTACACTCATCGCCGGCGCAGAACTCGGCGGAGTTGCTCTGGCTGCTGCTACGGCTATGGCCACAGGCAAAAACTGGGTCATAATCCGCAACAGCAAAAAAGGTTACGGTACAGGCAAGATGGTCGAGGGCGTATTAAAGGCAGGCGATGTGGTGCTGCTTGTTGAAGATATAGCTACGACAGGCGGCCAGGTGCTCGAGGCGGCAAAAATCATTACCGACGCAGGGGCAAAGGTGAAAAAAATCGTAGCTGTAATAGACCGTAAGCAGGGGGCAGGCGAAAACATCACCCAGGCCGGCTATAAGTTCGAGAGCATCATCACAAAAGATGACCTGGGCATAGACTTGTAATCCGAGTCGGAGCGAGGAATCGACTGAAAAAGGTGGCTGAAAGCCACCGTAAAAAAAACTTACAATTAAATATCTATGAGTCCTTAAAAATATCTCTTCAAGTTCTTTCTTCTCTTAGCAGGGGGCAGGCGAATTAATTTTCTTTGCTTTTTTAATTGGTTTATAGTATTTATGTGGCAACTCTCCTATAGAAAATGGTGAGGTAAAGACCTCACCTTACAAGATTGATAGAGGTATAAAGGATTAAACAGCACCTCGTATCTCACAAATAGGTTGCTGCTGGTTTCGGGCATGTTTCACAGTCTGTATTTTTTGCTCCGCCTCGACTCTGGCTCGATGTTCATTCCTTAATAAAATCTCGGTTCTTTTTCTTGCCGTGATTTGCTCGATTAATCTTTGTTCCAGTCCTGCCAGTTTCTCGCCTATTGCCTTAAGTTTTTCTTCATCTTCCAGCATCGTTCTTGTTTCAAATTCAGCCTGCATTTTTACCTGTTCAAGCTTGTCACAGTATTCACTAACCTTAAGTTCGGTATCTGCTTTATCCTGCTCAAGCAAAGTTTCGTACTCTTCTATCTTATCGTCGAACTCTGCACGCTGAGCTAAAATTTCCTGCTCGGCATCCGCTTTCACCTTGGCAACTAACTCCAAAGCTTCAGCCTCCAATTCCTGCTTTTGTTTACCTAACGCTTCGGCCGCTTCATTCTTGAATTTCGCAATAGAATCCGCATAGTTCCTCGCCTTTTCCTCCAACTCGGATTTAATTTGTTCTTCAGTCTCAGCGGCCCGAGTCTTCAGTTCGGCTAACTGTTCCATCAAAGATTTAACTTCCTGACTGGCTTCCTGTCTAAGAGCGGTCTGGGTATTCAACTGCTCTTCAAAATGGGCTGCTCGTTCATTTATGATAACAATTTGATTTCCAATCTCAGCTCGTGCCAGCCGTTCCGAGTTCGCCTCAGCATCGGCCTGCTCCCGCAAAGCCGTGTATTCCCTGTTTTTTTCCTCGAGCTGCGACTTCAATTCCGCTGATTCTTCCGCCGCCTTGGCCTTGACTTTAGCAATTTCTTCCGTGGTCTTGGATTCCAGGTGTTTTTGCTGTTCAGCGAGCAACTCAGCGGTTTTACTATGAGATTTTGTGACTGCTTCTGCGTACTGGGCCGCTTTCTGCTCAAGTTCGGATTTGACATTTGCAACAGTCTGTGCCGTCTCTATTTTAAGCTGGTTGATTTGTTCTATCAAGGCATTTACCTGCTGTTGAGTTTCACAGACAACCTGCTCTTTCTTTTCAAGTGCTGACGCCGCATCGCGTTTGTCTTCTGACGTAGAAATTAACTGGCCTTGAAGTTGTGCGACTCCCTGGCGAGCGCTTGTAAGCAATCGCTCGGATTCCTGCCTTGACTGACGCTCTAATTCCTCTTTCCTTGCAGATTCCTCAAGCCTGATTTCGTATTCCTGAACCTTTTCCTGCATCCGCGATTTAAATTCTGCTGATTCTTCTGCAGCCTTGTATTCAAAGAGCTTTTGTTGTTCAGCGAGTATCTCTGCGATTTTAGCATGAGATTTCGTTACTGCTTCCGCGTACTGTGCCGTTTTCTGCTCCAGTTCGGATTTAATTTGTTCTTCAGTCTCAGCGGCCTGAGTCTTCAGTTCGGCTAACTGTTCCATCAAAGATTTAACTTCCTGATCGGCTTGCTGCCTGGCCTTTGCTTCAGCATCGGCCTGCTCCCGCAAAGCCGTGTATTCCCTGGTTTTTTCCTCGAGCTGCGACTTCAATTCCGCTGATTCTTCCGCTGTCTTGTATTCAAACTGTTTTTGCTGTTCAACGAGTATCTCAGCGGTTTTATTATGTGATTTCGTAACTGCTTCTGCGTACTGGGCAGCTTTCTGCTCAAGCTCGGATTTGACTTTCGCAATAGTCTCTGCCGTCTCTATTTTAAGCTGGTTGATTTGTTCTATCAAAGCATTTGCCTGCTGTTGAGCTTCGCTGACCGCCTGCTCTTTCTTTTCAAGTGCTGACACTGCATCGCGTTTGTCTTCCGACGTAGAAATTAACTGGCCCTGAAGTTGTGCGACTCCCTGGCGTGCGCTCGTAAGCAATCGCTCAGATTCCTGCCTTGACTGACGTTCTAATTCCTCTTTCCTTGCAGATTCCTCAAGCCTGGCTTCGTATTCCTGAACCTTTTCCTGCATCCGCGATTTAAATTCCGCTGATTCTTCTGCAACCTTGGATTCAAAGAGTTTTTGCTGTTCCGCGAGTATCTCAACGGTTTTATTATGTAATTTAGCGACTGCTTCTGCGTACCGGGCCGCTTTCTGCTCAAGCTCTGATTTCACTTTTGCCACTGTTTCCGCGGCTTCATCTTTGATTTGGCTTAACTGCTCCATCAAAGATTTACTCTGCTGTTGTGCCTGCAGCGTTGCCTGCTTGAATTCCTCTGCCTGGGATTCGGCGGCGATTTTTGCTTTGGCCTGAATCTTCATCTGTTCCCGGAGTTCGGACAATTCATCGCCCGCTAATTTCAATTTCTTTTCTGATTCGGCCCTTTGCTGTGATTCGTCCTGGGCATTGGCTTGGGCCTGCTCCCTCGCAATCGTTTCACGCCTTACCCACTCTTTGGCTATGGACTTGGCCCTTTGCTCCGCTTGAACAAAAACTTTTTTCTCAGCCCTTCCCTTTATATCTCTAATGAGCAAATCATAATTTCTTACTTTTTCTTCCGCCTTGGTTCTAAGCCGCGATTCCTCCTGCAATTTTGTCTCAGCTTCCCTATTCAGCCGAATATACTCCGCCGTCTTATTTTCTAATTGCGATTTGAGTTCTTGAATTTCAATTGAAGTCTCAGCTTTTATTTTGGAGACTAAATCATCAGTTTCGACACTCCATTTTTCTCTTTCAGCCAGAATCGCTTCCTGTGCTTCATGAGCAAGCTGTTGGGCTTTGATAAGTTCCTCCCCGGCAAAATTAGCTTTCTCATCGGCACGAGCCAATGCTTTTGTGTGATTTAGCAGTTCCTGCTCTGCCTGTGCCTTAAATGCTTTTAATTCATCTTCCAGACCTGCAAGTTTTTGTTGAGCATCAAGCTTGGCTTGTGCTTCAGATGCTGCTCTTGAACGCTCTTCCTGAATCACCTCACTGTATCGTGATATCTTTTGTTCGGCGTCAATCCTGGCTTGTTGCTCTGACTTGAGTATATCTTCAGTTTTGTGTAAGTCTTGTGTTTCGAAACGCAATTGCTCCTGAATCCATGTGATTTTTTCGCCGGCAGCTTGAAGCTTGTACTCAATTTCAAGTTTTTTCTGCTGTTCAAGCTGATTATTCTCCTCGGCCTCTTCTAACTGAGCCTGATATTCTTTGTCTTTCTCCTGGATTACCGATTGTAGTTTTGCAGTCTCATCTGCAGCCTGGGATTTGATTTGGGCAATAGTATCCTTAGCTTCGGCTTCCATCTTTTCTTTTTGGCTTGCCAGTGCTTCCAATGCCTCGGCCTTTGCCTTAATTATGGAGTCGGCGTAGTTCCCGGCTTTCAACTCCAGCTCGGATTTCATTTGCGAAATCAATTCCGCATTTTCTATTTTTAAGCTGGCCAGTTGCTCAGAGTAGGTTTTGATTTGCTTCTGTGTCTGTGCCTCAATCTCGGTTTTTTCCCGCTCCAAAATACTGCCCCTTTGTTCCGCCTGGGCAAATTCATCTTTGCGAATTTGGACCAGATTTGCGGTTTTAATCTGGAGTTTGGTTATTTCCCCCGCTTGTTCTTTAATTCTTTTTTCAGCTTCAAGCCTTGTCTGTGCTTCAACCTTTAGCTTTGCCTGTGCCTGCATACTGGTCTTGCGTTCAGTCTCAACCTCAGATGTGAGCTTTCGCCCCGTCTCAACCTCTACTATAAATTGCTTCCTAAGCTCACTGATATATTCATCGGCGGCTTCTAACTGTTTTTCAGCATCGACCCGTAACCGTGCCTGGTATTTTGCATTCTCCTGGGCTTCCATGATGGCGTTTTTTTCAGCATGAGCCCTGGCTTTGGCCTCGGCCTCTGCCTTTTTCCGGGCTTCTGCAAGGGCTTTTTTCTCCTCTTTTGCTTTGGCCTTAGCTTTATTTACATTGACGCAGGGTACTAAAGGGTGAAATGCCCAATGTTTTTCTCCGCATATGCTGCAGATTGGCACAAACTTCTTATCTGCTGAAGACCCTGCCTGGGGCAGTTTTTGTGAAGGTTCTTGCTGCTTTGTTTCCATGTCTTCCCAATCTACCTATAATGCCCAATGACAGACCAATCGGATTTTGCCGAATTCAATCGGTCATCATACGGCTTTTCTTACGATAAGTTGTTTCAATTACAATTGTTATCGTCAGAGCACGCAGTTTTTGTTCGATGTTTTTTATAGCCATAAATTTAATTAACCGGCCATTTTTAGTTATTAATAGTTTGGTAACTGTTCAAACTATAGTATAGACTGAGGTAAAAGTGACTTGGTATGAGCACAACATCGGATAATAACCGAATTGATTGGCATTTTTATTAGCTTTTGAGTTTTTTATGCCTGCGAATTTGACGCCTGATTATCACAAGGCTGAACAGTGGTTTAAAAGTGCCGCTACCAACGAGGAGAAAATCCTTGCGATGGAGGAGATGCTTCGTGTAATCCCAAACCACAAGGGTACCGACCACATGCGAGCCGAGCTCCGCAGGAAGCTAAGCTATTTAAAAGAAGCAGGCGAGAAAAAGGCCGGTGCTAAACACGTGGATATTTTTCACGTGCAGCGAGGCGGTGCAGGCCAGATTGTGCTTTTGGGTACGCCCAATTGCGGCAAAAGCTCAATTGTTGCTGCGATGACCAGGGCGAAGGTTGTTGTGGCCGATTTTCCATTTGCGACGGCTGTTCCTGTGCCGGGGATGATTAAGTTCGAGGATATTCAAATCGAGCTTGTGGATATGCCGCCTATAACAGCCGATTACAGTGCGCCGGGGCAGGTGGGGACATACCGCAACTGCGATATAATAGGAATTGTTATCGACCTTTCCGGCGATGTCGAGGAGCAGATGCTAATCTGCCTGGATTTCCTCGAATCCAAGAAGCTTTTATTGAATGGAGAGACCGCGGCCATAGATGAGCATGGCAGGACTATGGGAAGAAAAGCGGTTTGCATCTGCACAAAGACGGATATTGCAAAACCCGATGCGATGGAAATCCTCAAACAATCGTGCGGTCATCCATTTGAGTTTTTGGCAATTTCCACACAAACCGGCGAAGGGCTGGAGAAGCTGGCGCCGACGTTTTTTAAATTGCTGAACGTTATACGTGTTTATGCCAAACCGCCCGGCAAAGAGCCGGATATGAAGGAGCCGTTTGTGGTGCCGGCAGGGTCGATGGTGATGGATTTGGCAGTTGTCATTCATCGGCAGATGGCTGAAAAGCTAAAAAGCGCCAGAATCTGGGGCAGCGATGTCTATAAAGGACAGCACGTCCAAAAGAATCATATTCTTTGCGACAAGGATATTGTTGAATTGCATTTTCAATAGTTTCAGTTAGAATATCCATTTCAAGGTTACTATTAAATTTTTTGCTTTATAATATTCGATGCAGATAAAACAACAAATCGAACAACTGCTTTCATCAGCAGGACTTTGGCCTAAAAAGCGGCTTGGTCAGAATTTCCTTATAGACCTTAACCTGATGCGGCTATTGATTGATACGGCAAATATCAATGGGCAAGATGTTGCACTTGAGGTCGGCTGCGGCACAGGGTCATTTACCGAGGCCTTGGCCGAAAAAGCAGGTGCGGTGATAGCCGTTGAGATAGATAAACCCCTTGCGCAGATTGCGCAAAAGCAGCTCGAAGGCAAAAAAAATGTTCTGATTCTAAACGCCGATATTCTGGATAATAAGCACACCATTAATTCGACCGTTGTAAAGGCGATTAAGGATGCACGGGAAAAACACACAGGGCGACTGCTGTTGGCTGCAAATCTGCCTTACAATGTGGCGTGTCCTGTGATGATGAATTTGATTACCGGCCCCGAACTTGTTGCTGATGCGATGTATGTTACCGTGCAGAAGGAAGTGGCGGACCGGATGACCGCTGGGTCGGGCGACAGGCATTATGGGCAGTTAAGCATTTTGATGAGCGCATGCGGCCAGGCGAAGATGCTGCGGGTCTTAAAGCCGACGGTTTTCTGGCCCCAGCCGCAGGTTAATTCTGCAATGCTGAGTTTTATTCGTGACGAAAAAAAGGCAGGGCAAATCAGGGACATAGAAACTTTCTGCAAGGTGATAAGTCTCTTTATGGGGCACCGGCGGAAAATGCTAAAGGCCTGTACGAAACTGGCGGCTGGGGAACTTGCCGAAATCATCGGCTGGGATGATATTTTTGAGAAGGCCTCGATAGTTTCGACAAACAGACCCGAACAGATTTCACCGCAGGATTATGTCACCATAGCTAATCTGTGCATAGATGCAAAGAAAGGTTAGATGACGGCGGATTTGTGCCGGTGACTGTGGCACTCGATATTGACTGCAACGGGAAGCGAGGCAATGTGGCAGGGTGCGGTTTCTATCAAAACAGCAAGGGCTGTTGTCTGGCCGCCAAGCCCCTGCGGGCCTATGCCGAGTGCATTTATTTTTGTGAGCAAATCATCTTCGAGTCCGGCGTAAAAGGGGTCGTTATTTTTCTGATTTAAGTTTCTGCAAAGTGCTTTTTTACTCAATAGGCAGCTTAGCTCGAAGTTTCCTCCGATACCTATGCCAACAATGAACGGCGGGCAGGCGTCTGCGCCGGCGTTTTTTACGACATCAACAATCCAGGAACTGACCTGTGCCGCATCTGCGGTTGGGTTGAACATTTTGAACTGACTTTTATTTTCGCAGCCGCCGCCTTTTGCCATAACGGTTATTTTAAGTTTGTCGCCGGGTGCAATTGTGTGATGAATCACGGCGGGGGTGTTTGAGCCGGTGTTGATGCGTTTATTCAGCGGGTCGGCGACGATGCTCTTTCGCAGGTATCCCTTGTCATAGCCGCGTGCAACGCCTGCATTTATTGCATCTGGCAGTGTGGCATCGGGTTTTTCGGCGGGCGGTTTGACTGCTGTCCCGGCACCCTGTTCGACAAAAACCACCGTCAGGCCGGTATCCTGGCAGAGCGGTATTTTCTCGCCGCTTGCGATATTGGCGTTTTCGATAAGCTGCTTTAGTATCTTTGCGGCCTTTGGGTCAGGTTCCTTTTTAACGGTGTTCTTGAGAGCGAGCAGGACATCTGGGGGCAATTCATAGCCGGCTGCTATAGAGAGCGATTCGACGGTTTCAACAATTTTTTCAAACTCGATATACCGCATAGTTTAGCATCTGCTTAAAAGTTATTTGCTGTCTATTTTGACGTCCATGGTTTTATATGTTGTATTACCAACGGCGTCGAGAGCCTTGATTGCCACGACGTGGTCGCCGGCCGCCAGGTCTTCAATCGCAAGGGTGAAGTCTTCTTCGAGGGTATCAAAGACCATGTCGTCGGGAATGGCTGCTATCCATCTCGAATTGCTGTCAACGGCGTAATACGTCTGGCTTATGGCACTTAACTCGTCGCATGCCTTAAACGTAATTGTAACGTTTTTATTATCCTGTTTGCAGACGACATTTTTAATGACCGGGCCTGTATTATCTACAATCACCGGGTCACTTATTCTGCTGCCGCTCAATTTGGTTGCGGGTGTATTGTTTCTTTCGTCGCTTGCAGTTACCCTGATTTCGTAGCGGCCGTCTTCGGCGGTTTTGCCGTCCCATTCAAAATTGTCGGCTTCGATATCTCCATCAAGTTCAATCCAGCCGGTCCGTCCTATTTTCCTGAAATCTATTTTGTAAATAAGCTTGTCATTATTGCCGTCCCTGCCGTCATAGCTGATTTTGAATACGCCTTTTTTTTCCGGCGTATCCATTCGAGTGACATTGATTGATTCGACCGTCGGAGCCAGATTCGCGACAACGTCGGCAACGGTAACTTCTCTTATCAGGGGGCTTGTTTTACCCTCGTAACTTTGCAGCAGAAGTTTATATTGACAGAACCTTCCTGTCGGGCAAAGCAGTTGTACGGGCCTGGTTACTTCAGCAGGTTCGGACCACTTTGAAAAGGTCGGGTCGTTAATATCTTTGACATTTCCGCTGCGGCAGGCCATCAGGACTTTGCAATTTTTTGGTATGTCGGCCTCAATCTGGAACATGCCCCATTTTGCCGGCTGGCCCGCATCGATAAGGTCGGAGGTATATGTCCCCTTTAGCGCAAAAGTCTTTGCCAGTTTTATCAATCGAGGCGGGTTGGCTGTTGCCAGGTACAAATCGTCGCCGGAAACGGCCATGGCGGTTATCTGTGATGCGTGCTGGTCCTCATAGAGCATTGCCTGCTGCTCCGAAGCAGGGTCAACTGCATAAAGCTGAGCATTATTTCCTGTACCGACTAAGAGTTTTTTATCCTGTTGTGCCAGACAGAGGAAAACAGCAGATTTACTGAAGATATCGGTTACGAAACCGTCTTTATTGATTTTGTAGATATAACTTGCCTGTTCGGGTCTTAAGCCCTTGCCCACAGGAGCCGGTCTCTGCGGTGCCTTAGCTTCGGGAGTTTTTTTTGTATTAGCGGTTTTAAGCTTCACATCGCCTTCATCAGCAGTTCCTTCGAAGTCTTCCGGTTCACCAGGCGGTTCGGGCCTGCCTAATGAAGGCGTTTCAGGGGCAAATTCACGCTGGGGCTGGATAATGTTGGCCGAGGTGGCGGCGACGTATAAATTGTTATTGTCTGCAAATAAAAGAGCCGTGATTTCCGGCTGTTCACTGTCGTATAGAACCGCTGCTGTTTTGGTTTGCGTATCTATCTTATAGACAAGTCCTCTGCCGTCACTGCCGGCATAGATGAGACCGTCTTTGCCAATCGCAAGTGAAAGTATATTTTTGTCGGGACTGTCGTAAATAACCTGCGGATTTTTTCCGAAGGAATCAAGCTGGTACACCATGCCTTTCGGTCCGGTACCTAAATAAATATTTCCATTAGTCCCGACGGCAATATCAAGGATATATTTTACTCCGTTTGGCTCAAAGATGGTTTCCATCATGCCTTTATCGAGCCGGCACAGCGAGGCATTGACGCCGCTTATGCCGACCAGCAGCCGCCCGCTGATATCGGTCGACATAGCGAAAATGTGCTTATTGGCAAGGTATTGTTCGGTTTTGACGGCGTTACTGTCAGTCATTGTGCGGGCTGGTTTATTTGCGTCGTTTGGCTCATTGGAGTCTTTTTTGACTTTTTGCTTTTTTTCTGATTCAAGCGGGTAAATCCTGGTCAGTTTTCCCATGCTGTATTTATAGACTTCGCCGTTTGGGCTTGTACCGAGGAAAACCGAACCGTCATTTACAACGATGCAGTTTATCGACCAGACATCCTCGAGTTTTTCAGCCGGCACCTCAGATGCCCGTCCGAGTTGAAGGGTTCCCTGTGAGCCGATGACAACATCCTCGGGTTTGCCCTTCTGAAAATCGGCGATGGTGTTCTGGCGGGTAACCTTGCTGTTGACCGCAGGGCAGGGGGAAAAACTAAAAAATAAAAAGGCAAAAGTGAAAAGTGAAAAGTTAAGAGTTTTGCTTTTCATATAGACTCCTGTTATTTTTCTACGGTTATGT